>Ga0307372_10001269_pt1 | contig 44446 bp, 40 predicted proteins | sample OX1MG_FD_202533 | JGI IMG/M metagenome (GOLD analysis project Ga0307372, IMG submission 202533) | Soil microbial communities from Risofladan, Vaasa, Finland - OX-1 | ecosystem: Environmental > Terrestrial > Soil > Coastal area > Acid sulfate soil | place: Finland: Risofladan, Vaasa | collected...
GGGCGCGCCCGCGCAAGATCTCCGCCAAGACCCAGCTGGTGGGGTCTTCCGTTGTGTACCAGTCACTCCAGTCGGCCATCGATCCTTACGTCCTCACTCGGGAATCTGCAGATACCAGCACCCTCCCCCCCAATCGTGGGAGGAGGGTTCACGCACACCCTCGATCAGTCGACGGGCGTAAAGCGCGGAAGCGTGTAGTCCTCCGACAATTCATCAAACACCACACGGACACGCTGGCCAATACGGATCTGATCAGGGTCGACGTCCGGGAAGTTCTCCTCGTCCTTGACTAGATTGGTCATGACGCGGACGCCCTCATCGAGGTCGACGAGGGCAATGACGTGCGGCGGATCGCCCTTCTTGGAGAACCCGGGAGGTCCGATGTAGTGCACCGAGTAGGTGTAGACGGTGCCCTCGCCCTTGGACTCCTGCCAGCTCACGTCTTCGAGGGTGCCCTTTGCGTATGCGCGGGGGTACCAGAACGGCGTGCCGTCGGGACCCGCGGGCAGCAGGAGCTTGCCCTCTTTGGTACCTGCCCAGAAGGGACGCCCCTCGGGACGCGAACCCACGTTGATCTGGGCGTTCTGCCAGTTGATTCGAGCCTCGTACTTCTCAGCCATTGCGATCAGGTCTCCTTGCTCAGGCCGATGGCGGTTCGCTGGACAACACGATGGCGCTCGTTGCGGCGAGGATTCCCCCCGAGCCATTGGTGATCGCCAGCTTGGCGTCCGGGACCTGGTGGTTTCCGCCCCCCCGTCCGGTGTCGTCGGCCTCGCCGCGCAACTGCAGCGCGGCTTCGACGATGTGGTGCATGGCGCCGAGGTGCGCCTGACGGATCAGGCCGCCGGCGGTGTTCATGGGGAGCTTGCCGCCGAGTTTGGCGTTGCCCTCCAGCACCCAGTCACCGGCTTCGCCCTTGCCGCAGATACCAAAGCCCTCCAAGGCGATCAACGGCGTGAACGAGAAACTGTCGTAGATCTCCGCGACGTCCAGGTCGGTCGGCTTGATTCCCGCGACTTCCATCGCCCGGCGACCGGCGCGTCCCAGCCCGTCACGCACGGAATCGACCGACTGCGCCTGCGAGATGTACTGGTGCGAGTAGCCCTCACCGAAGCCGGTGATGTAAACGGGCTTGGCCTTCATGCTCGTGGCACGGTCGGCGGTGGTGACCAGGAAGGCCGCGGCGCCGTCATTGACCAGAGAGCAGTCGAGCACGTGGAACGGGGTCGCGATCATGCGCGAGTTCAGCACGTCCTCGATCGTAACCGGCTCACGCAGCATCGCATTCCACTTGAGCGCGCCGTGCTCGGACTGCGTCACCACGACCGCCGCGAGGGCCTCCGGCGCCACGTTGTACTCGTGCATGTAGCGCTGGGCCAGTAGCCCGTAGCCACCGATGGTGGTCACCCCGTAGGGCCATTCGAACTCGCCCTGAGTCATCTCACGGGCCTGGGCGATCATGCCGGAGCTTGAGATACCGGACCGCGTGTTGTCACCGCGCACGCAGAGGACGACCTCCGCGAGACCGGCATCGATTGCAAGTGCGGCCTGAACGGCCATGAGCGGCGCGGTGGCGCCACCGACGGCGACCGAGGCGAAATAGCCCGGGTGGAATCCGAGGTAGTCACAGAACGTCGTGGCGTGCATTATCGTGTGTTCCACAAAGCTGAATGCCGTCACCATTCCATCGACGTCAGCAAGCGTGATACCCGCGTCGTCGAGGGTGAGCTTGGTTGCTTCAGACAACAGGTCGAACGACCCGCGGTCCTTCAGGATGCCCTGCTCCGTCTCGCCGACACCGGCGATGACGATACCCTTGTTCAGCATCCGTCGGGCTTCGGCGACGTCGGGCGTGGCCTCGCGCACGCTCATCAGATCTCCTTTGGTCAGCGACGATCAAGAGGGGCTGCGGTGCTCTTCGCTGACGAAAACCTGCACAGTCGGCGCGCACAGACCAAAAAGCCCATCGCGGGCCCCAATCCCCGGAGGAAGCTACAGGGCACCGGAGGCCGAAGCAAGTTCGCGTCACCGACTGATTCTCCCTGCAAACGGCGGACTTGGCCCGTACTGGATCGCTGAGGTCCCGAACCGCTGTCCCGATACCCCGCCCGCTGTTAGCATGATTCGGCACTACCGGACGATGACCGAGGAAAGGAACCGCACTGAGCCCTGAACCCCAGTACGACCAGGCTAGCGATACCTATCGCCACATCTACAAGAGCCACCCGAGTGCATCGGCGGTCACCAATTCCGAGGGGACCACGGTCTTCTTCGACCCAGACACCCACGAGGTGCTGGGCTTCCAAGTCGCGAACTTCGCCGAGTACTACAAGAACCACCAGACTCCCGAGGGCGAGTTCGAGATCGTGCTCCCGGCACGGGTGCCGGTCAACATCGAAGAGGAAATGGACTTCGACGCCGAGACGCTCACCACTGGCGTGCGGATCGCCGAGTTCTACTAGGACGCCGGGGCTGGGTCGGCGGACGCGGTCACGCCGGGACGACCGCGCGAGCTGACCGCCGGCAGGCGACCGCGCCCGAGGTGCCCGACCCCCGGGTTCGGGACGCGGGCGTGTTCGGTGTCGCGCTATCCCTTGACGATGACCGCGCTCGGGCCTTTGCCCTGGGGCACCATCGGGAACACCTTCGCCATCGGGTCGACGTTGACGGTGATCAATGCCGGACCTTCGGCGTTGAGCGTCGCGAGCAGGCCCTCCTCGAGGTCCTCAATGCGATCCACGGATCGGCCCGGCATCCCGTAGGCGCCGGCGATCTTGACGAAGTCCGGCTGGAACGGTGCGAAGCTCGTCCCCGAGTAGCGGGAGTCGTAAAACAGCTCTTGCCACTGGCGGACCATCCCGAGGTACCCGTTGTTCAGGATAATCACCTTGACCGGCAGGCCGTACATCTGGGCCGTGGAGAGCTCCTGCAGGGTCATCTCAAAGGATCCGTCGCCAGCAATGTCGATCACCAGGCGGTCCGGCAGTGCGACCTGCGCGCCAATCGCCGACGGCAGGCCGAACCCCATCGTGCCGAGCCCGCCCGAGGTGAGCCACTGTCGCGGGGCGTCGAAGACGTAGTGCTGGGCGGCCCACATTTGGTGCTGGCCCACGTCGGTGCAGACGATTGCGTTCCCGCCGGTCAGCTTGTAAAGGGCCTGGATGACGTGCTGAGGCTGGATGAACTCCCGGTCCGTGGAGATGTGGTACGGGTGCTCGGCCTTCCAGGCGCTGATCTTGGCCATCCATGCCTGACGCAAGGTCTCGTCGTGCTTGGCGGGCAGCCGCTCGTATGCATCGGCAAGGCTCGTCAGGGCCGCCGCGGATTCCGCCGCGATCCCGATGTGCGCCGCGCGGTTCTTCGAGATCTCGGCCGGGTCGACGTCGATGTGGATGATCTTCGCGTTCGGCGCCCACTGGCTCATCATGGTCGACAACACGCGCTCGTCGAAGCGCACGCCGACGGCCAAGATCAGATCGGCCTCCTGGAACGCGTATGTCGACGCCGCCAGCCCATGCATGCCGGGCATACCGACCCACAGGGGATGGGACCCGGGGAAACCCCCCAGGCCCATCAACGTCGTGTTGACCGGGACCTCGGCGACCTCCGCAAGACGGCGCAGGGCATCGGCGGCGTTGCCGGCGATGATGCCCCCGCCGGCGTACACGACCGGCCGTGTGGCCTTGGCGATCGCCTCCGCGGCCGCCGCGATCTGGCGCGGATGACCGCCCGAGGTCGGCGGGGCGTATCCCGGAATCACCGGCGGGAACGGACCGCTGTACGGCTCGACGTCCTGGCCCCAGACATCGACGCACACGTCGACGAGGACCGGGCCGGGCCGGCCGGACTCGGCGATGTAGACGGCCTCCGCCAGCGCCTGCGGAAGGTCCACGGGGTCCTTGATGAGATACGAGTGCTTAACGATCGGCAGGGTGATACCGACGATGTCGGCCTCCTGGAACGCGTCGGTGCCCACGCGGGTCGAGCCGACCTGCCCGGTGATGGCGACCATGGGGACCGAATCCATGTAGGCGTCGGCGATCGGCGTCACGAGGTTGGTTGCGCCCGGACCCGAGGTCGCCGTGCAGACCCCGGCCCGTCCTGTCACCTTGGCGTAACCTTCAGCCATGTGTCCTGCGCCCTGCTCGTGCCGTACGAGGTAGAGCCGGAGATCCGGATCGTCGTGCAACGCATCGAACAGTGGGATTAGGGGACCGCCCGGCAACCCGAAGATCGCACTCACCCCTGACCGCTTCAGGCTCGCCAGAGTCTCATCAACCGCTCTCATGCCGTCAGGCCTTTCCGTTTCATCACCGCGTTCCGAAAGTCTACTTCACCATCTTCCGGGAGAGCTAGCCCGCCTCCCGCCAAGGAGATTCGATGTCCACTATGCCGCAAGGACCCGGAAACGAGCCGTCGTTTGTCGCCGAAAATGCGCTGCGCATCGCATCCGAATCGCTTACGCACTACGACGAGAACGCCGACACGTACCACTGCTCATACGGCCCGCCGATCCCGGCCGTCACCGAGCATGACACCGAGCGGAGCCTCCTCGTCCGATTCGACCCCATCACGCGCCAGGTTGTCGGGTTCACGATCCCAAACTTCCGCGCCTGGTACGCCGAACACGCGGACGAGGACGGATCGTTCGATGTCGAGCTGCCGTCGGTCTGGGGACAGGAGCCCGACACGCAGTAGTCGGACCCATTCGTTGCAATCGTCGCTACACTTTCCTGTCCAATCGGCCGTGAACACTTAAGGAGTCGGGTTTATGGTGGTCGAAAGCCAGCGCGTCGAAGAGTTCCGACTGACGAAAGAGCCGTACTACCTCCCCCTCGGGAATGAAGTCGAGCTCTTCGAAGCGGCGTACCACGCCCGTCTGCCCGTAATGCTCAAGGGTCCAACTGGATGCGGCAAGACCCGCTTCGTCGAACACATGAGCTGGCGGCTCGGCCGAACGCTGATCACCGTGGCCTGTCATGAGGATCTCACCGCCTCGGACCTCGTCGGCAAGTACATGCTCCAAAACGACGCGACGGTCTGGCAGGACGGACCGCTGACCACGGCCGTGAAATCCGGCGGCATCGCCTACCTCGACGAGGTGGTCGAGGCCCGCAAGGACACCACCGTTGTCATCCATCCGCTCACCGACGACCGGCGCGTGCTGCCGATCGAAAAAAAGGGTGAGATCGTCCAGGCACCGGACGACTTCATGCTGGTCATCTCGTACAACCCGGGATACCAGTCGGTGTTGAAAGACCTCAAGCACTCGACCAAGCAGCGGTTCGTGGCGATCGAGTTCGACTATCCGAAGCCCGATCTCGAGGAGACAATCCTCCAGGAGGAAGCCAGCATCGACGCCGACACGGCCTCGAAGCTGGTCAAGATCGCCGAAAAGGTCCGCAACCTGCGCACCCACGGTCTCGAGGAGGGCGTGTCCACCCGTCTGCTGGTCTACGCCGGCCAGTTGATCGCCGGTGGTGTCGAGCCGCTCGAGGCGTGCGCGAGCACCATCTGCAGGCCTATTACCGATGACGTCGAGATGCAGCGCTCGATCATCGAAATCATCGCGACGCAGTTCTAAACGCGGCAGCGCTCCGAGGAGAGCCCACGATGACCTTCGGACCGAATGTCGGCAACGTTGGCATGTACGTCGCCCGCGAGATGCTGGCGGCCGTCCCGGAGGATCAGCGCGACGCGTATCTGCGCATGGTCGAGGGCATCTCCGACCTCAAGTACCAACTCGGGGTCGAAGTGGCGCGCCAGCTTCCGCGCCTTCTGGCCCAGTCGGATCCCGAGCTCGTTGCGCGGTATCTCAGCCAGGTCACCGCCGTCGCCAAACTGGGCTGGAAGAGCGGCGTCGAAGTGGCCAAACAGTTGCCGGACCTCTATGAGGCCCCTGACGGTGAGCTCGCCGACAACTACGTCGACATCATCGAGCACGCGACCACGGGAATCGCCGAGGACGCCGAAACGACCCAGCTGTCGGCCGAGCTCGCCCAGCTCGAGCGCGAGATCCAGGAAATGGAACCGAAGGTCAAGCGCGCCCAGGAACTGCGCACGCAACTTGCCGCCCAAGACCGGCGGGACGAGAAGCGCAAGAAGCATGCGGTCGAGCTCGCGGCGGCGCTGCCGCCGCTGCTGGCACGCCTGCGCCCGAAGCACCGCCAGGTCTATCTCGAACAGATCCAAAAGATCGCCGGCGCCGACCCGGAGGCCTCGTTGGAGGCCGCGGACACGCTCTTGGACCTGCTCAACGGCGAACGGGTCTCCAGCGACGGAGCGGCCGAGTGGGTCAGCCGAGGCCTCGACGTACTCGAGCGCAACAAGGAAGTCGGACGCGGATACTTCCGCCTCGGGTCCAAATACAGCATCGAGGTGCTCGAAGAGTTGCGGGAGGGCCTCGCACTCAAGAGCATCGCGCGCGTGCTCAAGCTCTACGCAACCGCGCTGTCTGGGCGAGACGTTGCGATCCGCTCGACCGAGGACAGCAATAGCCTCGAGATCTATACCGTGGATCACATCGTCTTGCCCCCCGACATGCGCGTCTTCGATGAGGAGCGCCAGAACTTCGCCGCCTATAAGGTGGCGACCGCGCAGGGCGCCGGCCGGATCGAGTTCGGGACCTACCAGTTCAGCCTCGACGACATCCCAGAGACCGTCGATGCCATCCGAATCAAGTACTGGAGCTGATCGTGGCAACGCGCGAAGCCGACAACAGCACGCTGAGTGCGTTCTACGAGCTGTTCCCGTGGCCGGCGCTCGCGCGCGACCTGTTCAACGTCGCCGAGAGCTACCGGATTGACGCCCGCATACGCGCCGCCTACCCGGGCATCAAGCGTGACATGGATGCGGTCTACGCAGCATCCGGAGATGACCGTCCGGAGCTGAGCGTCCTCTCGGATCCGCAGGCGGTCGTCGAAGCGCTCCTGCAGACCGTCATAGGCCACGATCCGGACCTGACCGATGTACCCACGCACACTCGCGAGTTGATCGATGCCTCACGGGCCGAGCTCGAGCGCCTCACCGACGAATCCACCACGGTCGCCGATACCGCCCGTTGCGTCGCGGATGTCTTCGCGCTGATCGCCGACAACGAGGCCCAGGCGCGGACCGAGGTACCAAGCCCCGACCTGCCCGAGCAGCCCGACTTCCCCGACCAGCCCCAGCAACCCGAGCAGCCGCAGCCGGACATGGGCGACGAGGGCGACGGCGACTACGAGCCGCTTGAGCTGCCGCAGTTCATGACGCCGGTCATGGAGGAGCTCGTGCGCCCGCCGCAGGACTCGCCTGCCCAGCGCGAGGCCAATACCGAGGAGCGCGACCCGGAACGGCCCGGCGAGGAGCAGCACGTCGAGGATGCCGATCAGGCCATGGGATCTACGCAGCCGGAACTCGGCGAGGCGTCGCCCGACGAGGTCGCCCAGCAGTCGGACTCGTCCAGCGAAGGCGACGACGAGGGCGATGCCGCCTCGGACCGAAAGAGCGACGAGGAGAGCACCGGCAGCGGCACGACCCCGGAGCAGGCGGTCGATGCGGTCGCCCAAGTCGACTCGCAGCCCGAGGAGGATCTTGGCGAGCAGACGTTCATGTACGACGAGTGGGACTACCGCATCGAGGACTACCGCCCGGCGTGGTGCACACTGCGCGAGACGCGGTCGACGCGCATGCAGGAATCCTTCGTCGCGGCCACCTTCCACGAGTTCGGCGGAATCGTGAGCCAGATCCGCCGCAACTTCCAGCTGATGCGGCCGGAGCGCCTGCGCAAGATGCGCTTCCAGACCGAGGGCGACGACTTGGATACGGACGGCCTGGTCGAGTACGTGGTCGAAAAGCGGGCGAAGATCTCGCCGTCGGGGCGCGTGTACATCAAGCGCGACAAAAAGGATCGTGACGTCGCGACCGCGTTCCTGGTCGACATGTCCAGCTCCACCGACCGCAAGATCGACGGTCGCAAGCGGATCATCGACATCGAAAAGGAGGGTCTGCTGCTCATGTGCGAGGCCCTCGAGGCCATCCGGGACGACTACGCGATCTACGGGTTCTCGGGTTCGGGACGCGAGGACTGTCAGTTCTACGTGGTCAAGGAGCTCGGCGAGAAGTACGACGATCGCGTCAAGGGGCGCATCGGCGGCATCTACGCACGCCAGAAGACCCGCATGGGGCCCGCGATCCGGCACGCGACGCGGCGGCTAGTCGCAGCGGACGCCGCCGTGAAGCTGATGATCCTACTCACCGACGGCAAGCCGTACGACTCGGACACCTACCAGGACAACAAATACGCCCAAGAGGACACCCAGGTCGCGCTGCGCGAGGCGCGCCGAGAGAAGATTCACCTGTTCTGCGTGACCGTCGACCAGGAGGCGGCCGACTACCTGCCCCACATGTACTCCGACGCAAACTTCGTCATCATCGATGACGTCCGGACGCTGCCGCACAAGCTGCCGCAGCTCTACCGGCGCCTGACGACCTAGCCCCCTCGGGGCGCACCGTCCCGCGGCACGGCTGCCGCCACCGGTCGCGGGCGGCGACCCGGAGCGGCCACCATACGCCCTAGGCCGACAGCAACGACATCGCCGCCTGCTGGCAGACGGTCAGCAGCGGCCCCGCGAACACGGCGAAGCCAAGGATGGCGACGCCGCACGCTGCGGTTGTGAGGATGGCCGGTGAGCTGACCTCGAGCAGCTTGCGCGGCTGCGGGTCGCTGTCCGCACCGAACCACAGGACTCCCACGACCCGCAGGTAGTAGCCGAGGCTCACCACGCTGCCGAGCGCGCCGACGACCGCCAGCCACCACAGGTGCTGCTCGGCGGCGGCCCCGAACAGCAGGAACTTGCCGATGAACCCGGACAGCGGCGGGAATCCGGCCAGCGAGAGCATTGCCAGCGTCATGATGCCGCCGAGCACCGGTCGAGCACGGCCGTAGCCCGACAGCGCGGTCAACTGCTCGCCGTCGTCAACCTCACGCTCGCGGATGATCACCACCGCGAACGCCGCCATGGTCATGACCGCATACGCCAGCAGGTAGAACAGCACCGCCTGCGCGCCCTGGATGGTGCCGGCGGCGACGCCGATGAGCAGGTACCCGGCCTGGGCGATGCTCGAGTAGGCCAGCATCCGCTTCAGGTTGGTCTGCACGAGTGCGGCGATGTTGCCCACGACGATGCTTGCGACGGCCACCGCGCCGATTGCAATCTGCCAGGTGTGCACAAGATCGATCAGCGGTGCGGCGAAGATGCGCAGGAAGGCGACGAACGCCGCCGCCTTCGTCGCGGTGGCCATAAACGCGGTAATCGGCGTCGGTGCGCCCTCGTAGACGTCGGGCGTCCACATGTGGAAGGGGGCCGCCGACGCCTTGAACCCGAGTCCTACGATGATCAGCGTCACCGCGATCCATAACAGCGGCTCGGTGTTGAACGACGCCTCGGTGAGCCTGCTGCCGATCGTTGAGAGGTTCGTGGAGCCGGTCGTCCCGAACAAGAACGCCAGCCCGTACAGCAGGAACGACGACCCGACCGCGCCGACGATGAGGTATTTGAGGCCGCTCTCGAGCGAGCGCTCACGCCAGAGCTCAAGCGCGCAGAGCACGTACAACGCGACCGACAGGATCTCGATGCCCAGGAATATCGTGATCAGGTCCCCCGCGCCGGCAACGAGGACCATGCCGGCGGTCGCAGTCACGACGAGCGCCGCGTATTCGCCGCGCCGATCGACGCCCGCCGATTCATGCACGGACAGCAGCAGGGTCGCGATGGCGCAGCCGATGAAGATGAGGTTGAACAAGACCCCCAGACGATCAATCCGGTAACCGCCGCCGAGGGCAACGATGCGATTGCCCCACAGCACGATCGACATCACGGCCGCCGCCAACAGGCCGACGATGGCGATGATGGTCGGGCCTTCCCGGTGCGCCCAGCGCGTCGGCAACAGGCCCGCCAAGAGCGCGAGAACGGCCGTCCCGGCGACGATCAGCGGCGGGGTGGCGGCGAGCGTGTTCATTGCGCGGCTCCCCCGGTCGTGCTGGTTGCCGACGGCAACGCGGTGGCCGGCAGCAGGTTCGGCAGCACCAGCGCATGGATCTCGCTCGGGGGACGTCCCACCGCCACCTGAGCCGGCGCGACGGCGTTGTCGACCGCCGCGCTCGAGGCGCCGACCAGCACCTGCGGCCACAAGGCGATAAACAGCATCACGCTGATCAGCGGAACGAGGACGACGACGTCACGCACCTTCAGCTCGGCGCGATGTGGATCGCCGCCACGCAGGGGACCGTTCATGCTCGACTGGTACAGGCGCAGCATGTACACCGCCGCGTAGATGACGCCGATCATCGCGATGCTCGCCGCCCACCAGTCGTGGCGGAACACGCCCGCCAGAATGAAGAACTCGCCGGCGAAGCTGTTGGAGCCGGGGATCGTGAGGGAGGCCATCGCCACGACCAGGAACAACCCGGCCAGCCAGGGCGCACCCGATGCAAGGCCGCCGATATCGTCCATGTCCTCCTTGCCCGTGCGCGCGGAGATGATCCCGACGATCGCGAAGGCGGCGGCGACGACGACGCCGTGGTTGACCATCTGGAGCACCGCACCCTGCGCGGCCTGCGCGTCGATGGCGGCGATGCCCAACGCGATGAACCCCACGTGGGCCAGGCTCGAATAACCGACCAACATGCGCATCGTCGGCTGTCGCCAGGCCACCAGCGACCCGTAGACGATGCTCACCAAGGCGAGCAGCATGATTGGGTACTGGAAGTACTCCATCCCGCGCGGGAACAAGGGCAGACCGATCCGCAGCAGCCCGTAGACGCCCGCCTTGCTGACGACCGCGGCCAGCAGTCCCACGACCACGATCGGCGATTCCCGATAGGCGTTGGGCATCCAGCCGTGGAACGGCCAGAGCGGCAGCTTGATCAGGAAAGCCAGCAGGAAGCCGCTCAAGAGCCAGATGCTCTCGGGCCGCGTATAGGCCACGTTGCGCAGGGCGACGATGTCGAACGTGTAGACGCCGGTGATGCCGTGGGCGATGACCGCGGTGGAGACGATCGAGATCAGCATCAGCAGACTGCCGAACATCGTGTAGATGACGAACTTGATCGATGCCAGCTGCCGGCCGGCGCCGCCCCACATCCCGATCAGGAAGTAGAACGGGATGAGCATCAGCTCCCAAAAGACATAGAACAGGATCAGGTTGCCGGCGCTGAACAGCCCGATCAGCCCGACCTCGGCCAGCAGGATCAGCGCCAGGAACGCGCGCGGGCGCTCGGGGGTGCGGAAGCACAGGTAGGCGATCGCCACCGCGAACAGACCCGTGGTCAGGATGATCAGCCAGATCGAGATGCCGTCGACCCAGACGGTCCAGTCGAGCCCGACCTGGGTCGCCCAACCGGCGTGCTCAACGAACTGGGGTCCCGGGAAGTCGCGGTGGAAATTGCCGAGCATGATCAGCGACATGACCAGCGTCAGGCCGCCGGCAAGCGCCGCCTGCAGGCGGGCCTGAAACAGACCACCGACCGGCACGATGCACATCGACAGGGAGCCGAAGAAGGGGATCAGGATCAGGATCGTCATCCAGGGCACGCGGTCACCTCGCCAGCACGACGATCAGGCCGAGGACCGCGGCGCCGGCGATCACGGCGAAGGCATACGTGCGCACCAACCCGCCCTGCAGGCGATGCAGCTCCCGTGCGGTGGCCATCGAGGCACCGACGGCCACGGCGACGATCCCCTGGGTCAGGTCGGGCTCGGCGGTCCGGACCGCGGCGTCGCCGAGGTCGCGGCCCGGCTGGATCAGCACGTCCTCGTAGACCTCGTCGAAGCCCCATTGGGCCAGCAGCAGCCCGCGCACCCCGCGCAGCTTGTTGGCGTAGGCCAGGCGCCGCTCTGGGCCGGCGCCGAACAGCCACCAGGCGACCCCGACGCCGATCGCCGCGAGCGTCACCGAGACGATGCTCGTGACCGCCTGCACCCAGCCCGCGGGATTGATGCTCGGCTGTGCGGGCAGCGATGGGGCCAGCCAATCGGTCACCCATTGCCAACCCCCCGGGACCTGGATGAGCCCGCCGACGGTGGAGAGCACCGCGAGGATCCCGACGGGAACGGCCATCGCCAGACCGCACATGTGCGGATGCGGGTGATAGCCGCCCTCGCGCTCGGGGCCGGCGAAGGCGCGGAAGTAGAGCCGGAACATGTAGAACGCCGTCATGCCGGCGCCGATCAGCCCCGCGATCCCGCAGACGATGCCGAGTGGACCAGCCGCCATCGCCGAGGAGAGGATCTCGTCTTTGGAGAAGAAGCCCGAGAACGGCGGGATGCCGGAAATCGACAGACACCCGATCAGCATCGCGTAGGAGGCGAACGTCAACAGCCGGTGCAGCCCGCCCATCCGGTTCAGGCTCTGCTCACCCGAGAGCGCGTGGATCACCACGCCGGCGGTCAGAAACAGCAGGGCCTTGAAGAAGGCGTGCATGAGCAGGTGGAACATCGCCGAGCTGTAGAGCCCGAGACCCGCCGCCATGATCATGTAGCCGATCTGGCTGACGGTCGACCAGGCCAGCACCCGCTTGATGTCCTCCTGGACCATGGCGATGCTCGCCGCGATCAGGAGCGTCACCGCACCGGTCACCGCGATGTAGTCCGAGACGTAGTGCGCAAGCTGGAACAGGACGTTGCAGCGCACGATCAGGTAGACGCCGGCGGTCACCATGGTGGCGGCGTGGATGAGCGCCGAGACCGGGGTCGGGCCCTCCATCGCGTCCGGAAGCCAGCTGTGCAGCGGGATCTGCGCGCTCTTGGCGGCGCAGCCGACGAACAGCAGCAGGCAGATCATCTCGGCGGTGAACGACCCGCCGCCGATGCGCGACGGCGCCGCGTGGAAGACCTGGACGTAGTCGAGGGTGCCGAAGGTCTTGGCGATCAGAAGCGCGCCCAGCACCAGGCCGACATCGCCGATGACATTGATCACGAAGGCCTTCTTGGCGGCAGCCACCGCGCTCGGCTTGTCGTAGTAGTAGCCGATGAGCAGGTAGCTGGCGAGACCGACGAACGCCCAGCCGACGATCAAGAAGAAAAAGTTGGCGGCGAGCACCAGCAGCAGCATCGAGAAGACGAAGAAGTTCATCTCGGCAAAGAAGCGCCGGTAGTCGCGGTCCTCGGCCATGTACTCGATCGAGTACCAGACGATCAGCGCGCCGACCCCGGTGATGAACAGCATCATCATCGTCGAGAGCGGATCGACCAGGATCTGCAGGTTGATGCGCAGCCCGTCGACGTTGGCCCACTGCCAGAGCGTCTGCTCCCCGAAGCGATGCGAGGGCGTGCGGCTGAGCAGGTCGATGAACACGATCACCGCCAGCACGAATCCCGTGGCGACGGTGCCCACCCCGACGACACGGCTGAGCGCCCGGTCGGGCTCGCTCGGCCACAACGCCAGCAGCACGGTGCCGCCGAGGGGCAGGCCGATCACGAGCCATGCGAGCGTCGTGATCAGCATTGGACGGGTCTCGGTTTGGGCATGCTCACTCCGGTCATCCCTTCAGACGCGAGAGCGCGTCGACATCGAGCGCCAGGCGCTGGCGATACACCGCCACGACCAGCCCGAGCCCGATCACCACTTCGGCGGCGGCGACCACCATGACCACGAGGGCGAAGATCTGTCCGTCGCTCACGTTCCAATAGCGGGAGAACCCGACCAGGGCGATGTTGGCCGAGTTGAGCATCAGCTCGACCGCAAGCAGCAACAGCAGCGGGTCCCGCCGGGTCATCACGCCGAGCAGCCCGATCAGAAACAATACGCCCGACAGCGCCAGGTACCACGACAGCGGTACGCCGGTCGCTTGGTGATGCGCGACTGCCGCGGAGAGGCTTGGGGTCATCGGCCGCGCTCCCCGAGCACGGCTCGGCGCGCGAGCAGAACGGCGCCGATCGCCGCGACCAAGAGCACCAGCGAGGTGCCCTCGAAGGCCGCGATGAAGTGATCGAGGAACGCATGCCCGATGGCCTGCGGGCTGCCGATGTCCGACACTTGCGTGGGATCGGACCGGATCCCCGGAAGTTCGCTGTTGCCGAGAGCGAGGAATCCCTCGATGCCCAGGCCGATGATCGCCAGCCACGCGAGGACCTGGTATCTGGCCAGCGGGTCGACGCCGATCGCCGGCGGTCGATCGCCCAGGTAGGCGATCACGAACAGGAACAGCACCACGATCGCACCCGCGTAGACGATGATCTGGATCATCGCGACGAACGGGGCGCGTTGGAGCAGGAAGATCAGCGCGACCGACAGCAGCGAGACGATCAGCGCCACCGCCGCCCGAAAGGGGTTGCGCAGGGCGATGACCGCGACTGCCGAGGAGATGATCCCAACGGCGGCAATCGCGAAAAAGATGCGTTCACCCACGACGGCTTACCTTACGCCTTGGGTGTCGGGCGGTGAGTGGCGGCTCATGCGGCGATTCCCCCTAGATCCGCTGGCCTTCGGTCCGCAGCGGCGGTTGTTTCGGTGCGGGGGTCAACAGCATGTCCTTCGTGTAGACCATCCGATCGCGGTCGCGTTCGGAGAGCTCGTATGAGTGCTCGAGCGTGATCGCATCGAACGGGCACGCCAGCTCGCAATAGCCGCAGAAGATGCAGCGCGACATGTTGATCTCGTAAATGCGTGCGTAGCGCTCGCCAGCCGAGACGCGATGCTCGGGCGTGTTCTCCTCGGCCACGACGCGGATGCAGTCCGCGGGGCAGGCCGCCACGCACAGCGAGCAGCCGACGCACTTCTCGAGCCCGTTGTCGTATCGCCAGAGCTGGTGCCGCCCGCGGAAGCGTGGGAAGACCGGCGTCTTGACCTCGGGGTAGCCGAGGGTGAGCGGACGGCTGAGCATCGTCCGGAAGGTGATCCCGAAGCCCTTGATCTGATCTTGGACGCTCATGGGGCGACCTCCTGGGACGCGGCCATCGGCATCAGGTCTGGAAGAACACGGCGAGGATAATCGCCGTGACCACGAGATTGGCGGTGGCGACCGGCAGCAGGACCTTCCAGCCGAAGCGCATCAGCTGGTCGTATCGCAGGCGCGGCAGCGTCGCGCGCAGCCAGATGAACCCGAACAGCAGCAGGATGATCTTGATCAGCAGCCAGATGAACCCGAGCGAGCTCGGCAGCCAGGGGCCCGCGTATCCGCCCAGAAACAGGGTTGCCCCGAGCGCCGAGATGACGATCATGCTCACGTACTCGCCCATCTGGAACATCGCGAATTTCATGCCGGCGTACTCGGTGTGGTAGCCGGCCACCAGCTCGGACTCGGCCTCGGGCAAGTCGAACGGCGCACGGTTGGTCTCGGCGACCGCCGCGACCAGGAAGATCACGAACCCGACCGGCTGGAAGATGATGTACCAGGTGCTCGCCTGCTGGCCGTGGACGATGTCCACCAGCGAGAGGCTGCGGCTGATCATCAATACGCCGACGACCGACAGGCCCATCGCGACCTCGTACGAGACCAGCTGGGCGGCCGATCGCGCGGCGCCGAGCAGGCTGTACTTGTTGCCGCTGGCCCAGCCGCCGAGGATCAGGGCGTAGGAGGCGAGTCCCGAGAGCGCGAACAGCACCAGGACGGCGACCGACACGTTGGCGCCCACCAGTTGGATCCGGTACCCGTCGACATGGATCGGGTCACCGAACGGGATCAGGGCGATCGCGGTCACGGCCGTGACCACGGACACCAACGGCGCCAGCTGGAAGAGCAGCCGGTTCGCGCCCTCCGGGACGAAGTCTTCCTTGAAGATGAGCTTGAGCAGGTCGGCCAGCGGCTGCATGTACCCGTTCGGACCGGAGCGGTTCGGTCCATATCGGGCCTGGAAGCGCCCGAGCAGCTTGCGTTCCCACACCGTGGCGAAGGCGAACCCATTGAGCACGATCACGACCGTCACGAGGGCCTCTATCAGGATGATCAGAAACGGCTCGGTCACCTAGCTGCGCTCCAGTCGGACGCGAAGCCGGCGATTGTCGCGGTAGAGCGCGCCCTCGGTGGGTGCACCGGGTGCGGCTCGCGGCGCAAGCACGACTCCCTCGGGCATGCGGCCATCGGCGACGAGCGGCAGGGGCGACGAGCGGCCGGCCGCACTCACCAGGACCACCTCGGACCCCGGCTCGAGGGACTCGGCGGCGGCGGTCTGCGGGTGAACGCGCACCGAGGGTGGCTGGAACGCGGTCCGCAGCGCGTGGGAGGCGGCGGTCGCCGCATCGCCGAACTGATCGTGCACGAGCACGAGGTCGAGGCCGTCGCCGGGAACGGGCGGCGACACGGCGTCGTCATCCGGGACAGGGCCTGTGCCGATCCGCGCACCGTGGACACCGATCGCTTCCGGGCTGAGCCCGGCGAACGCCGGATGCGTGGCGACCGTCTGGGCAAACGCCGAGGCGGCCGTGCGGTAGGCGGGTGCCGCGCCCAGCGCGTGGGCGATGGCCACCAGCAGCTCCCAGCCGGCGGCCGCACCGGCGGGACCGGCGGCACCGGGCCGGAGGCGCTGGGCCCGGCCGGTCATGGACACCAGCGTGCCCTCCTGCTCCCACATGGTCAGCGCGGGCAGCACGAGATCGGCCCGCGCGGTCGTCGGCGAGACATGCGTGGCGATGGCGATGACCGGGCCGGCAAAGGCCTCGAGGGCGGCCGACCACTCGGCCCGGCCGGGGGCGCCGAGCGGGTCCGCGTGGACGCAGAGCAGCGCGTCGACGGCGCCGTCCCGCACGGCCTCAAACAGGCCGTTCGTCGAGACGCCGAGTGCCTCGAGCCCGGCCCCGTTGACATCGGCCCCGAGGGGGATCTGACGGGCGTGGGCATGGTCGCCGAGCAGCGCCTCGAGCGCCTGCGCGGCGGCCGGATCCGCGGCGAGGTCCGCCATATCCCAGAGCACGATCGGAGTGCTCGCGTCGGCGACCTGCGGGCCGAGTGCGCGGATCGCCGCGGCGAAATCGGTCGGCGCCGTGCGCCGGAACTCGCCGAGGACCTCGAGGCTGTGTGGCCGGCTCCCGCAGCCGATCACGTTCGCCCCGAAACGCTTGGCCTTGCGGACGCGCAGCTCGGTCACCGGCTGCTGGCTGCCCGGGTCGCCCCCGACGACGACGACGAGGTCCGCATCGTCGATGTCCCCGAGCTCGGCGCCCGGTGCGCTGCGCAGGCCCCGCAACCCCGCAGCCGCCAGGCCCAGACGGGCCACGACGGCGCCCGCCAGGGTGCCCGCGGCGGCCAGATCGAGCGTGATGCCCGCCTCCTCGAGCGTGGCCGTGCCAGCGAGCAGGATCCCCACTCGACGCCCGCGCAGCAGGCTCGCAACAGCGGGCAGCGCATCCTCAAGCTCCGCGGTGCGGTCGCCCGCGGCCTCGCGCACGATCGACGCAGTCAGTCGGTCAGCGCTCTGTGCGATGTCGTGTCCCCAGCGGCCCTTGTCGCACAGCCAGCCTTCCTCGACGACGTAGTTCGGTTCGTCGCGTCCGCTCACGCGCTTGAGCTCGCCCTCGCGCGTGGTCAGCTCCGTGTTGCAACCGACGGGGCACAGCCCGCAGACCGATGGGGTGTTCGTGACGTCCCACGGCCGCGCCACGAAACGGTACGGGATGCTCGTCAGCGCGCCGACCGGGCAGATGTCGACGATGTTGCCGGTGAAGTGTGCCTCGTAGGCGTCGCCGGTGAACGTGGTGATCTCACTGAGCGCGCCGCGCTCCTGCATGGTCAGCTGACCGTCCTGGGCGACCTCCTGGCTGAACCGCACGCAGCGGAAGCAGCGGATGCAGCGCTCGCGGTCGAGCGCGATCCGGCTCGAGAGCTCGAGCGGCTTCGGCCAATGGCGCTTGGGTTCGATGAACCGCGTCTTGCCGGGGCCGAACTTGAAGGTGCGATCCTGCAGCGGGCACTCCCCGCCCTTGTCGCAGACCGGGCAGTCCAGCGGATGGTGGGTCAGCAGCTGCTCGAGGATCCCGTCCTGGGCATCCTTGACGACCGCCGAGTCGGTGCGCACGACCATGTCCTGGGCCACCGGCGTGCTGCAGGCGGTCTGCAAGCCGCGCATGCCCTCGATCTCGACCAGGCACATGCGGCACGCGCCGATCGCGGGCCCGAGGCGGGGCTCGTAGCAGAAGATCGGGACCTCGACGCCGGCCGCGAAGGCGGCATCGACGAGCATGGTGCCGGCTGGCGCGCTCAGGGTGCGGCCGTTCAGCTCAAAGGTGACCTGGCTCTCGACCGATGTGTCGACGGGCGCGTAATCCGCCATCTTGCTACCTCGCCTCGGCGAGGGCTGCGGGCCACATCGGCTCGGGCCGCGGGGCGCCGCCCTGCTCGATCGCAGCGACGAAGTCGTCGCGGAACAGCTTGAGGGCGCTGGAGATCGGCGCAACGGCACCCTCGGCCAGCGCGCACAGGACCTTGCCCGAGATGCGGCCGAAGATCGACTCCAGCAACTCGAGGTCCTCCATACGGCCCTCGCCGTCGGCGATGCGCTGCAGGATGCGCTCCATCCAGCCGGTCCCCTCCCGGCAGGGCGTACACTTGCCGCAGCTCTCGTGGCGGTAGAAGCTGGCCAGCCGCAGGGTCGCGCGCACGATGCTGCCCGAGTCGTCCATGACGATGCACCCGCCGGAGCCCAGGAACGTGCCGACCGCGTTGAGCGATTCGTAGTCCAGGGGCGTGTCGAGGTGCTGCTCGCCGAGCACCGGCACCGAGGAGCCGCCGACCCAGATCGCCTTGACGCGGTGCCCGTCGCACACCCCACCGGCGTGCTCGAAAATGAGTTCACGCAGGGTCGTCTCACCGAGGATGACCTCGTAGTTGCCCGGACGCATGACGTGCCCGGAGACGGAGAAGATCTTCGAACCCGGGCTCTTCTCGGGCCCGAGGGCCGCATACCAGTCCGCGCCGCGGGTCACGATCGGCGGCAGCGCCGAGAGCGTTTCGACGTTGTTGATGAGCGTGGGCGAGCTGTACAGGCCGGCGACTGCCGGAAACGGCGGCTTGAGCCGCGGCTGGCCGCGCTTGCCCTCGAGACTCTCCAGGAGCCCCGTCTCCTCGCCGCAGATGTACGCGCCCGCGCCGCGGTAGAGGGTGATGTCGAAGCTGAAGTTCGAGCGCACGATGTCGCTCCCCAGGAACCCGGCCTCCCGTGCCACCCGGATCGCCTGGGCGAGAATGCGCGCCTGGTACTCGTACTCGCCGCGGATGTAGATGTAGCCGCGCTCGGCCCCGATCGCGAACCCGGCGAGGGCGACCCCCTCGATGAGCTGGAACGGGTTCATCTCGATGATCTCGCGATCCTTGAACGTGCCCGGCTCGCTCTCGTCCGCGTTGCACACGACGTACTTGGCCAGCTTGGCGTCCTTCGGCAAGAAGCTCGCCTTGCGCCCCATCGGGAAGCCGGCACCGCCGCGGCCGCGCAGGCCGGAGCGATGAAAGACGTACAGCAGGTCGTCCGGTTCCATGTCACCGAGTGCCTGCTTGAGCGCGGCGAACCCGCCAGCGGCCTGGTACTCGGCGATGTCGGTCAGCTGGTGCCCGGCCACCCGGTGGCGATAGACGCTGTTGAGGATCGGCACCCGTCTACCTCCAGAACTCGTGGGGCGCCGGTGCGCCACGCAGCGCGTCGACGACCTGGGCCGCCGACTCCGGGGTCAGCGGGCCGACGGTCTGCTCGGCGTCGACCTGGATGCAGGGGGCGTGATCGCAGTAGCCGAGACACTGCGCCTCCTGGATGGTGATGGCGCCGTCCTCGCTGGTGCCGCCGTGATGGGAGACCCCTTCGCGATCGCACAGGTGCTCCCAGACCTCGTCCGCACCGCGCAGCTGGCACGAGAGGGTCACGCAGACGCTCACCACGCGGGTGCCGGTGGGCTGCAGGTAGAGCCGGTCGTAAAACGACGCGACGCTCTCGACGTACGCGGGCGTGAGCCCGGTGGCCTCGGCGACCGCAGCGAGGTCCTCGCGGGTCAGGTGCCCTTTCTCGGTCTGGGCGAACTTCAGCGCCGGCAGCACGAGCGACCGCGATTCGGCGAACTCGTGCCGGATCGGATCGATGTGGGCGCGAATCTGGTCTGCGGTCATCGGGTGCGACTCACGTTCTCGGCGCGGCGTGGGCGGAGCGCCATCAGCGGTCGACCCCGCCCATGACGTTGTCCAGCGAGCCGATCATCACGATGAGATCGGCGAGGTACGCGTTCTTGGACATCGGGCGCAGGGCCTGCAGGTTCACGAAACTCGGGTCGCGCATGTGGACGCGAACCGGCTTGGGGCCGCCGTCGGCCACCACGTAGCAGCCGAGCTCGCCCCGCGGACACTCGACCGCGCTGTAGGCCTCGCCCTCAGGCACGGTGAAGCCCTCGGTGACGAGCTTGAAGTGATGGATCAGCGCCTCCATCGAGGTCGCCAGCTCGCCGCGCGGCGGCAGCACGACCTTACGGTTGTCGGCGATGTGCGAACCCTCGGGCATCCCGTCCAGGCACTGCTCGATGATGCGCACCGACTCGCGCATCTCGCGCAATCTGACCAGGTAGCGGTCGTATGCATCGCCGTTGGTGCCGACGGGGACGTTGAAATCGAAGTGCTCGTAGCCCGAGTATGGCCGGGCCTTGCGCAGGTCAAGGTCGACGCCGGCGGCGCGCAGCGCCGGTCCGGTGATCCCGAGGTCGATGAGCTGGTCGGGCGGCAGTGTGCCGACGCCGCGGGTGCGCTCGAGCCAGATCGGGTTCTGCGAGAGCAGGCCCTCGTACTCGTCGATGCGGGAGGGCATCTCGGTGACGAACCGGCGCAGCAGTTTCTCGAAACCGGGCGGCATGTCGTCCGCGCAGCCGCCGACCTGGAAGTAGCAGTGGTTCATCCGCTCGCCCGAGATCATCTCGAACAGATCCAGCGCACGGTCGCGCTCGCGATAGGCGTAGAAGAAGACGCTGATCGCCCCGAGTTCCAGGCCGCTCGTGCCGAGCCACACCAGATGGCTGGTGATGCGGTTGAGCTCGGAGATCATGACGCGCAACCACTGGGCCCGGGCTGGCACTTCGAGCTCGAGCAGCTTCTCGACACTCATTGTGTACGCGTGGATGTTGAAGAACGGCGACAGGTAGTCCATCCGCGTCACGAGCGTGATGCCCTGCCAGTACGTCTTGTTCTCGCACTGCTTCTCGATGCCGGTGTGCAGGTACCCGATGATCGGATGGATGTCGCGCACGACCTCGCCGTCGAGCTCGGCGACCAGACGCAGCACGCCATGGGTCGACGGATGCTGCGGGCCAAGGTTGATGATCATCGGCGCGCGGGCGCCGCTGGCCAATTCGGTGGACAGACGCTCGTTCTCCTGGGTGCGGGCGAGGGCCTCCTGGGCCGTGGTCGCCTCGACCATCGCCACCACGCGCTCGGTCTCGGCGAGCGGGCGCCCCTCGCGCCGCTCGATCTCCCGCGCCTCACGGGCCTCGAGCGCGAACAGTTCGGTGGGATCGATACTCATCTGCGCACCCCGGCCCTAGACCGCGTCACTGAACGTGACGTCCTCGCCGCCGATCGGGTAGTCACGCCGCAGCGGGTGCCCCTCCCAGTCGAACGGCATCAGGATCCTCGACAGATCCGGGTGATCGGCGAAGCGCACGCCGAACATGTCCCAGACCTCGCGCTCGTGCCAGTTGGCGGTTGCCCACACGGGGGTGACCGAGTCGACCTCGGGCTGCTCCGCGTCGGCCCACACCCGCAGGCGCAGCCGGTCGCCGCTGTCCATGGAAAACAGATGGTAGGCAAGACGGAAGCGTCCGCCCCGACCGTCGCCGGCCAGCACGTCGACGCAGGTGAGGTCCGCGAGCTGGCGGAATGCGCCCGGTTCGCCCTTGAGGAACCGGCAGACCTCCTGGATGCGCGGACGCGCGATCTCGATCGTCAGCTCGTCGCCCGGACCGTCGAACTCGTCGACGACGGCCCCCGGGCACGCGGCATCGATGAGATTGCGGTACTCGCTCAACGGCCCGCCGCCCAGGCGCGCTGCTCGGCGGCGACGCGCGCCGCGTCCTCCGGCAGCGGCAGGCCCTGCTCATGCATGAGGTCCAGCGAACTCGGCTCGCCCTTGGCGCCGATGCTGCGCTGGAGCACGAGGATCCCCTCGATGAGGCTTTCCGGCCGCGGCGGACAACCCGGCACGTACACGTCGACGGGGACCACCTTGTCGACGCCCTGGACGATGGCGTAGTTGTTGAACACGCCGCCCGAGGTCGCGCAGGCCCCCATGGAGATCACCCACTTGGGTTCCATCATCTGGTCGTAGATCCGTCGCAGCACCGGGGCCATCTTCTGTGAGACGCGCCCGGAGACGATCAGCAGATCCGACTGGCGCGGCGAGGCCCGGAAGACCTCCGCACCGAAGCGGGCGATGTCGTAGCGCGGGGTGGCGGTGTGCATCATCTCGATCGCGCAGCACGCCAGGCCGAATGTCGCCGGCCAGATCGACGACGAACGCGCCCAATTGAGCGCGCGGTCGACGGTCGTCGTCAGCAAGCGCTGGACGAAGGCCTCCTCCTCGGCGGTCTCGACGAGGTCGCGCAAGTCGCGGTCGATGGTGGGATCGGTCCGCGGCGCCCGCTCGACGGGCGCCCCGGCAGGTGGGATCAGCGCCATTCCAGCGCCCCCTTTCGCCAGATGTACACCAGCGCCGCCACGAGGGTCGCGACGAAGGACAGCATCACGATCAGCGCCGCGGTGCCGCGGTCGCGGAGCGTCACGGCGATCGGATAGATGAACGCCAGCTCGATGTCGAACACGATGAACAGCATCGCGGTCAGGTAGAAGCTGATCGAGAAGCGCTGACGAACCGGCGTTGTGGCGAGGATGCCGCTTTCGTACGGCAGGTCCTTGACCGGGTTGTGCTTCGGCCGGACGATCTTGGAGAGGCCCAGGATGGCACCGCCGATGACGAGGCCCAACCCGGCGAACACCAGTATCGGTAAGTAGTCCCAGAGACTCACGTCGACCTTTGCTTACGCGCCGGAACGCACGTCGGTACCGTCCCGCACCCACAGCACGCTACCAACGTGATTCGCTTTGTGCATCTTTGTAACGAACGGCGCGTTGTGGTTGTCACAATTGGTGCAAACTTCTCCGCTCCGAGCGGAACTTCGGTCGTCCAACGCGGGAACGTTGCGCATCTGGCGGAACTCTATTCGAACCGTCCCGGACGTCGGCGCTGACGACTGACCCCCCCGATACGCCGATTCCCGCCCTGGAACCGGTGACCCCAGCCGCCGCGGTGCCGTCGGCGCGGCGGCGTGCGGGCCGCAGACCCGTGACGCGGCCGCCGCGCTAGGTTCCCCCCATGGACCGCATCGACTACTTTGCTCGCGCCGTCGAGGAGGCGCCACAGGTGGCGCGGGCCCGGTTCGGGTATGGCGTGGAGCTCCAGCGCGCCGGTCGGTACACGGAGGCGATCGCGCAGTACCGGGCCTACCTGGACCTGCAGGAGGACGAGGGCAACGCGTGGGGGCGCCTGGCGGAGTCGCTGGCGGCCACCGGGGCTCGCGACGCCGCCGCCGATGCGTACCTGGCCGGAATCGACCAGGCGATCAAGTTTGGCCATCACAGCATGGCCGACGAGCTGCGGGCCGCGCTCGAGGACCTCTAGGTGTCCGTCCTGGCCGCCGCCGAGTTCTCGCCGCGTGCGGCCAGCCGGTTCTGGTGGCGCAACCTGACCGTTGGACGCAAGACACTCGTCGTGACGCTCGTTCCGCGATTCCTGGAGGGGATCGCGTATCTGGCGGTCATGGGCCTTGGCCTCGGGGCCTACGTGAGCACCCTCAACGGCGTCGACTACGTGCGGTTCATCGCGCCCGGCATCGCCGGAGCCACCGTCATGTTCGGTGCGGTCCTCGAGACGACCTACAACGCGTTCGTGCGGATTCACGTCCGTCGCGTGTATGAGGCCGCGGTCACGACGCCGCTGTCCGTCCAAGACGTCGTGGTCGGTGAGTACCTCTGGGCGACGACGCGGGCGATGGCATACGGGACGATCTTCCTCGTGGTCATGGCCATCTTCGGGCTGATCGCCTCACCGCTGGCCTGGCTCTGCCTGCCCGTCATGCTGATCGGCGCATTGGTGTTTGCCGTGTTCGGGATGCTCTACACCGCCTTCGTGACGAACATCGAGAGCTTCAACATCTTCTTCACCGCCGTGCTCACGCCGATGTTCCTGTTCGGCGGCGTGTTCTTCCCGTTTGACCGCCTCCCGGAGTGGGCCCAGGCCATCGCATGGTGCCTGCCCCTCGCGAACCTCGTCGAGGTCCTGCGCGCGCTGACGCTGGGTCACACCTCCACGGCCACCGGACTACACCTGCTCGTGTTGATCGCGATGGCCGCGATGATGTTCCCGATCCCGCTGATCAAGATGTCGCACACACTGCGCCGCTAGTCGCTGCCGGCGTCAAGCGCCCCGTCCGGGACGCCGACGACCGGCGGCTCAGGCGGTGGCGGACACGCGTGCGACGCCCGTCGAGAGCGCGGCGGCACGAACGGCCGCGGCGACGTCGCCGACGACGTTGGTACTAATCACCGAGGGCACGACGAGATCCGCGGACACGTTGCCGTCCTCGTCGCGGCACATGGCGGCGATCGCGTCCGCAGCTGCCAGCAACATCGCATCGTTGATCGACGTCGCCCGAACTGCGAGTGCGCCCTTCCAGATCCCGGGAAAGGCGACTGCCGAGTTCATCTGGTTCGGGGCGTTGGGCAGCGAGCTCGCGTACACGGTGGCGCGGTTGAACGCATCGGCGCTCGAGCCGTTGAGGTTGAACACGATCGGGTCGGTTCCGAGGGCGTCCAGGCATGCGCCGGTAGCCGGACGGTCAAAGCTCACGAGGGCATCTGCACCAGCAATCACAGCGCTGATGGTGCCGACGCCGGCGGCCGTCAGGAGCGCAACGGTCCCCCGCCCGGCCGGCGTGTCCTGACCGGTTACCGCCACTGTCGCCGTTGCAAGCGACTTGCCGACGACCGACAGGGCATTGATCAGTCCCGCCAGCACCGCCACGGCGGTTCCCTGCTGATCGTCGTGGAACACCGGGATATCCAGGCGTGCATCAAGGGTGTCGCGGATCTCGAAGCAGCGCGGCGCGGCGATGTCCGACAGGTGGATACCCGCGAACACCGAGCTGCAGAGCACAACCGCATCGACGATCTTGTCCGGCTCGCGCGCATCGACGGGCAACGGAAACGCGTCGATCCCGGCGAGATTCCGCAGAAACAGGCTCTTGGCTTCACACGCCGGCAGCGATGCTTCGGCGCCGATATCCCCGAGCCCGAGGACATCGCTGCCGTCGGAGACCACCATCACGCTGTTGGCCTTGATCGTGTAGTCCCAGGCCTGTGCGATGTCATGGTGAATCGCCATGCACACACGGGCGACGCCCGGCGTGTACGCCATCGACAGGTCATCCCGCGTGGCGATGGGCGCGCGGGTCTGCATACCGATCGCACCGCCCTCGTGCATCGTCAGGACGTTCGAGGACACGGAGACGACCGACGCGCCGTCCAGGGCCGCGATCGCCGCCACGATCGCTTCGCCGTGCGCGGTGTCGCGCACGTAGATCTGGTAATCGCGCATCACGTCGTGCGAGCTCGAACGTACGATGTCGGCGGCCCCTACCCGGCCTCCCGCCTCGCTGATCGCGACGACGACCTTGCCGAACGTGCCCGTCGCGGCGGGAACGTTGACACGGACAACGAGGCTCGAGTTGACGTCCGGCATGTGGACCTCAGGGTCGGTTGGGCGTGAATGAACAGCGGGAATGCTAGCCGACCGCCATCACGTTGCGGGTCCGACGCGGCCGGCGCCACGCGGCGCGTGCATCCCGTGGGCACGACGCGCGATCCGGCGCTGGCGTGCCGCGTGACGTCAGCGCAAAAAGACCCACTGGTAGGTGCGGGTGACCGCGCCGTGCCCGGTCCCAGACGCGCCGGTTCGCCACACCCGTGCGATCGTCGTGCCGCCACGCAGCCGGATCGTGACACGGAAGGTCTGGGGTGCTCCAGGTTGGACGAGCGCCCGCATCGTCTGGCCGGCGCCGAAGTCGACGTTGACCGATGTGTTTCCGCGCAGGCTCGACAGCGGGATCGCCAGCGTGTACGTACCGGCGCGCGGAACCCACAGCCCCATTGTCCCGGTCGGCTTGACCAGCAGGAACGAGTCCTTGCGGCCGCGAGGAAATCCGTCATAGGGAATGGCGATCCCGCGACGGGGGGCCGCGGTAACGCGCCAGACCGCAGTTCCATCCGGGTAGCGGCGCACGAGCGCGAACCCCACGGGCGGATGCTCGGTGTTCGGTGGCGCCAGACCGGCCTGCCGGAACGCCCACGGATGAACGACGACGAGGCGAACGCCCACGGTGGCGAGGTTCACCGCCGCAAGCCGCGCTCGCGGGTTGCCGACCAGACGGCCGAACGGCGTCGCGATACTGGGTTCCTCGAGCTGCCCGTTGGCGATCGGCCATCCGTGGATCGACTGCCCATACATCCAAACTCGATCCATGAACCCCTCGAGCGGCTGCGGCTGGACCGATGAGGTCGGCAGTTCGATCAGGATGCCGTCGGGCTTCTGGGTGGCAAGCCAGTGCCAGACGGCGAATGTGCTGGCCGGGGCGCTGTCGGGGCCGTTGACAACAAGCGGCGGGCCGCTCGCGATCGGCAGGGAGATCGGAAGTTCCACCGCGGTGATCGCGATCAAGATCGCGCCCAGCGCGAGGCCCTTGGCTGGCGTCGTTCGCCGGACGAGCCAGTCAATCGTCATCGCTGCGACGGCCACCAGCACCAGTAGCGCGGGTGCCCCAAAGCGGGCGTAGGCCCGTAAGAACGGCACGACGGCAAAGATTGCGCGACTCGGCATGGGCACCGATACCGGCCCGAGCTCGTACGGCGACGAGAAGCTGAACAGGACCAGGACCGCGAGCAGCGGTCCGGCAAGGATGCTCGTCAACCTCAGCCGCGGTGGCAGGCGCGGCCATTGGCGTCGGGCGATGAACACCCAGGCGATCCCCAGCGCGATGGTCGACCAGCCGAAGAACAGTGCCGTCTCGGATCCGGCGATCGCCGGAGCGGCGGTCCCGGTCCACACCCCGCCGAACAGCCACCCCATGAGCTGGCTTTGGTGACTTGGCCAGATGTAGTCGGTCAGGTGCGCGCCGTAGATCGCCAGCTGATCCGCGTTCCGGGAAAACGAGACCTGGGCGTTCTTGCCGCTGGATATCAGCAGCACCAGCAGCGGCACGACGACAACGCACAACACCGCAGCAACGAGCTCGCCGAGCCGCCGCGCGGCGGCTCCGGGTCCGCCGTGCGCCAGCAGGCGCACGAGCTCGACAATCGCGCAGGCGGCGACGATGACCATCGCCATGAACCCGAAATACGGATCGGAGAGCCACGCGAACGCGGTCGCGATCCCAATCCACGCGCTTCGCCGAAGCCCGGGCTTCTCCATCCAGCGGATGCAGGCGATGAACAGCAGTGGGAAGCAGGTTAGATTCGCCAACGGCAGGTGCATCGGCAGGCGATTGATCATGTAGGGGCTCAGCATCACGGCGAGCCCGGACCACGCGGCCGCGATCCTGCCGACGCCCAGCCATCGCACGAGCAGGTACATCGACCCCGACGAGCTCACGAGGGCAATCAGCGCCACGATGCTCATACCGGCTGCAACGGTCCAGATCCGGGCGATTGCCACCGCCGGCCCGTAGCTGACGATCTGCTCAAGGTAGGCGGACGGGACGATCGACCGCCCAAACGGCGCGTCGATCCCCGTCTGCACGGCTGAGCCGAACAGCTTGAAACCGTGCGTGCTCAGGTACCAGATGTCGTTGTAATAGCCGGTCGGATCCGAGTAGGTGCCGCCACCGGGAAATCGCGTGCCCAGATGGAGCACCAAGGGCCACGTGATGGCGATCGCGACCAACAGGTAGCCGACGACGACGACGATCGCTTCCCCCGCGATCGACCGCACCGGACGCCGCGGGACGTCGATCGGAGTCGGGTCCTCAGGCGGCCCGAGGACGACGGATTCGGTCGGGTCGCCGTTCGTCTGCAGGGCGGCGCGACTGCCGTCACCGGTACCTGGCGGTTGTGTGGTCTGCGGGTCCACGCGGTGCGGGCTCCTACGACGCCGGGGCCTGGGCGCCGGCCGACAACAACTGCCAGCCCTGCGTGACGATTCTGCGACCGGTACCGCCTAGCCGTTGGACGCTCACCCGGGTCGCCCCGCGGGCGAGATGCACCGGAATCCACACCGGCTGCGCGGCGTCCTGCGGAACGTCCAGGACCACGTTAGGGCCGCCGTCGACCGCCACGCGTACCACGCCGGTACCGCCACCGCTTGCGAGCGCCACCACCACGAAGTAATCCCCTTTGGCTTTCGTGTACAGCGTCACGGTGCCAGATCGTTGCGTCAGAGCCCAGGTATCGGTGGTCCCTTCCCGCTCGAATCCGATCCCAAAGACCGCAAGTCCGGGCTTGGGGGGCGCCGTCACACGCCAGATCGCGGTACCGTCGGGATACGATCGCACGAGCGCGAACCCGGGGGGCGGGGTGCCGGTGTCGGGGGGGGTCTGCCCGGCCTCGAGGTATGCCCACGGGTTCACAACCGCCACGCTCACCCCCGCCGTGGCGAGGTTTGCGGCGATGTCCGGATACCGCGGATCGCCGACCAGTCGGCCGTACTCGTCGCCGAGCGACAGCTCACCGAGCCCCCCATTCGCGAGCGGCCAGTGGTGCAGGGTCTGTCCGAACATGTACACGCGATCCATAAAGCCCCGATATGGATCCCGCTCCACCGACGATGTCGGGAGTTCTATCAACAGCCCGTCGGGCGTCTGCGAGGCGAGCCACTGCCACACGGCGAATTGGCTGGCCGGCGCACTGTCGGGCCCATTGACCACCAGCGGCGGTGCGCTGGGAATCGGCAGTGCGACGGGGAGTTCGACTGCCGAGATCGCGATCAGGACGCCGCCGACGAGGACCGCGTTGCGCCGCGTGAACCGGGACACGACCACGTCGACGCCCAACGCGGCGATCACCACCACGACCACGGTCACCGCTCCGCCGAAGCGACCGTAGGCCCGGATGAACGGGATGACCTTGAAGATGAAGTAGCTCGGCATGTTGGCGGACTGTCCAGCGATGCGGTATGGACTGGCCAGGCTGAGTACTACAAGCACGATGACCAGCGGCCCTGCAGCGACGGTCATCAGCTGCCTGCGCAGGTCCGTCACCCGCCAGCGGCGCCATGCGGTGACGGTCCACACGCCGGCAAGAAGGAGCGTGGACCACCCCAGGAACACCGTGGATTCGCCGCCCGCAGATCCGTGCCAATCGCCGCCGAACAGCCGTCCCATCAGGCGGCTGGCATGCGACGGCCAGACGTAGTCGGTCAGGTGGGCGCCGTAGAGACTGAGCTCGACCACGCTGCGTCCGAACACGCTCTCTACGGCGGGTCCGCTCGTCTTCAGTAAGACCAGCAGCGGGACGCACACGAGACCGGCAACGCACAGTGCCAAGCCGGCGAGACGCCGCAACGCGGTCCGGATGCCACGGATACGCCACGCCCATACGATCCCCAAGAGACCGATCACCCCGGCAATGACCAGACACATAAAGCCGTAATAGGGGTTGGTGAGCCATGCGAAGACCAGGGCGCCGACGACCCACAGCGCTTGTCCAACGGTCTGTCGCTGCATCCAGGCGAGGGCCGCCAGGATCGTCAGCGGGATGCAGGCAACGTCGGCCAACGGCACGTGGACCCCAATGCGATAGGTCACATACGGGCTCAGCATCAGGGCGACACCCGCCCAGATCGCCGCGATCCTGCCGGCACCGAGCCACCGCACCAACCCGTACATCGCGCCACCGGATCCGGCCAGCGACACGATAGCCACGATGCTCAGCCCGGCGGCGGGATTCCACAGCTTGCTGATGACGACCCCGGGCCCGTACGCGACGAACTGCTCGAGATACGACGCGGGCACGATGGTGCGCCCGAAGGGCTGGTCCAGGAGCACCATCGTGCCCCGCCCGACAAGCTGGAGGCCGTGCGTGCTGAAGTACCAGAAGTCGTAGTAGTAGCCAGTGGGGTCAGAGAACGTCCCTCCCCCGGGGATCCGCGTACCGAGATGCAATGCGAGTGGCCAGGTCATCGCGATCGCGATCGCGAAGAACACCAACGCGGCGACCGCCGCCTCTACGGACCACGGCGGCGGACGCCATGCGACGCCCGACGCCAATCTCGACCCACGTTCGACCACATAATCCCTAACTGCAGCGACTGCGGCGACCCACGCCCGCGGCGCGCGCGATGAAGCCCGAGCCCGCATGGGCACGATGACAGGTCCCGGACCACGATTATTGCCTGCGCGACTCCGGTCCGCTTACGTGGTGGTGCATCCCGCGACAGATAGGATCACCGGGCAATCGTGACTGACAGGCCACCATCACCCGACGGCATCTCGAAGGGTGCGTGTTGACCGGCCGCCAAGGCTGGGTCGGCCCGGGCTTGCTCGTGGCTGCCGGCATCGGCATCTGGAGCACGGGCAACTGGGTTTTCTTCATCCTCGTCGGGCGCCTCTTGGGTCCGCGCGATTATGGCCTGGTCGCCGCCGTTCTCTCCGGATGCCTGGTCCTGTACGTCCTATGCAGCGCGCTCCAGCCGACGCTGGCGGCGTCCAACCGCGGTGACCCACCCGACGCGATCTTCGCACTGGCGCTGAGAATCACGGCCATCGCGACGGTCGTCGTCATGGCCATCGGGGTCGCCGTCATGCTCCTTCTCGGTATCACGACCACGGGGTTCCCGACCGCCGTCATGCTGGGTGCGGTGACGGTGCTGTCCGGGATCGCCGTGTTCCCGCTCACGCTCGGACAACTCCAGGGGGAACGTCGGTTCGGCGCGTATGCGCTGGGGTTCATCACCGTCGGAATCGCACGACCCTTGGCATTCTTGGCCCTGTGGGCCGTTGGCGTTCGGGTGCTCGCGCCGATTCTCGGAACCTCCGTGTCGTGGATCCTCGGCTCCATCGTCGTGATCGTGCTTGCGCGCAAGGCGCTTCGCGCGCCACCGATCGATCGCACCTCGCACCAGTGGCACGCGTTCCGACGGTCGATCGTGCCCAACTCGGCGGGCGTGACCGCGATCGCCGTGCTCACCAATGCCGACGTGATCACGGCCAAGCTCGTGTTGAGCGGGCGTGAGGCGGGGTACTTCGCGGCAGCCTCGGCGATCTCACAGGGCCTGTTTCTGGTTCCGCAGGTCTTCACCACCCTGGTGCTGCCCCGCCTGGCGTCACAGCGCGCGCGCGGGCAGTCATCGGCGCGGCTCATCGCCGCGGGGGTCGGCGTGTCGCTGGCGGCCGGCACCGTGTTCGTCGTGCTCGCGACACCCCTTGGGCGCCAGCTGATGCGGGTGACCTACGGTCCCGCGTTCCGCAGCGCCGGCGATCTTCTGCCGTATTACGGGGCCGCCATGACCTGCATGGGGTGCACCATCATCCTGCTCTACCACCAACTCGGGCGACACGACTTCCGGTACTCCTGGTGCCTGTTGTGCATCGCTGGCGTCCAGGTGGCGGCGCTCGCGCTGTTTGCCCGCAGCCCAAACGCGATCATCACCATCGATCTCATCTGCGCGCTTGGCGCCATCGCCGCCCATGAAGTCGTGACGCGCCGGGACCAGGAGCGCGTGATCGACGGGCTTCGCCTCAGTGCCGTGCTCGTCGGCCGACGCTCGCGACCCGACCCGCCATCGGAGCCGAACTCGGGCTAGCGTCGCAAGGTGTCGACAGCGGCGGAAAGGTCCGCGCGCTCGCGCTCGCGCGAGAACACCGTCACCGCGCGGCTCCGGGAGACGACCGCCAGATGGTCGGAACCCGCAACGTCGTCGAGCACGTCACCGATCGCCCGTGCCAGTCGGGGGACGTCCCCCGGCGGGACCGCGAATCCGGCTTCGTCGCCGATCACGCCACGCACGCCCGGCAACGCCGATGCGACCACGGGCGTCCCGCAGGCCATCGACTCGATCAATACGATCCCGAACGCCTCCTCGTGGGTGACCGACGGGAGCACCGTGACGGCGGCGGCCCGGTAGAGGTCGCGCAACTCCTTATCGGACACCCCCCCGGTAAAGCGGTAGGACGCTTCGGGAAGCAGCTCGGCGGCCATGCGCATGTACTCCGGGCGTCGATTGCCCTCGCCGACCAGCGCGACCTGAGCGCGCGCACTCAGCTCACCGTGAGCCATCGCCGACAGGAGCCGATCGATCCCCTTGAAGGTGCCCGCGTCACTCATCGTGCCGACGAACAGGACCACCGGGCGTACCGGATCGATCCCGAGCTCGCGGCGTCGTTCGGCCGTGACTGGCGCCGGCGTAAACGCGTTGGTGTCGACCGAATACGGCAGCTCGTGCAGGTTCGACAGCTTGAGGTGGGCGATCGAGGAATGCTGGGCATAGTCGAATGAGCTGACGAGGACCTGGCGCGCGCCGCGTAGCACCCACGGTGCGCCGAGCTGGCGATGGACCCTCAAGAACGCGCCGCGTACGCCCCCCCAAATGACGTCCATGTGGAAGTACACGAGGTACGGAGTATTGCTCAGGCGCGCGCCGAGGGCAGCCGGCTCGGCCCCACCAAAGAACGGGTATTGCAGGAGCAACCCGTCATAGTCGCGCACCCGTCGGGCGAGTCCTGGCAGGAACGCCGACAGGCCATGGCTGACGACCGGGCGCAACCGATGCACCGTCACGCCGTCCACGACGCTGGTACCTGGCGCGGTGCCATGCGCCGGACACAGGACCTCGACGTCGTGGCCAAGCTCAACCAGCGTGTGGGCGTGACGCGCAGCGGCATTGCCGATCCCACCCATAAACGGCGGGTACGCACAGACGAGGATCGCGATCCGCACGGGTGCTACCGCACCTCGGAGCGCACCGCGCATGCACGGCCAGCTCTCACGAGGCTAACCGCGCGAGGTCTGCGTCGACCATCATGGCCACCAACTCCTGAAAGCCCACCCGGGGCTCCCAGCCCAGGACCGTTCGGGCCTTGGTCGCATCGCCGACCAGCACGTCGACTTCGGCCGGGCGCACGAGGCCCGAATCTATCGTGATGTGATCATCCGGGTCGAGGCCCACATGCGCAAACGCAAGCTCCACCAAACGCCGCACGCTGTGGGTTTCCCCGGTCGCCACGACGAAGTCGTCCGGCTCGGGCTGCTGCAACATCAGCCACATCGCGTGCACGTAGTCGCCCGCAAAGCCCCAATCGCGTTGGGCATCGAGATTGCCGAGCGACAGCCGGTCCTGCAGTCCGAGCTTGATACGCGCGACGCCGTTGGTGACCTTGCGCGTTACGAACTCGAGCCCGCGGCGCGGTGACTCGTGGTTGAACAGGATCCCTGACGAGCAAAACATCTCGTAGCTTTCGCGGTAGTTGACCGTGATGTAGTGGCCATAGCACTTGGCCACCCCGTACGGGCTGCGCGGATGCAAGGGCGTGAGCTCGGATTGCGGTGTCTCGCGGACCTTGCCGAACATCTCGCTCGAGCTCGCCTGATAAAAGCGGATGGTGGGGTTCACCTGCCGGATCGCCTCGAGCAGTCGCGTGACGCCGACCGCGGTGAACTCGGCCGTCAGCACCGGCTGGCTCCACGACGTGGGCACGAAGGACTGCGCGGCTAGGTTGTACACCTCCTCGGGCTGGGCCTGCTCGAGCGCGGCCGTCAGTGACGGCTGGTCGAGCAGGTCCCCCTGGACGAGGTTCAGCCGGTCGAGGATGTGGTCGATCCGCTCGTGGGAGTCCGTCGACGCCCGCCGAGCGAGCCCCCAGACGTCGTAGCCCTTGTCAAGGAGGAACTCTGCGAGATACGAGCCGTCCTGGCCCGTGATCCCCGTGATGAGCGCTCTCGGCATGCTGCCCCTTCTACGCGGCCACCTGGACGCGCCACCAGTCCAGGGTGTCGGCAACGGTTTGTTCGATATCGATGGCGGGTACCCAGCCCGTCTCTGCCCGTAACCTGCGGGAGTCTCCGAATAGGTCGGGCTGTTCGCCCGCCCGCACGAGCGCCGGATCGACGACGATCCGCACGTCAATCCGCGCGGCGGCGACCAAACGATCGATGAGCTCGGCGATCGCAATCGACCGACCGGAGCACACGAGATACGGCCCATCCGGATCCCCCGTCGTCAGCAGGCTCGCGTAGGCGCGAACCACGTCCCGGACATCGGTGAAGTCGCGTCGCGACGCGACGTTGCCGATCTTGATCTCCACGTGGTCGCGCCCTTGGTGTTCGGCCTGCGCGATCTGGCGCGCGACGTTGGGCAGCACGAAACGGGCGTCCTGTCCGGGACCGATGTGATTGAGCGGTCGCACCCGCACCACCGGCAGGCCGTAGGCCCGCCGATACTGGCCGGCCGCAATGTCCGCGGCCGCTTTCGATGCGCCATAGGGCGAGACCGGGCGCAGCGGAGTCTCTTCGGTCACCGGGAGTGCCTCTGCCGGGACGAGCCCATAGATCTCGCCGCTGGTGATCACGAGTGTGCGCGGCGGCGATGCCGCGGTCCTGACGGCTTCGAGGATGGCGATCACACCGCCGAGGTTGACGTCCCACGTCCCAATGGGGTCGCCAAACGACGCGCCGACCGACGAAGCGCCCGCCAAGTGGACGATGGCGTCCGGAGACTCCGCGTGCACCGCTTTAGCCACGGCATCGGCGTCCGTGATCTCCGCCGCGCGAACCGCGACACCGTCCGGGACCGAACCCGGCGCCGACGGGCGCACCAACCCGCTCACGCGGTGGCCGTCGGAACGGAGCGCCGCGGTAAGGTGATGGCCAACGAACCCGGTAACGCCTGTGACAAGTACGTGCACACCGGGCAGCTTAGACATCACCGCCCGCGGCTCCAGGCCCGGTTCCGCCAATCACGGCGTGCCTGGCGGCGCGGGATGTCGAGATGCGGATGGATCGGCCGACCCTGATGGCACCCGCGAGCCCCGCGGCGTCCCGCGCAAGCCGGTCACCAGCCACGACGCGACCAACAGCAGCTCGCTCGTGACCCCGACGAACGCCGCAAGGACCTGACCGCGCCATCCTGGGCGGTGCTTGGCGATGAACGGTGCCATCGTCCGGAAGTACGCGGAATTGGCCATCGGCGGTCGCTTGCCGTCAACGTTCGACCCCGCACCGATATGAATGACATCGACACCCGGCCAGTAGTACACGCGCCAACCGTGTTCGAGGAACCGCAGGCTCAAATCGATGTCTTCGGCGTACATAAAGAACTGCTCGTCGAAACCGCCGACCGCGAGCAGCGCAGCGCGGCGCATGAGCATGAACGCGCCACTGACGCTCTCGACATCGCCCGCCTCGGTGTCGGGGAGCCACCCGACCGTATACCGCTGGGAGCGCCGTCCTCGCAAGACCTGGTCGAGGCTGGTGAAATAGCACACCGAGGACCAGAGGGTCGGAAACCCCCGCTTGCAGCGACGATCGAGACGACCCTCAGGATCAACCAATCGGGCGGTCATCAGTCCGACCTCCGGCCGCCCCCACAGCTCGTCGAGGCAACGTCGCAGCCCGTGCCGTGGTACCAGCGTGTCCGGGTTGAGCACCAGGACCGCCCGACCGCGGGCGCGGGCGAGGCCAAGGTTGTTGGCGCGCGCGAAACCGACATTGTCGTCAAGCGCGGTGGCCCTGACCCAGTCCAGGTCGCGGGCGGCAGCAATGGTGTCGTCGTTGGAGGCGTTGTCGATCACCTCGACGTCCATCTCGACGTCTTCCCTGTTGACGTCGAGGCTCACCAAGCAGTCGCGCAGGAGCTCGCGGCAGCGGTAGGAGACGATGATAATGCTGAGCTCAGGCTCGGTGCCCGCGCTCACCGTTGCGCGTCCTCCGGCTGTGCGCGCGTGCCGGATGGGTCGTCAGCAACCGGTCGCGGCAGTCGGGAAACGTCGATGGTCACTGCGCCTGCACCGATGCGCTCGGAGACGATGAACGACGGGCGGGCCCGCACCTCGTCATAGACCTTGCCGACGTACTCGCCGACGATGCCGAGTGTCACCAGCTGCACGCCCGCGATCAAGAGCACGACCGTCATCAGCGACACCCAGCCGGGCACGCCGGGCCCGTTGACGATGCCCGCGATGATGACCCACGTCGCACCGAGCAGGGCGATCACGGCGGTCACGAAGCCCAACAACGTCACGAGTCGCAGCGGAAGCTTCGAGAACGACAGAATCGCGTGGATGGCTCCCGACGTCCGACGCTTGAGCGAGTACTTCGTCGTTCCCGCAAAGCGGGCCGCGCGCTCCACGTTCACCGGGGTCTGGTGAAAGCCGACGAACGCACGCAGCCCGGGGAAATACCTGCCGTGCTCGGACATGGAGTTGATCGCGTCGACGACCGGCCGGGCCATTAGGCTAAACGGACCGGCGTCAATCGGAAGCTCGACATCGACGACCCGGGCAGCGATGCGGTAGTAGGTGGAGAAGGCGGCCCTCTGAAATGCGCCCTCCTTGCGGTCATGCCGCACGGCATAGGCGACGTCCGCCCCGTGCTCCCACGCGTGGATCAGCTCCGGCAACGCTTCAGGAGAGTCCTGGAGGTCGGCGTCCATCACGATCACCGCGTCACCCCACGCCTCGTGCAGGCCAGCATGGATCGCGGCCTCGTGACCGAAGTTGCGCGAGAAAAACGCACCGCGCACACGTGGGTCCGCCAACGCCAATCCGCGGATGATGTCCCGTGAACGATCACGCGACCCGTCGTCGACAAAGACGATTTCGATGTCGTGGCCAAGGTCGCCAAGGGCGACGACAAGGCGCCGGTAGAGTTCTTCGAGGACTTCTTCCTCGTTGAACACCGGGACGACGATCGAGATCAGCGGCGTGACGGCCTCCCAGATCCTTGACGCGAAGTTCGGAGCGACTATAGCGGTCGCGCCGTGCGCCCCATGGCGACGATACGGCTGAGCTTACCGCCGACGCGAGCGGCCCTAGGCACGCCCCTCGGCGAGGCGATGCGGACGCGTGATGCGCCAGATGAACAGGAGGTTGTTGCGTCGCGGTGGAATGTGCGCGTCCAGGATGAGCTCGGCGTCATCGGACGCGTCGGGCGCCACGAGCCCAACGAGCTCGTCCCGTGCGAAGTACTTGATCCGGTCACCGGTGATGAACCGGTCAGAGGCGTATGCCGCCGCAGTTGCCAGATCGCGGCGCCGCTCCCAATCCTTGATCGCCAGCAGTCCGGTGTCGGCCACGAGCGCGCGCGCGGCGACCACGATGCCGGCGCGCATCGGCGGCGGCACGTGGTGCAGCACATCGCACATCAGCACCAGATCGAACCCAGCGGAGTCGGTCGCTGCGAGGTCATCGGCGGAGCATGAGCGGAACGTTGCCCCCTGCGGATCGCCCCGGTACAGGCGTCCGGGCTGCGGGGTGATGTCGATGCCGACGATTTCGGCGTCCGGCCACGCGCGGTTCAGCTCGGTGGCCAAGACGCCCTCGCCGCAACCGATTTCGGCGACCCGCGCCGGGGTGCAGACGCTCGCTAAGGTCCGCGCGACACTCTCCAGGTCGATGAACGGCTTGCGGTAGATGTCGACCGCCAGCGGTTCCAGCGGCCCGAGCATCTTGCGACCCTTCTCGCCAATCGACACCGTGACCACCCTCCCGCGCCCGTGCGCAGCATGTCTGGCGCCCGGCCCCGCCGACGCGCCCAGTCGGGCACGGAGGGCCACGCGGGCACGTTTTTGCGATGTAGATGCTACCTCACTGAAACCGCCACTCCGTCGGCTCGCTAATGTCTGCCACATGACCGGCGCGCGCCGGTTGCATTGACCGGCATCCGTGAACCAGGACCGAGCACAGCTCGCCGTGAGATACCACCGCCCCGTGCAGCGCGAAGGTCCCCGTCGTCGTCCTGGCAGCGGGTGTGCCCGCGACGGGTCTGTTGCGCCGAACGCCGGCGCGTCATGAACCGACTCCTGCGCGTCGGATTCGACGTGACGCCGTCCGACGCAAGCTCGGCCGGGATCAGCCGCTACACCAAGGACCTGTCGGCCGCACTCGGGCGCACACCGGGCGTCCATATCGAGCGGCTCATGGACTTGGAGGCGCCGGGACCCGCCCGCGTGCCGCGCGTCATGCGTCGTGCGGGGCGCCGCCTCGCCTACTACCCGGCGATGCTCGATCGTACGGCGGCACACCGCGACGTCGACGTGCTGCACTGCCCGGGCACCATGGTGCCGTTGCGAACGACGCTGCCGCTGGTGGTCACCGTCCACGACGTGCTGGCGTGGCGGTCACCCGAGTTGTTCTCGCGCGCCGGGGCTGCGCAGCAGCGCCTGCTGGTCGCCCGTGCCGCCAAACGCGCCGACCGCATCCTGGTGGCGTCCGAGTACACCCGCAGCGAACTCGTCGATCTCGTCGGCATCTCCCCGGATCGCATCAGCGTGGTGCCTCTCGGCGTGGACCGCCGCTTCCAGCCGATCGAGCCCGAACCGATGCAGTTGGCGCACCGCTTCGGCATCCCGCCCACGCCATTTCTGTTATGGGTCGGTACCCCCGAACCGCGCAAGAACCTCGCCACGCTGCTGCGCGCTTTCGGGCTCGTGCGGCGGCGTGCCCCAGAGTGCGTGTTGGTCGTCGTCGGGATGGATCGCGTGACCGACCGCGACCTCGAGCGCGAGCTCGAGCACCTGGGCTCCAGCGTCATCCGCCCCGGCTTCGTCACCGATGACGATCTGGTGGCGCTCTATTCGGCGACTGCGTGTCTGGTATTCCCGTCACTCAACGAGGGGTTCGGCCTCCCGCCGCTCGAGGCGATGGCCTGCGGGGCACCCGTTGTCGCGTCGAACCGCAGCTCGATCCCCGAGGTCGTCGGCGATGCCGGCATTCTGGTCGACGCGACGGATCCCGACGACATCGCCGACGGCATCGAGCGGGTAGTGCTCTCCGGCGACACGGCGGCCGATCTGCGCCGGCGCGGCCTCGCGCACGCACGGCAGTTCACGTGGGACCGATGTGCGCAGCTCACGGTCGCCGCATATCACGAAGCGATCGCCAACCACTAGCCCCAGCGAGGCCAGATGCGCGTCATCCCGACCGAGATCCCCGGCGCGCTGATCATCGAGCCCGACATCTATCACGATGCACGCGGCTTCTTCGTCGAGACGTCCCGCGCGGAGTGGTTCCGCGACCTGGGGATCACCCATGACTGGGCGCAGGACAACCAGTCCCGCTCGACCCGCGGGGTGCTCCGCGGCCTGCACTTCCAGACGCAGCCCGGCCAGGCCAAGCTGATCCGCTGTGCCCGTGGCCGCATCCTCGACGTGATCGTCGATCTGCGCCGCGGCTCTCCGGCCTATGGCCACGCGGTCGGCGTCGAGCTTGACGACGAGACCGCCCGGCTGCTGTACGTCCCGATCGGCCTGGCCCACGGGTTCGTCGTGCTGAGCGAGGTTGCCGACGTCATCTACCGGTGCTCGGCGTACTTCGACCCGGCCACCGAGGCCGGGATCGCCTGGGACGACCCTGACGTCAAGGCGCCGTGGCCGGACATCGAGGTGACCGTATCGGCACGCGACCAGGCTGCGCCGCGGCTCGCGGAGGTGGCGGGCACGCTGCCGTTCGTCTACGTCGCCCCCGCGGGAGGCTGAGCCCGCAGGTCAGCGTCCGGCAGACACCGCACTCCGGATCGCCTCCCACGCGGCGCTCCCCAGCCGCGTCGACGAGTAGCTGGCCGCACGCAGGGGCCCGGCGGCACGCAGGCGGTCGGCAACCGCCGGATCCTCGAGGGCGCGCAATCCCTCGGCGATCGCATTGACGCTCGGCGGGATCACCAGTGCGGCCTCGCCGACCACCTCGCGCAGCGCGCCGCGATCGCTGACGATCAACGGGGTCCCGCAGGCAAGCGCCTCCAGCGCGCCGAGGCCACACCCGTCATAGAATGAGACCGCTACCGCGAGCTGCGCGGCGGCGAACAGGTCCGCCCGATCGGCATCCCCAAGCGGGCCGAGAAATCGGATGCCGGGGATGTCCTGCCGACCGCGTGGCGGTCGCTGGGGCGAGACCATCACCAGCCGACGGTCGCCGAGCTGCCCCGCCGCCTCCGCCACATGGGCGAGATTGCCGCGAGCGCCGGTGTCTCCGATCGCCACGCAGTACCGGTCGAGTCCGTACCGGGCTGCGATGCGCGCGCCCGCCGCCGGCTCGGGTGCAAAGGCGAGTGACGGGGCCGGCGGGATCACGACCACGCGCTCCGGACGAAGATCCAGCACCGACAGGACGTCGATCCGCGTGACCTCCGAGACCGCGATCACGAATTGTGCGCGCGCGACGGTCCGCGTGCTCCGTACAACGGTGCGCTCGCGCTCGTCCGGTCCGACCCATTCAGGATGGGTTGCAAACAGCGCGTCGTGCATCACCAACGCGAACGGCACCGGCAGACCCGGCGGGGCGATATGGGCGAATACCGCCACGTCGGGACGCAGCGTCATAAGCATCCGGCGGACGTTGCGCCCGTTGCGACCGGCCTCGCGGTGACCAATGCCGGCATGTCCGATACCGGGACCGACCGCATCCACGGCGCCCGGCCAGGCGACGAGCGCCCAGATATCGTCACCGGGCTGCGCGCGCGCGGCAAGCGATGCGGTGAGCCCTTGCTGGTACCTACCGGTATCGGTCTCGTCGTGATTGGGGCGACCGACCTGGTGCCAGTCGACGGCCACCCGCCGGCCCGCGGCGCTAGCCATCGCTGGCCGACGCGTTCGGAGAGGTCGTTCGCCGCGCCGGCTCCGGGTCGCGCGGCCGTTCATGGATCAGCTCGCACACATGCGCCGAATCCGCACGGTGGCATCCGGTGCCGGCAACCGGCGTCGCATCGAGCAGCACCACGGGGAGCATCAGCCTCGTAGCCTACCCGACACCTCGCCGGGCGCGGTTGCCACGGCCGGGCGCGGTGCACCGTCGCTAGGCTCTGTCCGCACGATGGCCCCGTACATCCACACCCACAGGTTCCGCATCGCGATGTCCGAAGTCGATGTCGCGCAGATCCACTTCACCGCGCTGTTCCGGTGGATGGACCGGGGCTTGAGCGAGTGGCTGTGGAATTCCGGTCATCCGTTTACCGATCTGCTGGCCGACGGACCCGGCATCCCCGTCGTTGACGCCCATGCCCAGTTCCGCAAGCGCATCCTGCTCGACGATGAGATCGAGCTCACCACCTGGATCGCGGCGGTCGGCACGTCGTCGTTTCGCAGCCGGCACTGGTTCATCCGCCACGGCGAGCTGGTCGCCGACGGGGAGTTGATCCACGTCTGTTTGGACCGCACGACGCGCACCGCCATCGACGCGCCGTCGTGGCTGCGCGAGCTTGCGACATCCGACGAATGGCGTCCTGTCGATCTTGGGCACTGACCCCGGCGCGGTCAGCTGTGGACGAAGCTGAGCGTGAACGACTCGCCCGCGTGCGAGAGCTTGCCCGGACGAATCTGGACGATGGGATGTGACGCGGATCCGCGGTACCGCTCGACCGCGTATGGGCGCCATCGTGCCAGCGCCTTGCCCTGAACCATGACCTTCGTGAAGGTCACCGGCGTGAAGCGGTCGACGCCGACCCGCAACTGATTGAGGGTTATCGCCGCGTCGCCGACCGCTACGTAGGACGAGCGGCCACCCATGCCGGACTGGCTGTGGCTCGCGTTGGCGGTGAGATCGCGGATAGTAACGCTCGAGGCCTTTCCGGCCAGGTGCACTTGGACGAAGATGACGTCCTCGGGCTCGACGAGGGCGCCCGCCTGTTCGTCCTTGTTCCCGTTCCCGATGGCGGTGGCCACCTGGTATCGGACGACTGAGCCCCGGCACGAGACAATCAGCCCGGCACCAACGAGCATGCGCTTGGTCGTCACGACGAACAGCCCCGGACCGATGCCACTGTTGCCGCCGCTGCAGGTCACCGTCGGGACGGTAAAGCGGGCGCTTGCGGTCGTGACCTTCGAGGCATTGAACTCGTAGCCCGCGAAGTCCGTGGTCTTCTGGTAGACGAGTCGCGCCGCGGTTGCCGCGCCGACGACGGCGATGGTGGCCGCGACCATGCCGGCACCGATTCCGAGTCGAATCACACGGGACATCCTGTTCCGCCTAAACGCCGATGTGCCGATGCCGTCTGCGCGGGTCAGCCACCCAATCAGACGGTGCGATCATCGCGCGGGCCGTACCGCTCCGCAACCGGGGCGCCGGCGGGCGCGCTCGCTAGAGCAGCGGCAGGTAGCGCTCCAGCTCATACGGGGTCACCTGCACACGGTATTCGTCCCACTCGGCGCGCTTGATCTCGATCAGACGGCTGTAGATGTGCTCCCCGAACGCCGTCAACAGCAGTTCTGAGGCGCCCGCGATCTCGACGGCATCGCCCAACGTGGACGGAAGCTCTTCGACCCCGGCGCGCAGCCGCTCGGCGTGCGAGAGGTGATAGAGGTTCGCCTCCATGGCGTCAGGCAGTTCGTAGCCGCGAGCGATCCCCTCGAGTCCCGCGTGCAGGATCGCTGCGAAGGTCAGATACGGGTTGCAGGCAGGGTCAGGCCCGCGCAGCTCGGGACGGCCGGCGGTGTTGTCCGGGACCGAGCCCTGCTGGGGAACGCGCACCACCGCGGACCGGTTGCGCTCGCTCCACGCCACGTACACCGGGGCCTCGAAGCCGGGCACGAGCCGCTTGTAGGAGTTGACCCACTGTGCGAACACGAAGCACAGTTCGCGGGCGTGGCGCAGGATCCCCGCGACGAACCCGCGGCCCACCGCCGAGAGCTGGCTCGGCTCGTCCGGGTCGAAGAATGCGTTCTGACCACCCGCGATCAGCGCAACGTGCGTGTGCATCCCGCTGCCGTTGGCGTCCATGAGGGGCTTGGGCATGAACGTCGCGTACCAGCCGTGCTGGTGGGCGACCTCCTTCACGATCGTCCGGTAGGTCATCACGTTGTCGGCCATCTGAAGCGCATCGGCTTGACCCATGTCGATCTCGTGCTGCGACGGTCCGCTCTCGTGGTGGGAGAACTCCACGTCGATCCCGATTTGCTCGAGCGCCAATACGGTTGCGCGCCGCACGTCGCTGGCGACGTCGAGCGTGGTCAGGTCGAAGTAGCCGCCCTGATCAAGCGGCACTGGGCCCGTGGAGTCCCGAAAGTAAAAGAACTCGAGCTCGGTCGCGACCTCGAACCCGTCGAACCCCATGTCGCCGGCCCGGTCCATTGCGCGCCGCAGTACGAAGCGCGGGTCGCCCTCGTAGGCAGCCCCGGCGAGGGTGTGCACGTCGCAGATCAGGCGCGCTACGGCCTGCTCCTGTGGCCGGTACGGGAGGATCGCGAAGGTTGCCGGATCGGGCACGGCGACCATGTCGGACTCCTCGATGGGGTTGAACCCGGTAATCGAGGATCCGTCGAAGCGAACCCCGTGGGCGAGCGCCTGCGGGAGTTGCTCCACGGGGAGCGCGAAGCTCTTGAGCCTCCCGAGCACATCGGTGAACCAGAGCCGGATGAACTTGACGTCGCGTTCTTGAACTGCCCGCATCACGTCGTCGTGGGTCACCCTGACTGCTCCTCGGTCGGTGGGACAAGGTGCGCGCGCATTGCGCGCGCACCTTGTCCCGGTTACCGCAGTACTACTTGATGAACAGGATCTCCGCGTACTTGGGCAGCGGCCACAGGTCGTCGGCGACGACCCGCTCCAACGCATCGGCATACTCCCGGACCTCGGCCATCGTCGTGAGCACCGTGTCGCGCATGTAGAGCGCTTCGATCTCCGTCGATTCCTCCGGGTGCTCGAGGTTGACGTCCTTCAGCCGCGCGATCGCCGCCTCGAAGTTCTCGGTCAGCTCCAGGACCTGGCCGTGCAGCTGCCCGGAGACCCCGGATGACTTGATCACCTTGAGGTAGCGCAGCGCAGCCGGCAGGAGCATCGTGCTCGCGATATCGGCGGCGGTTTCGGCCTCAATGTTGATGTTGGTGATGTACTGCTCGAGGAAGACGTCGTACCGCGAGTGCATCTCGCGCTCGGTCAGCACGCCGTAGTTGTCGAATGTCGCCACCGTGGCGTCGGAGATCAGTTCGGGTAGCGCGTCCGGCGTGGTGCGCAGGTTGAGCAATCCGCGCTGCTCGGCCTCCGCATGCCAGTCCTCTGAGTAGTTGTCGCCTCCGAACACGATCCGGCTGTGCGCCCGGTACACCGCGCCGACGATCGACGGGATGGCCTCAGTCACCGCGGTCCCGCCGCTGATCGCGTTCTCGAGGTCCTCGGTGAGGTTGTCGATGGCTTCGGCGACGATCGTGTTGAGCACCGTATTCGTGAAGCCCAACGACATGCTCGAACCCACGGCTCGGAACTCGAACTTGTTGCCGGTGAACGCGAACGGGCTGGTGCGGTTCCGGTCGCCGGTGTGCTTCGGCAGTGC
>Ga0307372_10001272_pt1 | contig 44413 bp, 36 predicted proteins | sample OX1MG_FD_202533 | JGI IMG/M metagenome (GOLD analysis project Ga0307372, IMG submission 202533) | Soil microbial communities from Risofladan, Vaasa, Finland - OX-1 | ecosystem: Environmental > Terrestrial > Soil > Coastal area > Acid sulfate soil | place: Finland: Risofladan, Vaasa | collected...
CGATGTAGCCAATTCGATGGCCGCTGTCACAGGCGGTACATCCCAGGAAAAAGGTTGGAGTTACCCGACCCGTAACTGCCCGGCATCACGGCGCAACCACAACGACGACCCGTTTGATTAACAACCTTAACCCTCATCGAACCGCCACCGTTGACGTTTTTCGCGCTTGCAAAAAACGACCGCTTGCGGTGCGGAGATGGGGGGCCGTCAATTGCTTAACTACTGCCTCTTGACCAAGCTAGAAAAGGGTGGGACCAGCGAGCTTGCGAGCGCCGGCCCACCAACCAAAGGCGTCAGGCGTCAGGTTCGAGGCGTCGGGGCGACGTGCGCCACGTCTTGTGTCTGACGCCTGACGCCTGACGCCTGACGCCTCAACATGGTGGGCCGGCGCTCGCAAGCTCCCTGGTCCCACCCTACACGTGCGATTGCGTCCCATAGCTACTTCACCAACCATACCGGTGAATAGACCCCGTATGTGTTTTGCGTATTCGACGAGCTACCGGACGAGGCCCCCATCGCTCCGCGGGCAAAACACCAGGCCGGTTGCACGGTCAGATGCTTGCTGCTCATCGAACCGGTGAGATTCACGTCGAGCACCCGCACGCCTGCAAACTGCACGATGTCGTAGGTCGCGTTGGAGCCGTTGCCCGACACGGAGCTGAAGATCGGGATGACCCGCGTCTGGCCAATGATCGCCGCCAGGGCGCTCTTCGTGCCGGCGCTGATGCCGGGATTTGCCGGCAGATAGAGATTACCTGTGCTGTCCAGCGACAGGCTGCCGCCGTAGGATTGCAGGTCGCTGGCCGACAGGCCGTACTGAATCTGCCGCACCAGGTTCGAGGTGCCGTTGCTGCAGCCGATGGTCACCGTGCCGCGATTACCGGGCGAGCCGGTGCCCTGCGGAAACAAATTGCACTCCAGAATACAATCGCTGCCCGAAACCACCTGCTGCGTCGTCTCGTTCCACTTCCAGTTGTCGCTGCCGGTGCCGGCGAGCAGTGCGTTCCAAGTGCCAAGATCGAGCGCAAACGGCAAAAACATCAGCGTGCCGGTGCCGGTGCCCGGTCCGGTGCCCGCCGTGGGAATGCCAAAGCCGCTGAAGTTGCCGAGGAAGGCCGCCGTCGAGCTCGCGCTGGCCGCTTCGCCCGCCTGGCCGAACACCTTGCTGAAAAACGCGGGGATCAGGCCGTTGGTGCTGCTCGACCGCCGCACGGTGACTTGCACCGCGTTGTAGTCGTTGATGTTGCCGCCGGTGACGATCGTGGCTCCGGGCTGTCCGGGATCGGCCATGTAGCCGACCACCACGTCGCTGGAATCCAACGCGGGGGCCGAACTGCAAACCTTGTTGGCGGCCGCGTATTGCGCGGCCGTGTCCGGCACTGCCGCCACGTTGTTCGCCAGATTGATGGGAGTGCCGGGCGTTCCCGAATAACGCAACTGGTTACAGGCCGCCAGGGCGGTGGCGTCTGCCGCGCGCTGCAGCTCAGTCTGGCTGTTCGCCATATAGCCCAGATCGACGGCGAAGGCGGCCAGCCCCAGCAGCGCCATCATCAAAAAACAAGCCAATACGGCCACCGTGCCTTGACGCGAATTGTGGATGTGATGCTTCATGGTAATCTAGTCCTGCGGATGAACGACTTGTGGAGTGGTGACTTGCTGGATCAACGTGCCGTCGGCGGCATAGTACCGCACCGCCGTGAGCGTCAGCGAGGTCACGAGATTGCTGGCAAAGCTGACGCCCGAATTCGTCAACGACACCTGCGGATCGTAGCCATTCAGATTCGCCAACGTGGTGTTGACCGAAACCCATGTCTGGTCGCCGCCGCCGAAACTGCCCCAGGTGACCGATTGCCCGTTCACCACGGCGAACGACAGCACCCCCTCGGTGAGCGACATGGTTTGCGTCCAGGTGACGGTCTCGTTGGCCTGTTGCATCACGCCGGCTTCGGGCAAGTCGCAGGTGACGATGGGCGAACCGGGGTCCCAGGCGTGCAACTGCATCCCACCCGGCGAATAGTCGGGCTGAGTGTGATAATTGACGTCGAAGGCACAATAGGCGACGTCCGCGGTCGACGGCGAGATCACGCAGGTGACCTGCGGGCCGTTGAGGTCGACGTCGGGCTGGTTGACGACGAGCTGCCAGTCTTCTTCGACGCGTGCCACGTCGGCCGCCGACGCACGGCCGCACAGGAGCGTTGAACCGACCGCCAAGCACAGCCACCCCAGCGCCGGCCAAGGCCGTTGAGGATGGCGACAACAATAAGCGTTCATGCCGGGTTCCTTTGACTAAGGAGATGTTGGTGACAAGAAGTGAAAAGGGCGTCACCCAATAGGAAACATAGCTCAGAATTCTCGGTCGTGACGGGAGTCCGCCCGAGAATGTCCGGCGCGGACGGAATTGTTCAGAAGCCGCCCGTAGCGTAAGTTATGCTTGATTGCCCATAAGATGCGTTTCGGGGCGACCTCAGCGCAGCAGCAAGACGGAGAGTTCGATGGAATGGCTGGTATTGGGTTTTGTCTTCGAATTGTTCCTGCTCTGCGCCGTCGTGGCGCTGGGCTACCATCGCTGGCACGCGGACGTGCCGCAACCCGGCAAGGCCGCGCCCGATCATCCGAGGCCCGCCGGCCCGCGGCCGGAAGATCGCGATTGGCTGGACCGGCTGACAATGAAGATCGACGACGATATCGATTGCCACTCGTTCCGGCTGGAACAGATCGGCGTCGAGCTGCGCGACTCCGCGGGTGAGACGTCGGACGACGTGCTCAAGGCCGTGGCCCGCATCTTGATCGCCAATCGGCGGCTGCAACACGATCTTTCCACCGCCCACAACGAGATTCAGCAGCAGCGCGAGCAGGTTGCCTCGCTGGCGGCCGAGGCCCGCACCGACATGCTCACGGGGCTGCCGAACCGGCGGAGCTTCGACGAAGACCTGACCCGCCGCTTCGACCAGTGGCGGCGACACCAGATTCCGCTGTCGCTGGTGATGGTCGACGTGGATTTCTTCAAGAAATTCAACGATGTTCACGGCCATCAGACGGGCGACGAAGTGCTGCGGCGGATCGGCGAGCTGCTGCGTAAGACGTTGCGTGAGATGGACCTGGCCGCGCGGTTCGGCGGCGAAGAGTTCGCGGTGCTGTTGCCCGGCACGCGCCTCGAAGACGCCACCACGGTGGCCGAACGTCTGCGGGCGGCCGTGGCCGCCGAACCGCTCTCGTTCGGCGGCAAAGAGCTGCACGTGACGATCAGCCTCGGCGTGGCGACCGCGGAGGGAACCGACGACCACACGAGCCTGGTGCAACGTGCCGACGAAGCCATGTATGCGGCGAAAAACGGCGGGCGGAACCGGGCCTTCCGGCACGACGGCACGAACGCCATCGCCATCGCGCCCGACGCCACCGTGGTGCGGCAACCCTTCAACGAGCAGCAATACATCGCACCCTACCGCGGCAGCGGGCCGCTGCCCGACGAAGGCGAGTTCCGCGCCGTGCAGTGCCACGACCTGTCGGCGCGCGGCCTGTCGTTCCTTTCCGATCAGCCGCCCGACTTCCAGAAGTTCGTCGTGCGGCTGGGCAAGGGAACGGAGACGTACTATGTCGTGGCGCGGGTGGCCAACATATCCGAGGTGGGCAGTGAAGGTCGGCCCTGTTACCGTGTGGGCTGTTCCTTTATCGAGCGGGTGGGCCTGCAGGCGCCGCGCGTCAACGGAATCTCGTTGAAGCTGGCTCCGATCGTCATGTCCGACGCACAAGCGGGCCTGCTCTCGTTTTTGCCTGTCGGCAACGCGGGCGTGGGTTAGCGCTGCGAGGAGCGTAGGGTGGCACATGAGCCTGCTCCGATTAGGTTGACAGCCAACTCTCTGCAATGCCGGGCACGAGCAAATCCGATCTCATCGACGATATCGTTGGCCTTCTGGTCCGCCGGCACAGCACTGCGGTCGTGTTGTTGCACCTGGCGCTTACCATATCATGGCAACACCGAACCAGGACGCGAAGCACTGCGCTGTTGGGCAGTGGCGATAAGATCGACTTCAGGTCCAGATAACAGGGACGGCGTGGTCCTCGCGGTTGGCTTAATAGCTTTCTATCCGGCGGAGAATATCCTTGTCATTCGTCTACTATACGCCGACGCGCATGCTTGCGGCTTCGCCAGGAATAGAGCACTCCGCCAAGCATGCCGATGCCGGCCAATACAAAGGTGGACGGTTCTGGAACACTATCCCCCGATGCGCCTTCTATGCTGACCAGCCCGGGCGTGCTACTGAAGGTAATATCATTGCCATTACCGTCGTCAAAGTAGGTTGTGCCGGTATTGGAACTCCCGGATGCGGGCGTAAGGCTAATCGAAAAAACGTCCAGCGGCTGCGAGGGATCGACCTGCACCTGCGCCAGGAGGTAGGTGGTCCCAGACGTGATCGTCGTGTACCCCTGCGCGCTGTCATTGAAATCCCCGCCCACGATGGTATCGTTCGCGGTCACTGCCGGCCGAAAGGTTCTCGCCGTACCACAACAACTCCACAAAGGCGGCGGGCTGGCTGCCGGCCAGGCCGCTGGCCAGGGCTTGCAGGGCCGTGCTCGACGACAGCGTCTGGTTGAAATTGACATCCAGGTGGCGGACGTAAGAGCGCTGCTGTATTCCCTTTTCTACCGTCAGCGCCGCCGTGAGCGGTGTCGTGTAGGTAACGCCGGTGAAGGTCAGGTCGGCTGACGACGGCACCCCCTGCTGCATCTGCTGATCGTCGGTGCCGAGGCTGTAGAAGCTGTAGTTGTGCGTCTGGCCGTCGCCGAGGGCGGCGCAGCTCATCGAGCCGGAGTAGACGTAGTAGGTCGTCCCCTGGTAGCCGACGGCCGTGAGACTGCTGGGGATGACGGTGCCCACGAGCGTCGCGGTGCCGCCGTCGATACTCTCGTAGATGCTGAGCAAGGCGAGGGCGCCGCCGGCCGGCTGGTCGGGATCGGCGCCGGCCCAGTCGAGGGTGAACACCCCGCCACTGTACGACGAGGCGGTCAGGCCACTGAAAATCGAGGCGGAGAAGGGGCTCCACGCGTAGGCAGGGCCGGCCGCCAGGACGTGGGTCACGGGCGGGTTGAGGTCGGGCACGTAGGTGGCGGCTTCGATGAGCGTGCTGGACTTGCTCTCGACGGCGCCGTTGACCGAAGTGGCGATGGAGTGGAAGTAGTACGTGTTACGGTCGGACCCGGTGAAGGTGAAGTCCACCGTGCCGGAGGACTCGGTTGGATCGGTGGACCGTGTTTGCGCCAGTATGAAAGCGCCGCCATTGACCGAGACATACAGGGCCACGGAGGCAATGTCGTCGGCCATCGAGCCGGAGGGATTGCCGTACGTCACCGGAACGGTGAACGTATCGCTGCTTTCGCGCGTCGGAAGAGAGCTGACCTTGCTGATCGTCGGCTGAATCGTGACGGTGGGATCGAACGTCAACGTCTCATCCAGGTTGAGGTCATAGCTATTGTTCATGGTGCCGGTCGCCACGGCGGTTGTCGGCAGGTCAAGCTCATCGGTATCGGTGACGCCCGCCGGCACGCTGCCATGCACGATCACCTGGCTATTCGCCGTGGTACCCTGGAACACCGGGAAGAGGTCGGAGCCGGAGACGCCGGTGAGAACTACCGTCGCCGCGCTGCTGTCATTCTCCTGGAGAATGTCTCCCAGGGGTTGCCCGGTCACCGTCAGCGCCGAGATGCCCGTGTAGCTGATGGTCTGGAACTCGTCGCAAACGACGGCATTGGTCTCGACGGCGAACTGGTTCTTCCGCTTTGGGTCGCCGTAGATGTTGAGCTGCCCCGTGCCGTTGGGATCGGTCACGTTGACGTTGGGTGCCCCGCCGCTGATGTAGACGTTGTACGTGTTCGAGCCGCTGCCGCCGTTGAGGTTCACCGTGGCCCCGGTCCAACCATCGACGGTAAAGGTGTTGGTGCCGGTGCCGCCCGTGAGGTTGACCGTGGTCACGTTAGCCAATTGCAACTGGTTGCCCCCCGGGTCGGTCAGGCCGGTGGACGAAAGCGTCCAGTAGGCGTCGTTGGGATGGACGCTGAGCGTGTTGGTGCCGGTGCCGCCGTAGCTGAAGACGCCCTGCAGCGCGACCGCCGCACTCAGGAACTGCCCGGTGCCGGTGGCCTGGCTCGGGTCCAGCGTGATGGGCGTTCCTCCGGCCGTCAGCGACAACTCGATGGTCGTGGAGTTTACCGCAATGACGTAATAGGTCGCGCCGTCGGTGAGACCGCCGATCGGCGTATTGGCTGAGCCGGCGGTGCTGCCCGCGTGGTAGACCACCGTCTGCCGGCCAACCAGATTGTCGGGCTGGGCGAAGGTGATCTTGTTGTCGGCCACGCCCAGGGGCGTATTGATGGGAAGTTCCCCGACGCGCGTGTCGAAGAAATGCCCGCTGCCGGTGGCCTTGCTCGGGTCCAGATCGGCAGTGGCCGGTCCGCCGAGCGCCAGAGACAACTCGATGGTCGTGGGGTTCACCACGGTGACGTAATAGTCGCCGCCGTCGGTCAGGCCGCCGATGGGGCTGTCGGCAACGCCGTTGGTGGCCCCGGCGTGGTACTCCACGAGTTGCCCGGTGATCAGGTTGTCAGCTTCGGGGAAAGTGATCTGGTCGCTCGTGACGGTCGAGGACGACGGATCGAAAGCAAGCGCCGGCGCGAAAGATCCCCCCGCCGGCGTGCCCACGGTGGACGAGTTCACGTTGAGGGTGTCGTTGCCGCTGCCCACGTTGTTCACGGAGAAATTGAGCAGACCAAAGGCCGTCAGACCGGCAGAGCCGACGGTGACCGTGCTGGCCGTGCCGGCATCGGTCTGGAGCGACACCGTGGGCGTGTCGAAGAAATACAGGTTTGCCGTGGTCATGCCGCCGACCGTGCCGACGATTTCGTTGGTCTGGGCCCCCTGGAGGAGCGTCTGTTGCCGCACGGGGACCGTCACCGTAACAGGCGGAGACAGACTGCGGATATAGGCATAGCCGTTCCCGTTGGTGCTAATGGCGGGGGCGGGCCGGCCATTGAGCTGCGGCGCGCCGAGCACGGCGTTGCTGCCGCTGAGGGCGACGCCATAGCCGACCATGTCGCCTGCCTGAGCGCCTCCCGGCAGCAGTCCGCTGGCCGAATCGAGGCCCCAGGAACCGTTGTTCCGGCTGAAAATGTAGGCCGTGCCCGTGTCGCTACCGGTGCCGTAGGCGCCGACGAGGACCTGTTGGCCGTCAATGGCCACCGAGGCGCCGAAGTGATCGGAGGGGTTGAGCGTAAGCAAGTTCTGCAGCGCGGAACCGTCGGCGCTCCAGGTGCCGCTGGAGTCAACCTTGAACAGGTAGGCGGCGCCGGCGCCGGCCGAGCCGGCCACTTTCGTATCCGGAGCGCCGACGACGATTTCGCCGCCGCTCACGGCGACGGCGCTGCCGGACCCGTCGCCCGTGGAGAGCGATTGCAGGAGCCCGAGGTTGTTGCCTTGCTGGGCCCACGTGCCGTTGTTCAAGACATAGACGTAAGCCGCCCCCTCATTGTTGGCACTGGGGGCCCCGACCACCGCCGTGCCACCGTCGAGGGCGACCGCACTGCCGAAGCCGCTGCCGCTGCCGTCGGTGGTGTCGGTCAAGGTCTGCTGCGAAGTCCAGGCCGTCCCGTTGAAGATATACAGATAGGCCGTGGTGCTGCCCGGCGCCCCGGCGATGGCCTCGGTGCCGCTGACGCCGGCCGACGTACCGAGCTGCGCGCCCGCCTGGCCCTGGAACTCGGCGACCTGCTGCCACTGTCCGCCGACGTTCTGGAAGAGGTAGACCGCCCCGGCCCCGCTGGTTTTATTGTCCGCCCCGACCACCAGGGTGTTGCCGTTCAGGGCCACGCTGGAGCCGAAATGGTCGTCCGCCTGGACGTCGGCTGGCTGCAAGGGCAGCGGCTGCACGACCCATTGCTGCGTGCCTGCGTTGTAATTGTAAACGAACACCGCCCCGGAGTTGTTGTAGGTGGGCGCCCCGGCGACGAACGTGTTGCCGGAAATCGCCACGCTGCTGCCGGCCTGGGCCAGCGGGTTTTGGGTCGTCGTCACGAGATCGCTCGCCGCCGCCACCGTGCCGCTGGCACTGCTGACGATCTTTGCCGTCAGCGGCATGACGTTGTTGGCGTGCGTTCCCGTGAACGAGATGGCGAAGGTCTGGCCGCTGACGAGACTGACGCTGGCCTGCAACCCGTTCAGGTTCGAGAACGTGTCGATCAGGTTATTCATGGCCGCGGCGATGCTGTTGGCCGTGGTCGCTGGGGTTGTGCTGAAGGGGATGGGAGCTGCCGTGCCGCTGGTGATCGGATTTTGGCCATTGACGACCGCGGCGCTCAGTTGCAAAGTGAAGGTGTCGTTTTCCGTGAACGAGTTCAGGGTCACAGTCTGGGCGACGGGCGTCCACGCCGGCCCGCGCTGCCGGAAATCGTAGAGAAGCCCCGAATCGGCCGCGCTGGTGCCGTTGTTGACCGCCTCGGTATTCGTGCCGCCGACGAGGTAGAATCCCTCGCTGATGGGCGCGGCACCGATGCCGAATCCGACTGCGGCCGTCTCGTCCACCTCCGTATCGGTCTGGGAAACGAATTTGAAGGGATTTAAGGTCGCCACGGCCGAGGTGCTCTGGTAAACGACGGCGTCGCCAACGGCAACGCTTGACCCGCTGTTGGGCGTCCCGAAGATCTCCTGGTTGCCGGCCACCGCGATTGACCCCGCGACCCCCGTCCCGGAAAAAGCGCTTTCGGGTGCGTACAAATCGGAAACGGAAAACTCCTCCACAGGGGAGCCATCTGGGCCAGCCATGGCAGAGGTTGCCGGGCCTCGGTTGTTGGCGAAGGGCGCGACCGCGATCGCATTCCCGTCGGCTTGCAAAGCGACGACCGTGCCCAGGCCAGAGGAGAAGAACAGCGAACCGAAGCTAAGGTTACTCTCGGAGGGGGTAAGGACGCCGCTCCCCGTGTTGAGTGTGAGCGAATTCGGATTCGAATTCGTGTCCACCGACTTGATCGTGTAGGGGCCGCCTTTCAGGACGTCGCCGATCACGGGCATGCCGGGAAGGAAGTCGCTGAAGGGGACGTTCTGGGTAGAATCGATCCAGGGGCCGTCGATGGTGGCATCACTGTCTTGCGTGGTATTTTCCTCAACGTAGACGAACCCCACCGTCCCCCCTTGCCCTGGCCCAGCACCAAGCACAGGCGGGTTTCCCGATCCTGCTATCACTACCGATGTCGTACCGCCGGGGAACTCAGGGGTTTTGACCGTCATGGTGCCAAAACGGGTTGCCCAAACAGACGGCAACCCCACCGGCGTCTGCAGGTTATACCACGTCACCTCACCGATCCCCGGCGCCCCGACCGCGACGGTGTTGCCGACGATGGCAACGCTCGTGCCATCTTCCCAGTTACTGATAAGACCCTTGAATCCAGGCGAAAATGCAAAGAGGCCATTCTCGGGATTAAAGAGGCCATAGCCAAGTGGCATCAGCATTTGGTTGGGAGTCGCATCGCCGCCATCCGCAGGGACAACCCCCAGGTCGCCCCGCTCTGGGTGTAAACGTACGCCGCTCCAACGTTCGTCATCGCCAAAGACGGAGTAGTTTCACCGCCTGGGGCAAAAGTGTATGACACCGTCTCCTGCGGCGAGCCGACGACGAGGTTGCCGCCGCTGACCGCGACGGAGTAGCCGAAATCGTAATTGGCCCCGGTGACGATCTGCGGCTGGGACAAGGTATTGTCGGTGATCGTGTAAATCAGGACCAGGCCGTTGTCAGACTGATTGCTCGACGGCGCCCCGATCACCAGGGTGTTGCCGCTGGCGGCCAAGGCAAAACCGAACTGAGCGAAGCCGCTGTCAGCCGTCGGAGCGGTGAGCGTCTGCACGAATTGCCAGTAGAGCCCTTCATTGAGGTAAACGTCGACACCTGCTGTGCCGGCTGCCGGCGGCGCCGCGACAAACAGCATCCGGGTGCTCGCGTCGTACACCGTGTCCTGGCCGAACGTTTTTTGACCGTGGGGGCCTTCGAGAATTTCGGCGTCGAGGTTGGGATCGGCGTTGCTGGGGAGCGTGCCGTTGGTCGTGTAGGTGCGGATGGCGCCGGCGTTGGCCGCGGTGATGATGTTGGACGAATTCGTCTGGTTGTAGCCCTGCATGCCAATGACGACACGGCCGCCGCTCGCCGACACGCCTCCGACCACCACGCTGCTGCCGAATTCGCCGGCGAGCGGCGCCCCCGCGCCGGGGTCCGCTGCCTGCGGAGCCGCGGGCGTCAGTTGCCCGCTGCCGCTGGCGCCGCTGGAGCGGGTCCAGCTCGGCCCGTTGCCGGAACCCTGATCGGGCAGACGGTAGAAGGCATAGGCCGCCCCGGAGCCTCTGTTATAACCCGGCGCGCCCACGACCACGTCTTCGCCGGAACCGTCGTCGCCGGCAATCGCCACCGCGGCGCCGAACTGGTCGCCCCCCTGCTGGTCCACCGTCGCCGCGTCGGCCTCGGGGAGACCGTCGGTTTCGGTCAAGAGGGCCTCAACCGGAGCGCTATTCAGGCCCCGGTAGTTGAACACAAAAGCTTCGCCCGCCGCCTCCGTGTTTGCCTCCGTGTTTAGCTGAGCTGTTTGGTATGCCGCGGGCAGCGGCGCATTGCCGTGGGGGGCGCCGACGACCACCAGGATGTCGTCGGTCGTGAGGGTAAAGCTCGCTTCGATGGCGACTGCCGCACCGAAGTCATCCCCCTTCCCATCCGCGGCGTTCGAAGAGGTCAGGGTCGCGGCCTGGGTCCACAGGAGCGAGTTAAAATTATAGACATAGGCCGCACCGCTGCCGGGTGCGCCGACGACGGCAAAGCCGTCGCTTTCGGCCACCGCGGCGCCGAACTGGGCGCCGGGGGCGGCGGCGGGAGCGTTCAATTCTTGCTGCTGCGTCCAGGTGCTGCCGCTCGCGCTGGTGAACACGTAAGCCGCCCCCTCATTGTTGGCGCTGGGGGCGCCGACGAACAGCGTATAGCCGTCGACCGAGTTGCCGTCGAGGGAGACGGAGCTGCCGAATGCGGCGCCCGCGGCCATGTCGGTGGCCTTGAGCTTGGCACTCTCGACCCAGAACCCGCCGACGAGCTGGAAGACATAGACCGCGCCGGCATTGGCGCCGCCGGCCACGTCGCCGGGAGCCCCGACGACGATGGCGGAGCCGTCGGGGCTGATGGCCACCGCGTCGCCGAAACCGCCGCCGCCGCCGCCGGCCAGGTCGCCCGGTTCCAACTGCGCCTGCTGGACCCAGGAGCTCGTCGTGCTGTCCCAGGTATAGACAAATACCGGCCCGTAGCTGTCGAGCGTGGTGCTGGCGCTGCTGGGGTCCTTGAGATCGGCGCCCACGACCAGGATCGTGCCGGCGGCGTCCAGGGCGCTCACCTTCCCCAGGTGCAGGGCCTGCGGGGCGGCCGGCGGCGTGCTGGTCTGCTGCTGTGTCCAGGTTACCACGCCCTGGACCGTGACCTGGTGCAAGATCAGGTTGGGCAGGTTCAGGCTGGCGACCGTCTGGGAATTGACGTTCAGATCGGCAGCCGTACCGCTGGGCGTGATGTCCGCAAGCTGCTTCAGGCCGTGTACGATCAGCGTTTGCGTGCTGCCGAAGGTGAACAGGTCGCTGTTGACGTTGACGAAGCCGGCATCGTTCAAGGTGGCGCTGGGCGTGTAGGCGCCCGAGGCCACGCCGTCGCCCTGGATGCGCAGCGTGTTGTTGCCGGAAGTGCCGCCGTTGAAGGTCAGCGAGGCCAGGGCGTGGGGCACGCCGTTGGCGTAGTTGGCGAACAGGGTGTTGGCCCCGTCGCCGCCGTTGAGGACGGCGCTGTAGAAAAAGTCCAGCGTCGCGTTGCTGTCCGCCTCGACGCCGGCCCCGGTGTTGAGGGTGATCGACGACGTTGCCGCATCGATGCCGGTGATCGTGTAGGGCCCGCCGGTCAGGTCGGGGCACGCGACGCTCATGCCGACGGCCAGGCCGGTCGTGGCCGCCAGGCCTGAGACCGTGGCACTGCCCGCCGCGGTCACGCCGGTCGTGCTGGCGCTGCTGTTGTCGAAGCTGGGAGAGACGTTGAAGTTGAGCGTGCCGGTCGAGGCGCTCTGGTCGCCGTTGACGAGAATGTTGTAAGCGGTGGGGCCGGTCAGTTGGACGACGTTGTTGCCGCTGCCGAGCGAGGCGGCGATGGTCTGGACGCCGCGGGCGTGGACATTGAGGGCCGCCGGGGACGTGGCCAGGCCGCTCGCATCCGCGCTCAGCGTGAGGCCGCTGCTGGGGTTGGTGAAATCGATGGTCCAGCTATTCACGCTCGCAGAGGCCTTGGTGACGGCGGCGGTCACCTCCTGGGTCATCGTATTGTTCGCGCCCGGAACCGCGGTCGCATCCTGGATCAACATCTGGAGGACCTGGGTGGAAGCGTTGTACGGGATGCCCTGAACCACGAAGGGGGCCTGGTTGGGCACGCCGGCGATGGTCAGAGCGAACGTGCCGCCGGTCGGGTCGGCGCTCGGGTCGGTGTTATTTTCATCGGTCACCGTGAACTGCTCATGGCCGGCGCTCGTCGTGGGCGCGGATACCGTGACCGCGGCCTGCTCGGACAGCGCCACGGTGTTGTACGGCGTGGCGTCGGCGGCCGCGCCAAAGATTTGGCTGAACTGAGCAAGATAGGTTTGCGCCGGCGGCGAATAGTTCGGCCCCTCCGTCTGGGATGCCTCGGTGGCCGACGTGAGCTGTTCCGCATTGGGGAGAATGTCGCTGAACTGCTGCGTGACGAAGGCCAGGTTGGTGGCGGTCGTGTCGGCCGTGTCCAGGAACTGAACGGTATCGTTGCCTCCCTGGCCGTTGACCATCACCGGCACGCCTCCGCCCGAGGTGCTGGTGTTGATGAGGAAGCTGTCCAGGCTGTCCAGGCTGTCACCAACGGTCTGTGGGGTGCCGATGTTCACCGCATTGCCGCCGCCGCCGGTATTGATGGTGAAGGTGGAACTGTGGCCGCCGTTGTTGCCCTGTTCGCGCTGGGTGCCGTAGACGTCGAAGGTATTGTTGCCTTTGCCCCCGTTGAGCACGACCGTTTCGAAGTGCTCGAACGTCACCATCGGCATGGCGGTAGTCGTCACGGTGGTGGTGTCGGGCTGCCCGCTGGCGCCGGCGGTATTGCTGACCTTCCACGTCTGATGCTGGCACCGGCAGGAATGGTTGCTTCCGTCTGCCGTCCAAGCGTGGTGGCCGCGCTGGCGTCGTTCACGGAGATGCCGCCGACGCCGCCCACATTGGTCACGGGCGCGGCCGTGCCGGCATCGTTGGCCGTGACGGTGAGGCTGCCGGCCGAAACGGTCGTCTGCCCCTCCAGGCTCGCCTGCGTCGAGCCCCTCACGGTGGCTGTCGAAGTCAGGACCGCCACCCCGACCAAGGCGCCGGCCCCTCCGGTGACGGTCGGATTCAAGTTCTCCATCGACCTGGCCGTCACCTGAATGGCCTGCCCCGGCGCGGTCAGCGCCGCGTTTTGCAGGTAGGCCGAGGTCGTGCCGCCGATCGTCGTGCTGGCATCGAAGACGGCGGCGGCGGCTCCCAGGATCGCCGAGATGGCCGCCACGTGGGAGGTGGTCGTAATGGTCGGAGCGGAGGCCGCCGTGACGCTGATGGCGCCGGCGGCGGTGATGCTCGAATTGGACACGTAGGCCGACACGTTGTCATTGATCGCATTGTTGCCCTCGCCCAGGCCAACGGCGACGCCGACGCCGCCGCCGGACACAGCCAGAGACAAGCTGTAGGCCTGAATCACGGCTGCATCGCTGGCCGACAGCGTCACAGCCCCCGCGTGAATCGGCGCGCTGTTGGCGATGTAGGCGGCAACCGTGTTCGTCAACGTGTTGTCGGCGGTCAGGACGCCGGCCGCAACGGCGGCCCCCTTCCCAAGGGCCGCGGCGGCCGCCGCGGCAAACGTCGTGGCGTCAATCGAGGCCTCCTCGTCCGCCGTGGCCTGGAGGGTGCCCGTGATGATGTTGTTCGCATCGCTGAGATAGGCTGCGACGTCATTGCCGATCTCGTTATCGGCAATCGCGGCCCCGACGGCCGCGGCAAGTTCGACGCCGCCGCCAACGGAGACGGCCAGCGCTGCCGCTCCGGTGACGGCCTCGATCGAAGAGCTATCCGTGGCCTGGAGCGTGATGCTGCCGGCTTGAATGCCGGCGGAACCGTCACCGTCGACGGCGGCGGTGACGAGCGCGGCCATTTCATTCAGGGCATTCGCCCCCGCCCCGGCACCGGCCAGGCCGAGTCCGTCTGAACCGGCCAGGGCAACGGCGAAGGCGCCCACCAGGGCATCGATCGATTGAGCGGCTGTGGCGGTCAGATTGAGAGCGCCCGTGCCCGCGTTCACGCTCGCATTGATGATCTGGGCCTGGACCTGAGCGGCATTCTCGCTGCCGTTCTGGCCGATCAGGTTTTGCGCCAAGGCCGCGCCGATGGCCACGTCGACGCCGACCTCATCCCCCCCGCCGGCAGCCAGGGAGGCGCCGATCACGGTGGCCGAGATTTCCGGCTCCAGCGATGAGAAAGTACCGCTGTTCAGCGCAATCGTCACGGTCATGCCGGAGCTGCGGTCGGTCACCGACCACTCGGCGCCGGGCTGACGGACGGTCACCGCCAGGTCCAGTGGATTCGTGGACAATGGGAAACCGGCCTTGGCCAGCGTCGACTGGAGCTGTGTCAAGAAGGCAATATCCGGATCGGGCGTTCCCGCCTTGAACGTCATCCTCTGGCCGTTCACGGTGTCCGTTTCGTTGTTGGCAAGATCATGCGTCTGGCCGGCGTAATCGAGGTCGGCCGCGAACGCACTGGCGCCGGGCGTGGACGCCCCGGTTGTCTTCGTCAGCGACGTGTAGGTTGAAGGAACGGTCAAGCTTGCCGACGGACTGGACGAGCTGGCATTCGCGGTGATGTCCACGTCACCGTGCGCCGTCACCGCGCCGTTCTCGATCAGGGCATTGGTCTTGGTGAGAATGACGTTGGTGGCGTTGGCTCCCGCACCGCTCACGGCAATGCCGGAGTTGCCGGACAGCGCGACGCCCAGCGATGCCGCCACGGCGACCGTGTGGATGCCCGCCTGCTCCTGGGCAGCCAGCGTGATCGCACCCTGGCTGCCAACCTGCGGGGCGTTTTCAATCTCGGCCAGGACCTGATTGTCGATCTCGTTCGTGGCCAGCGCGACGCCGATGCTGACGGCAACGCCGGCCTCGTCGCCGCCATAGGCGGCGGCGAGCGACGCCCCCACCGTCACGGCCGTGATGAGCGAGGTGTCATCGGCCTTCAGGCTGATGTTGGCCGCTGTGATGCCGTCGGCACTGTTGCCATTTTCGTCGATATAGGCTTCCACCTCCATGTTGATCTGGTTGGTCGAGTTGGCCCCGGCGCCGCTCAGGCCCATGCCCACTTTGGAGCCGCCCGCGACCGCCCCGGAAGCCGCGACGACGGTCGCCGTAATCGTTTGCGAAGCAGTGGCGGTGACGCTCAGGTTGCCGCCCGCCGTGATGCTGGAGCTCAGTACGTACGCTTCGGTCTGGGCAGGCGCGGAGGACACGTTCAACGGCTGCCGCAGCGAGGGGTCGAAGTAATCCTGAGTCTGCAGATTGACGTCGCCTGTCTGAGCGGGGCCGAGGTACGTGTACACGTCGCCGGCGCCGACGCCCGAGGAGATCTCGACCGTCGTTCCCGGCGTCAGCCCATTGGGAAGATCGGTATCGGAGGAGTAGTCAGAGGGCGCGGGGGCATTCGGCTCGAAGCCGATGTAATTGCGGGCCAGGGCCACGCCGATTGAAGCGCCCGCACCGCCGTTGCCAGCAATAGCCGCGGCCAGGGAGGCGCCGACGATCGTGGCATTTTCCGTCGCGCTCAGGGTAACCGCGGCGCCATTGGCGTTAGCATCCAGCATAAAGGCGGCAACGTGGTTACGAATGTCGTTGTGAGCCAGCGACACGCCGATCGACAGGGCCCCGGCATTCTTGCCGCCGACAGTGCCGGCCACCGAAACGCCGACGGCCTGGGCCGTGATCGAGGACGTATCGGTCGCGGTGAGGGAGATCTTGGCGGCAGAGATGCTGCCGGTCGTGCTTTCGTAGGTGCCGGTCGGCCCGCCGACCACTTGCACGTTGGGGACGTTCGCGATATAAGCCTCGACATCGGTGGCGACTCGGTTCTCGACGTCGGCGCCGGAGCCGGCCAGGCCGATCCCCGTTTTGCCGCCCGCCGATATGTCCGCCGCCACCGCGGTGACGTAGGCCACAACGGTTTCTTGCTGGGCATTGGCGGAGAGCGTGAGATTGCCGGTCGCCGTGATGGTCGAGTTTTGCGCAGAGGCCTGCACCTGGGCCGGCGTCGGACGGTTGACGTCGCTGCCGGCGGTGTAACCAATGTAGTTTTGCGCAATCGAGGCGCCGACGGCGATGCCGGCCCCCGTCTCGCCGATGCCGAGGGCCGCCGCCACCGCGACAACGTGGGCCTCGATGTCCGAGTTATTCTGGCTGGTCAGGCTTACATCTTTCGAGGTCAGATCACTGTTCTTCAGGTAGGCGTTGGCCGTGGAGAGAATCACATTCATCGACTCGGCCCCGCCGCCGCTCACGGCCACGCCGTTGCTGTCGGTGCCGGCGGCGAAGGAAACCGACGCGGCCGCGGACTCGGCTGTGATCGTGGCGCTGCTGGTCGTGCCCAGGCTCACCGTCCCGATCGCGCTGGCCTGGGCATTGAGCAAGTCGGCACTGACCGTATTGTCGATGGTGTTGTTGGCGACGGACACGGCGATGGCCAGTCCGCTCCCATTAGCGCCTGCCGTCAACACGAGAACTGGCGCCGACGACTGTGGCTGTGACGGTCGAATTGTCGCCGGCCGAGAGAGTGAGATTCGGCGCTTGCACCGCTTTCGTGTTGCTGATGGCGGCGTGTACGGTCGTGGTCATCGTATTGATGGCCGCGGCCCCCGAGGCGGCCGCCGCGTAGGAGTTGCCCTTGCCGGACAAGGATGCGGACAGGGCTAGCCCTCCGGCAAAGGACACCACGGTGATCGTCGGAGTTGACGTGGCGGTCACATCGAGGTCGCCGGCGGCGCTGATCGTGGAGTTGTCGATGAACGCCTGAACTCCGCCCCCTCCCCCGGAGGTCTTGTCCTGGATGGTGTTTTCAGCCACCGACAAACCAACGGAAAGCGCCGTGCCGCTTTGATCCGCGCCGCTGCTGAGAGCACCGGCCACGGCGACGCCGCCGGCCACCGCGTTGATCGTCGATTGGTCCGTGGCCGACACGGTAACCGTGCCTCTGCCGCTCGTGGTTACCGAGCTGCCGTCGTTGATGTACGCCAGCACGTCCTTGTTGATGGTGTTGATGGTGACCGCGCCGGCGCCAGCCAGGGCCGCGCTGCCGCCGGTCCCCGCCCCCAGCGCGCCGGCGACCGCGCCGCCGATGGTATAGGCCTCGATGTCCGCGGTCGATTCGCCCGTCACGGCGACGTTGCCCAAAGATGTCACCCTGATGTCGGATAGGTAAGCGGTGACCGAATTGCTGATGTTGTTGAAGGCAAACGCCGCTCCGCCGGCGCCGGCCGCGGCTCCTTGTTGTTCTCCGTTCGATAGACCCACGGCGACGCCGCCGGCAACCGCGACAATTTTGGAATTGTCGTCATTCGCTGCCACCGACAGACTGCCCGCGGAGAGCGTATCCGTGCCGTCGCCGGTCACGTAGGCACTGACGTCCGCCGTGATCGTGTCGATGGCCAGGCCGACGGCGGCGGCCAACCCATAGGGCTTGGAACTCTGCTGCTTGGTCAGGGGGCCCTGGGTGCCCGGCGCCAGGCCGCCGGGGTTGTCAACCGCCACCGCGATGCCGGCGGCCACCACCGTGATGAAGGCCTGGTTCTCCGCCTGCACCGTGAGGGCGCCGCTGATGGTCGCATCGGCATCGCTCAGGTAGGCTTTCACCGTGGGATTGACGTCGTTATAGGCGATGCCGGCACCGATGCCGAGCGTACCGCCATAGGCAAGGCTGCCGGCCACCGTGATGACGGAGCTGGCATCGGTTGCCATGATGGCCAGGCTGTCCGCGGTGATCGGCCCGCCGCCGCTAACGTAAGCCTCGGTATCGGCTGTGATGGTGTTGTAGGCCACCGAGCCGGCTATGCCGTAACCCTGGCTGGCTCCCCCCAGGCCGGCGGCGATGGAGATGATCCTCGCGCCATTGGTCGCGGTCACCGCCACCGCACCCGTCACGTTGCTCAGGGTGGAGTCCTGGATGACGGCATCGGTCGTTGTTTGCACGATGTTCACCGTCGCCGCACCGGCCAGCCCGAGCGCGCTGCCCGATTTGGTCGATACGGCCGCTCCGCCCGAAACCGCGACGATCAAGGACGAATCAGCCGCGGTCACCGAAAGACCCACCACATGGGACAGGGTAAACTGGCTGATGTAGGCATCGGTGGTGTCGCTCACGTCGTTGTACGACACGCTGCCGGACGCCGCCACGCCAAAACTCTGACCGCCGGCAGCCTGTTGACCGCTGTTGGGAGCCTGCGGGATGAAACCAAGAAGCTGCAGGGCTTTCGCGGAAGTACCCGCCGGAGGCACGGGAGACCCTTGAGGCGCGGGCGAAGCATGCTTCACCGCGGCCGCCGCAAGCGTGGCCGTGACGAACAGGCCCTCGTTCGTCGCCTTGACGACGACCGCGTTGCCTGCGGTATCCAGGGAGCCCGGACTGGTGTTTGGGGGCCGACAGGTAATGGTCGGTGCCCGTGGCCACGGCGGCATTCAGCGTCTGTGCCGGGCCGCCGGGCGTGAGCGACAACGTGATGTCGGTAGGATCGACCACGGTGACGTAATAGGTGGTGCCGTCGGTCAGCCCGCCAATGGGCGTGCCGCCGCCGTCGTGGTAAACGACCGCTTGCCCGTTCTGAAAGACGGTGGCATCGGGCACCGAAATCTCGTTGCCGACCACGGTCGGGCCGGCCTGGAACGGCTTGGCGAGCGATTGCAAGCCGGAGGCCGTGGTGGCATCGAGATCGATGTAAACGCCGCTCATGGCGTTCGCCCGCGAGCTGGCCAAACGGATGATCTCGGGCGTGCTGGAGGTGCCGGCCGTCACGACAATCACATAATAGGCGTTCTCGTTGGCCAATCCGCCGATGTTGCTGCCGCCGCCGTCGTTGTAAAAGACCTGATCGCCCGTCACGAACCCAGCGTTGTAGCCGAGATTGATGGTCGAGACCGTCGTGGTTGCGCCGCCGGTTACGCCGGTTTGCGGGTCGATGGCGACGCGCAGGCTGTGCTGGGTGCCGCTGGCCGTGCTCGGATTCAGCGTGATCATCGTGCCGGCCAGGTTCGTCGGGTCGGTGGACAGCTCGATGTTCGTGTTGTTGACGACGGTGACGTAATACGTGGCCCCATTCGTCAAGCCGCCGATGGGATTGCCGCCGCCGGCGCTGTAAATGACCGCTTGCCCGGTGGCGAAGCCGTCTTCGTAGCCGAGGTCGAGCTGGGTGGCGTCGGTGCTGCTTACCGCCGTCGTCGGGTCGAAGATGGCCCCAAAGCCACTGCTCGTCCCGGCGGTTGCCGTCGGCGTGATGGCCATGATCTTGGGCGTGGGCAGCAATGCATCGGCCGACGTGGCCGCCAACTGGAAGGCGTCCGGGTTGCTGACGTCGGGCACGACGTAGTAGACGGTGTTGTTGGTCAAGCCGGGAATCACCGGGTCGTTCCCGGCGGAATAGTACACCGCTTGTCCCGCGCTGAAACCATCCACGTAGCCGACGTTGATGCTATCGTACGTGCTGGTGACGGCGCCCGTATAGGATTGCAGCGTGCTTTGGCCGCCGGTCAGGGAGTCGGTAACGGTAACCACGGCGCCGCTGATGATCCAGGCGTCAAGGCCCGCGTTGACCACCTGGGCCGACACCCCGTTGAGATTGTCGAGGGCCGTTTGCAAGACGGAAGCATCGGCGTTGTAGGCGATGGCGGCCGTTGTCTCGGGCGTGCCGTCGACGGTTACGGTCAGCGTGAAGGTACCGCCCGTGGCATTGTTGGACAGCTTCTGGGACCCGGCCGGGCTGAAGACCCGGCCGAGGCTGTCGCTGACCCCTGTGTTGCCCGTGGCATTCAGAGCGAGGCGCAGACTGCTGCCGGACCCCGAAGTGCCCGGGTCAGCGTGAGCGCATTTCCATTCTGGGCGTCGTCGGCCGTGCTGGCCAGTTTCACGTGGGTGGCGTCCACGCTGATCACATAATAGGTCGTACCATTGGTCAGACCAAAGAGGCTGCCGTCGCTGCCTGCGTTGTATTGCACCGCATCGCCGGTCACGAAACCATCGTCGTAGCCCAGATCGATGGTCTCAGCATCGCTGGCGAGAGCCAGGGAATCAAACGTCGGCTCGGTGTAAGTGAGCCCCTCGGCCGCCTCGTAAGCCCCCTCGGCCTCCGCCGCCGTGCGTCCCAGCGTGATCGTGGTAGGGTTGACGGTCCACACATAGTAGACGCCCCCGTCGCTCAGGCCATCGATCGCATCATCGCCGTTGTCGCTGTAGAGCACCTGGTCGCCGTTGGCAAAGCCGTCGGTGTAGCCCAGATCGATGGTATTCCGCGCCGCGTTGACCCCCGTATCGGGCGTGAAGGTGCCGCCGCCGAGCGTGACGTTCTGATTGCCGATGAGGGCCATAGTGTTACGGGTGATGTCGTTGATTCCGGCCGTCAGGCCGAAACCAAGGCTGGTGCCGATGCTCACCCCGCCGGCCAAGTTCACAATGAGGGGCTTATCATCCGCGGTGACCGTCACCGTGCCTGCGGCCGAAATGGTTGCCCCCTGGCCGATCTGCGCCAAGGTCGTATCGTTGACATACACGTAATTCGCCGCGCCGTTGACGGAGCTCGTACTCGATTTGCCGCCGGCAACCCCCAGGGAGACATTGTTGGTCAAGGTTTGTGCGTTAACGACAAGGTCGTACGCAGAGACCAGTGCGTCGGACCCGATCACCGCCCTGGCTGTGTTGTCATACTCCACCCCCGAGAGTGACCCGCCAATCCCGGTCGCATTGGCGCCTTGCTGTTGCACCGTTTTTGCCAAAGCTGAATCGAGGATTTGCGGGAAATTGCCGACCAGATTCGCCGTCTCGACATCGGTGATCGCCGTGACGCTCACATTTTGCGAGCTGGTGATGGGAGTGGTTGGAGTGGCTTGATTGATCAGCGCACCGGAGTCAATATTCGCTTCGGCGTCATCGGTCAGGTTCATGAGCGTTGCCGAAAGTGCGAAACCGGCTTTGTTGCCCGTGGCCGAGCTTTCGGTGAAGGTCGAGAAAAGTTCGCTGGCCCCCAGGTTGTTATTGCCGATTGCCTGCAAGATCAGCCCAACAATCTGGTCGCCTTCGGTGGAGGCGCCGTTCGTCGTGTCGAGTTTGCTCCAGGGAAGGTCGTAAGGGATCGACGTGCGGGCAGCCACGTCGATGTTGCCGCCGGCATTGATCTTCGCTCCACTGTCCACGGTGGCGGTCGAACGATTGGTGTACTCGCCCAGCGATGCAGAGATCGCGACAATCAGCGAGCCCGTCGCTGTCGGTTTGGCCGGATCGTTGAACTTGGCCGCCAGCCCCTGGGCTTGCATGACCGGTAGATCGATTACGTTGGCGTGGACCAGGACTTGCCCGCCGGCCTTGATCACAGCGGTGTCGCCGACCGTTGCCGTGGCCGTATTGGTATGGGTTCCGATCGCGGCTGCCATCACGCCAACGAATTTTCCCGTCGGTGCGTTCGGATCCGGTGCGTCCTTGTCGCCTTTCGCTTTTAGGGCTGCGGCAATCAGCGCGGCCACACCAGCCGCCGCGTCACCATTATCGGAAGCCACATCATTGAGCGTTCTGACGGTTTGTATGAACGTCGTGATGTTGTTGACGGTGTTGCTTCGCGTCGGTTGGCCGGCCTGAAACATTGCCGTCATGCTGTCTTTTGCGCTGAGCGACTCGGCCAGAATGGCGACGTCGCCTTTCGTCGCCGTAACCTGGCCATCGACCGTGGCCGTGGCCGTCGCTTGGTCGTCGGCATAAACAAACGATACGCCGAAAGAGGTGGTTTTGGCAGAATCTGAAGCCGACGTAGACATGTTCTTGACGTTCACGGCAGTAATACTGACGTCACGGGCCGCCGTGATCTGAGCGTCTGCTCCAATCGTGGTCGTCGCGATGGAAGTGGCATCGGTCACAGCGCCGGAGATCGAAGCAAATTGGCCAACCTTCGCTAACTTGGAGGCATTGATCGTCTTGGTGGTGATGCTGATGGAGTTGCCCGTCGTCGAGCTGAGGGTGACGCTGCCGATGTCGGAGGTGACGTTCCCTTCAACATCGAGGATGGCGGTGGCGTCGCTCCGGGCATAGGCAAAGCCAAACACAGGCCCAATCGTGAGGCCACTCGCCTTGGAATTGGCGAACGATTCCGCAAACACATCTCCGCCCGACGCCTCAATCGACGATCCGGCCGCCGACGTAATGGTGGCGCTCGCCTCGGAACGGCTGTAGCCGACGAGGAACCGAAGATTAATGAGGAAGTCGACGAGTGGCGCGGAGGCCTTCTGCAGAAACTCGCCCGGAATATTGATCCCGCCTTTGTTGTTTACGGGAGTTCCAAGGCCGAACGAGTCATTGTTGTCGGCGTTGGCAAGGATGTTGACATTTCGACCCTTGATGACCGCGGAAGGGCTGACCGTGATGGAAACGTCATCGGGGTTGTAAGACCAGGCGATTGCTTGCAGGTGATCGTAGGCGGACAAGGTGATGTCGCCGCCAAGAGTTTGAAGGCCGTCAACCTGCACGGTGATATTGCCGCCATTATGGAGAGAACTGCTTCCGGTCACGAAAGCGGTCGGTTCCGCGATTGTAATCAGGTCGCCATTCTTGTAGCCGGCGCCTGGCGAGCTCATGGTGATTGTCGCGTTGCCGCTGGTATCGGTGGTCACATCGACCGTGAGCCCCATCCCCAAGCCGTCGGTGGTGGTGGCAACGTTGCGGTAAACCATCCCAGGCAACCACAGGTTGTTGCCCGCCGGTGCGGACTGATTGTCGATGCCCAGGGGAATGCCCGCAGTATCCGTTGTATTCCTGTCGTCGTAGCTCAAAAGCTGCGCACCGGTGTCAACGTTGATGTTGGCGCCAATGAAAGTGATGTTCCCGGACTTGCCGGTGGATGCCCCGGAAAGACCGCCATTTTGTGTTTGGCGGGTGGAGAGAATCACATTGGCGTCCACGGTGACGGACTGACCGACTGTGATGTTGCCGCCTTCCGTGAAGACATCGCCGGTGAACGTGGAATCGCCGTTCACGAACAGGTTGGCCCCCATCGTGTTCATGAAGGAGAAGGTGGCGCCAGGCACCGTGATGGTTTGGCCTGCCCTGGGCAGGGAAACATTCAGCGGATCCCGGCAGCCAATGCAGCCGCACTGTAATCCCAGAAGGAGTTGGCGTCGGCCAGTGTCAGTTCCTGGGTGCCGGCATTCTGGCTCAGCGTCAAGTGGTCGTTGAAATCAGTCCCCTGCAACGTCACACCGGCAGCCGAGGTAGTCGCCTGGAGGGGTTGTTCGAGGCCTGCAAAAGTCGTTTGGCTGGCGTTCGGAAAAACCTGGTTCGCTTGCAGGGTGCCGCCGCCCGTGGCATCCGGTTCAAGGATGGCCAGTTGGCCGGGGCTGGCGGGGTTTTCGATGGCCAGGTTGTCGTCACCCCCGGCGCCGCCGTTCATCGTGCCGCTGATGCTGCCCCCGGCGCGCACGATGAAACCATCGTTCGTGTCGGCCGCGCCGGTCAGATTCGCAAATCCCGAGAAGGACACCGGCACCGTCACGGGAACGGACAACGTGAGCGTGGCGTTGTACGTGACTTGATCGATCATGCCCAAGTTACGGCCAGTGATTTCCCAGGTCGCCGCGGCCTGATCCGGCCCGAGCAAGGTGTTCGTTGTGCTGGTGGGGCCGATCACGTTCTGGATATTCAGAATGCCGCCTCCGATGCCGGTGGTCGCGGCTCCGGTACTGCCCAGGTTCACCGTCACGGCGGTGGTATAAGCCGAATAATTGAGGCTGCTGATGCCGATGCCGCCGTCGATGGTTCCGGCCACGCCCATGCCGTTGTCCAAGACGAATTGGTCGTTGCCGCCGTTGGCGACGAGGTGTTGAAACCTGGGCGTGCTGGCGGATGCGTTGTAAACTGTCGTGGTGGCATCCAGGGTGGTGTTGCCGCCGCCGCCATCGACGCCGTTCTCGCTGGCCCCCTGGGCGTAGACAAAGGTGTCGTTCTGATCGCCGCCGATGAGGGTGCCGACGTTGCTGAAATTGACGATGGCTGCCCCGTAGCCGCTCACCGATCCGGAATCGACACCTGTGATGTCCCACGTATGCGTAAGTCGTTGCGCCCGAGTGGTTTGCGGTACAATTCGTGACGGAACGTGGAAGGTTATTAAATCCTCGCCTCTGAGAAAGTGCATGGAGCACCGCAACTACCTTTCGTCGGTGTACGTCCATGCACGCACAAAGGACGCAGCCCCCCTATAACGTTTGATCGTGACCTCAACGGGAGCTAGCGTCACTATATCGATGAAACTGACCTTCCGCCTGCCAATTGCGATGAGAAACCCCTTCTTGCAGTAACTCGGCAGGGTTTTACATGAGAGGTAGACGTTTGTCGCACGCCCCTGCTTCAGCAACTTGGCAATGACGAAGACCAGCTTTTCGCCTTTCATCCGCTTCATGATGATGGCGAGTGGCCAGGGCTTGGTCCCATACTTCGTCGTGAACTCAGCTTTGAAATCGGCACCGTGGTCCTTCTGCCACGTCATGATCTCCGCAACCTCAGGTTGGCTACGGATGCCAAAAGTCAGTCCCAATCGCGTCCCAGCAAGTTGGGCCGAAATCAGTCGCGTGTCCGTGCATGGATGCTTTGGCCAGGGAGGTCCAAGTTCATCGAAGAAAACGCGACTGCCATTTTCGTTCTGGTAGTAAAAGACTCGCTCCCCACAGACGGGGCATCTTGCATCCGGATTGACGAAGCATGCCGCAACTCGTCGTGTTTTGGTGAATTCGGGATGTTTGGACTGCGCCGGAGGTGGTGTGTAGCTGTAAGATGCCCGACTCCAATCGTCCCGATGCACGGTCGTCTCCGACACCCAATGTTGGATGCCGCTTTTGCTGGTGCGCCAGTAACCGTTGCGATTGAAATGTGTCATGATCACACTCGAAGCAGACGCCGGAATTGTAGCCGTCGGCGCTCGGTTCACGCCTCGTTCGGCGTGCCGTTTCTGCCTAGCATAGCGCTTATCGGACGGGCGAGCCAGGAAATCTGCGGGAATGCGGACGGAACGTCCGCCGCGGTTCAATACGTGAGTGAAGATCATCGTCGCGCGGACATCCCTGTGACCAAGTAGCTGGCGGACGAATCAAGCAATGCCCAGAGCGCACCGGGCCGACACCCCGACGCTCGGAACGCTAGGGATGGAGTTCAATCGCCCGCCTTGCAAGTGCCCGAAGATTCCCTACAAACTGTGCCATCTCCATTTTTGTGTGGTCGAGATTGACGCCCTGGCGCTTGTGAGCCAGTTCGTTTCGGAGCCGGGTATAAACGGTCTCCATTTCTCCTGGCTGCGCACGGGGGCGGCCGCTCTGAGTTTGTTGGACTGCGGGTTCTTCCTGGATGATGAAGGCGTCGACCTGCGCTTGCTTGTCGTTATAGAGCATCATCAGGATATTGTAGAGATGCATAAACTCTTCGACGGCGCCGACAGAGAGGCGCGCAGAACGAAACAAGGCATAATTGCGTTCGCCAGGCGGCGACGCCTGTTCGAGTTGCGCCCGTAGTTGGTTATGGTCGATACCGAGGACCACCTTGGCCTCGCCGCTCAGATAAAGAGTTACGACGCCTGCGGCGACCACTACACCCGGCTGCTGTTGAACGGGCGTGAGTGCGTGACCGGTCTCTCTCGCATGGTCGATCGACACTTGGCGAGCAAAGGCGATTCTGTTTAAGGCCGCGGTATTGACCTTCGTTGCCAGCGCAATCCTGTCAGCCTCGGTGGCCACGCCATCAAGATAGACCGTGCTGACGATCGTGTCGCCAGAGGCGGGTGCTTCGATCGCAACCTTTTCGACAGCCGCCTCGTTTGGGTTGAATTCAAAGGACGGAAATGTCAGGCCATTGCCCTCGATTGCGGCGCGAAAGTTTACTGCTCCCTTGAACATGAAATGGCCCTCGAAACACCTGAGTGGACTGACGACGCCAATTTACGGGATCGTAGCGTCAACGTCTAGGCTGTAGGCAGCCCGCAGTCGGGTTCGAGGCGTGGTGCAGGTTTCAAAGTGATATCCGCTCGACGGGGACACGAAAGGGGGCGGAAGTCGTAAAGACGTTGTGTCGTTTCGGCCCCCGCCCTTTCCAGCCTGACAGGCCGTCAGGCTGGAAAAGTCTGACCGATCAAAGCGGGGCATTTTCGCGCCGCACTATTTTTCCGTTGGCAGAAAATGGCGGACGAAGTCGCGAAAGTGGTCGATCAGGCGCCGAAGGCAGTCGCGCATGTGGTCGGTATGCTGATTGCCGCCGCCGCAGGCGGCGGTCAGGGCGTCCACGCGCAGCAGGAGCTTATCGAGCTCGCGCGCGAAGCCTTTGGCTTCACTTCGAATTCGTCGCCGCGCTGACCATGCGCCGTCCTTGTCGCCCGCTTCCGCCGCCTCTGAGTTTTCGCCGCCTTCCAGTTCGGCGGCCTCGCGCAAGGTGCGGGCACGTCCCTGGCGCGTGGCTGCGAGCGCTCGGCGTTGCTCCTCTTTGGGCCGCAGGAATGGGGCGGCTCTGGCGGCGTGCTCCGGCCCCGCCGTGAGTCATGGCAAAGTCCAGTCCTCGACCTGAAGTCCGGTCACTCTGGAGAATTCGTTCGTGTTGTGGGTCGCCACAGTCAGGCCATGCTGCAGCGCAATGGCTGCGATCATGGTGTCGTTCGGACCAATCGGCATGCCGCGTTTTTCCAGGTCCGCGCGGATCGTTCCGTAAATATCAGCCGCCGCATCGTCGAACGGCAGGCTGACCAGAGACGCAAAGAAAACGGCCAGGGTCGCCAGGTTGGCTGTTGCTCGCGATCCCTTGCGAGCACCATAAAACAGTTCGCCCTTGACCACGGAACAGAGTCGTACGTTGTTGGGCGCCGTAGCCGTGAAGCGCCGGACGACATGCTGATTCCGGTTCCGCAGCACCTCGACGCAGGTGTTCGTGTCAAGCAGATAGACGCTCAAAGTTCCTCGCGCTTTTCGAAGTCGCCCTCGTAGCCGGCCTCAAAGTCGCCCTCCCATGCTCCCACGACCCGGTCCAGGAAGTCCTGCGGCCAAGCGTCCGCGGTCGCGATTTCGGCAGGCGCTTTCTCGGGTTCGATCATGACCGTCAAGCGATAGCTTTGCTCTGCTTCATCAACCGGTATCGACAAGTGTATGACACCGTCAGGCCCCGCTTGTTTTATGACTTGAAGCGTTTGCACGGCGACTTCCTCCCAATCCCTCGACATCAATCCTATTCTACCGGAGTCGTGCGTTCCGCCCAGGCCACCTCGGCAGAGACGAGAGGGGGGCGGCTGCCGTTTAGCCAGCCAGTCGGCCCCGCACCGGGGCGAGCCCGGCGGATACGACGAACCAAGACGCCCAGCCTCTGCAGCGACCGCCAACATAACAGGTGATCCCAGCAGAAAAGGCAAATTCGGGGCGAGCCGCAATGCCGTCGCTGGTGCATTCGTCAGCCGAACGCGAGTTCGCGGAAGCGAAGGCCCTGAAAGCGAAAATCGGCGCGAACAAATCGGCGGCGGCCGGTGATCGCGTGCTTCTATCATGGCGTTGCGTCGGATCGCGGGCATGATAATCCGGATTCGGCAGGAATGGGGCGGCTCTGGCGGCGTCGTCCGGCGCCAAGGGCGGCTCGGCGGTTTCGTGGTAGATATAGTAGTCGCACGCGGGCAGTGTTCTAGAAGCACGCGGGACGACCGGAAAATCGGAACACGAATCAACGCTGATCCACGCTCATCGGAGCACTGGTTTCCTTCCCCCTTTCTTCCCCGGCGCGATTGTGCCCACGCCGATCGCGGTTCTATAAGGGGAGTCGTAAACACGCTTGGTCGTTTCGGCCTGCCGACCCTGTCCAGCCCGACAGGCCGTCAGGCTGGAAAAGTCTGACCGATCATAGCGGGGCGTTTTCGCGCCACGCTACTTTTCCGCTGGCAGAAAATGGCGGACGAAGTCGCGAAAGTGGTCGATCAGGCGTCGAAGGCAGTCGCGCATGCGGTCAGTATGCGGATTGCCGCCGCCGCAAGCGGCGGTCATGGCGTCCACGCGCCGCAGGAGATTATCGAGATCGCGCGCGAAGCCTTTTGGCTTCACTTTGAATTCGTCGCCGCGCTGACGGTACGCCGTCCTTGTCGCCCGCTTCCGCCGCCTCTCGATTTCCGCCGCCTTGCAGTTCGGCGGCCTCGCGCAAGGTGCGGGCACGTCCCTCGCCGTCGGCTGCGAACCGCAAACCGTGCTCCTCGATGCGCAGAGCGGCCAGCCGCGCGGTTTGCTTAAACAGGCCAGCGCGCCGACTCAACTGGCCGTCAGCCCCGACGGCCAGGCACTGGCGATCGGCTACCACCGGGGTTGGCCCGGCGACGGGCCGGGCTTCCGGCTCTGGGACCTCACCAGGGCTTTGCCCATCGGCCCGTTCCAGCCGTTCAACTGCGCGGGAGTTCGCTTCATGGACCAGGGGCAAACCGTGCTGACGCTAAATCACAGCGACGTCACTCGGCCGCAGCTCTTCGATCGGCAAACCGGCCGGCCGTCGCCTGCCGCCTTGCCCCCCGGTGACATCGTTTCGGACGATTGGTCAAATAACGCCATTGCCGTGCGCTCACGGGACGCTGTGTTCGCCTTCCGATCGAGCGCCGGGACCGTCGAGCAATGGGACGCCGCCGCCGGACATGCGGTGGGCGAGCCGATGGTGCATCCTTCGCCGGTGTCGCGGATGCAGTACAGTCCGGATGGCCGGATGCTGGCCACGGTTTTCGCCGACAACAGCGTCCGTTTGTGGGACAGCGCGACGGGCCTGCCGCTTGGACCGCCGCTGCTGCACGTCGCCCCGGTGCTGTCGCTGTGCTTCGCGCCCGTCGCCGACGCCCCCGGAGCAAGAGTGAGGCGTACCACCTGATCACCGCCAGCGCCGCGGGTGACATTCACGACTGGCACTTGCCGGAGACTTTTCCGGACGATCCCGAGCGGCTGACGTTGTGGATGGAGGCCGCCGCGGGATGCAAGCCCAGCGGCAGCGACACGGCGCTGCTGGATCCGGCCACGTGGCGCGAGCGCTGCCGCCAGTTGGAGGAGCGCTGGCCGGAGGCGGCCGCGGCACTTGCCGAGCAGCGCGGCGCCGACCCGGGCGCCGAGCTGGCCGCCTCGCACGACGACCGCGCCCGCGAAGCCGAGGCGACCGGCAACGCCTACGGCCTGCTCTGGCACCTCGACCGCCTGGCCGAACAGCGGCCCGACGACTGGCGTCTCCAGGCCCGCCGCGGGACCGCGCTGGCCGACAACGAGGACTTTGCCGACGCCGAGGCCGCTTTTGCCCGGGCCGCCCGGAACGGGGCCGGCGAGGCCCTGGCGGATTGGTACAGCCACGCCGCCGCGGGGGCTTCGGTTGCCAGGCGCTCGCAGGTTGCCCGGTGGTATCTCGACCGGCTCATTGCCGCAGAGGATTAAAGGGGGCGGGAGTCTTTGGTGATGGGATCATGCGGTTTCGGTACGATGCGCCGAGTCGCCTTGAGTCTTTCTCAACTCAGTCGCTTCGGTCCGACACACCGCCGCACGAATCCGCAGGTTTCGACCGCCTCGAAACTGGCCGGTCTGCGGGCGAAAGGCTGCTGCTCCAGCATGTGGACGAGGGCTACCTGGCAGCGCGATGCGTCGGCAATTCGTAACGGTTCCGACCGGGCCGCGGCGGGAACCGGGTTGTTAACCCGGCGCGGCTGTTAAGCGAGAGAGCGCGAGAGTACGGTGGCGATTTTTCGGGCGCCCGCAAGGAACCCTACCGATTTCGGGCGGCAGCACGAAAGGCAGAGAGGCGGCGGATCATGCCCGTCGCCGTAAACCCTTGCCAGCAAACGCGTGACGCGTGAAACGCCGAGATGCGTGTCTCTCGGAGTCTGGGCGTTAACCGGATGGTCGGCCGAGTTCGTGGCCGAGAAAGGAGCTCCCCGACAAGGACTCGAACCTTGGACTTAGCGGTTAACAGCCGCTCGCTCTACCAACTGAGCTATCGGGGAAAAAGGCGAGCTATAATCCTACTTCATCACAAGAGTTGCGGCAAGTCGGGCTCGCCACCTCGGCTCTCATGAATGGCGAGGATTGACGCGATTTCGCCGTGGCTCGATCTGTTCCTGTTGCAACTCCCATTGCAGCCCCGCATACCACGCCTGGAAGGTTTCCGGTGTGCGGCTGTCACACTCGGGCAGGCGGTCGAGTGGAGCGGGTCAATCGCACGTTGCAAGACCGTCTGGTGAAAGAGCTAACTCGAGCCGGCATCTCGGATTTGGAGTCGGCCGATCGCTACCTGGATCGGTCAGAAACAGGGGGACATTTCTATGTGCGCGTTACAAGGCGCAGGCGGCGCTGGCTTGACCAGACTTTCCCATGCCGCTACGATGCGGGCGGACTCGACGGTTTTGCCGGGTCTTGTTTCTGGGCCCGACTTCGTGAAAGCTTTCACAAAGTCGTCGGCTCTAACGTTGGAACTCATTACGGCGGGAGGTGTTATGCAAATCGAAGTCGTGCCGATTTTGCTCTTCGCCGTGTGTACGACCGCACTTTGCGTCGGCCTGCTCATGGTGGGCCGAATGATCGGGCCGCACCGCGAGATTCCGGTCAAGCTGATGCCCTACGAAAGCGGCATGGACCCAATCCACGACACCCGCCGTCGCTTTGACGTGCGGTTCTACTTGGTCGCCATCGCATTCTTGGTGTTCGATGTCGAATTGCTGTTTCTTTATCCATGGGCGGTGGCCAGCCGCAATCCTGTCGGCATCGACGCCGCCGTCTCCCAGGATCTGGTTTCCAGCCGGGGATTGGTATTCGGCGAAGTGATGCTGTTTTTAGTATTGCTAGTGCTGGGCTACGTTTATACCTGGCGGAAAGGGGTTTTTCAATGGCGATAGATCTGCCCGAAAACGTGGTGGTCAGCAAGCTCGACGAGTTGGCGAGCTGGTGCCGCAAGAACAGCCTGTGGCCCATGCCATTTGCCACCGCCTGCTGCGGCATCGAGCTGATGGCCACCGGGGCCAGCCGCCACGATCTGGCCCGCTTTGGGGCCGAAGTGTTTCGCTTCAGCCCGCGGCAATGCGATTTGATGATCGTCGCCGGCCGCGTGGTGATGAAGATGATGCCCGTCTTGCAGCGGATCTGGCAGCAGATGCTGGAGCCGAAGTGGTGCATTTCGATGGGCGCTTGTGCCTCGACGGGCGGCGTGTTCGACACCTATTGCGTGGTGCAAGGCATCGACCGGTTCCTTCCGGTCGATATGTACGTGCCGGGCTGCCCGCCGCGGCCCGAACAGTTGATTCAGAGCATCATCGACTTGCAGGACAAGATTCAGGCCGAAGGCACGATCACCGGCAAGGAATTCGATCTGCCGTCGCGGCAGGGAAAGAAGCGGGCCTTGATCGAGTTGCCAGTGCTCAAGTTGCCGGGCACGGCCTCGTCGGCCGAGGGGGTCTTGCGCGTTGGGCATGGGTAGGGTGGGCCGGCGCTCGCAAGCTCGCTGGTCCCACCCTACGTTGCATCGTCGCAATCCAAAATCCAAAATCCCAATGATTCACCCCGAAACGCTCAGCAAGTTTCAAGCCGCCGTCGAGAGCGTGCATACGAGCGAATTTCGGGGAGAGACGCGCGCCGTGGTGCCCAAGGCGACACTGTTCGACGCCCTCAAGATGCTTCGCGACGAGTGCGGCTTTGATCTACTAGTCGACATTACTTGCGTCGATTACTTGCACTATCGCGACGCGGTCGATCGTTTCGGGCTGGTGTATTTGCTGGCCTCGACGGTCACGAACGAGCGGCTGACCTTGCGGGTGTTTTTGAACGAGCCCGATTTGAACGTGCCTTCGGCCGTGCCGTTGTGGGAAGGCGCGAACTGGATGGAGCGCGAGGTATGGGACATGTTCGGCATTCGCTTTGACGGACATCCCGACCTGCGCCGCATTTTGTTGCCCGAAGAGTTCACGGCGTTTCCGCTGCGCAAAGACTACCCGCTGCAAGGCCGGGGCGAGCGTCACAATCTGCCGGTGTTAACCAGGAATCGGAGCTGACATGCCGTTGACGCCGTCGGTGTTGAATCAGGAAGAAGCGGAAGCAGCCGACCAGGACTATCTCTGGACGCTGAACTTCGGCCCCCAGCATCCGGCCACGCACACGACGTTGCGGATCGTGCTCAAGCTCGACGGCGAGCGGGTGGTGGAGGCCGTGCCCGACATCGGCTATCTGCACTCGGGCTTCGAAAAACTGGCCGAGCACCTCGACTACAATCAGTATGTGACCATCACCGACCGCATGAACTACATCTCGCCGATGGCCAACAACGTGGCCTGGCACGGCGCGGTCGAGAAACTGCTGGGCATCGAGCTTACGCCCCGCTGCAAGTACCTGCGTGTGATCGTGTCCGAATTGGCCCGCATCAGCGACCACTTGCTCTGCAACGGCGCGGCCGGACTCGATACGGGTGCCTTCACCTACTTTCTCTATGCCTTCAATCGCCGCGAAGACATTTACGACATCTTCGAGACGATTTGCGGCGCCCGATTCACCAACAGCTACACGCGCGTCGGCGGGCTGATGTATGACACCACGCCGGTGTTCATCGAGAAGGTCCGGGCATTTGTCCGCACTTTCCCCAAGACGCTCGACGACATGGAGAAGCTGCTCAACCGCAACCGCATCTTTGTCGACCGGACGAAGGGCGTGGGCGTCTTGCCGAAGGAAGAGGCGATCAACCGCGGCGCGAGCGGGCCGATCGCGCGGGCCAGCGGCGTGACGCGCGATCTGCGCAAGGACGAGCCATACTTGTCGTACGCGGATTTCGATTTCAAGGTTTGTTGTTCGACGGGCGGCGATTGCTATGCCCGGTATCTCGTGCGGATGGCCGAGATGCGCGAGAGCCTGAGGATTGTCGATCAAGCGATCGAGAACTTGCCGCCGGGACCGGTGAACGTGGGCATCGACCAGCGGACGGTGTTGCCCGGCAAGCGGCAGGTGTACTCGACGATCGAGGGGCTGATCTCGCACTTCGAGCTGTCGATGAGCAACCGCGGTTTCGAGACGCCCCACGAAGAGAGCTACGCGGCCATCGAAAGCCCCAACGGCGAACTGGGATTTTATGTGGTGGGCGATGGCAGCGACGTGGCGTATCGTGCCCGTTGCCGGCCGCCGTCGTACATTCACTTTGCCATGTTTCCGTACTTGATTCGCGGCCACATGCTCTCCGACATTGTGGCCGTGCTGGGAAGTTTGAACATCATTGCCGCGGAGCTCGACCGCTAATGTCAGTGGCAAAACTAAGGCCAGACGCAGGCGTAGCACCGAAGGTGCGTCATTCGATAGCCCAGGGTGCAACCCTGGGTTACGGAGAGACCCAACACACCGTAGTCCTGAAAGGGCGTCACTCTCTGGTGCGCGTGCTGCGTCGTTTGCGCTTCCAACTTCAAAAGCACGCATTAGGGGAGTCCCGCCCCGTTGGGGCGGCCGATTCCAATGCGGCCGCTCACCCAGGGTTCCGCTGGGCTGTCGAATCCGACCCCTTCGGGGTCGGAAACTACGGCGAGGGCGCCCTGAAAAACACAGAACGGTCGCGAACCGAGACACGGCGCCAGGCGCCACACTGGAGGCGCCTGCCATGAGTGTCGCAACCGAACGCATCCTTACCGACGAGATGACTGAGGCCATCAAGGCTTACTTTCCTCGTTATCCGAACAAGCAGGCGGTCACGCTGCCGGCGCTGCACATTGTCAACGAACGGTTGCGCTATGTGCCCCTGCAAGCCGTGATCGAGATTGCCGAACTGCTCGAGTTGGCTCCCGCCGTGGTGCAGGACACGCTGAGCTTTTATGGCTTTTTCAAGCAAGACAAGCCGCACGGCGAACAGCGAGCGTGGGTTTGCCGCTCGATCGCGTGCGCGTTGCGGGGCGGCGAAGAAGTGCTCGAGCACCTTTGCCATCGGGCCGGAATCCATCCTGGAGAGACCACGCCCGACGGGAAACTGACCGTCGAGTTTGCCGAATGCCTGGGCGGGTGCGATTTTGCCCCCTGCATGCTGGTGGGCGAGACGCTGCATAAGGATTTGACGAACGAAAAGGCGGATGCGTTTCTGCGGTCGATCTAGTGATAAATGAGACGATGAACATCCCGAGCGAAGTGTTTGCCGTGGCGACGGTTGAAAAAGTGGTGCTGCGAGGCGAACGCCGTATCCTGCTTTCGGGCATTTCCTGGGATCTGTATGAGCAGTTGCGCGAGAGCGAGGACAACTGGTATATCCACATGGCCTACGACCGAGGGAGGCTTGAGTTGATGAGCCCCTCGCCCGATCACGAAAGAGTGACGAAGCTGATTGCCCAGTTGATTGAAGCGTTCACCGAAGAAATGGGTATTCCTCGGCGCAGCCTCAGATCGACGACCTGGAAGCGCCGCGAACTCGATAAGGGACTGGAAGCGGACGAGTGCTATTACATCCTGAACCATCACCGTGTTCGCCGGCTGCGGCAGTTCGATTTGGCAATCAATCCACCGCCCGATCTGGCCATCGAGACCGAAGTCAGTCGGAGCGTGGTGTCGCGGTTGCGCATTTATTCCGCCCTCGGCGTCCCGGAGATCTGGCGGTGGCGCAAAACCGGATTGACCGCCTATTCGCTCGGCGAGGATGGAAAATACGTCGAGCGAGAATTCAGTCTGAACCTGCCGATGCTGCGCGTGAAAGATCTCGGACCCTTTCTCGACTTTGATTTGGCGGAAGACGAAACCGCCTGGCTGCGCCAGTTTCGGGCCTGGGTCCGGGAAGAGTTCCTGAAGACGAAAGATGCCGCAACTTAACCAGCGGGAGCACCGCCTTGCCTGACTTCGAACCCGTACTGCTGGCCAACATCAACAAGCCCGACAGCCACACGCTGCGCGTGTATGAACAAGGCGGCGGATATTCGGCGCTCAAAAAAGTGCTGCGGGAGATGGACCCGCCCAAGTTCGTCGAGTTGGTCAAGTCGAGCAACCTGCGCGGCCGCGGCGGCGCGGGATTTCCCACCGGGCTGAAGTGGACCTTCCTGCCCAAGGACCACCCCGGCCCGATCTACATGTGCATCAACGCCGACGAAAGCGAGCCCGCCACCTTCAATAACCGCATCCTGATGGAACTCGACCCGCACCAAGTGCTGGAAGGGACGATCCTGAGCTGCTTTGCCACGCGGGCCACCACGGCCTACATCTATATCCGCTATGAGTACCCGCTCAGCCTGCGGCGATTGCAGCAGGCGATCGACGAGTGCTACGCCGCCGGCTACCTGGGCAAGAACATCCAAGGCACCGAGTTCTCGCTCGATATTTATCTGCATCGCGGGGCCGCGGCCTACATCTGCGGCGAAGAAACCGGACTGATCGAAAGCCTGGAAGGCAAACGGGCCTGGCCGCGGATCAAGCCGCCCTTTCCCGCGGTCGAAGGCGTGTTTCGCAAGCCGACCGTCGTCAACAACATCGAGACGGTGGCTTGCGTCACGCACATCGCCGCCCGTGGGGCCGAATGGTTCAAGTCGATCGGCGTGCCGTCCGATCCCAAGAACCCGCGCGATCCGGGCAGTTATGGTCCCAAGCTCTATTGCCTCAGCGGCCATGTAAACAAGCCCGGCTGCTACGAAGCCCCGCTCGGCCTGACGTGCCGCGAGCTGATCGACCGCTTTGGCGGCGGCGTCTGGAAGGGGCGTCGTGCCAAGGCCGCCGTTCCCGGCGGCATCAGCATGGGACTGCTCACCGAGCCGGAGTTCGACACGCCGCTCGATTTCAACGCCCTGGCCAAGGTCGGCTGCCTGGGCCTGGGCACCGCGGCCGTAACCGTCATGGATGAAACGGTCAGCATGGTCGATTTTCTGCACAACACCTGCCGCTTTTTCTCGCACGAGAGTTGCGGGCAATGCACGCCTTGCCGCGAAGGAACTCGCTGGAGCCTGGAAATGCTCGAACGCATCAAGGCCGGCAAGGGACGGCTTCGCGATCTCGACCTGCTGCTGGAGATTGGCGATACGATCGGCATTATTCCCGGCACCACGATCTGCGGCCTGGCCGACGGCGCGGCGTGGCCCATCAAGAACGCGATTCGCAAGTTTCGGCAGGAGTTCGAAGACTACATCCGCCGCACGAACCCCAGTGGCTACAACCAGACCGACGCGGTGCTGTCGCTCGACCCGCGGCGCAGCGAACACAGCGACGTCGTCGAAATCGCGCCTTGGTGGCCGGAGGCGCAACATGGTTAGCGCGATGATGGGGGAGCAGACCCCAAAACTCCGCAAGTTATGCGAGGTGCCAATGCATGGCAAATTCTACGGTGACATTATGGCAGTTCGGCTAAAGGCATTTGTAGGCAACTCCACCGGGCGCGCAAGGCACGCCATCGGGACAATCGTTGACGGAAAGCCCGTTGCGGTAACCGAGATCCCGAACCCTGAATGGTTGGAAATAGCGGAGGAAGGCGACGCGTTTTATTTGTATCATTTTAGCTCAGAGGGAGTGTGCATTGCAGACACGTGGCACAGCAGTTTGACGGAAGCAAAACAGCAGGCGCAGCACGAATTCGGCATCTCACCGGAGGATTGGGTGCAAGCCTTTGAGAACCTCCGAGCGCCGTGACTATGGCTAAAGGCCACATCGACGGCAACGTGGTTGAGATCGGCGACATGGAGCGCCTCGACGGCATCCAGGCGGCCGAACGAGCCGCCCCCTGGTGGCCGGAGGCAAATCATCATGGATATTCAACGAGCGCCGCGTTTTTATCAGCGACGGGACGGCGGTGGCCGGCTATTGAAGGTACTGCTCAGGAAGTAAAATGCGGATGGGGCCACAAGTGCGACCAATCGACTTCGATCTTTATGGCCACAATTGAACGCTTGCTTACCGCCGAGGAATACGCTCAGCTTCCTGACAACGGCGCACCCACCGAGTTGGTGCGAGGAAGAATTGTCGATCTGGATATTCCAGCCTTTCGCCACGGTTGGCTCTGTGTCCGGGTAGCGAAGCTCCTGGCAAACTATGTCGATGACCATGAGCTGGGACGTGTTTTAGGCAACGACGCGGGCATGATCACCGAGCGCAATCCGGATACGGTGCGCGGTCCTGATATTTCCTTCTTCAGCTATTCGCGCATTCCCAAAGGAGCGAGCCTTGAGGGCTATGCCCAGGTGGCGCCGGAAGTCGTTTTTGAAGTGCGTTCGCCCGGCGACCGATGGCCAAGGATTCTCGAGCGCGTGAGCGAGTTTCTGAACGCGGGGGTGCTGGCCATCTACGTGGTTGATGCCAAGAAAGAACTGGCCACCGTCTTCGACGCCGCAAGCGACGAGCCAAGCCGCATCTTGAAGGGCGGCGACGAATTGACCTTTCCGGCCCCTTTGTCCGGCTTGCGGATCGCGGTGCAGCAACTGTTTGCATAACCTGGTAGAGTCGATCGTTCCTCAAAATCGTCTCGGCGGGTCATCGTCTTAGCTCAGTAATCGCGCCATGCAATCGTATCCCATTATTCACGTTACCCGAGTCGTTTCGGGGGTGACGAGCATGTCGGCGAACCGCGTAGGCAGAGGCGACAAATGTAAGCCGCGATGCCGCGCGGCCAGGTAAAACAAACTTTCTGGAAGAGCAATAAAAGAAAAAAGGTCGTTCCATTTCTTGTGCGGCAGCCGCTGGGCAGGCACAATTTTGTCGCCGCGTAGTTCCATAAAGTGCGCGAGCGAAGATTGAAGCGATCGCTCGACTTCGGCCGATTGGCCGGCGGCGATCGCCCGCCATAGGTCGAGAAGCAAACGCGGCGGCTTGGCCAGACGCTTCGCCACTTCCTGCTCCAGGGTGGCTGCATTCTTCAGCGCGCGATCGCGATAGCTCGACACGAGCAGCAGCAATACCGCAGCGAATTCGAGGTCTTCCTCACCGGCCGTTTTCGCCGAAGCCAGCTTCGGCTGAACGAGGTTGCAAACCTGCTTGAAGGTTTCCCAGCGGCCGGCAAGGGCGCACAGGAGCAATCCTCGCAGCAGCGCCCGGAACTGAAACCACGGCGCGGCTTCAACGCAGTCCTTGCCCGCTTCAGCGATCGCCTGAAAGTGAGCCAGCGCCGCGTCGCTCGCGGCCGCTAAGAACTCGCTAGCTTCCGGCGCCGAGGCGAACTGGAAATGACTCATCGCCACCAGTTTCATCGCGGCGTCGAGAGCGTAGTCGGTGCTGTCCGGCGGATCGGTGTTCGCTTTGGCAAATTCGTCCCGCCAGTCTCGCACCCAGTTTTGGCTCGAGAAGCCAGGGTCTTTCCAGCCCGCGCCCACGAAGTCGAAATAACACCCGAGGCGCTCGAACCGGGCGGGCATCCCATCGATGAAAATGGTTGGCGTCTTGAGCACTTCGAGCGCCCGCTCGCCGGTTTCGTGCGCGACACGGTTCAATGCCTCCGTGTAACGCGACGCGAATGATGAGGCATCGACGCGCATCATCTCTTTTCCGCGCACTAGCTCCTTCAAGTGATCGACTAACTCCGCGGGCGACGCTCCCTTGAACTCCTTCATGTCGCGCGATGGCGGGGCGAACTCCCCGCCAACCGCGTCCGCGAAGCTCGCGACGGTCGTCGTCGTATAATCGCGATGGTAGGCAATGATCTCACAGCGGCCCTTTGCATCCCCCGAAAGCAGTGCGTCGAAGCCCAGGTGGGAGTTGGTAAAGGCGCTCTTGTCGGAAAGTCCGAGGTCAAAATGCTGCGCGAACTCGAAGCCCGTGTCGAGAAGTTGCTGCCGCCAATCGCGATACCAACGCCGCTTCTCGAACGGCGCCGACTTTTTGCGGCGAATGCTGAGGTTCGCGTCCAGCAGCGGAAGCAGGCGGCGGGCGGTAACGCACCTGCGGAACCGTTCGTTTTCCGCCGCCAGCGCGGGGCTTAACGTCGCCGCTTTCGGCTTCTCCACCGCTTCGCCCGTCAGCAAGCCCAAAAGGTCGGCATATTGGGCGCGTTGGCGCAGCTCCGTCTTATCCTTATCTTCGTATCTTTTGCACACCCAGGCGACGGACGACATGCCGAGCCTTTCGTGCTTGATGTTCGGATCGGCGCCGTGCGCCAATAGGAACCGGACAAGTTCGACTCGGTTGTCGACAACGCAACGGAAAAGGGCCGTGTTTCCGTAGCTATCGGCGGCGTTGACATCTGCGCCGTGCGCCAGCAGCAGTTCCACCATCTCCAGCGCGTCCGGTTCGTCGAAGTCTTCGTCAACACAATGGACGATCGGCGGATCGTTGTTCACTCCATCGACAGGGCAACCCAGCTCGATCAGCAGTTCGGCGCACTCTTTCCACTCTGCGTCCTCAACTTTTGAGAGCGCCGCCATCAACGGCGACATCGAGGTTTCGGGCACGTACGTCAGCGACGCACCCTCGGCGACGGCCTGGCGGATGCCGTCGGGATCGCACCGGTCGACGGCCCTGGCCAGGGCGGCGGCGGCCTTGTTTTTGCCCGCGGTTGCTTTCTTGCGTGCAGCCATGATACATCTCGCTCGTGGTGCTTTTACCTCCGGCCGCATTTGATAAACTGGCCTCGGCAAACCCACTTAGTCTATTCTCGCTCCTCGAAAACGTCAATTTGGGAGGACCGCTCATGGCTGGTTACAGAATCTATTCGCTCGGCTGGGACAAGTTCCAGAACTTCGTCAGCAACCCCACGAAGAAGCAACTCACGGCGTTCGCCAAGCGCGTGTCGGAGCAACTCGCGGGCGGTGAGGATGACGACGACGATGACTATGGTGACGATGACGAAGAAGGAGCTGATCCGGTGCGCGAGTGGCCCACTGAGCCGGATGCGTTGCGGAAGTTCGTGAAGGAGCGCTTGGCGCGGCCCGACTGGTATGGCGATCTATCCGACGGGGGGAAGGATGCCTGGAGCTGCGCGGTCTGCTACTTTTGCGAAGAAGAGGGCCCCGGCGGCGTCGGCTTTCGCGTCGATCATGACGGCATTTATTGGGATTTGCTTGAGCTTGCCTGGAAAATGCTCAAAATTCCGGGGGAAGAAATCCATCCCGACGTCGCGTTATCGGCGTTCGGCCGCCGTCCGTACCGCTATACGCCCGCCGCAACGGATGGCTCGGAGGAGGATGAAGACGATTACGACGCCTGGCAACCGATGCACAGCATGCACACGCCCGACGAGGTGCGGAAAATGCTAGCCGAGCTGGAATCGATCGCCCCCGCTGTCGAGGGCGCAAAGAATAAACAGGCGATCAACGACTACGATGCCTTGGTTCCGGTGCTGGAGCGGCTCGCCGAAGAAGGGCGCATGCTGTTCATTCAGGTCGATACCTGATCTCCGCGGATCGCGCCGATGTGCAAAAGCGATTGAAAAGCAATCCTTCAAAACGACCGCCAGGCCCTTCCCGGCGGCGTACCGCCAGGGCCCCGGCAACCGGCTTAGCCTACTCTCTCTCGTCGAAAGATTTAATTTGGAAGGACGCTCGTGGCTGGTTACGCGATCTACTCGCTCGACTGGGACAAGTTCCAAAGCTTTGTCAACGATCCCACCGACAAACAACTCCTACTTCTCGCCAAGCGCGTATCGGAGGAGCTGTTGTATGGCTATGACGGTGACTTTGAAAAAGGTGATCCCGTTCAAGACTGGCCCACGGAACCGGAACAACTTCACGGCCTAGTGAAGCGGCGGGTCGCGCGGCGCGACTGGTACGGCGACTTGTCCGAGGCGGGCAAGGAGGTTTGGTCACAGGCTGTATGGGGCTTTTGTTGCATGGAGAATCGCGCGGGCGTCGGCTTTCGCGCCGAGCATCAGATTTATTTCGACTTGCTTGAGATTGCGTGGAAGCTTCTTAAAGTTCCTGACGATAAGATACATCCTGATGTCGCATTATCGGCGTTCGGCCGCCGTCCATACCGTTATAGGCTGGCGCGAAGGACGTCGCAGCAAAGGACCAAGACGGCTTTTGACGCGTGGCTGCCGATGCACAGCATGCACGCACCCGAGGAGGTACGGAAAATGCTCAAAGAGCTCCGTTCGATTGCGCCGGCAATTGAGAGCGCGAACAAAAAAGACGTCATCAACGATTACGATGCCTTGCTGTCGGTGTTGGAGAAGCTCGACAAAAAAGGGCGGATGCTGTTCATTCAGATCACATGATTTCCGCGGATGACGCCGATGCGCCGAAGGGCTTGAAAGATCCTTTGCAGATCATGGCAACACCAGCAGGGCAAGCGCCGGGTCGGTAATAAACGCTGTCACGTCGGCCGACCGATCGCGAAGCAGATCGACGATGTCGGCTGTCGGGCTATTGCCGACCCGGAGCCAGATCGCTTTCGGCGGCGGACATGCACGACCGCCATGCGCCGGAAATCGGAATCCTTCGAGACGACCACCAGACCCTTGCCGGCGGCGTACCGCCAGACGGCTATGTCGTCGGCGCCGAGCAGGCCGGCGCCGCTGACGTGCTCGGATCCAGGATATTCCGCCGCCAATAACGCGACCAATCGTCGCGACAAATTCTGATCGAACAGAAGGTTCATGCGCGCACGCGCCGCTCGCGGTCGGCTGCGAAGGCGAGGCAGGCCTGAACATCTTCCGCGGTCAGCTCAGGAAAGTCGGCGAGGACTTCCGCGGCCGTCATGCCTCCCGCCAGGTATTCCAGCACGTCCTGCACGGTCATGCGCATGCCGCGGATGCACGGTTGGCCGCTCCTCTTGCCCGGATCGACGGTGATGCGTGATTGCCATTGGCCATTCATATGAAAGAAGCATCACGATCGGGAACACGACGAGCATGATCGCGCCCAGAACGACCCAGGCAGGCCTCTTCGGCCCAACTGCAGAGCTTTTGCAATCCCAAGGAGTCGTCGTGGTCAATCTCGATCAGCAGATCGTAAAGCGACCGTCGGGCCGAAGTGAGGAAGAAGACCGCGCCCGCGGCCATCAGCCCGAATAATCCGTCGGAAAGGCCGGCCTGTTGAATCGCCCGCACCAACTCGGCGTCATGAACGCTGGCGATGCCGAACGATGTGAGCAAGGTCATGAGCGACTTCACCGGCGCGTCGAGCTGGTCGAGGAACTGGCGCACGTCGGCGTTTTTTGCCGCCCAGCATTCCAGGCAGGAAAGGAGCGCGAGGATCGCGAGCGACGTATTGCAGACGAACCACGACGGCGCATCGACCTTGCCCAACATCCCCGAATGCGCGACCAGCGGCATCGAATCGCCAAATCGCAAGAGCAGGGCCGCGACAAACGCGGGCAGGAATGCCCGCGACGGAAAGAGTCCGAGCGAGCCGAGCGAGTGGATCAATGAGTAAACCGACATGGCGCACTCGCTTGTCTAGCTCTAGGGCGTGAAGTTTTCGATGCGCTCGACCGGCATCCTGAATCGTGTTTCGCCGTCACCACCTGATAGAACCTGTCTGCCATGGGGGACCGCTCCGATGACGGGAAGACGAACATAGAATAGTGGCGGCCAGCGGACCGATCAAGAACCGGCAACGAGAATCGCGTGGCAAGCAGGCCCGCGAACCGCGGCTTGTGATCGGATCGCTGCGCGTCGTATAATTGGAAGGTAACCATGCTGCAAGCACAACGATTGTTCCGTGGCGGATCCGATCTCGCCCCTCGGCTTGGAACGGACGTGCTGGCGGATCGAACGACCGGTTGGCTCCGAACCGACCGAGGAATATCGTTATTCGACGATCCGGCAAGAGTGACGCGCTTCGGCGGAGCCTATGAAGTGGAGTCGGTCCCCGACGGCCTCAAGGTCCAGCAGCGCGGCAGAGACCCAGGGCATTATGAATTGATGCCCGCGGAACCAATGACCTTTGAGAGATATGTGGAGCTACTCGAGCAAGTCGTGCTTCGCGCCGTGGAGGCAAGCAGTTAAAGAGGAGATTCGATGATGAAGGCCCAAACTTGTGCGCGGGTTATTTTTCCCGAGGGCTTTGACGAGCGGGGCGCGTTCGAGATGTCCCTGAAGGGCTGGTTGAGCGCCCGAGTCGAGCTGACTGACGGCAGGCATTATTCCGTCTACTTCATTGATCCAGTCCGCCTGCGGCAGGATTTGGACGAGAACGCGCAGCGCGGCAGGCCGTACCTCGCCGATCCGGGCCTGATTGTCTTGCCCGAAGTCACCGTCGAAGCCGTACAAGAGGCCGTTCACGCTCTCTGTGAGGAGGGGTTCTTTGCCCGACTGCGAGCAGAGCAGGAGAATGAACGGGCTGCGATCTAGGCGGAGAAACTCGGAAACCATCGACATCGTCGTCGACGGTAGCATCCTGACCCGTGCAGAATCGCTCGCTCCACGTGGTCGGCGTCGTGCTGATGTGTTCCGCCACAATGGGGCTGACTGGTTGGCTAGATGGTCGTTGCCCGGTGCGATAAAAATAGCGGCGAAGCAGTGTGTCGCGGAGTCTTCCAGCTTGCTGCTAGGCTGCCGCCGGGCAACCTGTTAAACTACCTCCACCCGGTCCGGGAGAACGCCGCTGCAACCTGACGGGCCAGGAAGCCCATCCTGCCGGATGGTTGGGCGATTGCCAGAAATGGAAGGAATGATGGGTAAGGTTTACATCGACGGCAACGAAGTCGAAATTGGCGACAAAGAACGCCTCAATGGCATCCAGGCCGCCGAGCGGTTGGGCATCGACATTCCTCGCTATTGCTGGCATCCCGGCTTGACGGTGGTGGCAAGCTGCCGCATGTGCCTGGTCGAGACCGGCACACGCAACGCCGAAACGGGCGAAATCCAGATGATGCCCAAGCTCGTGCCCGCCTGCCAGACGCCGGCCAAAGACGGCACCGTATTCGTCACCAACAGCCAGAAGGTTCACGAGGCGCGTGCCCGCGTGGAAGAAGACCTGCTGCTGCGGCACCCGGTCGATTGCCCGATCTGCGACAAGGCGGGCGAGTGCTATCTGCAGGACTATCACTTCGAGCACGGCCAGAAAGAACGCCGGGCAGACATCCGGCCCTTCACCAGCCGCCGCCGCGACGTGGGACCGACGGTCACGCTGTTCGTCGATCGTTGCGTGATGTGCAGCCGGTGCGTGCGGTTCACACGCGAGATTGCCGGCAGCAGCGAGCTGATGGTCATCAACCGCGGCAGCCACGAAGAGATCGACAC
>Ga0307372_10001274_pt1 | contig 44352 bp, 41 predicted proteins | sample OX1MG_FD_202533 | JGI IMG/M metagenome (GOLD analysis project Ga0307372, IMG submission 202533) | Soil microbial communities from Risofladan, Vaasa, Finland - OX-1 | ecosystem: Environmental > Terrestrial > Soil > Coastal area > Acid sulfate soil | place: Finland: Risofladan, Vaasa | collected...
CCTGCTCAGGCGTGTAGTAATACAGCAGGTTCTTCTTGAAGGCCTGCAGCCCCAGGGCCGTGGCTACCGCCATGCCGGCCACGATCACCGCCACGATTAGTAGACGCTTGCGACGCACCGGAGTCATTCAGACTGTTCCCTGCGATGCATACGACTCCGAAGTTCCTTGAGTATGCGACGTTGCTGCCGACCCGGCAGAATCGCATTGGCCAACATGATCACCAGCGCAATGCCGTATGACGACCAGACATAAGCCGCGTAACCGCCCATGGTGATGAACTCGTGCCAGGATTTCATGACTGTCCCACCAGCTCGCGCACCCAGGCAGTATTGCGCTCCCGTTGCAGAACTTCAACCTGCAAGCGTTTCAGCATGAAGGCGGCGAAAAACAGCATGAATCCGAACATCATGATGAACAGCGGAATATACATATTGGGCGGCATTTCAGCTTTGGGACCGAAGAAAACCGTGGGTCCTTGATGCAGTGTGTTCCACCAGTTGACCGAGAAATGGATGATGGGGACATTCACGGCGCCTACGATTGCCAGGATGGCGCTCGCCCGATCACCGGTACGCCGGTCCTCAAAGGCATGATTGAGTGCGATATAACCAAGGTACAGGAATAGCAATATCAATTCAGATGTGAGACGCGCATCCCATACCCAGTAGGTACCCCACATAGGTTTACCCCACAGGGAACCGGTGACTAAGGCGAGAAAAGTGAAAGATGCTCCCAAAGGCGCGGCCGCCGCCGACACCGCATGCGCCAGTTTCATGCGCCAGATAAGTCCGATGGCGGCAGCTGACGCCATCACCATGTATGCCAGCATCGAGATCCAGGCGCTCGGCACGTGTACATAGATGATACGGAAGCCATCGCCCTGCTGATAATCCGGCGGAGACAGCCACAGCCCGCCATACAGGCCGGCCAGGATCACCAACAGGCTCAGCCAAGCCAACCAGGGCGCGAGCTTTTCCGCGAACCTGTAGAAGAATGGCGGGGAAGCAAGTCTGTGAAACCACACGAACATAACAACACTCCCACTCAAGACTCGAGACTGATTCGCAGACCCGCAGCGATGGCAAAGGGCGCCAGTGTCACAGCCAGCATCAGCATGGCACCTAGAAAGTATAACGGTGCTGCTGCGGTGTCACCGACCGCTGCTCTGCCGGCAGCCGCAGCCCCGAAGATCAATACCGGCACAGTCAGCGGCAATACCAGGATGGGCAGCAGCATGAAACCTCGCCGCAAGCCTACGGTCAGGGAAGCACCGACAGCACCCAGGCAACTCAGTATCGGTGTACCCAAAAACAGGCTCATCACCAGGGTACCCAGCGCATGCGTCGGATAATCCAAGAGTAATGCCATCAGCAAGGACAGGATAACCAAAGGCAGACCAGTCACTAGCCAATGGGTGAATACTCTTAATAATACTATCCATTCAAGAGTGATCGGACTTAACAGCATAAGTTCGAGACTGCCATCTTCGTAATCAGTCTTAAACAGGCTATCTTGGCCGATCAAAACAGCCAGCAGCGCAGACACCCAGATGACGCCTGGGGCGAGTGTGCGCAGCAATGTCGGATCCGGATTGAGCGCCAGCGGAAACAGCGCGGTGACGATCACGAAGAAGATCACCGGTGTGGCCAACTCGCCGCGACGGCGATAGGCCAGACGTAAATCTCGTTCGATTAAGGCCGTGATCATCACGCACTTGTTCCCAGCATTACGGATTTGACCGGATAGGGTGCCAGATCCATCACCTGATGGGTTGCGAATACTACGATACCACCGCCAGAGAGATGCGTTTTCAACATATCTATCAGCAATGTCACTCCCGCAACATCCAGACTTGCAAGCGGTTCATCCAGAAACCACAGTCGCACATTCGCAAGCAACAGGCGCGCAAGCGCCGTGCGTCGCCGCTGACCCATGGATAACATCCCGCAGGGTAGTTCCGCATGCGTACTCAAACCCACTTTATCCAGAATCACATCAACATTGTGGGCGATAGGTTTTGCCAGCAGCGCGCTGGCAACCGCCAGGTTTTCCCGGGGACTCAAACCCAGCTTCACGCCATTGCTATGGCCCAGATAAGACAGAGAGGCGCGATATTGCTCGCTATTCCGGCGCAGGGATTCGCCCCGCCAGCGGACCTCGCCCTCATCGGCACGCCCCAGCCCCGTAAGCACGCGTATAAGAGTGGTTTTACCGGATCCGTTCTGGCCCTGCACCTGGAGTGCTTCGCCGGTGGATACCCGGAAACTCAGGTTCCGGCATAGACAGCGTTCACCACGCCACACGTTCAGATTGTCGACGGAAAGCACATCCGGTTGTTCCATCGATTCAATCATGAGTTCATCACTTGGTGCCCGAGGCCGGACTCGAACCGGCACTGGATTTTGCTCCAAACGGATTTTAAGTCCGTTGCGTCTACCTGTTCCGCCACCCGGGCCGTGATTACGGCATGATTGTGGAGGCTAGGGTCGGAATTGAACCGGCGTACACGGCTTTGCAGGCCGCTGCATGACCACTCTGCCACCTAGCCCTACCTTGAAGCATAAAAACCCGTGAAATTTACCACAAATGGCCCGCGGGTTTTGATCGAATGCTGTCGATGCAAGCTGAGTAAACAAAAAACCCCGGTTATTAACCGGGGTTTCAGTCTGGAGCGGGAAACGAGGCTCGAACTCGCGACCTCAACCTTGGCAAGGTTGCGCTCTACCAACTGAGCTATTCCCGCATCGAGGGGCCGATATTGTAGGGCCGAATGCCGCCCTGTCAAGGCGCTAACGCTCGCGGCTCAACTCCGGCCAAGCAGCCAGCAGATACAGGAGCATAGACCAGAGTGTCAGCAAAGCCGCGATGATCAGCAGAACCATGCCGATGGCATACACAGGTATCGAATCGATGGAGAAACGGTACAGCAACAATACGATTGCCAGCATCTGTGTAGCAGTTTTGACCTTACCAAGCCAGGTGACGGCCACCCGCCGGCGTGCGCCTAATTCAGCCATCCATTCACGCAGCGCTGAAATGGTGATCTCGCGGCCTATGATGATGATGACGGGAATTGCAAGTACTACGCGCGCATCAGCCTGTAGCGTCAGCACCAAAGCAGCCATGACCATGAGTTTGTCGGCCACCGGATCAAAAAATTCGCCGAATGCCGATGTCTCATTCCAGCGACGCGCCAGCCAGCCATCGAACCAGTCGGTGATGCCGGCCAATGCAAAGATCAGCGCACTGGCCGGTGGCGCCCATGTATAAGGCAGGTAAAAAATGACCACGAACACCGGTATGAGTGCGATACGCAGTAAGGTCAGTTGGTTTGGCCAGTTAAATTTCATTGTCGTCGTTCATTTAGTCGCCGTGCAACAAATCATAAATTCGCTCAGCCAATACGCGGCTGATGCCATGCACATTTGCCAGATCCTCGACCGCGGCGCGCGCGATACCCTGCAGACCACCGAATTGTTTCATCAACTGCTGGCGCCTTTTGGTGCCAAGCCCGGGTATGCTTTCCAGCACCGAGGTATTGCGCGCACGCGCACGCCGTTGACGGTGGCCGGTGATGGCGAATCGGTGGGCTTCGTCGCGGATCTGCTGGATCAGGTGCAGGGCCGGCGAATCCGGTTGCAGTATAAGTGGCGCTTCCCGGCCGGACAAGAAAAGCTGCTCCATACCCGACCTGCGCGTCGGTCCTTTGGCAACGCCCACCAGTATGATCCCCTCCAACTGCAACTCCTCGAGGACCTTCTCTGCCTCATGCAGCTGACCCTTGCCGCCGTCAATGAACAGCACATCCGGAATCAGACCCTCACCTTTTTTCAATCGTGTATAACGTCGCGCGAGGGCCTGATGCATGGCGCCATAATCATCACCTGGCGCCAGGCCATCGATATTGAAGCGGCGATAGTGTCCCTTGAGGGGCCCGTTCGAGTCGAATACCACGCACGATGCCACAGTGCCCTCGCCCATGGTATGACTGATATCGAAGCATTCCAGGCGTGCCGGCAATTGTTCCAACTCCAGTGCTTCCTGAAGAGATTCGAATCGCTCACGTAAACCAGCATCCATTGCCAGGCGTAGTTTGAGCGCCTGCGTGGCGTTTGCCTGGGTAAGCTTCAACAAGCGCAGGCCTTCACCGCGTTGCGGATGACGTATGCGCACACGCTTTCCGGACTGTGCGGTTAACGCAGTTTGCAACAAAGTCACCCCCATGACTTTTACCGGTACCATGATTTCCTTGGGGATATCACGCCCCAGATAATATTGCGGTAGGAACGCCGACACCACGTCCTGCACAGATGTTTTACCAGCCACCTTTGGATAGAACGTTCGACTGCCAAGATTGTAGCCACCGCGCACCATCATGACTGCGATACAGAACAGGCCCGCACGCTGGTCAGCAGCGATCACATCGTAATCGCCATACTCCGCGCTGATGTGCTGACGTCCGCTGGTATTGCGCAAGCTCGCAATCTGGTCACGGTAGCGCGCTGCCAGCTCAAAGTCCTGGCGCTCGGAAGCGCTCTCCATACGCTTCACCATCTCGTCGATGACTTCGCGAGTACGTCCCTCCAGAAACAGCACCGCATGCTGTACGTCATGGCCATAATCCTCCTGGGTAATAAACTGCACACACGGCGCTGAGCAATGCTTGATTTGATACTGCAAGCATGGGCGGCTGCGATTATTGAAAAAAATGTCATTGCATTGGCGCAACAGGAACAGTTTCTGTAACAGATTAACCGTTTCACGCGCGGCGTGCGCACTCGGATAAGGACCGAAATATCGGCCGTCCTTGCGGCGACGCCCGCGATATAGAGTCAAGCGCGGGAAGGGTTTGTTTAAATCGAAATGTATATATGGATAGCTCTTATCATCGCGCAACACTACGTTATACCGTGGCCGGTGCTGCTTGATTAGATTATTCTCCAGTAGCAGCGCTTCGGTTTCGGTATGTGTCACCGTCACATCGATGTTGGCCATATGTTGCAGCATGGCCCGGGTTTTTGCCGGTTGGCTGTTTTTACGCAAGTAACTGCCAAGCCGCTTCTTGAGGTTGCCCGCTTTGCCTACATACAAAATCTCACCACTCGCATCCAGCATGCGATAAACTCCAGGCGCAGCCGTGACATGCTTCAGGAAGCCCACACTATCGAATGTTGCGACTGGCTCGATCATCCCAATATTCACATGCTATCTAATTGCTTGCGTGCGCATTCAAATACCATCTCGAACATGCGCGACGTCAGTCGCCGGGTTTGGGTGTTGTAACGGCTGCAGTGGTAGGAGTCTAACAAGCAGATGCCTGTGTTAAGCGTATGACTTGCGCCATGTCGAAAACGAAATAATTTTGTTTTAATCCCGAAGCCTCTCAGCACCGCATCGTGGGCGATATGCCCAAGCGCCAGGACCAGTGCCTTTGCCGGCAGACGCTGCAACTCAGCATGCAAATAGCGGTTGCAGGTCGAGATCTCACTGCCCGTGGGTTTATTCTGCGGAGGCACGCATTTCACAGCATTGGTGATGCGGCAATCCTGCAGTTGCAGGCCGTCATCCAACGCCGTCGATTGCGCCGCGCTGGCAAAACCATACTTGTGCAATGTCCGATATAGCAGGATGCCGGCGTGATCACCAGTGAATGGCCGTCCGCTGGCATTCGCACCGTGCAGGCCCGGCGCCAGTCCCACGATAAGCAATCTGGCTTGTGGATCGCCGAATGCTGGCACCGGCCGCGCGTGATAATTAGGATGTGTGACCCTAACTTCCGAGAGGAAGTTCGCCAAGCGTGGGCACAACTCGCAGCAGATATCGAAACAGCTGGAATGCATGCCAAAGTGTAACCGGGATGGCGCCGCGCGTCAGCTGTGTCACTGAAAAATGCTGCCAGTTTCCGTATTTTCTTCGATGATGCCGTAGCGCAGCGCCAACCGCGTCAGTTCCACCGCATTAGTGACTCCGAGTTTCTGAAACAAACGTGCACGATAGGTGCTGACGGTCTTGGGACTGAGGTGTAGCTTATCAGCAATTATCTGGGGTGATGCGCCCGCGGTTATCATCAGCATCACCTGGGTTTCGCGCTGCGATAATTGTTTGAAAGGTGCGCCATGCGTACCTTCAACAGCTGATAATGCGAGCTGTTGGGCAATCACCGACGTGATGTAACGCTGACCGGCGTCGACTTGACGAATGGCCTTGATGATTTCACCTGCAGCGCAGTCTTTGGTGAGATAGCCCTGGGCTCCGGCTTCCATAAGACGCATGGGGAAAGGTTCGGTGGCATGCACAGAGACCACGATAACCTTCACGTCGGATTGAGCAGCAAGCAGCTTACGGGTAGCCTCCAATCCGCCTATTCCTGGCATGCTCACGTCCATCAAAACCACATCCGGTTTGAGCTCGCGGCTCAAGGCGATGGCGGATTCTCCGGAATCAGCCTCGCCTATGACACGCACATCCGGCGTATCTTCGAGTATCAGACGAATCCCTGTCCGCATGAGCTTGTGGTCATCCACCAGCAGGACACGGATCATTAACTGCCCTTCTTCATGAATAATGAATACCAGGAGCAGAGAGTACTTCAAACCGGTGTTTAAGCCCATAGGCGCGGGCTCCACCAGTATCAGTCCATGTTGGCAATCACCGCCTTACCAAATCCTGAACAGCCGACCAGGGTCGCTCCGGGAATCAGCGACTGCATCTTCTCCTCCACGTTCCTACGGGCAGCGATTTCGCGCTTGGATATGCGGATTGCTTGACGCAGGCGTGCGAGGTCATAGGTCATGATCTTAGCGGCAATGGTCCGGGCAACACCATGCATTATGCGGTCGGCCGCCTCCTCCCAACCCAAGTAACGCAACATCATCTCCGCAGAGAGGATCAGCGAACCGGGGTTTACCTGATCTTTACCGGCGAATCCCGGCGCTGTGCCATGAGTGGCCTCGAATACCGCCACTGCATCCGAAATATTTGCGCCCGGCGCGATGCCGATGCCACCCACCTGGGCCGCCAAGGCATCGGAAATGTAATCGCCATTAAGATTAAGGGTGGCGATTACATCATAATCTTCCGGCCGCATCAGGATCTGCTGCAGAAAATTGTCGGCGATCACGTCTTTGACTACGATATCGTGATCGGTCTTGGAGTTTCTGAATTTGCACCAGGGGCCACCGTTGATCTCGACTGCACCGAATTCTTCCTTGGCCACCTGGTAGCCCCAGTCGCGGAAGGCGCCTTCGGTGAACTTCATGATGTTGCCCTTATGCACCAGCGTCACCGATACCCGGTTGTGGTCGATGGCATAGCAGATGGCCTTGCGCACCAGTCGTTGCGAACCTTCTTTCGATACAGGCTTGATGCCGATGCCTGAACTGTTGGGAAAACGGATAGCCGTGACGCCCATCTGATGTTGCAGAAAATCAATTACTTTATGTACTTCCACTGTGCCTGCAGCCCACTCGATTCCCGCATAGATGTCCTCGGTATTCTCTCTGAACACCACCATATCAGTGAGCTCTGAATCCTTCATGGGTGTGGATACGCCCGGGAAATAACGGATTGGCCGAACGCACGCATACAGATCCAGGGCCTGACGGATGGCGACATTCAGGGATCGGATACCGCCGCCTACCGGTGTACCTAACGGCCCCTTGATGGAGACCACATATTCCCGCATGGCCTGCAAGGTTTCATCCGGCAAATAGATATTCTTAGCGTATTTCTGCGTAGCCAATTCACCCGCAAATATCTCCATCCAGGCGATGTTGCGCTTGCCGCCATAAGCCTTGTGTACAGCGGCATCCACAACCTTGCGCATGACAGGCGTGACATCCGCACCGATGCCATCACCTACTATATAAGGAATGATCGGCTGATCAGGTACGTTTATGCTGAAGTCGGTATTGACACTGATGGCAGCACCGCTCGTGGGTGGCACGATTATTTCAAATTTCATTATTGAAGCCTCATGGCGGGAACGCAGGAATGCGGCAAGCGAACCGCAAGTCACGCATAATCATAACATGCAGGTAAGGATGCTCGATTGATGGCAACGCTGCTGTTCAATAAACCCTATGATGTCATTTGCCAGTTCAGCGGTGGTGGCATCCACCACACACTCGCGGATTTCATTCCAGTAAAGGGTGTATATCCTGCCGGGCGCCTGGATACCGATAGCGAAGGGCTGGTAGTGCTGACGGACGACGGTCGTTTGCAGAGCCGCATCAGTCATCCGCGGCATAAATTATCCAAGATGTATTGGGTACAGGTGGAAGGCATCCCGAGCGAGGGTGATTTGGAACGCTTACGCGTTGGCGTCTTGCTGAACGACGGGCCTACCCTCCCGGCCGAGGTGCAACTCATCTCAGAACCTCAAAACCTCTGGGCGCGGAATCCGCCCATTCGTGTTCGCAAAAACATCCCCACGGCATGGATTGCAGTTTGGCTGCATGAAGGCCGCAACCGGCAGCTGCGCCGTATGACTGCAGCCATCGGTCATCCTGCATTGCGCTTGATACGCTGGCAGATCGGTGACTGGACACTGGTGGGTCTCAATCCCGGAGATTGGCGAGAGATATCGCCACTTAGATAACTGAAAGCCGTTTGCTGGTCTTGCGCGCCACGATGCGCATGGCCATCTCCAGCGCCTGTTCGTAATTGAGGCGTGGGTCCACCTGTGATTTATAGGCACGTTCCAAATCGGTATCCGTAAGGCCACTGATGCCGCCGGTACACTCGGTCACATCGTCACCGGTGAATTCAAAATGCACGCCGCCGAGCACACTGCCATGCTGTTCATGCAAAGCGAAAGCGGCTTCTAGTTCTGCGAGGATGTTTTCAAAACGCCGGGTCTTGATGCCGCTGGCAGTAGTTTCGGTATTGCCGTGCATGGGATCGCATATCCATAGCACTTGCAGATTTTTTTGTCTTACCGCTTCTAGCAGGTCTGACAGTTTGTCATTGATCAGTGCGGCGCCAAAACGATGGATTAGCGTTAATCTTCCCAGTTCGTTATGCGGATTCAGGATGGCACAGAGTTCCAGCAATTGCTCCGGACTCATGCCAGGGCCGACTTTCACGGCGATAGGATTGGCAATGCCACGGAAGTATTCCACATGCGCACTGTTCACGTCCGCAGTACGCATACCAATCCAGGGAAAGTGGGTTGCCAGGTTATACCAGCGGCCATTCTCGGAAACAAAGTTGGTCTGGGCCTGTTCGTATAGAAGATGCAGGCCCTCGTGACTGGTGAAGAAATCTATACGCTTACTTTCAGATAAAGGTGGGCTTGAGATGGCCTCGATGAAATTCAGCGAGTTCAGGATGGATTGCACGATGCGCCGGTATTCCGCTTCCAATGGCGAATCACGTACAAAATCCAAATCCCAGTATTCCGGATGGTGCAGGTCGGCGAAGCCACCGTCCACCAATGCGCGCAGATAATTAAGCGTGAGTGCCGCGTGTTCGTAACCGCTCAGCATGAGATTTGGATTGGCGGTGCGCTCAACGGCGCTGAATCCAGATCGATTGATGATGTCACCCCGGTAGCTCGGCAAAGTGACACCGTTCCGGGTTTCATGCTCGGCGGAACGCGGTTTGGCGTACTGACCCGCCATCCGGCCAACACGGATGACACGCTTCTTCAGGCCATGCACCAGTACCAGACTCATCTGCAAAAGTATTTTCAGTTTGTTGCCGATCGGTTCTGAGGTGCAATCATCGAAACTCTCGGCACAATCACCGCCCTGCAGAACGAAGCGCTCACCGCGTCCCGCTTCCGCCAATTGGCTGCGCAGCTTGTCCACTTCACCCCAAGTGACTAAAGGTGGGCGCCGGTGAATCTCAGCCAGCACGCGCTCAACGGCCTGCGCATCCGAATACAGGGGCTGCTGGTCAGCGGTACGCGATTGCCAAGTTTGCGGTTGCCAATCTTGTGTGAATTTATCATCCATAAATTGATGCCATGCTACACGGGCAACTCCGTCCGGAGAAGCATGACTGGCGCCAAGCAGGTTAAATTAGCTAAAATTAGCTTTGTTGGGCTTTGCCCTCTCCCTTCCATCAGTGAATTTCCGCATTGCGCAGCATCGGACCCGGCCGTAACCCGACGGCTACTACTTGAACTGACAGGAGTTTCATACATGCATCGTGTTCTGGTACTCGGAGCCGGCAAGATCGGTTCCCTGCTCTCCGGCATGCTCGCCGTTTCCGGTGATTACCGAGTGGATATCGGCGATGTGAATGCTGATACAGCCCAGGCTGTGGCTTCTGGCTACAAGCTTGCAAACATCCACGCCCACCGTGTGGATGCCACCAGCAGGGAATCGCTGGAAAAACATCTAACTGTCAACGGCGTGGAGGCAGTGATTTCTAGCCTGCCCTATTTTTGCAACCCGCCGGTGGCAGAAGTAGCGCGTAAACTCAAGCTCCACTATTTTGATCTCACCGAGGATGTGGAAGTGACCCGCGCTGTCACCAAGATCAGCAAGGGTGCCGATACCACATTCGCGCCCCAGTGCGGCCTAGCTCCTGGTTTCATCAGCATCGCCGCTAATGAACTCATGAGCCATTTTGACGCCATCCAGGATGTGAAACTGCGCGTCGGTGCTCTGCCCCAGAACCCAGGGAACATGACCAAGTATGCCCTTACCTGGTCGTCGGACGGAGTGATCAACGAATACGGCAATCTCTGCTATGGGGTGGCGGATGGCAAACCAGCAACCTTCATGCCGCTGGAAGGATTGGAGAACATCCAACTGGAAGGCAGACTGTACGAAGCCTTCAACACCTCAGGTGGCCTGGGTTCGTTGGCGGATACTTATGCCGGCAAGCTACGCAACCTCACTTACAAGACCATGCGTTACCCAGGCCATTGTGAAGTCATGCGTATCCTCATGAACGACCTGCGCATGAATGAACACCGGGATGAATTAAAAGCCATCCTCGAACGTGCTATACCACGCACCGTGCAGGATGTGGTGTTGGTGTATGTTTCCGTAACCGGCATGCAACATGGCAAGTTTATGGAAGAGAACTATGTGAATCATATCTATCCGCAGCAGATCGCCGGTAAACTCTGGTCCTCAATACAGGTGACCACCAGTGCCGGCGTGTGTGCGGTAGTGGATTTGGTTCTGAAAAAACCGGCAAACTACAAGGGCCCGATCAAGCAGGAACAATTCAAACTCGACGAAGTCTTGGCCAACCGCTTCGGCAAAGCTTATGCACAGACAGAAACTGCGGAACTATCGGCGCGCATGGTACGCACCGGCGATGCTGCCAAACAGTTAGTGTCGTGAGGAGCATCGCATGGCAAAAGTGAGCATTGATGGGATATTGCGTTCACTCGGGCTGGAAAAAACCAATCCCGGGGTCTGGACCTCAACCGGCGGCTGGCAAAAGAGTCGCGGCGGTGAACTGCTGGAATCCATCAACCCGGCCACCGGTAAGCCCATCGCGCGCGTTGTCTGCGCGACTGAAGCTGATTACGAACAAGTAATCGAGGATGCACACACGGCATTTCTTGCCTGGCGCGAAGTCCCAGCGCCCAAACGCGGTGAGGCTGTCCGCCTGATGGCCGAGGCCCTGCGCAAACACAAGGATGACTTGGGTAATCTGGTCTCTCTGGAGATGGGCAAGATCAAAGCCGAAGGCGACGGCGAAGTCCAGGAAATGATCGACATCGCCGACCTTGCCGTGGGTCAGTCACGCATGCTGTATGGGAACAGCATGCATTCTGAACGTCCACATCACCGCATGTACGAACAGTGGCACCCTTATGGAGTCGTCGGTGTGATCAGTGCCTTCAATTTTCCGGTGGCGGTCTGGTCCTGGAACGCTTTCCTGTCCGCCATCTGTGGCAATGCCACAGTGTGGAAACCCTCGCCACGCACCCCGCTATGCGCCATCGCAGTGCAACACATCTGCAACCGGGTACTGAAGAAACATGGTTATCCGGCGATATTCTCGCTATTCATCGACAAGGGCGTGAAACTCGCGGAGAAGTTTGCCAAAGACCCACGCGTTTCTCTGATCTCCTTTACCGGATCTTCAGCCGTGGGCCGCAAGGTCGGCGAGATGGTAGCTGCACGCATGGGACGTTCATTGTTGGAGCTAGGTGGCAATAATGCCATCATCGTGGATGAAACCGCTGATCTGAAGCTAGTGATCCCAGCCGTAGTCTTTGGCGCTGTCGGCACCGCCGGCCAACGCTGCACTTCTACACGGCGTCTCATCGTGCATGCCAATATAGTGGACGAACTGTTGGATAAACTTGTGCATGCCTATAAACAAGTGCGCATAGGTGACCCGCTGGACAAGGATACCCTCATGGGCCCGCTCTGCAGTGAGGATGCGGTGAAGCGCTATCGCTCAGCCATCAACGCCATCAAAACGGCTGGCGGCAAGATACTCTGTGGCGGCAAGGTACTATCGCACCCCGGGTATTTCGTGGAACCAACTATCGTACGTGCCGACAACAGCTGGGATATCGTCAAAACCGAAACCTTCGCTTCGATCTTGTATGTCATGTCATTCCGCACACTCGAAGAAGCGATAGGTATGCATAACGATGTACCCCAGGGCCTGTCATCCGCCATCTTCACGACCAACCTGAAGAACGCAGAATATTTCCTGTCAGCGGCCGGTAGTGATTGCGGCATCGCCAACGTTAACATCGGCACCTCCGGTGCCGAGATCGGCGGAGCCTTCGGTGGTGAAAAGGAGACCGGCGGTGGACGTGAATCAGGGTCCGATGCCTGGAAGCAATACATGCGGCGCCAGACCAACACCATTAACTGGTCTAATCAACTGCCTCTGGCACAAGGCATCAAATTCGATGTCGGTTGAGATGACTGATTTCAATTGATGATAAATTAAGACGCCGCACCTGATGCGGCGTTGTCGTGTTATCGGGAGTTCACGCCATGCTGGCACTGCATCTGTTATTGCTCGCCATTCTGCAGGGCATTACCGAACTGTTCCCCATCAGCAGTCTCGGTCACAGCATCCTGGTGCCAGCAATATTCCAATGGCCCATCGATCGTGAAGCCCCGTGGTTCCTGCCTTATATTGTGTTGCTGCATCTCGGTACCGCGGCTGCGCTGTTTGTATATTTCTGGCGCGATTGGTTCGCACTTCTAGGCGGCACCTGGAAAGCGCACGGTAATCTGAACAATCCTGATGCCCGTCTGTTTTGGTTACTGGTGGTGGGTACCATTCCAGCAGGCATTCTGGGTCTGCTGCTGGAACATAAAATCCGAGCCCTTTTTGGCGGATTTCTGGTGGCGGCTGTATTCCTGATCATAAACGGCATAATCCTTTTGATCGGCGATTCTCTCAAGCAACGCGTCGCGCGACATGAAATCACCAGCATGGGATGGTCGCGAGCCGTCGGTATCGGGTGCGCCCAAGCACTGGCGCTGATTCCAGGGATTTCACGTTCGGGTGTAACCTTGGTGGCCGGAGTGTGGTCGGGGCTGGATTATGCGGCATCCGCGCGGTTTTCATTTCTGCTGGCCACGCCCATCATCGGCGCCGCTGGGTTGCTGGAAGTACCAAAACTTTTCAAACACCAGGCAGTTATACCTGAAGGATTGATGCTCACCCTCCTCCTGGGCGCCCTGCTGGCGGGTATCTTCGCCTGGTTGAGCACCTGGTTTCTGATGAAATATTTCAAACGGCATGAAATGGCCGCCCTCCGTCCTTTTGGCATCTACTGCCTGGTAGCGGGTGTTGTCGCGCTGCTGATTCACTATGCATGAATGACTTAATCAAGAAAGATACATACTTGATGTCATCAACGGCCACTCCATTTTAAAGCATGCATTTTCGATGCCATATGTTATTTAATTGACTTTCCTTACTGTTAGTATATGGACGATATATACCATGCGCATTAACCAAACAATTCACGCATAAATGCCAGGCGAATCTACAAGTTTACTAGCGCGGCTCAAACGCCATCACATCTACCGGGTCGCATCCATCTATGCGCTGGCCGGCTGGGTAGTCATCCAGCTTGCCAACGGTCTGTTCCCCAATTTCGGTTTGATGCGCAGCAGCGTGCGCATGGTGATCGCCTTCGTGGCGCTCGGTTTCCCATTAGTGATGGTACTGGCCTGGATGTTCATACGGCCGGCTGATCCTGAAAAAATCACCCGCTGGCAACAGCGGCGCTGGCGGCTTGGTTCGCTATTGACTATCGTTGTCATCACTATCGTCAGCATTTTCGGGATTAAAATCTGGAATATAAATTCAGAGTATTCGGCTTCATCTACTGCATCAACCACGACCAGTGAGATAGCCACATTTAATCCACCCACAGACTCTATTGCCGTTTTGCCCTTCCAGAATCTGAGCAATGACAAATCACGTCAATATTTCAGCGACGGCATCACCCAGGAACTGACTAATGCCCTTGGTCAGATCGCTGGACTGCAGGTTATCGCCTGGCAGTCAGTGGCTGGCTTCCGTGACACCACTTTGCCTGCCAATAAGATCGGTGAGGAACTGAATGTGGCCTACATGCTCATTGGCAGCGTACTGCGTGAAGGCGATAAATTGCGGGTCTATGTCGAACTGGTCAATACAGTGAGCGGTTATCAGGTCTGGTCAAATAAATATGATCGCTCACTCAAGGATGTATTTGCGGTGCAGGATGAGATCTCAAAAGCCATCGCCGGTTCTCTGCAGATTGAACTTAAAAACAATCAACACATAGTCACTGCGGCGACAACCAGCACGGACGCTTATGATGTCTATCTAAAAGGCATGCAAGCCTATAATGCCCGCACTACCGCAAACCTTTATAAAGCAATCAAGTATTTCCAAAGGGCTATCAAATTGGACCCCAATTTTGCCCTGGCCTATGCCCAGCTTGGCAGTGTCTACACGGTACTTCCGGAAAATACCTCCATGCCATTTGAGGAAGCCAATGCCAAGGCCATGCCCATGATCCAGAAAGCGCTGGTTCTCAATCCAAATCTAGCTCAGGCGCATGCGGTACTCGCCAACATCTATATTTCACAACACAATATTGATGCCGCCAAAGCCGAATTGCTGAAGGCCCTGGCATTGGATCCCAACAATGTTTCAGCACACTACAGCTATGCGACTCTCCTTCCACTCAATGAGGCGCTGCCGCAGTTTCGACAAGCCGCCGAACTGGACCCGGAATCCTGGGCAGCACAAATGAATCTGGCTCTTACCTATGCCGAACTCGGTAAAAACAAAGAAGCGATTGAGGCTTACCGCGCTGCCCATAAGTTGTCACCAACAGATATCCAGGCGCCGATGGAAATAGCCTTTCTCAGCTATCGTTTATCAGATTTTGCCGAGGCAGTACGCGCGTTGACTGAAATAAGGACTTCAAACTCGGACGATGCCACTATCCTGGCAGCAACGCGATTATGTTATGCCGCTTTGCTAGACCCGAAGCTGCGAAGCCAAGCCCTGGCAAATCTGGAATTACTGGTAAACAGAACCAGCGGGTTTAACCAATATTACTTGGCTACCGATTACATCGTACTGGGAGAAAATACCAAAGCCATGCAACTGATACAGAAATTCTGTGGCCATGCGCCGGATACTTGTAATGATATCGCTGTCGATACCCACTACAAATCATTGCACTCTGAAAAACAATTTCAGGAACTGGTGGCTAAATACGGCCTTAAACACTGAATCATAATGCTAACTTCTCAATATGAATGTTTGGCAACCGCGCCAGTAAATCACGCATCCCTATAAATCTTCAAAACGATTTTTCTCACGGTTTTTGCGCACTTTATGTGCCTGAAATACGCGGCCATTCATGAATATATACACGCCGGGTTCCAGAGTCTGTACCGCCGCCACCGCTCCACCAATATTGAACATAGCGTCACTGCCGCGAAAACGCGCAGGATTGAGCGCCCCCGTGAGGACTATGGTCTTATCCGGAATATTCACCAGCGCTGAAGCTGTTTCAGTCATACTGTCAGTTCCATGCGTGATGAGAATATGTTTCTCAGGACACGTCAGTACAGCCTTACATATCAATTCTCGGTCTATGGGTGTCATATCCAGGCTGTCCTTGCGCATCAGGGAAGTGATCTCAAACGTGAATGTCGCCCCCATTTCCCGCAGAATCTCACCGATCTGTGGCTCCCCCACCTCATATTCACTTTTGGCATCAAAATAAATCTTGTCGATGGTGCCGCCGGTGGTAAAGATGTGTAATTTATTCATTTTTATTTTCACGTCTCAGTTAAGCGTGAACGGCAGGCCGATAAACAGATAGAAAGTCTGGTTGCCGGATTGCGAGAAGCCGGTACCTAAATACACTGGACCCAGCGCTGTTTCCGCGCCTATGAACAGCGAACCGCCATATTGCAACCTCGCCAGACTGATGTTCTGGCCGCTGCCCCAAACATTGCCGCCTTCTAGGCTGCCGCCAATATACAAGCCGTTGCCCAGCACACTGGGCAGATTCCCTATGTGTTCAAGATAGATGGCATGAGCGGCGAAAACCTGTTGACCACGCAGTTGTTGTTCACGCAGACCCGATAAGGACAAAAACCCGCCTAGGGTGAATTCCTCATAATATGGCATATTGGTGTGCAATGAAGAGCCCACGTCGGTAGTAAAGATTATACTGCGGGAACCATTGCCGAATACTTGTGCGCCGGTTAATTCGACCTTGTCATAACTGATATCACTACCCAAAGCATCGCGTGCGAAGAACCCATTGAGAGTCAGATAGGAGCCCGACGTGGGAAAGCCCGTATCACCTTCAAGTGTATCTAGTCCAAAACGCAGGCGCATGCCGCCCAGGTTATCGGAGTACGATGGCAAGCTGGGCTCACCGACCCGCGGTGTCGAATTTACATGGCCATAGGATGGGCCGATACGCAGCTCAGCCACATTGCCAAATTCACTGCCGATATCAAATCCAGCGTGTATATAACGGGTATTATATTGCGCGATCAAGTCTTGGCCGTTATAGATGTTCGATAATGTATTCTGATACTCGGCTTGGGGAGCCACAAAGACTGTGCCCGAGTAATTGACTGGTTGATATAATTCAGAATAGATACGACGGTTGCTGCCCATCTCGAACTGGTTGCGCCACTCCGCACCCAGCTGATTGATATCGGCCCGTGTCCAGCCAAAAAGTAATTCATACTGGCTACCGCCTTCGAAATCATCTTGGAGTGCTAATCCGAAGCGCAGGAAGTTGGGCTGCCAGGGCTTTTCATCGACCGAAATTACAAGTCCACTGCGGTCACCTTCATACGCGATGCTGGCATTAACCATACGGAAATATCCAAGACGGTATAAATTCTCGAGATCACGCCCAATCTGCTCAAAATCCCATGTCTGGCCTACATGCGTAGTAATGCGGCTACTGATCATTGCTGTAGGGATACGGTGGTTCCCGCGAATTTCAATAAAATCGACAGTCTTCAGAATTTGCGGGGTATAACGGTGTTGTTGTCTGTATTTTGCATATGCCTGGGGTGAAAGCTGCAAATCATGCAGTGGTGTCAAGGCCTCAAGAGTTGCCTGCTTACCTAATCTGATCGCTTCACCGGCGCGATCGAAATCCACAGCAGTTATGTCGCCAAGATCCGGCTGGATCAGAACATCTTGCTTTTTCAGACTGGCAATGGATTGGTTCACGTTTTGATTAGCGAGCAATTTGATTACCTGCAGTGATACGCCTACCACATTATTGAGGCTCTCGGGATTTGAAAGTGGAGTACTCACATTAACGGCTATGACAATGTCTGCACCCATTTTGCGGGCAACATCCACCGGCAAGTTGTCCACAAGACCTCCATCTACCAACAGTTGGTTGTCGATTTTCACCGGCGCATAAGCGCCAGGTACCGACATGCTGGCGCGCATGGCAGCAGCCAGGCTGCCGTGATCCAATACCACTTCGGTACCGGTATCGATATCGGTGGCCACTGCACGAAATGGAATCGGTAAGTTATTAAAATCGGTACCCGGCTGGGTGACAAGTGTCAGAACATTGAGTATCCGTCCCGGATCATTGCCTGTAATGAGGCCTTCCGGAAAAAAGAACTGTCCATTTGCATAGCCGAATTCCGCCTGCAATAGATACAGGAGTTGGTACTGCTTTGCCTGGTAATCCAGCAAACTGCGGGATTTCTGGTTGGCCATACTGGCCTGGAGATCGGGTCGCAGAAACGTGGCTTGTAGTTGTTGCAGTGTAAACCCCGAGGCATACAGACCACCGACGATTGCGCCGCCACTGGTGCCCGCAATGCAATCCACAGGGATACGCAATTGCGCCAAGGCTTCCAGTACGCCAACGTGCGCTGCACCACGCGCACCACCACCGCCCAATGCCAGACAGATACGTGGCCGCTGGTTTGATGAGTGTGTATTGGTAACGTTAGCATCACCTCGAGCATTTGCCACACTTAGCCAGCATCCTAAAATTGCGCAGGACAGGTGTTTCAGATTGATTTTTGGCATTGTTTTCAGCTGGCGGCAAATATTCATGTTTTCTACGACGCTCTTCTCAACGCCCTTGCATACAAGGATTTAGCCGAAACGCTTGCTATACATCATCATGTTACCGGATGAGTTCTGCACGTAACAGGCAAGCGCTGGTTGCCTTTGATCTGCAGCTCTGATTACATGATGTTATGTTTTTCCTCGGAAAACCGCCAACTGCTGCTTTGCTGTTACTCACTTTGGGTTTGGCAGGGCCGATCTTGGGCGCAGGCACTACCCAGACCGCATTGGTATTGGACGTAAATGGTGCCATAAGCCCCGCAATGGCAGATTATGTTGCGCATGGATTGGATGCTGCGGCGACGCAGAACGCAGAACTGGTGATCCTGAAAATAGATACACCCGGCGGTCTTGATAGCGCCATGCGCGACATTATCAAGAAGATTCTCGCATCACCAGTTCCTGTGGTGACCTACGTAGCACCCAGCGGAGCACGGGCAGCAAGCGCCGGCACTTACATACTGTATGCCAGCAGCATCGCCGCCATGGCACCAGCCACAACCCTGGGGGCCGCGACTCCTATTCAGCTCATGGGCGGCAATTCACCCACACCCGCTGAACCCAAAACCGCCGAGGAACACAAGATACTCAGTGATGCCATCGCTTATATACGCGGACTCGCCATGCAGCGCGAACGCAATCCCGACTGGGCTGTGGAGGCGGTACGCAATGCAGCCAGCCTGACAGCCACTGAAGCCCTGAAACAGCACGTGATCGAAATCATGGCCGATAATATCCCGGATCTTCTTACCAAGCTCAATGATCGTATTGTCGTCACGGAAAATGGACAAGTTACGCTGCATACGTCGGGCATCGTTATACAGAATTATCAACGCAACATGCGAGAAAAATTCCTGATGGTGCTGACTGATCCCACAGTAGCCTATATCTTGCTGTTGATTGGAATATATGGCCTGGTATTCGAAGGTTATAGTCCGGGAGGCGTATTGCCAGGCGTGGTGGGTGGCATTGCCCTGCTGCTGGCCCTGTATGCATTCCATATACTGCCAGTGAACTTTGCCGGACTAGCGCTCATCTTGTTAGGCATCATACTATTCGTAACTGAAACTTTTGTGCCCGCTTATGGCACCCTCAGTATCGGTGGCCTGGCCGCTTTCGTATTTGGCTCCATCATCTTGATGGATACCGATGTGCCTGGATTTAGCGTATCACGTGGCCTCATCGCTGGTATCAGCATATCCGCCGGACTCATCATATTGACAACCCTTTGGCTGGCGGTACGCGCGCATAGGAAGCCGGTAGTGAGCGGTACAGAAGAACTACTGGGCGATCAAGGCGAGGCGCTGCAAAATTTTTCTGCCGAAGGTGATGGCACCGTACGTATCCACAGCGAGATATGGAATGCGCATAGTAAGATGCATATTCGCGCAGGAGAATCTGTAAAAGTCGTCAGTCGCCAAGGCCTGAAACTAATTGTAAAACCCGTAGAGCAACCTGAATCAGAGGACACTTAAATGCCGATTGCAATCCTTGTCATCATCATAATTTTTGCATTCATAGTTTTCAGCTCACTCAAAGTTCTGAAGGAATATCAACGTGGTGTAATTTTCACTATCGGCCGTTTTGACCGCGTCTGCGGTCCTGGGATGGTATTAATCTGGCCCGTGATCCAGCAGATGACCAAGGTAGATCTGCGTGTCGTGGTAATGGAAGTGCCACCCCAGGATGTGATTTCCCGCGACAATGTCTCCGTGAAGGTCAATGCAGTCATCTATGTGCGCATCATTGACCCGGAGAAGGCCATTATCCAGGTGGCGGATGTTTTCGAGGCCAGCAGCCAATTGGCTCAGACAACGCTGCGATCGGTGCTAGGCCAACATGAACTGGATGACATGCTAGCGGCGCGCGACAAGCTGAATGTGGACATCCAGGGCATCCTCGACAAGCATACAGATGCCTGGGGCATGAAAGTGATCAACGTAGAAATCAAGCAGGTCGACCTCGGCGAAAATATGGTGCGCGCCATTGCCAAGCAGGCCGAGGCCGAACGCCAGCGGCGCGCCAAGGTCATCAACGCGGAAGGTGAACTGCAAGCATCGCAGAAACTGATGGAAGCCGCACAGACCCTGATGCAACAACCCCAAGCCATCCAATTGCGCTATCTGCAAACACTGGTGGAAATCGCTGGCGATAAGAGCCACACCATCGTGTTCCCCTTGCCCATGGATCTGATCGAACCCCTGCTGGCCAAACTCAAGAGCAAGTAATTCTGATTGCAACAGCAAAAAGGGCCGCTTTGCGGCCCGTTTATTCCGTTCATTTTGTTATGGGCTAGCGGGCGGCATAAGCCAGACTAAAAGCCCCCGGTCCAACGTGGATGCCCGCCGTGGTACTCATGACAGATAACATGGTTTCAACCTTATTCGCCATGGCGCACTGGATGAAATCCTCGTAGCCGGGCAATGCTTTAACTTCTTCCGGATTACCGCCGTAACTCATGCACACTACCTTGGTAATCAACCCGCCTTCTATGGCCGCAATCGCCATCTCAAATAGCTTGCGTACTGCACTCTGATAGCCATGCACGGTGGCCACAACTTCTGTTTCGCCGCGATGCGCTCTGATAATGGGTTTAAGATCAAACATGGTGCCAATCTGGTATTTGAACCAGCCGACGCTCTTGTCGCCTTTCTGGTGGGCACGGCTACGCACATAGAAAAGGTCCTGCGGAACTACGTAGGCATGCACATGCTGTGAAAAGCTCTCTACGTGCTGACGAAGCTTGTCAAACATGATGTCATCCTGGCTGCGGATGGTGCGCAGCGCTTCATAAACGACAACTGCCTGGCCGGTAAACAGGGTCTTGCTATCAATCACGCGCAGACCGAACTGCTCGTCCAAGCCCGCGGCCCGACGTCGTTCCTTGTAGCCGGAAAGGATCATAAATGATGCCTGGGTGGCATTCTCGAAAACCGAGCTGCGGTTGCTGGATGCTGTAATCACCAAGACCCGGTCGTATTTAAGAACCAATTGATCCAGAAACAGGTCACGGATGGCCTTGGTGGACATAGGCGTGGTGGAAATTTCCAGATCCTTCACCGCTACAAAACGACGGTATAAATCCATGGTCTGTTCCGGGTCGCGCGTATCCTTAAAGCTCATATTGCCAAATTGCATGCTCACCGGCATGATCTCAACACCCTGCTGTTCGATGAAAGAACGCGGCAGATCACAGGCGGAATCAATAACTAGGCCGATTTTTTGCGGCATGAACGGGCTCCTAAAGCTTGTGCCATCACATTGGCTACTGATCCTCCCAAGGGGTTCATATAGACCGGATAGGGTGAAATATAGCCTAAAACATCAGATACTTCTAGAAAATTCTCTCGTTTTTCCGTGGCTTGCCCTGTATATTTCAGCTTAAATACTAACTAGCTCCAATCCATCAATTATTGCCACTACTAAAATAACTCCCAGATGATTCCGACTAACTTCAGGACTCGTACTTTTTAGCATGATCCCAAATAGCATCCATTTCCTCCAGGCAGGCATCCTCAGGGCGTTTACCCCGCTTCGCCAGCTCGGTTTCAACAATGCCAAAACGGCGTCGGAATTTCCGGTTGGTTCCGCGCAGTGCCTGCTCGGGATCGATTTCAAGCTTGCGCGCCAGATTAGCCACCGCGAACAGCAGATCACCTAACTCATCCTGTTTACGTCCCGGTTCCCCTGCACCATTGATTTCCATTTCAAGTTCAACGAGTTCCTCACGGATTTTTGCCACCACCGGCGCCAACTGATTCCAGTCAAAACCCACGCGCGCAGCCCGTCGCTGCAGTTCTACCGCTCGACTCAGCTCGGTTAAATCTGGCGGCAGGTCGTCCAGCAGGCTGGCTTGCCGGTCTTTCACGCCACCTCAGCCTGTTCCAGTTTGTGAAGAAAATTGACCAACATGCCCGCGGTCGCACCCCAGATGATGTGCTGGTTGTACTCGAACAGGTAATAGCCCACGTCACGGTCGCCCACACGGCGTGAGCGAATTTGACGATTGGCAGGGTCCCGCAAAAATACTAGCGGCACTTCAAAAACCTCAGCCACCTCCAGCGGGTCAGGCTGCAGGCGGTAACCGGGCTTCACCAGCCCCACTACTGGTGTCACCGCATAACCGGTAATGGTCAGGTAGCCATCCAAAAATCCGATTGCTTCAATGAAGCGCCGATCCAGACCGGTCTCCTCGTCAGTTTCCCGTAATGCTGTCTGTACTGGATCGGAATCATCCACCTCGCAACTGCCGCCGGGAAAACTCACCTGCCCGGCATGATCCAGTAAGCTCTCGGTACGCTGCGTCAACAGAATTGTCAGCCCCTTGAGGTGCATGACAACCGGCACCAGTACCGCGGCTGACTTCCAGGGTCGTCGCGGTCGCATATGGGGGGGTAAGTCTGCCAGCAGACGCTGAGCTTTGAAATCACGAGGCGGCTCAGAGCCTATGAGAGCTGATCGGATAAGTGATACAGAATTATATTTAATTTCTATCATATCAATAAGTTATAATAATATTCTAATATAAAATATATGCTATTTCTTAATGCCACCGCGCGTCAGTTCCTCCGGATCCAGCAACTCCTTGAGTCGGGCTTCAGAAAGCTCCGTCATCTGTTTGGCAACTTCTAGTATGGGCAGATGTTCCTTGTAGGCCTGCTTTGCGATGGCTGCGCCCTTCTCATAGCCAATTACCGGATTCAAGGCAGTCACCAGTATTGGATTCTTATCCAGAGCCCGTTTGAGATGCTCGACATTCACTGTGAACCCCTTGATGGCGCTATCCGCCAACACCCGTGTCGAGTTCGCCAGCAATTCGATACTTTGTAACAGGTTATAGGTGATTACAGGCAACATGACGTTCAACTGGAAATTGCCGGACTGACCCGCAACCGTGATGGTCTGGTCATTGCCGATTACCTGGGCTGCCACCATGGTAACTAGTTCAGGTATTACCGGGTTTACCTTCCCGGGCATGATGCTGGAACCCGGCTGCAATGCCGGCAATGCAATTTCTCCAAGACCTGCCAATGGGCCACTGTTCATCCAGCGCAAGTCGTTGGCGATTTTCATGAGGCTCACGGCCAGGGTTTTCAACTGGCCGGATAACTCTACAGCTGTATCCTGAGAGCTCAGGGACTCAAAATAGTTGTCACTGGTGCGAAAGGGGATGCCGGTTCTCTTACCTAACTCTTTCGCAATGCGTTTACCAAATTCCGAATGGGCATTGATTCCGGTACCGACGGCTGTGCCACCCTGGGCCAGGGCCTGAAGTCTTGGCAGGACTGCTTCGATTCGCGCGCTTCCGTGGCGTATCTGGGTGGACCAGCCTGATAATTCCTGGCCGAGTGTCAGCGGCATGGCGTCCATTAGATGGGTGCGCCCGGTTATGACCACCTTGGACGTTTCTTGTGCTTTCGCCTCTATTGCTTCAGCCAGGTGCTGTAGCGCCGGCAATAGCCGTTCCTTAAGTTCCAACGCAGCACTTACATGGATGGCTGTGGGGATGGTGTCGTTGCTACTCTGGCACATGTTCACATGGTCGTTTGGATGCACCGACTGTCCGGTTTTCTCCGCGGCCAGATGCGCAATCACTTCATTGGCGTTCATGTTGGTGCTGGTACCGGAGCCAGTCTGGAACACGTCGATAGGGAAATGCTTATCGTGCTTGCCCTCAGCCACTTCCAGTCCCGCCGCCTCAATGGCCTTGGCGCGGACCCCATCCAGCATGCCCAGATCCTGGTTGACACAGGCGGCTGAGGCCTTGATGAGGCCCAGAGCACGGATGAATGCCCGCGGCATCATCAGGGCACTGATGGGAAAATTCTGCACAGCACGTTGGGTCTGTGCGCCCCAGCGGGCATCCGCCGGTACCCGCAGCTCACCCATGCTGTCGTGTTCCACCCGGTAAGTTTTCTCTGGCATACAATTCTCCCGGAGAAATGAATTGAAATTCACTATGTAACATCCTGATTTCAGGATATAATCATTCGGAATATTATGAGTTAATTGTGCGATAAAGTAAGGCCTGAACTGCTTGGTTATTATCCGCAATCCAGCCATCATTTGCACGGAAACCGCATGCAACTGTCACCTTTAACCGCCCTCTCCCCGTTGGATGGACGTTACGCCACCAAGAATGATGCGCTCAGGGGCCTGTTCAGCGAATACGGCCTGATGCGCCAGCGGGTACGCGTAGAAATTGCCTGGTTACTGGCACTGGCAGATACACCTGGAATCCCGGAGATCAAGTCACTCAGCAATGAATCTCTCAAGCGGCTGAATAACCTCGTGGAGAACTTTGATCTGCCGGCAGCTGCGCGCGTCAAGGGTATCGAGACCACCACCAACCATGACATGAAGGCCATCGAGTACTACCTCAAGGAAAACCTACGCGACAACCCTGAGCTGGAACATGTCAGTGAGTTCCTGCATTTCGCCTGTACCTCTGAAGATATCAACAACCTGGCTTACGCATTGCTGCTGCAAGAAGCCCGCGAAAAACACCTGCTGCCCATGGCGGACAAATTGAGCGAGCGTATGCGCGGACTGGCGCACCGTTATTCCGATATACCGATGCTGGCTCGCACTCACGGCCAGCCAGCTTCGCCCACCACCCTTGGCAAGGAGTTAGCGAACATGGTCGCGCGTATGCGCCGGCAGCATGCGCAACTGGCAGCGGTGAGCATCAACGGCAAATTTAACGGTGCTGTCGGCAACTACAACGCACACCTGGCCGCGTATCCGGATCTGGACTGGCAGGCTATGAGCAAAAAGCTGGTGGAATCTCTTGAGCTTGAATGGTCAGCCTACACCGTGCAAATCGAACCGCATGATTACATGGCGGAATATTTCGATGCGCTGGCGCGCTTCAACACCGTGATGATCGATGCTTGCCGCGATATCTGGGGATATATTTCACTCGGCTACTTCCGCCAGAAAACCACTACTGGCGAAGTCGGTTCCTCCACCATGCCCCACAAGGTCAACCCGATTGATTTTGAAAACGCCGAGGGCAATCTCGGCGTCGCCAACGCCCTGCTGCGGTACTTTGCTGAAAAACTGCCAATCTCCCGCTGGCAGCGGGATCTCACCGATTCCACCGTGCTACGCAACGTCGGCGTAGCCATTGGTCACAGCTTGCTGGCTTACGAAGCCTTCCTCAAGGGCTTAAGCAAACTCGAAGCTGATTCGGAACGCATGCGCGCAGATCTAGACAATAACTGGGAAGTGCTGGCGGAGGCCATACAAACCGTGATGCGACGCTATGGGATAAAAGCTCCCTACGAACAACTTAAAACACTGACCCGCGGCAAACGCATAAACCAAGATGATCTGCAACGTTTCATCAAGGATCTGGAAATCCCTAATCAGGCGAAACAACGTCTGCTGGCATTGACACCTGCCGAATATATAGGGCTGGCTGCGCAACTCGCTCGCGATGTTTGATGCATGAAGCATGCGGCATCTCTCGGTGATCTGACAGCACAGACATTTCTCAAACGTTATTGGCAGAAATCACCACATCTAATCCGTAAGGCATTTCCGCAGATCATCTCGCCGATCTCTGCTGAGGAATTAGCAGGATTGGCCTGCGAAACGGGAGTTGAATCCCGACTTGTCATCAAAACCCGGGGAAAGCCCGGCTGGCAGGTGCGCCATGGGCCATTCAAAGAAAAAGATTTCCGCACTCTCCCCAAGAAAAACTGGACCCTACTGGTACAGGATACAGACAAGCATCTGCCTGAACTTGCAGATTTTCTGACACACTTTTATTTCATACCCACCTGGCGGATCGATGATCTCATGATCAGTTTCGCCGCCGATGGTGGCTCCGTGGGTCCACACATAGACGCTTACGATGTATTCCTGCTTCAAGTTCAAGGTCAACGTCGCTGGAGCATCAGCCAGAAACATCATGCCCAAGTTCTTAACCCGGGATTCGAATTGAGTCAGATACGTAAATTCAAACCGCAGCATACTTGGCTGTTGGAACCTGGAGACATGTTGTATTTGCCACCGGGCGTGGCTCATCACGGCATCGCGGCAGGTGAGTGCATGACATTCTCCATCGGTTTCCGCGCACCTGCCGATGCCGAGATGTTGGCTGATTTGAGTACCCTACTACTCACGCGCCTGGATAAGGAGAAGCGCTACACCGATTCAGATCTGATGCCGGCACAGATGAATCCGGGCCTCATAACCAACAAGGCCAGAACCGCAATCCGCAAAAGGATGTGCAATACAATTCGCCTGAGTCCTGGTGAGCTGGATGAATGGTTTGGATGTTTCATCACTGAACCCAAGCCCTGGCTGGTACCAGGCCCGGCACGCCGATCCTTGACGCCAGCAGCACTGCAACCAAAATTATTCAAGCACAAGAAACTTGTGCGTGATCCAGCCGTTAACATAGCCTGGTATGAGACGAGATCACACCAGATAAAGCTGTTTGTGAATGGGCGTTGCCATATACTGCCTGCTGGCTTGTCGGGTTTCGCCATGACGTTATGTGGTCAACGCATCTATAATGCAAGCGTACTGGCACGTTGGTTGCGTAACCGGCATGCGATTAATTTATTGACTGAAATGTATAATCAAGGACTACTGTATTTTCCCTAAGTACCCGATCGCATGCTAATGAAACAACCCGGCAGATTCACATGAATGTGCGCTCCCCTGCTTATCGTGTATTGACCAGTTCTGATCAAAATCGGGATGCGGCCCTACAACTTGCCCGGGGTGCGCGTATAAGCCTGGCCTTGTTCACGCGCGATTTGGAGCCAGCCATTTACGATAATCAGGATTTTGTGACAGCAGTACAGCAGCTGGCATTACGTAGCCGCTACTCGCACATACGCATCTTGGTCATTGATCCGACTGCCGCCATTAAGGACGGACACCGTCTTATCGAACTCGGACGGCGACTTAGCAGCTTCATCGAATTCCGTCGGCCGACGCCAGAACAAGTCAAGCGTTCTGATACCTTCCTTATAATCGATGAATCCGGTCTGCTGTATCGCCCAATGTCTGACCGCTATGAAGGCTATGCCGATCCGGATTATGCCTTTGAGGCGCGAACGCATTTACGCGAATTTGATGCCATCTGGGAGCAATCTGAATCGGAATCAGAATTCCGACGCTTGGGTCTATGATCCGATGATAAGACAATGACTCTGCCAGTGGTACGCTCTCTGGCGGCTCCTGGCATGACCTGGAATCCGCATGTCACCGTAGCCGCGATCATTCAGCAAGAAGACCACTTTCTTATGGTTGAAGAGGATGTCCGAGGTACGCGGGTGAATGACAACCCGGCTGGTCATCTGGAAGAAAACAAAAGTTTTTTGGATGCCGTATGCCGCGAGACATTGGAGGAAACCGGCTGGGAATTCGAACCCGACGCTGTCACCGGCATATATCTATGGAAGAACATGAGCGTGGAGACGACATTTCTGCGCATCGCTTTCTGTGGCCGCTGTATACATCACCACCCGAGCCGTCCACTTGACCAGGGTATTATCGGATTTCGCTGGTATACACACCCTGAATTGGCCGATGGCACCCTGAGCTTGCGCAGCCCGCTGGTGACTCTATGTATCGATGACTTTCTTGCTGGACTGCGTTTTCCTCTCGAGTTACTCACCTGCCTGGAACCCATCGAAATTCCTATGGGCGATGCGCATGTCTGAATCAGTGGCATCGGCGTAAAATAGATTTATGCCTGCACCCAACAAAACCCGTGTCATTGTCGGCCTTTCCGGTGGGGTAGATTCCGCTGTAGCAGCTCTGCTCCTGAAGCAGCAGGGTTACGCCGTGGAAGGTCTTTTCATGGATAACTGGGAAGATGACGAAGAACAGCATTACTGCACGTCTGCGGAGGATTTCCAGGATGCCCGCCAGATTTGTGAACAACTCGGTATCCCCTTACACAAGATGAATTTTTCCAGCGAATACCGCGAGCGCGTTTTCAAATATTTCCTTGATGAATATGCCGCCGGGCGTACGCCCAACCCTGATGTTTTGTGCAACAGTGAAATCAAGTTCAAAGTATTCCTGGAATACGCCATGCGCCTGGGGGCACAACTCATCGCCACGGGCCATTATGCAAGAAGCGAGAAGTCAAATGACAGCATACGGCTCTTGCGCAGTCATGATGTCGATAAGGACCAAAGCTATTTCCTGCACGCCATATCCCAGCAGGCATTGTGCATGAGCCTATTCCCCGTTGGAACCATACTGAAGCGGGAGGTACGGGCACTCGCCCGCGATGCCGGTTTCGTCAATCATGCCAAGAAAGACAGTACCGGCATCTGTTTCATCGGCGAACGCAAATTCAGACAATTCCTTGCCAAATATATCCCTGCGCAACCGGGAAATATCGAGAATTCGACGGGCGAGGTACTGGGGATGCACCAGGGACTCATGTACTACACACTGGGCCAGCGTCAGGGACTCGGCATTGGCGGACGGCGGGAATCACCCGGAACTCCCTGGTATGTGGCAGCCAAGGATATTCATCGAAATGTTTTGGTGGTGGTGCAAGACCACGACCATCCCTTACTGCACCAGCGATCACTCTCAGCCGATAATCTTCATTGGATTTCCGGCACTCCCCCTGCGCCACAGTTCATTTGCACTGCCAAGAGCCGCTACCGCCAGATGGATCAGGCGTGTCATGTGACAGTCGTGGATGCACAACACTGCCGGGTGGAATTCGAACAGCCTCAAAGGGCCCTGACGCCGGGACAATACGTGGTCTTTTATAAAAATGATGTATGCCTGGGAGGATGCGTCATAGACAGGGTGGGGCCGGTCGCCAGCAGCAATCGACCAACCGTTGCCATACACGCACGAACAGCAGCATGACCCGGACGTTGGAAGATCGGGTGCTGGCTCTGGCGGGCGTGGTCCAGGCAGCTGCTCTGGTCAACGAGGTGGCCACCGGCCAACATGCCGATGAGAATTCATTGAATTCGACCCTCGGTAGCATTGTAAAGACTGAAGCCGTGGACGTACCAGAAGTATATGGCGGCCTCCCCGGGCTCGGCATCGGCTTACAACGGCTGGCCGGCTTGCTGGGGGACCAGCACAACTCGTCTGATGTCGTTGTACTGCGCTACACACTAAGCCTGCTGCAGCTGCAGGGTAAGGTCATGCGCCGTCGCGTACTTAAACAGGTGCTCAAAGATGGCATCAAACGCGCCCGCGACCAGTTCCGCCATTTCGAACCCACGCATTCGAATGTACTGGCGAATCTCGCTGATACATATCTGCACAGCGCCGGCACCATCCAGCCACGAATCATGGTCAAGGGTGATGCGCTGCATCTGCAAAACCAGCGCATCATCAATATGGTGCGCAGTCTGCTGCTCGGGGGTTTGCGTTCAGCGGTGCTATGGCGCCAGTGCGGTGGCTCCCGCTGGATGCTTTTATTCATGCGCGCCAGCTTGCAGAAAGAAGCCCAGCGTTTATTGCGTGAATCCAGTCGTTATGCCTGAGCAACCGAGTGTGCGGTCTTTGTTTTATAATTAAGCTTCACGTTAAATTTCGGCTTGTGTCGATATCGCCGCTGCTGCAAAAACCGGCAGGCACATTGCTTCTCATCATGGAGTCATTATGAAAGACAGTTTCAAAGCACGCGCTACCCTATCCGTCAGCGGCAAGCGCTACGAGATTTTCCGACTCGATGCACTCGAAAAGAAATACAAGGTGTCACGCCTGCCCTACAGTCTCAAGATACTGCTGGAAAATCTTTTACGCTTGGAAGATGGGGTTACGGTGACCGCTGCGGATGTGGAAGCCCTGGCAGGTTGGAAACCCAAATTCGAGTCCGATAAGGAAATAGCTTTCACGCCGGCGCGTGTGTTGATGCAGGATTTTACCGGTGTACCTGCAATTGTGGACCTGGCCGCCATGCGTGATGCCATGCAGAAACTGGGCGGCGATCCAAAGAAAATCAATCCTCTGTCACCGGCGGAATTGGTCATCGATCATTCCGTGCAGGTTGACTTCTACGGCCATCAGGATTCGCTTGCCAAGAATGGCGAGATGGAGTTCGAACGCAATAAAGAACGCTACTCTTTCCTTAAATGGGGTCAGAATTCGTTCAAGGATTTCAAGGTGGTGCCGCCGGATACTGGCATCTGCCACCAAGTGAATCTGGAATTTCTCGCGCGTGTGGTCTTCGAACGCGAGGTTAATGGCGTTATACAGGCCTATCCCGATACCCTGGTGGGCACTGATTCCCACACCACCATGGTAAATGGCCTGGGAGTGCTCGGTTGGGGTGTGGGTGGCATCGAAGCCGAGGCTGCCATACTTGGGCAAGCGGTGACCATGCTGATACCACAGGTAGTCGGAGTAAGGCTCAGTGGTAGCTTACCGGAAGGCACCACAGCCACAGATTTGGTACTCACGGTCACCGAGCTGCTGCGCAAACAAGGTGTGGTGGGAAAATTCGTGGAATACTTTGGACCTGGCGTATCAAATCTGCCCTTGGCAAACCGCGCAACCCTCGGCAATATGTCACCCGAGTTTGGTTCCACCTGCGCCATCTTCCCCATCGACAGGGAGACCCTCTCCTATCTGCAACTCACGGGCCGCAGTCGAGAACATGTGCAGCTTGTGGAAACTTACGCCAAAGCTCAGGGGTTATGGCACGAACCAGGACAAGCTGCGGCCGAGTACAGCGCAGTGCTGGATCTGGACCTCTCAACTATCGAGCCGAGTATCGCCGGACCAAAACGCCCGCAGGACCGCATCCCACTGAAATCAGCCAAGAGCGTCATCGCAAAACACATCGCTGGTTTGGCTGCGGAACGTACCCAAAAGAATGGAGGGGTATCACGCTTCGAGAATGAAGGCGGCGCCGTCAAGTCTGCTGAACAAAAACCTGAAAAGTCAGGCAGCACTGAAGTTTCTTCGAGTAACCAGGTGTTTAAGATGGCTGATGGCGATGCCGTAATCGCTGCCATCACCAGTTGCACCAACACATCCAATCCTGAAGTCATGATCGGCGCTGGTCTGCTGGCGCGGCGCGCGCACGCCAAGGGCCTGAAACCCAAGCCTTGGGTTAAGACCAGCCTCGCCCCCGGCTCCAAGGTGGTGACCGATTATCTGAAGAAGAGCGGTTTGCTCGATGATCTGGCTGCTTTGGGTTTTGATCTGGTGGGCTACGGCTGTACCACCTGTATCGGCAATTCCGGCCCGTTGCGTGCTGAGATCAGTGAGGCCATACGCAAAGGCGACCTGTCCGCCAGCGCCATCTTGTCCGGTAACCGCAATTTCGAAGGCCGCATCCATCCTGAGGTCAAGATGAATTTCCTGGCATCGCCGCCATTGGTGGTCGCCTATGCCCTGGCCGGGAGTATGCAATTTGATCTGCTGAATGACCCACTAGGCACCGGCAAGGACGGCAAACCTGTGTACCTCAAGGATATCTGGCCAAGTCAAAAGGAAGTCTCGGATATCATCGCCGCCAATATCGATTCAGGCATGTTTGAACAGGTGTACGGGCAAGTATTCAACGGCGATAAAAACTGGAACAGCCTCAAAGTGCCGAAGGGTGAGATATATCATTGGGAAGAGGATTCGACCTATGTACGCAATCCCCCTTACTTCGTGGGCATGCGTATGCAACCTCAAGCCGTGGGGGACATCCATGACGCGCGTGTCCTGGCTTTGCTGGGAGACTCCGTTACCACCGATCACATCTCACCAGCCGGGAACATCAAAAAGGACAGTCCCGCCGGCCGTTATCTGATCGAACACGGCGTACAGCCAAAGGATTTCAATTCCTATGGTTCACGCCGCGGTAATCATGAAGTGATGGTGCGCGGTACCTTCGCGAATATCCGCCTGCGCAACCTGTTGGCGCCAGGTACCGAAGGCGGCGTCACTACCTATATTCCCACTGATGAAGTCATGAGTATCTACGATGCTGCCATGAAATATCAGGCAGACAAAACATCGTTGCTGGTTATCGCCGGCGAAGAATACGGCAGCGGCTCCTCGCGTGATTGGGCCGCAAAAGGCACCTTGCTGCTGGGGGTACGCGCGGTAATCGCCAAGAGCTTCGAGCGCATCCATCGCTCTAACCTCATTGGCATGGGTGTACTACCGTTGCAATTCCAAAAAGGCGAGGATGCCAAATCACTGGCGTTGACCGGCAAGGAGGATTATGCCATCGAGGGACTGGATGATGGTAATTCCAGAGAGGTCATGGTCAAGATCAAGAGCGCGGATGGCAAAACTAAAACCGTTAAAGCGCGTGTACGCCTGGATACACCCAAGGAACGGGATTACTACCGCAATGGCGGCATCCTGCAATACGTCCTGCGTCAGCTCGCTGCTTGATGAAGCATCTTCATAGAATTCAAGTTGCATAAAAAATACCGCCGCATTCCTTAAGAATGCGGCGGTATGAATGAATCACTGGGAATGATTCAATATTTTGCCTTCTCGGTCTTCCACACTTCTGGCTGCCACTTGCCCGAAGCCTCAAATTTGGCACCGATGTAGTAAGCCTTGCCGGCCTCCACGCTGATCTTAAGCTCATGAGTCTCCTGGCCGTAGACCGCATTGCGCTGCAGACCGGGAACATCGGCAAGATTCACCTTCCCCAGCTTGAAATTGAAGACATATTCACCGGGTGTTATCCATAGCACACCCTGATTTGAGCGGTTGGTGAGTTTCCCATCGACTGACCAGATCCTCACCGGCCAAAGCTGCTTGGCGGTCTGGTTGACGTCCAAATACAGAACTGCATGGGGTTCGCTGCGGGAACCCACGAAAGGTGAGGCTATCGCCATGGCGCAAATCATCGTCAACACTATGCCAGTCAGCCAACCAATCGAGCTACGTATCACGGTATTCATCCTGCACCTCCTCCGGTCTGAACCGGATATTAATCAACTATAAATCATGTCTATGATGGTGGACATAATTATTCATCCGCACTCAATCGGATGTGATGGATCGCGTATCCACTCGCTCCAGGAGCCCGCATATAGCCTACTCCCCTTCAAACCAGCTACCTCCATGGCTAGCAGGTTGTGGCAGGCAGTGACTCCCGAACCACACATACACGCGGAGTCACCCGGGGAAATGCCGCCTAGGGCTGCTTCAAAGCGCTGCTTTAACGCTCTAGGCGATTTGAGACTGCCATTATCACTAACGTTCCCGACATATGGCAGGTTGACAGCGCCAGGCACATGTCCGGCCACGGGATCGATGGGCTCCTCATCACCGCGGAACCGGCTCGACGTCCGGGCATCAAGCAACCACCCGCTGTGCTGTTTTGATCGCGTGGCGACAAAATCAGAGTCCACCCATCGCCCATCATCGGGGCGTGGTTGAAAATCACCCTCTGGCACAACCACGGACAGGTCTTGGCTGACTGGCCTGTTTTCTTTAAGCCATTTATCGATACCACCATCCAACACTGCCACCTGCGGATGTCCCAGCCAGCGCAGCAGCCACCACAATCGTGCGGAGAACACACCACCCGCGTCGTCATAGGCCACGATCTGGCTGGTGTCAGACACACCTGTTTTTCTCAATTTTTCCGCCAGTATTTCCGGAACCGGTAAGGGATGCCGGCCGGACTCAGGCGTCACAGGTCCAGCCAGATCACGATCCAGATGCAGGTAATGTGCGCCGGGGATATGGCTGGTGCGATAGCGGCGTTCGCCCTCTTGCGGCTGGTTAAGTACGAACCGGCAGTCGAACAGGCACCATCCGGAAGCCAGGTTGCTTGCCAGTGTCTCGGTATCCACCAGGGTTGTATAGTTCATGGCACGCTGCCCAGTCCATCAAACATGGAAAGTATGTTGGGTAGGGCCGAACATCAAAGTGCAAAGCTTATATTGCTTCTACCCAGGCGGGCACATCACGCCATGCTTCGCCCAGTTCCGCATCCAGCTCACGCCAACGCGGCTCATACTGGGCGACCAACCTCCAGAAGCGCGGCGAGTGGTCCAGTACGCGTGTATGCGAAAGTTCGTGCACCAGCAGATAATGTACAAGCTCGGGTTCCAAAAACAACAGTTTGTAGTTCAGGCTCAAAGTCCCACTCGATGAACAGCTGCCCCAGCGACTTTTTTGACCCCGGATCTGCAAACGGCGGTAACGATTGCCGGTAGCTGCGCTCATGTGTAGTGCCTTGGCTCCAAGACATTCGCGTGCCCTGCGTGCCAGCCAAGTACGTAATGCCACACGACAGTCAGATTCGTCTTCCCCGGGATGATGCACGATCAAGGTGCGTCCACGGGAAACTATGCGCACTCGTGTCCCAGAGCGGCGCCGATAGATCACTTGCCAGTGTTCGCCGATTGCACGCAACGCCAGGCTATCCGGCAGACGTCGATCCGCATCAGCAATCTGCGATTGCATACGCTCCCAGGTGGCGCGTATCCATTTGCGTTGTCGGGTAAGAAATGAGCGCACACGCTGCTTGCTGGTACGCGTAGGGATGACCACCTCGATGCCCTGCCAAGGCGTGATGCGTACCTGCAATTGCTTGGCGCGTGGGCTACGCCGCCAATGATATGACATTAAATCCGACATACAATGCTCCAGATTCGGGCGCCGGCAATCTTGCTGATATGAATTTGTCCGCTATCCCGCTAGCTGTTCGCGCGCACCCACGACAGTTGATTCAGATTCGAAATATTCCGGAATCATGAATTCAAATTCATGCCGATGGATTGCGATGATATCGGCATGTTTTAGGGCACGGTCCGCCATGATCCGTTCTCCATTCACGAATGTGCCATTGATGCTACCCTGGTCCATGATCCAGAAGGAATGGCCACGCCGCTCGATGACAGCGTGACAACGTCCCACGGTTTTCTCCTTGACCAGGACATACTGGACCTCCGGATCGTAGCCCGCCACGCGCCCCAGCAACGTTGAACGCTCAGCCAGTTCAAAACGCTTGATATCGTTGGGATTGCTGATGTCATACAGCACAGCTCGTGGGCCTTCGCCGAAATGTATGAGCGGTTTGGTAGATCTTTTGGGTACACGGATATGTCGTACGATATTCCAGGCAGCATAAATGCCAATGGATGCCGCCAGCAGCGCCAGCAATCCTATCAGCCACACCCAGCGTGTGTGCGTCGACTGATTATTCTGGTGTGTCAGCGGCGTGTTGAACTGCGCAGGCACAGAAGCCCCCGCGAGCGCAGGCGAAACAATCTGGCTGGGAGATATCAGCATAGTGGCCGAACTACTGCTCAGCATGCTGGCACTGATGCGCTGCATCACGCCTGACAATTCGGAATCATGTGCAATCTGGAAGGCATTGCCGCCGGTACCGAGTGTCAACACTTCCAGGGTCTTGTACACGGCATTGGATGTGTATGTGACGCCGTATACGCGTACATGATTGTAAACAGCAGTGGGCATCTGCGCTTGCAAGATCCAGCTGATCTTCTCTTTATTGGCGGATGTATCGCCTATGTTTTCGATATCATTGGTAATCAGAACTATATTTTTTTGAGTATTGTTGTCTGCGTGATTGATGATTTCAGCGAGCGCCTGTTTCATTCCGGCAGCGGTATCTGTGTACTGGCTGCGATAATCGAGACGCCGCAGCGCATTGCTGATCTGAGCGCGGGTATCATCATTGATGGGTGACAACGGCACCTGTACCACAGGTGTTTTACCATACGTGATAACTGCAAAACTTGTATCCGGGCCACGGCTGTTGGCGAAATCGATTACTGCCTGCGTGATCGCCTTGGAATTAGCTTGTAAGCTGTCGGAGTTTGCCAGCAATACCACGACATCCTGACCGGCCCAGGCCTTAAGGCTGAAAATACTTAGCGCTGACAACAACAGCGCGATGCACGTATAGCGTGCTTGAGCAATGCTGGTCACTTGGACCCCCCTATTTTTTATATCCTGCATGGCACTGATTTTATTAAGCCAGCCCGGACACCGCTAGACCAGCACCGCCAGAGCCATGATCAGCAGGTAGAGCATGGCTATAAAACCAGCCACCCAGCTGGAAGTGCGCAACCAGGGTACGCCGAGGATGTAGGCAGGCAGATGCACCAGCCTGGCGAGCAGGAAAACCAGGGCGGCCATGGTCGTATATTGGGTGTAGCCACCGCTGAAAGCCAGCAACAGGATAGCAACAGCGAACGGCGGGTAATTTTCTTTGAGGTTTTCATGAGCACGCACCGCCCGTTGCGCCAGCTCAGGCAGGGGTGGTAAACCCGTAGTAGAGCGGTTGGAGAGCAGCCAGCTCACACCATAGGCCTGGTATTTCGCCAACCATACCGGCAACCACGAAAATAGATAGAGGAATGTAACCAGACCGAGAATAGTCATTTCATAGGACATATCGCATCTCCTGCAACCGATACATGTATTCATGAGACAGGATTCGACAGAACACCAGTCGCAACTGATAATAGCCGCCACAGCACTCCGTATTATTACTATGCACGATGACAGATATCATTGAGGTAAACCACCTCGTCAAACATTACCCGGCCGTGAAAGCGGTGGACGACATCAGCTTCTCGGTACGCCAGGGCGAATGTTTCGGCATGCTCGGCCCCAACGGGGCCGGTAAGACTACCACCGTCGAGATCATGGAAGGCATCATGCCAGCCGATCATGGCACGGTCCATTATCAAGGTGAACCTATGGGCCCGCTTTTCCGTTCGGAAGTCGGCATCCAGTTCCAATCCACCGCGCTGCAGGATTTTCTCACCGTGCGAGAGACCCTGCGACTGTTCCGCAGCTTCTATCCACGTGGCTTGCCTCTCGATGAGCTGGCCAGCCTGTGCGCGCTTGCAGACTACATGGATCGTGATGCGCGCAAACTATCCGGTGGCCAGCGTCAACGGCTGTTGCTGGCGCTGGCGTTGGTGAACGATCCGGTGTTGTTGTTCCTCGATGAACCCACCACCGGACTGGATCCGCAGGCGCGGCACAACTTCTGGGAGCTGGTGCGTAACATCAAGGCCCGCGGCAAGACCGTGATCCTCACCACCCATTACATGGAAGAAGCCTATCTGCTGTGCGATCGCATCATCATCATGGATCATGGTCACATCATCGCGGAAGGCCGGCCTGCGACACTCATGTCACATCACTTCCGGGATGCGGTGCTGCAGTTGCCGCAGGAAGATTTTCTTCCTGCGCGTGATGCACTCGGCGAAGATGCCAAACAGGTGGGTGAATATGTGGAGATAATAACGGCTGATATTAACGCCACCATCGCAGCGCTGCTAAGCCATGGAGTCAGCCTGGCACATCTGCAGATTCGCGCGCGCACCCTGGAAGACCTGTTCCTGGAACTTACCGGCCGGGAGTTGCGCGTATGATCCGGCGTTTCCTCGCGGTGTTGCGTGCCCGCAATCTTGAATTCCTGCGCGACCGCTCGGCCCTGGGATGGAACATCGCCTTGCCGGTATTCATTGTGTTGGGCATGTGGCTGCTGTTCTCGGGCGGCGAGAAGCCGCTGTTCAAGGTCGCAGTGTTCAGCGCTGGTGTACCGCTCGCCAGTTTACATGATGACTTTCTTGAGACCCGTTTTATCCAGTTCTATAGCGTACCGGATATCCAGCCGACCATGCGTAAAGTCGAGCATGATCAAGTCGACATGCTGCTGGACCTGCATGACCCGAACCATCCGCGCTATTGGGTCAATGAAAGTTCGCCCAAGGGCTACATCCTGCAGAAGATACTCGTGGGCGAGAAGGATGCACACTACAGTCGTGAATCGGTCAGTGGGCGCGCCATCCGCTATGTGGACTGGCTGGTGCCGGGCATCCTCGGCATGAACATGATGTTCTCCTGCCTGTTCGGCGTGGGTTACGTGATCGTGCGCTACCGCAAGAACGGTTTCCTCAAGCGTCTCAACGCCACGCCCCTGAAAGCCTTTGAGTTTATCGCCGCGCAGGTGACATCACGGCTCATGTTGATCTTGGTCATCACCATCGCGGTCTACATCGGCACGGACCTGTTGGTTGGCTTCTACATGTCCGGCAGTTATCTGGCATTACTACTGGTGGCCATCCTGGGTGCCACCTCCATGATCTCACTGGGTCTGCTGATCGCGGCGCGCGTCAGCAGCGAAGAATTTGCCGGCGGTCTGCTCAACCTGTTCTCCTGGCCCATGATGTTCCTGTCCGGTGTATGGTTCTCGCTGGAAGGCACCCCCGCATGGCTGCAGCACGCTGCTGAGTTCCTGCCCCTGACCCAGATGCTGGTAGGTGCGCGTGCGGTGATGCTGGACGGCGCCGGAGTATTGCAGATCCTGCCGAACCTGCTGGCCCTGACCGGCATGACTGTCCTGTTCCTGGCTGTGGGCGCGTTCGGCTTCAAATGGAAAAATGATTGAACTTGCGACACTTGCTTTTCTGTATCACCAACCCCAGTGATACACATAACTGCCAACGATAAATAATCATGTTCGGAAATCTTAGCAAGTGGCGCGAACGCCGCGCTCTCAGGCGCCATCCGATACTGGAACCAGCCTGGCAGCATGCCCTCGCCCACTGCGCACCCGCACGCCGATTGCCGGTCAGTGCGCAAGCACGTTTGCGGGTACTGGCTACCCTGCTGCTGCGGGAGAAGTCCCTGGAACCGGTGCAGGGACTGAAACTCACCGATGACATGCGCGCATTGCTCGTCACGCATGCGTGTATCCCGATCATCAACCTCGGCCTCAGCTGGTATGCGGGCTGGCATTCCTTTGTGATTTATCCCGGCCTATTCGTGCCCGAGCGCCAGAGCGTGGATGCGGCCGGCGTGGTACATCGCCACCGCAACGTCCTGGCCGGGGAATCCTGGCAACGCGGCCCGGTGATCTTGTCGTGGGAAGATGTGATGCAGGCCGGTGACCCACCCGGCCATAATGTTGTCATCCACGAATGCGCCCATAAGCTCGACACACAGAATGGCGAGGCCAACGGTTTCCCACCGCTGCATTTAGAGATGGACAAGGCGCGCTGGTCGCAAGTATTCCTGTCGGCTTATACGCAGTTACAGATAATGAACGCCGCAGGCGAGCCACTGCCTATGGATGCCTATGCTCTGCAAAATCCGGCGGAATTTTTCGCGGTCGCCAGCGAAGTGTTTTTCGAAGCCCCGCGAGTCTTGCAAAACTCCATGCCGGATTTGTACCAGCAGCTATGCCTGTTCTACCGTCTGAACCCCACCGGGACCTGAACCACTAAATCAGCATTTATCCGTCGCCCGAATCAGGCATAATTCACGCCAGTGGGCACCGTGACCGACAACGACAACAAAGCGCCGGGATTTCTCGCACGCCTGAAGCAGCACCAAATTTACCGGGTGGTGGTGGCCTATGGCGTGGGCGCATGGATAGTGATCCAGGTGACCAGCCGGGTGTTTCCGTATTTCGGCTGGGCCGCGGCCGTGCCCAACCTCATCATCATCCTGCTGCTGGGTTTCCCGGTGGTGCTGGTCCTGGCCTGGGTGTTCATCCAGCCCAAGGAACTGGCAAAAAACGATTCCTGGCGACGGCTGCAATGGAAACTGGGAGCGGCCCTATCCATCGTAGTGGTGGTCATTGTGGTAATCACAGGCACCTACGCCTGGCGAATCTCCACGCGCCATGTGGAACTGCCGGCCGCCGCTCAAAGCACCGCCATAGCACCCCCGGCTGCCGCCACATCCTCCATCCCCGCCAAATCCATCGCCGTTCTGCCGTTCGAGAACCTGAGTGCGGACAAGAACAACGCCTACTTCGTGTCCGGCATGCAGGACCTGATCCTGACCAAGCTCGCCGATATCGGCGACCTCACGGTGATCTCGCGAACCTCCACCATGCAATACGGCAGCCATCCGCAGAACCTCAAGTCGATCGCCCAGCAGTTGGGCGTGGCGTCTATCCTGGAAGGCAGCGTACAGAAGGCCGGCAATCAAGTGCTGATCAATGTGCAGCTCATCGATGCCGACAATGACCATCACATCTGGGCCGAAGCCTATACGCGCACTTTGGACAACATCTTCGGTGTCGAAGGCGAAGTTGCCGAGAAGATCGCTGCCGCGCTGCAGGCCAAGCTCTCACCGGTGGAGACCGCGCGCCTGGCCGCAGTGCCGACCGAGAACCAGGCCGCCTACGATCTGTTCCTGCGCGCCGAATTCCAGAACAATCGCGGCCTCATCAATTACGACACCGCCAGCTGGAAAGCCGCCATCCCGTTGTATCGACAGGCCATCACCAAGGATACGAAGTTTGCCCTGGCCTGGGCGCGGCTGTCATACGCCGAAAGCGAATTGGCCTGGTTCGGTGGCGGTGGCGAAAACATCAAGCAACTGAACGCGCAGGCACGAACTGATGCCGATCGGGCCTTGGCGCTGGCTCCAGATCTGGCCGCCTCACAACTTGCCTTGGGCTATAGTGATTACTGGGGACGTGGTGATTATGCGAGTGCGCTGAAAGCGTTCGCGGCTGCCCTCAGGCTGCGCCCCAATGATGCCGACACTCTCGCTGCGCACGGCTATGTGGAACGACGCCAGGGCCGTTTCGACGCCGCCATTGCCTCACTACAACAGGCGCTAGCGCACGATCCGCGTAACAGTGCGCTCGCTTTTGAACTGGGTAATACCTACATGTTACCCAGCCGCTACGCCGATGCCGAGACGTGGTTCCAGCGTGCGCTGGCATTGGATCCGGATAACCTCAACGCTAAAGTTAACTACTCTAACGCTATCATGTTCCGCAGCGGCGACTTCTCGCGTGCGCTGGCTGCGGTGCAAGGCGACGAACCGCCACTGAAACTTCAGCGTATGCTCCTGTTGACCTTGCAACGCAAATACGCCGAAGCACTAAACCTACTGGCTAACATTCCTGACACTCCGGACAATTTCGCACCCACCGCCGCCTCCAAGGCGTTGCAGATGGGCAACTTGTATCGGCTGGCTGGTGACACGTCACATGCGCAACCGTTGTACACGCAGGCTGAAATCGATACGCGCCCCCAAATCGCTCAACAGCAAGGTATCAACCTGGCGTTCGTCTGGACAAACCTTGCCAGCGCCGAGCTGGGCCTGGGGCATACCGCGGATGGACTGGAGTCGGTCGCCAAATCGCAGGCGATCCTCGCCAAAACCCAGGATCAAACGTATGGCCCGGGAATAATGGAAGGTAATGCCGCCCTGTACGCCCAGGCCCAGCGTCCCGATCTTGCAGTACCGCTGCTGGCTAAGGCATTGACTAGCCCAGGCATCGGTAATAGCTATTCCCCTGTGTTGCTGTGGCTCGATCCAGGCTGGGACTCGATCCGCAAGGATCCGCGCTTCCAGGCGCTGCTGAAGAAATACGCTCAGGACAAACCATCTCAAACCGCTAGTTCAGATTAGCTTTCCAAACAGTACAAGCTCATTAGCGCATGCTCATCGATATCGGCGCCAATCTCACCCATGACAGCTTCGATGCTGATCGAGAAGCGGTAATTGAGCGCGCGCAAGCCGCAGGTGTCGTGCAGCTCATCGTCACCGGCAGCGACGTGGAGCACAGCCGCAAGGCATTGGAACTTTGCCGCCAATGGCCTGGCGTCCTGTTTTGCACTGCCGGTACCCACCCGCATCATGCCAAGGATTTCACCACGGATGCGCCCGACGCGTTGCGTACATTGCTTGCCAACCCCGAAGTAGTGGCCGTAGGCGAATGCGGTCTGGATTATTTCCGCAATTTCTCGCCGCATGCGGACCAGCTGGCCTGCTTCGAAGCACAACTGGCGCTTGCTGCGAAAATCCGCAAACCGGTGTTCCTGCACCAGCGGGATGCGCATCCGGAATTCATGACTGTGCTCAAGTGTCATCGCCAGAACCTGAGCGCCGCTGTATTGCACTGTTTTACCGGCGACGAGGCGGAATTGCAGGATTATCTGTCACTGGATCTATATATAGGCATCACCGGCTGGATCTGTGATGAACGCCGTGGCAGCCATCTGCGCGAGCTGGTGAGAAAGATCCCCGGTAACCGGCTGATGCTGGAGACCGACGCACCTTATCTGCTGCCGCGTGATGTAAAACCGCGCCCCGCCCATCACCGTAATGAACCCATGTATCTGAAACACATCAGCGAAGTGGTGGCGGCGTGCGTGGAAAAACCTGTCGCGCAACTTGCCGCCGAGACCACCGAGAATGTACAGCGTTTCTTCGGCTTGCCGCCTGATTAAGTTAAAATAGTCTTTTTGCCACAGTTACAAACTGGAGTCGAGGATGAACACCGGAAAGATCAGAAACTTCGTGGATAAGACTTGGGACGACTCCATCCTGCCGGCACTCCAGGACTACATCCGCATCCCCAACAAATCCGTGATCTTCGACAAGCAATGGCAGCAGCATGGATACATGGAGAAAGCCGTGCAGCTGGCCGCCGACTGGTGCCGTCGGCACCCGGTCGAAGGCATGCAGCTCGAGATCATGCGGCTGGAAGACCGCACGCCGCTGCTGTTCATCGAGGTCCCCGGTACCGGTAAGGACACAGTGCTGCTGTACGGACATCTGGACAAGCAGCCGGAATTCAGCGGCTGGGAACCGGGACTGGATCCCTGGACACCAGTGCGCCGCGGCGACAAGCTCTACGGACGCGGTGGCGCCGACGATGGCTACGCGGTGTTCTCCTCGCTCACCGCCATCCGCGCCTTGCAGCAGCAGAACATCCCGCACGCGCGCTGCGTGCTGGTGATCGAATGCTGCGAGGAATCCGGCAGTTTCGACCTGCCCTTCCATATCGTGAAACTCGGCAAGCGCCTAGGCGACGTAAGCCTGGTGGTGTGCCTGGACGCGGAATGCGGCAACTACGACCAGCTGTGGACCACCACTACCCTGCGCGGCAATCTGGTGGGGACACTCAGCGTGGATGTGTTGACTGAAGGCGTACATTCCGGCGCCGCCAGCGGCATCGTGCCATCCAGTTTCCGTATCCTGCGCACCTTGCTGGACCGCGTCGAGAATAACCTCACAGGTGCCACCAAGGTCAAAAGCCTCAAGCCGGTCATCCCGGCACAGCGCAAAAATCAGATCCGCCGTGCGGCCAAAGTGCTGGGCAAGAGCGTATATGAGAAATTCCCTTTCGTAAAAGGCATGCAGGCACTGTCGCGCGATCCCGTGAAGCTCATCACCGACAACACTTGGGGCGCGACCCTCTCGGTCACCGGTGCCGACGGCATCCCGGCCATGGGTGATGCCGGCAATGTGCTGCGGCCGCGTACGGCCGTGAAGCTCTCATTCCGCCTGCCACCCACAGCCGATGCGCGCAAGGTCAGCGCTGAAGTCAAAAGTCTGCTGGAAAAAAATCCGCCCTACAAATCACACGTGAAATTCGATGTGGAATCTCCGATGGGCGGCTGGAATGCGCCTGCAGTCGCCGCCTGGCTGGAAACCTCCATGCGCAGCGCCTCCAAGACCTTCTTCGGAGCAGATGCCATGTACATGGGTACCGGCGGCAGCATCCCCTTCATGGGCATGCTTGGTAAGAAATTCCCCAAGTCACAGTTCCTGGTAACTGGTTTGCTGGGCCCGCGTTCCAATGCCCATGGGCCCAATGAGTTCCTGCACATCCCCACCGCCAAGAAACTCACAGCCTGTGTCGCACAGGTACTCGCTGATCACCGGCAACGCTAACAAAATAAAAGATGGTTAAAGAATAGAAACAGTTATCGTAGTTAGCTCATATTTCGAAGGCTGCTAACGACCCATTGCAGCACTTCGACTCTCGGCCTAATTTTTCACATTTTCGTCTACGAAAACGGGTGAAGTCCGATGAATCCATGTTCATCGGCCAACCCGCTCCATTGGTTTACTTGCATCTCCTGCGC
>Ga0307372_10001275_pt1 | contig 44331 bp, 41 predicted proteins | sample OX1MG_FD_202533 | JGI IMG/M metagenome (GOLD analysis project Ga0307372, IMG submission 202533) | Soil microbial communities from Risofladan, Vaasa, Finland - OX-1 | ecosystem: Environmental > Terrestrial > Soil > Coastal area > Acid sulfate soil | place: Finland: Risofladan, Vaasa | collected...
GACGTGATCGACTCGCCGTCCACGCGCACCTCGCCCGAGGTGGGCTTGTCGAGCCCGGCGAGGATGTGCATCAAGGTGGACTTGCCGGATCCCGACGGCCCCATCACGGCGACCAGCTCACCCGGCGCAACGGCCAGCGAGACGCCGCGCAACGCGTCGACGGCCGCCTCGCCCTCGCCGTAGCGGCGGGTGAGGTCGGTCGCGCTGACGACGGGTCCGTTCGCCCCCATGGCCTCGAGCCTAGCGGGCGGTTACGCGCTGACCGTTCCGAAGGCGGGAATGATCTCGTCGCCGTAGGCCTGCAACGTCTCCTCCTGCCCGTGCGTCATCAGGTAGATGTTGAACTGGTCGACGCCGATCCCCTCGAGCTCGTTGAGCTTCGCCGTGCACTGCTCGACACTGCCGATCACGCAGAAGCGGTCGCAGATCTCGTCGGTGACGAACTCGCCGTGCTTGGCGCCGACACGCGAATGCTCGTTGTAGTCGTAGAACTTCCGCGCCTCGACGTAGTCGGTGAGCGCCTTGGGAACCGAGCTGCCGTCAGTGCCGTAGCGGTCGATCAGGTCCTGCACGTGGTTACTGACCATCGCCGGGAACCAGCGCACCTGCTCGCGCGCGTCCTGAAGGTCGTCGGTCACGTGACTCGGCGCACTGACGATGCACTTCAGCGCCGCCGGATCGCGGCCGGCCTCCGCTGCGGCGCGGCGGGCCGTCTCCATGATCCACTGGACGATGTCGGGATCGGCGAGCTGGATGATCACCCCGTCGCCCTGCCTTCCTGCGACCGCAAGCGCCTTCGGTCCGTAGCCGGCGACGTGCATCTCGATCTCGGGCAGTTCCGGCCGGACCCATTTCAGCTGGAGATCCTTGTCGTTCCAGTGCACCTCCTCGCCGTTCATGAACGGCTTGATCATTTTCAGCGCCTCCTCGAACTCGGCGACCTTCACCGGCTGCTGGCCGATGTAGCGCCGGGCCGAGTCGCCACGGCCGATGCCCATGATCATGCGACCGTTCGAGATGTCGTGCAGCGTCGCGTACGCGCTCGCGAGCACGGTCGGCTCACGCGTGCCCGGATTGGTCACCATGTGGCCGAGCTTGATCGTCGAGGTCCGGTCGGCGGCGAGGGCGAGCACGGGAAACGACTCCTGCCAGAGGACATGCGAGTCGTAGGTCCAGGCGTACTCGAAGCCCCGCTGCTCGGCGAACTGGATCAGCTCGATCAGCCGGCTGTACGGAGGATCGGGGAGAACGGTGACACCGAAGCTCAAAGCCACGTGCCCAGCCTATTCCGTCGGCCTGGGCGCGTGCAGAGCCTCTGCGCCCGCGTGCCGGGAAGCCGGTCGAACGCTCCCCGGGCCCGGCCCAGCTTCGGGGGTCCTGTTACTTGCTGCTCAGGCTCCTTGCTGCTCAGGCGAGCCAGGCGAGCGTCTTGGACGCCAGCCGGTCGAGCGCCTGCACCGCGAGCTCGAGGTGCTCGCGCTTCGTGTCCTCGACCTTCGTGTGCGAGAGCCCGCGCAGGCTCTGCACGAACAGCATCACGGTGGGGATGCCGGCGCGTGCGACCTCCGCCGCGTCGTGCAGGGGCCCCGACGGGAGCCTGTGCGAGGCGCCGGCGACCTCGAGGATCGCCTCATCGGCGAAGCCGATCAGCGTGTCGTCGAACAGGATCGGCTCGATCGACCAGATCCGCTCCCATTCGACCTCGATGTTCTCCTCGGCGGCGAAGCGCTCCGCCCCGTCCCGTGCCAGCTGCAGCATCCGCGCGAGCGAGCCGGCGTCCAGGTGCCGCTGATCGAGGAGCTGCTCGGCAGTCTCGACCACCGAGGTGACGATCCCAGGCTTCGTGACCACCCCGCCCGAGGTGCAGACCGCGCCGCCGCCGACCTCCGCGGCGATCTCGCGGATGTAGAGGGCGAGCTTCGCCGCACCGGCGAGCGCGTCGCGGCGCTTGTCCATCGGCGTCGATCCGGCGTGGGCCGCCTGGCCCCGCCAGGTGAAGCGCGAGCGCTCGACACCGAACGTTCCCAGCACGACCCCGAGCGGCAGGTCGAGCGACTCGAGCACCGGTCCCTGCTCGATGTGCAGTTCGAGATATGCGGCGGCATGCTCGAGCTGCGAGCTCGCGGCGAGGGCTTCGTCAAGCGAGACACCGTGTTCGGCCAGGGCACCGGGAAGGGCGACGCCGTCGCGGTCCTTGAGCGCGCGCAGCTCGTCCTGGTCGCGCATCGAGCCGGCCGCGGCGGACGAGCCGAAGAGCGACCGCCCGAACCGCGCCCCTTCCTCGTCGGCCCACGAGACAAGCCGCACGGTCACCGGGGGCTCGCCTTCCGACGCGATCCGGCGCAGCACCTCGACGCCTGCGAGCACGTTCAGACACCCGTCGAGCCAGCCGCCGTTCGGCACCGAATCCAGATGGCCACCGATCAGGAGCTCCCGCTCGGAGACCCCGCGCAGCGTGAACCACTGGTTCCCGGCCGCGTCGATCTCTTCGACCGCCCCTGTGCCCTCGACCTTGCCCCGCAGGAAGTCGCGGGCGCGCTCCCAGGTTTCCGTCCACGCGACACGCTGGGCTCCGTCCGCGTCGCCCGTCAAGCTCCGCAATTCCTCGAGCTCGGCCACCGTGCGCGTCGGGTCGAGTGCCACGTTGCCGATCCTACAACCGTGATAAGACCTCGAATGTGACGAAGGCATCCGTCAGGCGCGCCGTCGGCCGGTCGCTCGCCGTGCTCGGGCTCGCAGCGGCGCTCATGGTCTGCTGGGAGCTCTACCGGTGGGTCTGGACGTCCGCAGGATGGACGTGGCCCTTCGCGGTCAACGACACGTCGATGCCGCACGTCTGGACGATCGCGAAGGCGTTCGGCCAGCCGGCCCAGGTCAATCAGCCGCCGCTGATCACGATCCTGCTGCACAAGGCGCTCTTCACCGCCAAAGAAGCGGTCGCCGGCTTCGCGCTCGGGGCGGTGATCGGCTTCGCGATCGGCGTCGCGCTCGTCCACTCGAAGCCGCTCGAACGCGGCTTCCTCCCGTACATCGTCGCGAGCCAGACGATCCCGATCCTGGCGATTGCGCCCATGGTCGTGATCTGGGTCAACCCGAGGCTGCCGGCGAATCTCCAGGGCTGGGGAGCGGTCGCCGTGATCGCCGCGTACCTGACGTTCTTCCCGGTGGCCATCAACACGCTACGCGGGCTGCGCTCCGCCGATGCGCGCGCCCTCGATCTCATGCGGACCTACGCGGCAAGCCGCTGGACCGTGCTCTGGAAGCTACGTGTGCCGGCATCGCTGCCCTTCGTGTTCTCGGCGCTCCGGATCGCAGCGACCGCAAGCGTCGTCGGCGCGATCATCGGGGAGTTGCCGTCCGGGCTCCAGTCGGGGCTCGGCGGGGCGATCATCAACTTCAACCAGTACTACTCGATCGAGCCGCAGGAGCTGTGGGCGACGAACATCGTGGCCGCGGCGCTCGGGATCCTGTTCTTCGTCGTCGTCGTGGCGGCCGAGAAAGCAGTCGTGCACCGCGCACCCGAGGTCACCACGTGAGCGCTGCCGAGCCGGTCGTCCGGATCGAGGGAGTGACGAAGACGTTCGGACACGGGAACGTCACCGCCTTGCAGGACATCGACCTGGCGTTTGCACCGAAGGAGTTCGTCTCCCTGATCGGCCCCTCCGGCTGCGGGAAGTCGACACTCCTGCGCGTGATCGGGGATCTGATCGAGCCGACGCAGGGGGCCGTCACGGTCAACGGCAAGCGCGCCCGGCAGGCGCGCGCCGACCACGATTACGGCATCGTCTTCCAGGACGCGGTGCTCTTCGAATGGCGCACCGTCTCGAAGAACATCGCCCTGCCGCTGGAGCTGCTCGGCTGGGACCGCGCGCGCCGGAAGGCGCGGGTCGAAGAGATGCTCGAGCTCGTCGAGCTACAGACCTTCGGCGACCACTACCCGTGGCAGCTCTCGGGCGGCATGCAGCAGCGCGTCGCGATCGCCCGCGCGCTCGCATTCGAACCGGCGCTCCTTTTGATGGACGAGCCGTTCGGCGCGCTCGACGAGATGACGAGGGAACGGTTGAACCTCGAGCTGCTTGCGATCTGGCAGAAGCTCGCTTCGACCGTCGTCTTCGTCACGCACTCGATCTCCGAGGCAGTCTTCCTCTCCACCCGCGTCGTCGTGATGAGCCCACGCCCGGGGCGGATCGCCGGCACCGTCGACATCGACCTGACGTCGCCGCGAACCGCGGAGACGCGCGAAGACCCTCGGTTCTTCGAGCTCGTGACGCAGGTACGCGAGCTTCTTCGCCTGCGCGGCGAGCATCTGCTGCCCGAAGAGGAACAACTGCTGCGGGATGCGGCCGAATGAGCATTCGCCGGTCGATCGAGTGGCTGCCCGCGGTCGTGGTCTTCGTGGGCGCGATCGCGATCTGGGACGTCTCGATCCGGATCTTCCACATCCAGCAGTTTCTGCTCCCGAAGCCCGGCGCAATCGTCTCGAGCTTCTGGAACGAGCGGCACACCCTCTGGCCCGCCGGTTGGTACACGTTCAAGGAGGCGCTCGGCGGCTTTGCAGGCGGCTCGCTGCTCGGGATGCTGACCGCCACCGTGATCGGCCGCTTCCGCGTGGTCGGCACCGCGCTGATGCCGATCGCGATCGCCGCAAATGCCGTGCCGATCATCGCGTTTGCACCGATCTTCGACGTGTGGTTCAACCCGCTCTCGCCGCATTCGAAGATGGCGATCGCCGGCGTCCTCTGCTTCCTGCCGGTGATGGTCAACACGTTGCGCGGTCTGCAGAGCGCGAGCCCGCGACAGATCGAGCTGATGCGGTCATACGCCTGCCGCGACTTCGAGATCTGGCGGCGCGTGCGTGTCCCCGCAGCGCTCCCATACGTGTTCACCGCGCTCAAGATCGCGAGCGTCCTCGCGATGATCGGCGCCATCGTCGGCGAATACTTCGGCGGCTCCTTCAGCGCGCTCGGCGTGCTGATCAACTCCGACGCAAGCATCTTCAACTTCCAGCGCGCCTGGGCCGGGATCCTGGTTGCATCCTTGCTGGGCCTCGGCCTGTATGCAGCCGTCGTGATCGTCGAGCGCGTGGTCGTACGCTGGGCGCCGGCGAGTAGGGACTCGTAAACGGAGCCGGATCGGTACAGAATCGCAACCAAGGGCAATACTCGAACACCCGAAGAGGAGGGGAGCAGGATGAGGAAACGGTTGGTCGCGAGCGCGCTGCTCGTGGTGGCACTTTCGGTCGTCGCCGTCGTCGGTGCCTCGACGAGGGCGTCTGCCTCGCCGAAGCTGACAAACATCACGCTGCAGCTCAAGTGGGTGCCGCAGGCGCAGTTCGCCGGCTACTACGCGGCAAGCCTGAAAGGCTTTTACAAGGCCGCCGGACTCAACGTGACGCTGAAGAACGGCGGGCCGAACATCATCCCCGAGCAGGTCGTGGCCTCCGGCCAGGCTCAATTCGGCGTCGACTGGCTCCCGAGCCTGCTTGCGGCGCGCGACAAGGGAACCGACCTCGTCAACGTCGCGCAGGTCTTCGCACGTTCGGGCATGACGCAACTGACCTGGAAATCGAGCGGCATCAACACGATTGCGAAGATGAAGGGCAAGAAGGTCGCGAACTGGCTGGGCGGCAATCAGTACGAGCTCTTCGCCGCGCTGACGAAGAATGGAATGGATCCCGCCCACAACAAGGGCGTCACGATCGTGCAGCAGCCGTTCACGATGGATCTGTTCCTGAATCATCAGGTCGATTCGGCGTCGGCCATGACCTACAACGAGCTCGCCCAGGTCCTCGAGTCGAAAAACCCGAAGACCGGCAAGCTCTACCAGCCGTCCGATCTCAACGTGATCAAGATGCAGAGCGTCGGGACCGGGATGCTCGAGGACGGGTTGTTCTCGACCGCCGCCTGGCTGAAGAGCGCCGCCAACCAGCAGACCGCGGTCCGGTTCATCGCCGCGTCTCTCCAGGGGTGGATCTACTGCCGTGACCATGCGGCCGACTGCGTCGCGATGACGCTGAAGGAAGGGCCGACCCTTCCGAAGGGCCACCAGACGTGGATGATGAACGAGATCAACAAGCTCATCTGGCCCGCATCGGCTTCAGGCATCGGCGTGATGGACAAGGCCGCCTATGCGCGGACCGCCAAGATCGCGCAGGAGTTCGGCGTGATCTCGAAGGCGCCGTCCGGGGCCTACCGCACCGACCTTGCGACGCAGGCTGTCGCAGGCCTCAAGGGAGCGGGCTCGGACGTCGTCGGCAAGGGTTGGAAGCCCGCAACCGTCAAGCTGACGGCCGGCGGCAAGTAAGTAGCGGAGACTCTCGAGCCTGGTTCGCCGGCGCGCGAACCAGGCTCGAGGCCACGCAGCGAGCGAAAGGAGCTTCGAGAATGTCCGTGCTGATCAAAGGCGGCCGGGTCATCACCGCGGCGGACGACTACGCCGCGGACATCTTCGTCGAGGGTGAGCGCATCTCCCTGATCGGCGAGTCGCTCGACATGCCTGCGGACAAGGTGATCGACGCGCGGGGCAAGTACGTGCTGCCCGGCGCAGTCGACCCTCATACCCACCTGGCGATGCCGTGGCGCGGCGAGACGACGATCGACGACTTCGAGTCCGGCCACGCCGCCGCCGCCTTCGGCGGCACGACCACCCACGTCGACTTCTGCATCCAGGGCAAGGGCCAGACGTTCGCCGCCGCCCTCGAGGCCTGGCATACGAAGCGCGAAGGGAAGGCGCTGATCGACAACGGCTTCCACATCGCGGTCACCGACCTGCGCGAGGGCGGGACGCTCGAAGAGCTCGCGCGCCTACCGGAGGAGCACGGCGTCACCTCGTACAAGCTGTTCATGGCCTACAAGGACTCGCTGATGGTCGACGACGAGACGCTGTTCCGCACCATGCAGGTGGCCGCCGAGACCGGTGCGCTTGTGATGGTGCATGCGGAGAACGGCGATGCGATCGAGGTGCTGATCGGCGAAGCGCTCGCCGCCGGGAACACCGACCCGATCTACCACGCGCTCAGCCGCCCGCCCGAGACGGAAGGCGAGGCGACGAACCGCGCGATCCAGCTGTCGCGTGTCGCCGGTGCGCCGCTGTACGTGGTGCACGTGTCCTGCGCGGAATCGGTGGAGCCGCTGGCCCTTGCGCGCGAGAAGGGCTGGAACGTGCACGGCGAGACGTGCACGCAATACTTCTTCATCGACCAGTCGTATCTCGAGCGACCGGACTTCGAGGGCGCGAAGTACGTCTACACACCCCCGCCCCGCCTGAAGGCCAACCAGGACGTGCTGTGGAACGCGGTGCGCACCGACGTCCTCTCGGTGATCTCAACCGACCATTGCGCATACCTGTTCGCCGGGCAGAAAGATCACGGGCGCAACGACTTCTCGCAGATCCCGAACGGCGGCCCCGGGCTCGAGAACCGACTGCAGATGATCCACCACTTCGGCGTGCGAACCGGACGCATCTCCCTGAACCGGATGGTCGAGTTGCTCTGCACGAACCCGGCGAAGCTCTTCGGGCTGTATCCGCGCAAGGGCACGATCGCGGTCGGCTCGGACGCAGACATCGTCGTCTTCGACCCGGAGAAGCAGGTCACGATCTCGGCGGCGACGCACCACTCCCGCTCGGACTACAACCTCTACGAGGGAGCCGAGGTGCAGGGGTCGCCCGAGGTGGTGCTGCTGCGTGGCAACGTGCTCGTCGAAGACGACACGCTGCTCGCGAGGCCGGGCACGGGGCAGTTCATCAAGCGGGCGAAGTTCGGCGAGGAGCTCCGGCCCCCCGCCGCCCTCGCGGGCTCAGTGCGCGCCTCTTAGCGCGTCTGCGGGAAGCCGAGATCGACCTTCGAGGTGGCCGGGTCGGGCCAGCGCGAAGTGACGACCTTCGAGCGGGTGTAGAAGTCGATCCCCTCGGGCCCGTAGATGTGCCGGTCGCCGAAGAGCGAGGCCTTCCAGCCGCCGAAGCTGTAATACGCCACCGGCACCGGGATCGGCACGTTGATGCCCACCATCCCGGCCTGCACCTCGAACTGGAACTGGCGTGCGACGCCCCCGTCGCGCGTGAAGATCGCCGTGCCGTTTCCGTAGGGGTTCTCGTTCACCAGGCGCACCGCCTCGTCGTACGTCGCAACGCGCGTGACGCTGAGCACCGGCCCGAAGATCTCGTCCTCGTAGGCCCTCATGCCCGGCTTCACGTCGTCGATCAACGTCGGCGCGAGGAAGAACCCGTCGGCGGGGCAGCCGTCACGGCCGTCGACCACAACCGTCGCACCGTCGTCGGCGCCGATGTACGACGCAACCTTGTCGCGGTGAGCGCGCGTGATCAGCGGGCCCATCTCCGACGAGGCCTCCATGCCGTCGCCGACCTTCACGTTCGGAATGCGCTGCTTGATCGCCTCGACCAGCGGGTCGGCCACGTCGCCCACGGCGACGAGCAGCGAGACCGCCATGCAGCGCTCGCCGGCCGAGCCGTACGCGGCCGAGACCGCGGCGTCGGCCGCCATGTCGATGTCGGCGTCGGGCAGCACGATCATGTGGTTCTTCGCTCCGCCGAGCGCCTGGCAGCGCTTGCCGTTCGCAGTCGCCGTCTCGTACACGTACTTGGCGATCGGGGTCGAGCCGACGAAGGAGACGGCCGCGATGTCCGGGTGCTCGAGGATCGCGTCGACGGCCACCTTGTCGCCGTTGATCACGTTGAAGACGCCGTCCGGCAGGCCGGCCTCCTTCAGGAGCTCGGCCACATAGAACGACGCCGACGGATCCTTCTCGGACGGCTTGAGTACGAAGGTGTTGCCGCACGCGATCGCCGGCGCCCACATCCACATCGGGACCATGGCGGGGAAGTTGAACGGCGTGATGCCGGCCACGACGCCGAGCGGCTGGCGGATCGAGTAGACGTCGACGCCCGTCGAGGCCTGCTCGCTCATGCCGCCCTTCAGCAGATGCGGGATGCCGCAGCAGAACTCGATCACCTCGAGCCCCCGCGTGACCTCGCCGAGCGCGTCCGAGAGCACCTTGCCGTGCTCGCGCGTCAGGTGCTTGGCGATCTCCTCGCGCTTGGCGTGGAAGAGCTCGCGGATCGCGAAGAAGAGCTCTGCCCGCCGGGCCAGCGAGAGCGCGCGCCACGCGGGCAGCGCCTGCTTCGCCGCCTGCACCGCACGGTCGACCTCAGCGACCGACGCGAAGTCGACGGCGCCCGTCTCGGCGCCCGTCGCCGGGTTGAAGACCGGGCCGCTTCGACCCGACCGCCCCGGGTAGGCGACACCGGAGATCCAGTGGTTGATCGGCTTGACGGTCGCGGGTGCGTCGACGAGATCGGTCATGAGGCTCCTCCTTGCGTTTCTCGCAGGGAGCCTAGCGCTACCGTCTGCGCAATGGCCGCAGCGCCCGCCGAGCTCGCAGAGGAGACGACCGCCTACCTCCCGCCCCGTCCGACGTTCGAACGGGTCGACCGCGGCGATCTCGTCTATGTGGCAGGGCCGCGGAGCGCCATTGTCAGCCGCGTGCGGGTGGCGGACGTGGACGAGGCGGTCGACTGGGCCCGCGCCGAGTCGCGCCGCCGGGGCCTGAACGAGACCGGCTGGTGGGTGGGCTGGTCGGCGACACCGGCTGACGTCGCGGAGCGCCTGCTCCACCTCGGGCTGGTGCCGGACGAGGTGCCGACCCTCACCGGGATGACCTGCGAGACGCCGCCCCCGGCCGCGGACCGCGTCGACGTGCGCCCCGTGGAGACACGTGCGGAGCACCTCGAGGCGATCCAGGTCGACTGGGAGGTCTGGAACCTCGGCCCGGACGAGCGGGCCGAGCGCCGTCGCCTGGAGGTCGAGCGGTTCGACGAGATCCAGGCGTCGGGCCTCGTCCACCACTTCTCGGCCTTCGACGGCGACCGCCGAGTCGGCTTCGGGCGGGCGATCGACCTGGAGCAGGGCGTCGCGCTGATGGGCGGGGCCGTGCTGGCGGACGCCCGCGGCCGCGGCGTCTACCGCGCGCTCGTTCGCGCGCGTTGGGACCATGCGGTCGCGCGCGGCACGCCCCTGCTCGTCGTGCAGGCGGGTGACATGTCTGCGCCCGTGCTGGCAGGCCTCGGCTTTCGCGCCCACGGTGTGATCCTGCTCTTCACCGACCGGCTGTAGGATCGGGTCGTGGCCACGACCGAGAACCGCTCCGCACTGGGCAGGCAGATCGTCGAGGACGCGAAGCGCTACGTCCTCTACTCGTGGAGCGTGCAGAACGCGATCAACCCGATCGCGGTCGAGCGCGCCGAGGGGCGGTACTTCTACGACTACGACGGCAAGCGCTATCTCGACTTCGCCTCGCAGCTCGTGAACGTCTCGATCGGGCACTCGCACCCGAAGATCGTCCAGGCGATCAAGGACCAGGCGGAGACACTCGCGACGATCGGGCCGCCGATGGCGACGGAGTCGCGCTCGCGCCTCGGCAAGCTGCTCGCCGAGGTGACGCCCGGCGACCTCTCGATGTCGTTCTTCACGAACGGCGGCGCCGAGGCGAACGAGAACGCGATCAAGCTCGCCCGCTGGTACACCGGCCGCAGCAAGGTGATCGCGCGCTACCGCAGCTATCACGGCGCGACCGCGGGCGCGATCACGCTCACAGGCGACCCGCGCCGCTGGGCCGCCGAGCCCGCGATTCCCGGCGTCGTGCGCATGTTCGATCCGTACACCTACCGCTGCCCCGCCGGGCACCCCGATCCGTGCCCCGTCTGCACCGGCGGCCCGCATCTGGAAGAGATCCTCCAGTACGAGGGCGCGCAGACGGTCGCAGCCGTGATCCTCGAGACGGTCACCGGCACGAACGGGATCATCGTGCCGCCCGACGGCTACCTGCAGTCGATCCGCGAGGTGTGCGACCGGCACGGGATCCTGCTGATCGCCGACGAGGTAATGGCCGGCTTCGGCCGCACCGGCAAGTGGTTCGCGGTCGACAACTGGAACGTCGTGCCCGACATCCTCACGGTGGCCAAGGGCATCAACTCCGGCTACGTGCCGCTCGGTGCGATGGTCGTGCGCGAGCCGATCGCCGAGTGGACGCGAGACAAGATGTTCTCGGGCGGGCTCACCTACAGCGGGCACCCGCTCGCGTGCGCTTCGGGGGTCGCCTCGATCGAAGCCTTCCAGGAGGAGGGCATCGTCGAGAACGCGGCTGCGATGGGCGAGGTCTTCCGCGTCGAGCTCGCCAAGCTCGCGGAGAACCACCCATCGATTGGCGAGGTGCGCGGCCTCGGCTGCTTCTGGGGGCTCGAGCTCGTCAAGAATCGCGAGACGCGCGAGCCGCTCGTGCCGTTCAACGGGTCGGGCGAGGCCGCCAAGCCCGTCGCCGCCATGGCGAAGCGCGCGCTCGACCGCGGCCTGTATCTGATGACGCACTGGAACGTCGTCATGTGCTGCCCGCCGCTCACGATCACGCGGGACGAGCTCGACGAGGCACTCGAGATCCTCGACGACGCACTGTCCGTCGCCGACGAATTCGTCGATTGAAGGCTGCCGGGCTGACCCCGGAGATTCGAGAGTACGCCGAGACACCGGACCGTTTCGCCGAGGTCGCCGACGGCGCTTCGGTGTCGCGGTTCGACGACGGCCGAGTGTGCGTGATCCAGGGCCCGACCTGGGCGTCCGTGTGCGGCGTGAAGGTGGGCGACGACGAGGTCGCCGGCCTTGTCGAGCGAGTGCGAGAACTGGTGCCGGCCGAGAGGCCGTGCACCTGGTGGCTCGGCCCGTCGGCGCGCCCGGCCGATCTGCACGAGCAGCTGGTTGCGCACGGCCTCGCGATGCCGGGTGACCATGTCGCTGTCGTCAAGGCGCTCGCGCTCGTGGAGCCGCCGCCGGCGATCCCTGCCGGCGTCGAGGTACGCCGCATCGAGACATTCGAGGACTTCCTCGCCGGTCGCGACGTGCAGTGGGATGCCTTCGCCGTGCCGGAGGAGCGTCGCGCGCTCCAGCGGTCCCGCCTGCGCGAGGACTTCGACGAGTCGATCGAGCACGGCATCCCGGTCGGCTTCCTGGCCACACTCGACGGCCGGCCGGCGGCAACGGCGATGGCCGTCCCTTCCGAGCGCGGGGTGTTCCTGATCGCAGGCTCGACCGCGCAATGGGCTCGCAGCCACGGCCTGTACCGGGCGCTCGTGCGCGCGCGCTGGGACTACGCGGTCGAACGCGGCACGCCCGCGCTCGTGACACAGGCGATCCCCGGCACGTCGTATCCGATTCTCAAGCGGCTCGGCTTCCAGGACGTGTGCACGATCGACCGGTTGGAAGACGTGCACTAGAAGGTTTCTAGATGGTTGATCGGTAATTGCCGTTGTTGCGGGGAGGGTCTGTACCAAGCAGTGTGGTCGACGCGACCGGGGTCAAGGCCGGTGGGCCTTGGCGCCGGGCGCGGCGGGCGCAATGCGCCGTGTGCAGGCCCCCAGCCGCGACGGCGCTGAATTCCCGATCAACCATCTACTCGGGGTCGGGCACGTCGCCGGCCTCGAAGAGGCGAACGAACGTGTCGACCACGGCCGGCTCGAACTGGGTGCCGGCCGACGCGCGCAGGCGGCGGATCGCCTCCTCGGCGGACAGGCGCGCGCGATACGGGCGATCGGTGACCATGGCGTGAAACGCATCGCAGACGAGCACGATCCGTGCCTCCACCGGGATCTCGGTGCCGCACTTGCCGTCCGGGTAGCCCAGCCCGTCCCATTGCTCGTGGCAGGCACGCACGATCGGGCACACCTCCGCGAACCGGTCGATCGGCGCGAGGATCCTCTCGCCGAGCTCGGGGTGCTCCCTGACGATCGCGAACTCTTCGTCGGTGAGGGGGCCCGGCTTGTGGAGGATCTCCGAGGGGATCCCGATCTTGCCGATGTCGTGGAAGAGCGCCCCCAGCTCGAGCCGTTTCAGCGCCGCGCGATCGAGCCGCAACTCGCGGCCGACGAGCACCGCCATGTCGGTGATCCACCGTGCGTGCAACGACGTGTAAGCGTCATTTGCCTCGAGTGCATTCGCGAGCGACGCTACGGTCGAGACGAACGTCCGCTCGAGACTCTCGTAGTGCTCCACGCTCTCGATCGCGAGCTTCGCCTGATGTGCGAGGCCGGCGAGCAGGCGCAGCTGACGGTCGTGGAGCTCACGATCGCCGATCGTCGCGACCAGCGCACCCACCCGGCTGCCGTCGAGCCGAACCGGCGCAATCACATACCGCCCAACGTGTTCGGGCGCGACACCCTCGAGCGAAGCGACCTCGCTCGGCTCGAGCACGAATGGCCCGGCCCGGCTGTCGAGCCACTCGCGGGCGAGCACCCCCGGGTAGCGGCGACGGTTCGCGGGGTCGGAATCGGCCGCATATCCGCACGACGCACGCGCCACGAGGTCGCCTGCCGAGCCATCCTCCTGCAGCCAGAGCACCACCTGCTCGGCCCCGAGCACCCGGGCGGTCACCCGTACGCTCCGGCCGAGCACCTCCTCCGGCGACTCGGCCGTGGCGAACTCGCGGCTCGCCTCGAGCAGTGCGTTCGCGATCTCCGCCGCCTCCAGCTGTCGCAGGTAGAGCCGAACCTTCTGCAGGGCGGCAGAGGTTTGGTAGGCGAACGACGCGAGCAACCTGCGGCGGTTCTCGTCGAGCGATGCCACGCCGAGCACCAGCCGGCCCGTGAGACCGTCGTCCTCGCCGAGGTCGATGGACACGCCCGACGAAAGCGGAGGCCCTTCGCTTGCGACGCATTCCTCGCCGAGCCACAACGAGGCGGCCCCGGTCTCGAACAGCGACAACGCTGTGTGAACCGTCTGCGTGCAGATCTCCTCGACGGTGTGCGCACGCGAGACGACGTCCGCGAACGCGAGCAGCGCCTTCGCGTACTCCGCTTCGAGCCGCTGCTGCTCATACAACCGCGCGTTCTCGAGCGCGACCGACGCCTGGCCGGCGAGCACTTCGAGCAGGCGAACGTCGTCGTCGTCGAACTGATTCAGCCCGAGCTTGGAGATGACGATCGCTCCCGTGACACGCGACCCGTAGCGCAGCGGCACGGCGGCGAGCGACTCCTCCAGCTCCGCAGTGCCGGGAATCGTGTACGCGAACTCGCACTCGAGTGCATTCGGAATGAGCAGCGACTCACCGGTCTCCACGACGCGACCGGTGATGCCCACGCCGACCGACGTCGTGTACGCGTCGGCTGCCGAGCCACCCTTCGCATCGTGGTCGCCGACAAACGTGACCGGCCGCAGGTCGTCGCCGTCGCGCAGGACGACGCGGCAGTTGTGGTAGTCGATCAGCAGCCGCAACTCGGTGGCAATCGTCCTGCCGATCTCGCGTACGTCGTTCAGGCGGTTCAACTTCCCCGCCAGCGACTGCAGCATCTTCATATGGCCGATCGAGCGAACGTCGCGAGCGGCGGTGACCGCCCCCGGCTCGGGGCGCTCGGACGGACCGTCGTCGTAGACGACGCACTGGTTCTTGCCGCGCGCCTTGGCCGTCATCATCGCGGCCTCTGCGCAGGCGACGAGCTCACGCGGATTCATCGCGTGCTGCGGCCCCTGGGAGACCCCGATCGACACCGTCATCAGCCCGGCCGGCTCGAACTCGATGGTGCGCAGGCGCTCGGTGAACCGGGCGGCGAGACCGAGAGCGTCGCCGGCGTCGCACGAGGGCATGATCACGCCGAACTCCTCGCCGCCGATCCGGCACACGACGTCCGAGCCCCGCACCGTCTCGCGCGCGACGCGCGCCAGATGCGTCAGCAACTGATCGCCCGCGCCGTGACCGTAGATGTCGTTGACTCGCTTGAAGTCGTCGAGGTCGAACATCAGGACCGCGACCGAGTCGCGCGACCGCGAGGCGCGCGTCAACTCCGAGCGCAGTCGCTCGTGGAAGAAGCGGTGGTTGTACAGGCCGGTCAGCGAGTCGGTCTGCGCCAGATGCTCGAGGCGCGCACGGATCTGCGCGTTGTCGATCGCAAGCGCAACCGCGTCGGCGAACCACTTCGCCAGCTCGAACTCATGCTCAGCGAAGCCGGCGTTCTCGCCGATCCGGTAGATGTTGAGCGCCCCCTTGAGCGCGCCACGGGCAATCAGCGGCACGGTGATCAGGGCCTCCGGCTCGACGGGGGTCCCAGGGACGTTCACGACCCGCGGGTCGAGGTGCGCGTGATTCGTCCAGACCGGGCTGCGGTTCTCGACCGCCCATCCTGTGATCCCCTCACCGAAGCGCGGGCGGCTGCACATGATCTCGTCCTCGTAGGCCTGTGAGCGGGCGAGGACGGGGATGAGCTCCCGGCGTTCCTCGTCGACCTCGTAGATGTGCAATGCCTCGAAGGGCATCAGCTCACCCAGCGTGACCACGATCCGGTCGAGGAGCGCGTCGAGACTCTGCTCCGAGAGCACGTGGTGGAAGACGTCCGCGAGACGGCGGTACGACTCGACCAGAGCCTCCGGCAGGCTCCCGTTCTCGGACGCACCGATATCCGGCGGACGCGCCGCAGCTGTCTGGCGGACCATGCGGCTAGTCATCGGCCGGGAGGAAGCCCGGCTTTAGAACAAGCCGCAGGCGCGGGCGGTATTCGGCCAGGGCTCGAATCCGCGCCCGGAAAGGTAGGCGCGGGCGGCCGCCTGCACCTGGGCCCAGGCGGGCCAGTTGTCGGCGGTTCCCCAGCGGGTGACGAAGTCCGCGCCGTAGAGCCCCTGGAAACCGCGGTCCATCTGCAGACCGCCGTAGTACCCGTTCCCGGTGTTCGAGTGCCAGCCGCCCTCGAAGCGGTGGATGCACATGAACGAGCCGTGCAGCCAATCGGGAATCGCGACCCCGTGCTGTGCGACCTCGAGCGCAGCCAGGGCGCTGCGGCGCTGCCAGAGGCGCAAGGTCTCACCGGGCGTCGCTGCGCGCGCACTCGCGAATCCAGTGGCGAGCCGGCCCGGGTAGACCCGGTGCAGCTCCAGGGCGAGGCCGCGGCTGTACGCGAGGCGCACGGCGAGGCGCGCGTGCGGCTTCGGCGCTGCCGGCAGGCTCACCTGCAGGCGCCGGTGCAGCACGGCGAGCGCCTCATGCTGGGCCAGCGAGGCACGACGCGTCCAGCGGCCGACCGCGGCCCGCAGGTACGCCGGGTCGGTGCTGCGGCGCTCGGCGAGCGGGCTCGGCGCTGGTTTCAGGTGTGCCGCGCGCTCGTAGGTCCAGGCCAGCGACCGGTAGTTCGCGACGAGCGCACGCAGGCGAACGACTGCCGGCGGCTCGTTCGGGCGCACGCTTTCACGAGCGCTTGCGGCGCCGGCCAGCATGAACGTCAGGACGATCGCGAGCCCGACCAGGCTCAGGGGCAGCGTGAACCGCATGACACGAGGACCTCCTTTGGCGCGGAGCTTCACGGCTTCGAGGGGGTGTGGCCTGCGGCGGCGGGCGAACCGCCACGGGCGACCGGGGGACGGTAGCGAGGTCCCCGGACTGCTCGCGGAGAAGTTTTAAGGATTTTGTAAAGGAGAAGAAAGTGATGTTGGTCAGTTTTAGAAACTGAGCCACCACCGAAAGAGGTGAAACACTTGTCGAGTGTTGATCGCAACCGCACCCAACTGGGCTGAGGCACTCACCGGCATCGGCTCCGTCTTGGCCGGCGCGTCGTTCTTTGTCGGCGCTATCGGTGTCCTGCTCACATGGAACCAACTACGCGACGCACGACAGGACCGCCACGTAGAGATCCTCACCGAACTTGCGCGACGCTGGGACGAACCGCGGCTCACCGAACCGCGAGTGGCCCTCCTAAAACGCGATAACCAGGAGCACGCGGCTTACGTCAAGAAGTGCCTTGACCACCCGACGTCAGGCGACCTAGAGACCCTATTGAGGGTCCCAAACTTCTTCGAGGAGATGGCCGTCCTTGTTCTGTCCGGCGCAATTGACAAGCGTCTGCTGGGGCAGGTATGGAGCACCCTGATCCTGACATATTGGGCCTACTGGCAACTCTCGATTGAGGAGCTTCGAGCCCGCCGTGGTTCGCAGGCATACGTCCAATTCGAGCGGCTAGTAGACCTCATGGCGCAGCCAGATCCGCCACCCAAACACTGGGTGTCGCTGTTGGATCCGGCGGGCTAGCGGCGCTTCTTGCCGCCGCTGCGGATCTCAAGCTGATCAACGGGAAGAGCCATGCCCTCATGTTAGCCAAAAGAAAGGTCTGCGGACGAGGGCCGACCGGCTGATTTGAACTCCGGGCGGCCTTCGCCACCGGAAGTTTGGCTCAGCTGAAGAGATCGAGCTCCGGCTCGATCACGAGCTCGCGCGCAGACCCGTCGCCGTCGAGCTGCAGCCCCCGAATGACGACCGCGGGCACCCCTTCTGCCTTGCCACGGACGAGATCCGCCGCCGCCGCGAGCTCGTCGGCGATCGCCACCCGGGTCGAGCGCAGCTCCTGGCCGATCCTGTCGGTGGTCCCGCGCAGGTCGAGGACCGGCGGAATCCCCGCCAGGCCGATCGCCACGTCGGTGGTGCCCTGCCGGAAAGGGCGCCCGAACGAGTCGGTGACCACCACCCCGACGCGTGCCCCGGTGAGCTCCCGCACCCGGTCGCGAACTCGCCGAGCCGAGGCGTCGGGGTCGACCGGCAAGAGCACGAGCATCCCCACCTCGGGAGCGTTGGAGTGGTCGACGCCTGCCGAGGCGCAGATGAAGCCGTGCGTCGTCTCGGCGATCACGAGCGAGCCCCGCTCGCGCACGATGCGCTTCGCCTCCCGCAGCACCGCCTCGACCTCGCGCGGGTCGCGCTCGTCTGCGGCGAGCTCGATCGCGTGCGCCGAGGCCTCCAGAGAGTCGATCCTGATCACGCGCCCCTCAACCTTGGAGACGACCTTCTGGGCGAGCACCAGCACGTCGCCGTCGGCGAGCTCCTGCAGCGCGACCACCATCGCTGCAAGGTCGTCGCCCTCCCGGATCTCGGGCAGGCCGCGGACGGGGATGATCGAGATCACGCGTCGACGCCGCTGATCCGCACGCCGGCGTGCGCGCGGTAGCGGCGGTTCAGGTTGACGATCACGGCGGTGAGCCCCTCGAGCGCCCGCGCGCTCGCGAGCGGCCCAGCATCGAGCGCGCGACCGGCGACGAGCTTGGCTGCGAAGGCGAGCGCAAGCTCCTTGGCGGCCGCGTCGTCGCCACAGATGAGTGCATCCTCGTCCGGCGCCGCCTCCTCGAGGTTGGCGGCGGCGATCGAGTGCAGGCCCGCCACGACCGGCGCGCGCACGAGATCCTGCACGCGCTCGGCCAGACTACGCGCGTCGGGGTCGGGGAACATGCCGGCTCCCTTGTGGAACTCGATCGCGCTCGCCACGCTGAGGAGCGGCGTGTCGCCGAGAGCCTCGGCCACACCGCGTGCGGTCTCGAGGGCGGCGTCGGCCTTCACCGCGAGCACGGCAAGGTCGGCACCGGCAACGGCGTCTGCGTTCGTCGCGCCGGTGACGCGTGCGCCGCCAAGCTCGGCGGCGACCTCCTGCGCTCGGACGGCATCGCGCGAGCCGACCACGACGTCGTCCTCGGCGAGCGCGACGAGCCGGGCTGCGAGCGCGCGGCCGAAGCTGCCGGTGCCACCCAGGATCGCGACCCTCACGCGAGCGCTCCTGCGGCGTGGACAGCCGCCTGAGCAAGCCTGCGTGCGGCGCTCTCGTCGGTCATGAGGGTCTGCGTGACGACCGTCTGGCGCACACCCGGCACCGCTCCGGCGGCCTCGTCGGCCTCGTCGATCACGATCGCGTCGAGCAGGCCCTCGTAGCAGGAGGCGACGTGCGCCGGCGTCGTGCCGCCGGCGAGCCGGGCGAGCATCCGGTCCGCGGGGCCCTTGACCGCACGACCGCCGATCAACGGACTGACGGCGACGCAAGGGACGCGACGGCGCTCGAGCGCCGCGCGGATCTCCGCGACCGCCAGAATCGGCCCGATCGAGACGTACGGGTTGCTCGGTGCGAGCAGGATCACGTCCGCCTCGTCGATCGCCGCGACGACCCCGGGGGCCGGTGCCGCGTCGGGCGCACCGGCGTAGTGCAGCGCATCGACCTCGTCGCGGTGTCCCCTGGCGACGAACCACGTCTGGAATGGAAACGTGCCGGCCGGCGTCTCGACGAACGTGCGCACCGGATCGTCGGTCGCGGGCAGCAGGCGCGCGACGAGACCAAACGCGCGGGCGATCCGCTCGGTCGCCTCCGTCAGCGTCGCACCGCCGCGCAGGAGCTCGGTGCGTACGAGGTGCAGGCCGAGATCGCGATCGCCGAGCCGAAACCACGACTCTCCGCCGAGCTCCGAGACGGTCTCCAGCGCCTGCCAGGTCTCGGCTGCGCGCCCCCACCCGCGCTCCTCGTCGGAGAGGCCGGCCAGCGTGTAGAGGATGCTGTCGAGGTCGGGCGAGATTTGCAGGCCCAGCACCTCGAGGTCGTCGGCGACGTTGCCGATGATGGCAACCGATCTTGCCTCGACGACACCGACGAGGCCGCGCAGGAACCGTGCGCCGCCCACGCCGCCCGAGAGGACCGTGACGTTCATGCCGCCGTTTCGAGGTGAAGCTCGGCCAGCACCCGCCGGGTGTGTTCACCGAGCCGCGCGCCGAGGCGGGCAAAGTCGCCGGGCACATCAATGTCATCCGCCAGGTTCGGCAGGTCGAGTGGCCGCGACGGGCCGAGGGCCGCGAAGCGCTCGGCGCTGCCGGGCCCGTAGACCGGCTCGAAGAGCTGCGCGTCGGAAAGTGCAAGCGCGTTCGTCGTCCCGTCGGCGGCGGCGACAAGCGCGAGCCCGCCGTCGGGAATCGCGCCGACGAGCGCAAGCAGGTCGCGCGTCGTGACGCAGGGCAGGTCCGCGTTGACCACGAGATAGGGGCCGCGCAGGCCGGCGGCCGCTCCGGCGGCGAGTGCGGCAACGACGGCTGCGCCCTGGCCGCGGTGCGGGTCCTCCACGTGCGTCACGCCGGCCGGCAGGCCGGGCTGCTGCGACGAGACCACGTACGCCGGGCCGATCGGCGCAGCGGCGGCGAGCACGTCCGCGAGCATCGCCTCGGCGAGGCAGACGCGGGCGTGCTCCGACAGCGTCGCGAGGCGGCGCTTCGGGTCGCTACTGCGGAACGGAACGACGACGGTCGCCATCGCCCAAGGACACTACCGAGGTCGGCCGACCCGCCCCCGGCAGGCCGGCAGCAGGGTTAACCGTGTGCGACCTCGCGCACGTCGATCCAGTGCGTCCCCCGCAGCGCCTCGACGATGCGTGGGTCGGTGTGCTCCGGATTGAAGACGTGTGCGTCGAGATCGCAGCACACCGCGACGACATCGGGTGAGAGGCCGGCGAGCTGCACGAACGCGTCGACCGGCAGTTGCACCTCGGCCACGGTGTAGTGGCGGAACTGCAGCTCGGGCGTCAGCTCCATCAGCTGGGGCCAGTCGGGGCAGGCGCGAGAGCTCACGAGCGCGGAATTGGCGCGCCCGCGCCGATCTCCTGCAAGGACCAGTCCCCTTCGAGCAAGACGGCGCCGGTCTGCCCGCCGGCCGGAAAGACGAAGAAGCGCACGGCGTCGTCGAGCGAGTGCAGCAGGCCGCCCGTTTCGGCGTCGACGAGCGCAAACCGCAGGTGGAAGCGGCCGTCGGCGAGCGGCAGCCGGGGCAGCCGGAAGCGAAGCTCACGCTCGCCGCTGCCGCCCGGCCAGCCGAGGGCGCCGGTCTCCGCGCCCGCCGTGCCGAGGACGAGGCCGCCGTCGTCGCGCAACTCGAGCGTGACGACGGGAGGCGCGAGGCCCGGCTCGGCCGAGACGACGAGCCGCACGGTCGCAGGCTCGCCGGCGGCGAACTGGGTGCGCTCCTCACCCTCGTCGTCGCACAGCTGCGCCGAGACGATCCGGGCCTCGCCGCTACCCCACTCGCGCAGACCTGCCTCGAGCTCGTCGGGGTTCGCGTCGGCCGCCAGCAGGCGGCGGTAGGCGCCGATCGCCTCGCGGGTCGCCCCGTCGAAGGCCACCTCGCCCTGCCGCAGCAGGACAGCGCGATCGCAGAGCCGTTCGACAGCCTGGGCGTCGTGTGAGACGAAGAGGATCGTGCCGCCCCGGTGCTTGAACTCGGCGATCTTCCCGAAACACTTGCGCTGAAACTGCTCGTCGCCGACCGCGAACACCTCATCCAGAAGCAGCACGTCGGACTGGATGTGCGCGGCGACCGAGAAGCCGAGCCGCATGTACATGCCCGACGAGTAGGTGCGCACGGGCAGGTCGATGAACTTCTCGAGCTCCGCGAAGGCAACGATCTCGTCCATCGCCTCGCGCACGCGGGCACGCGACAGGCCGTGGATCGAGCCGTTCAGATAGACGTTCTCGCGACCGCTGAAGTCGGGGTGGAACCCCGCCCCGAGCTCGAGCAGCGACGCGATGCGGCCGCCCGCCTCGACCCGGCCCGACGTCGGCTTGATGATCCCCGAGATCAGCCGCAGCAGCGTGGTCTTGCCCGAGCCGTTGCGGCCGACGAGCCCAACCGCCTCGCCCGGATCGACAGCGATCGAGACGTCGTGCAGCGCCTGCACGTCGCGGGCGCCGCTGCGCCCGCGCGAGACGAACACGTCCTTGAGCGTGCGCTGCGCCTTCGGGTAGACGCGAAACGTCCGCGAGACGCGGTCGACGACGATCCCGCCGGCGGTGTTCAAATCGACACCGTCATGCGGCAACCGCGGCAGCCGCGCCGCGCACGATCTCGCCGAGCGCGCGCACGAAGCGCGGATCGTCGTTCGGCATCTCGATGCGGTCGAGCGAAAGGCCGAGCTCGCCGGCCTTGTCGCGAGCCTCGTGGTCGATGTCCCAGCGAATCTCGAGATGATCCGACACGAAGCCGACGGGGCAGACGAGCACCTTCTCGACGCCCCGGCCGCTCAGGTCGACGAGGTGGTCGAGGAGGTCCGGCCCGAGCCAGGGCTCGCCGGTCGGCGACTCGCTCTGAAACGAGAATGACCAGTCGACAACCCCCGCAGCTGCGGCAACGAGGCGCGCCGTCTCGAGCAGCTGGTCGCGGTACGGGTCACCCTCCTCGAGGATGCGCGCCGGAAGTGAATGCGCCGTGAAGACGACGTGAGCATCCGTGTCGCGGATCCGGTCGGCAAGCAGTGCGACGAAGCCGGGGTCGTCGTGCCAGCTCTCGATGAACACGACCTCGGCACGCTGCGCGGCCGCCTCGTCGAGCAGGCGGCGGTAGCCGGCGATCGAGAGGCGGCTGTAGTGCGGTGCGAGCACGAGCCCGACGAGGCGCGTCGCCCCTCCGGCGAGCGCACCCTCGACCGCGTCGGCGATCCGCGGCGTCCAGTGCTTCATGCCGGTCAGCACCGGCACGCCGAGCTCTGCCTCGAGCGCGGCCCGCGTCGCCTCGGTGATCGCGTTCAGCGGGTTCGAGTCCTCGATCCCGAGCGCGCGGTAGCGGGCGACCAGGTCCGCCAGGTTCTCGGGCGCGATCGGCCGGCCGCCGCGGACGTCCGCGTAGTAGGCGGGCACGTCGGCGATGCGCTCCGGCGAGCCGTACGCCATCAGGATCACCGCGGTCTCAGGCACCGGCGTGAACCGTACTGCGCTGGACGAGCTCGGCGAGCCGCGAGACCACGTCGGGATCGGTGCGCGGCAGCACGCCGTGGCCGAGATTGAAGATATGGCCCGGGCGACCGCCGGCCCGCGTGAGCACGTCGAGCGCCGCAGCCTCGACGCGCTCCCAGGGTCCGAGCAGCACCGCCGGGTCGAGGTTGCCCTGCACGGCGTGCTCTGGACCGACGATCGCCCAGCCGTCGTCGAGGGCGATCCGCCAGTCGAGGCCGATCACGTCGCCGCCCGCACGCGCCATCGCCGGCAAGAGCGTCGATGCGCCCGTCCCGAAGTGGATCGTCGGCACGCCGGCCGCGGCGAGGATGCGGGCCGACCACGGCGCCACGAACTCCTCGTAGTCGGCCGGCGACAGGGCGCCCACCCACGAGTCGAAGAGCTGCACCACGTCGGCCCCCGCACGGGCCTGCGCGGCCACGTAGGAGCCGAAGCAGCCGGCGAGCTTCTCCATCAGCGCGCGCCAGACGGCCGGCTCGGAGTACATCAGCGTCTTCACGGTCGCGAACTCCCTCGAGGGTCTCCCTTCGACGAGGTAGCCGGCAACGGTGAACGGGCCGCCGCAGAAGCCGATGACCGCCTGTTCCGCGGCGAGCTCGCCGCGAACGATGCGGATCGCCTCCAGAAGCGGCGCAAACGCGTCCTCCGGGTCGGGCACGCGCAGCGCCTCGACATCGGCGAGCGTCCGTACGGGCTGCTCGACAACGGGGCCGACACCCTCCACGAGGTCGACGTGCAGGCCCATGCCGAGCACCGGGGTCATGATGTCGGCGAACATCACCGCCGCGTCGACACCATGGCGGCGCACCGGCTGCAACGTCACCTCCGCGCACAGGTCCGGCGTCCCGGCGACCTCCCAGAACGAATGGCGCTCACGGATCGTCCGGTACTCGGGCAGCGAGCGTCCGGCCTGGCGCATGAACCACACCGGCGTGTGCTCCACCGGCTCGCGCCGGGCAGCCCTGACGAGAAGCGGGTCCATCCGGCGTTAGGCTAGCCGCCGTGTCGAAGGGACCTCTTTCCGTCCGCTGGGGTGCACCGCCCGCGACCGCCCCGCAGGCGGGCGCCGTCGAGACGGTGCGAGTCGAGCTCGAGAACACGGGGGCGATCGCCTGGGGCCGGGGTATCAACGTCGCCTACCACTGGCTCGACCTTCGCGACAACCCGATCGTGTGGGACGGCGACCGCACGCCTGCGCCGGGGCTTGCCCCCGGCGTGCGCGGCACGGTCGACGTGAAGGTACGCGCACCGATCCCGCCCGGCCGGTACCGGCTCGCCTTCGACCTCGTGGCCGAGAACCGGGCCTGGTTCTCGGAGCTCGGCAGCCCGATGCTGGCGCAGGACATCCCGGTCGGCGACCGCGCGGGCGTGCCGCACGCGGAGCTGCCTGACGGCGTCGTGCCGGCGGCGGACTGGCAGGAACGCGTGCGCGCCACGCACGCAGAAGGCTTCGCCGTCGTCGCCGGTGCGATCGCCTGGGACGGCCTGCGACGCCCGGGTGCGCTGGCGCGCTACGAGCCCGGCCCCGGGCGGATTCCCGGCTTCGCGGCGCCGCTCATCTGCCCGTCTGTCCTGCCCGGCTTCGAGCTCGAGCGGCTGGAAGACGTCGCGGGGTTGCCCGCGTTCGCGGCACCACGCACCGAGCCGTGGGTCTATGACGGGCGAATCGTGCTCAAAGCTCGACCGCAATCCGGTCGTCGACCGCGTTGAACACGACGGCGCCGAGCGTGAGCGCGACCGCGGCGGCGACGACCAGGTAGATCACGTCGGCGAGCCGCGGCGCGTGACCGAGCCACAGCGCGTCGCGAACCGCGTAGACCGGCGGCGCGATCGGGTTCCCCCACCGCAGCACGTCGAGCAAGGTGTGGTGGCGCTGGGCGCTCGCCGGGAGTTGGGCGAAGCGCCAGAGGATCGGCGTCATGAAGAACCACGGCAGCAGCGCGGCGGCGATCAGATGCTCGATGTCGCGGTAGAGAACGTTGAGGCAGGCGACGAGCAAGCCGATCCCGGCGACGAGCGCCACGAAGACGGCGGCGAGCGGCAACGCCATCCACACGGTCGAGCGGGCTCCGGGAATGAAGAAGAGCGAGAGCACGAAGATGATCGCGATCATCACCGCGAACGAGACCCCCTGGGTCGCGGTCGACGAGAAGGCCACGAGCTGCCGCGGAAACCGCACCTTCTTGATCAGCTCGGCCGAGTCGACGAGCGACCGCGACGCGGCCTGGAGCGAGGTGGCGAAGAAGATCCAGCAGGCGAGCCCGGCCAGCAGATAGAGCGGGTAGTGCGGGATCTTCTGGCCGTTCCAGATCAGCCCGAAGACAACGAGGTAGACGCCGAGCAGGACGAGCGGGTTGAGCAGCGACCAGGCGACGCCCAGGACCGAGCCCTTGTACTTCGCCTGGAAGTCCCGGCGAAAGAGGTTTGCGAAGAGCTCGCGGTAGCGGAGAAGATCGGCGTAGACCGTCATCGTCGGGAACTAGTCTAGGGACGGCTTGTGTCGGCAAACGAAGCCCTAACACCCCTCGGCTACCCTCGGCGCGCGTGAGCATCGTCGCGGCCCTCGCCGCCCTCCCCGCTTCCGCGCTCGCGGTGGTCCTGTTGCTCCACACGCCGCTCGCGCACCGCCTCGTGGCCGCGCCGTCCGCCGACCGCTGGCACGAGCGGGCGACGCCGCTCTTCGGGGGCGTCGGGATCTTCCTCGGCATCACCGTGGGAATCTGGCTCGCCGCGGCGTTGCACGCGTTCCCGGTGACCAAGGAGCTCGGCGGAATCTACGGCGGGATCGCGCTGCTCTTCGTCGCGGGCTTGGTCGACGACCTCCGCGCTCTGCCCCCGCTCGCCAAGCTCGCGCTGCAGTTCGCCGCGGCCGGCCTCGTGCTCGCAACCGGCACGGACGTCCAACTGATCCACTCCGAGGTGATCGCCTCGGCGGTCGCGCTGCTGTGGCTCGTCGGGATGACCAACGCATTCAACCTGCTCGACAACATGGATGGCCTCGCCGCGACACTCGCCGGCATCGCCTTCACCTTCTTCGCGATCGACGCCGTCACGGTGCACCCGAGCCATGAGGTGCTGGTCTTCGCGCTCGCGGGCGTCCTCGCCTGCGCCGGCTTCCTGCCGTTCAACCTCCGCCCCCATGGCAAGGCACTCGTGTTCATGGGCGACTCGGGCTCGCAGGTGCTCGGCTTCGCGCTCGCGTCGCTCGGGCTGTCGGCGAGCTGGAAGGTCGCAGGGACGACGGTCGCGACCTTCCTGCTCCCGATCCTCGTGCTCGCGGTCCCGATCCTCGACACGACGCTCGTCACGATCGTGCGCCTGCTCGAAGGGCGCCCGGTGTACCAGGGTGGACGCGACCACAGCTCTCACCGCCTGGTGCGCTTCGGCCTGTCCGAGAAGCACGCCGTCTTGCTCCTCGCGCTGATCGCAACGGCACTCGGCGGGACGAGCCTCGCCTACAACGTGCTCGACGACCAGAAGCTCGCGGTGGTCGGCGTGGTGGTGACCTTCTTCCTGCTCGTGCAGTTCGCGAGCTTCCTCGCCGACGTCGAGCGCCGGGTCGCCCCGGGCGCAGACGAGACGACGTCGCTGAACGCCTTCGCCGTCCATTCACGGCGGCTCGTCGAGGTGGCGATCGACTTCGCGTTGATCACCGCCTCGTTCGCCTCGGCCTACCTGGTCCGCTTCGGGTGGCCGGGCACGGTCAACCAGCGCCACATCGCCGAAGTGACGCTTCCGATCATGCTCGCCGCGCGCTATCTCGCCTTCGTGCCGTTCGGCCTGTACCGCTCGATCTGGCGGTACGCGTCGAGCCGCGACATCGCGGCGATCGCTTCGGCCGTCGTCGTCTCCGAGCTCGTCGCTCTCGCCTACATCGCGCTGACCCGGTCGACGGGCGACTTCTCGCGCTCGTTCTTCATCGTCGATGCGCTGATCTGCGCCGCCGCGATCGGGGCGTCGAGGCTGGCCGAGCGGACGATCGTCACCGGGGTCCGGTCGTACCGCAGCCGGACCGGCCGGCGGACGATCATCATCGGCGCCGGCCGGACAGGCCGCAGCCTGATGCGAGAGCTGCGCGAAACGGCGGGCGAGCGGGTCGTCGGCCTGGTGGACGACAACCCCAAGCTTCGCCGGCGCCGCGTCCACGGCGTGCCCATCGCCGGCGGTACGCACGAGCTCGAGCAGCTGCTCGAACGCCTCGAGCCCGACATCGTTCTGGTGACGATTCCCGACGCGCCGCGCGAGCGACTCGACGCGATCGTCGGGGCCTGCACCGCGGCCGGCGTCGAGTGCCGCTTCGTGCGGCGCGAGATCGACCTCGATCCTCGCGTGGTGCTCGGGGCCGGGGCCGAGTGACCGCGCCGCCCGCCGCGCAGCGGACCCTGCTCGACCGCTTCCTCGTCCTGATCCCGCTCGCGGTCGCAATACTCGCGCTCCTCACTCTGCTCTTCTGGGAGGCGGCGATTCGCCGCACGCCGACGATCTTCACCGACGAGCTCGAGTGGTCTCAGATCTCGCGTGCGATCGCCGCAACGGGACATGCGGCCCGGCGCGGCGAGCCGACCTCGTTCAAGTCGCTCTATGCGTTCCTGATCGCGCCATGCTGGTGGATTCACCCGACGGCCGCCGCGTATTCGGCGATCAAGTACCTGAACACGGTCGTGATGTCGCTGACGGCGGTACCCGTGTTCCTCGTCGCACGCACGCTCGTCTCGACCCGCTGGGCGCTGGCGGCCGCACTCGCGTCGCTGTGCACAACCGCCCTCTACTACGCCGCGTTCATCCTGCCCGAGGTCCTCGCCTACCCCACATTCATGCTCTGTGCCTGGGTCTCGATCCGTGCTCTGGCGGGAGGCGGGCGACGGTATGTCGTCGCCGCGATCGTTCTCGACCTGCTCGCCGTCGAGGTGCGGGGCGAGCTGGTGACGGTGCCGGCGGCCTTCGCGCTCGCGGCGGCGGTTCTCTTCGTCGTCGGTCCCACCGGGCAGCGCCTCCGGCGGACGTGGGGCGTGCTCGACCACATCGGCGCCGGACTGCTCGTCGTGGGCGCCTTCGTCGTCGTCAACAGACTGATCAGCCCGCATGTACAGCAGTGGTCGATCGTGACGCAGTCGTGGCAAGGGCGCCTCTGGTCGCTCGGGATGCAGGCGACCTCGGCGCTCGCCATCGGGCTCGGTCTGTTGCCGCTCGTGGGCGGCCTCGCCTCGTTGTGGCTGCCCGAGCGGCGCAAGGACCCCGCCTGGCGTGCCTTCGCGGCCTTCTCCGGCGCCGCGATGATCACGGTGTGGCTGTACACCGGTGTCAAGGCCGCGTACCTCTCGACGGTGTTCGCCACCCGCGTCGAGGAGCGCAACATGATCTACCTGGGGCCGCTCCTCCTGATCGGAACCGTCGTCTGGCTGCGGTCGACGCGCCGTTTCCTGCCCGGAACGCTCGCGGCGCTCGGCTTCACTGCCTGGCTCGTCATCTACTACGGCTACCAGCTCGACTTCCCGTACTTCGAGGCGCCGGGATACGGCGTCGCGGCGATGGCGAACCGCGCCTGGCACTGGGACCAGCATGCGATTCGCCTCGGTCTGATCGCCGCGTGCATCGTGCTCGGTGTGGCCGTGGCCGTCCTGCACGCGCGACGAGTGCCCGCCCGGGCCAAGAGCATGCTGGTGATCGCGCTCGCCGCCGCAACGGTGACGTGGATGCTCGCCGGCGAGATCACAAGCTCGCGCGGGTCGGCGATCCAGTCGAAGATCTACGCCGGGAACCTGCCGCAGCCGCTCGACTGGATCGACCAGGCTGACCACGGCGGTCACACGACCTTCCTGGGGCAGGACATCTCGTCGGGCCAGGCGCTCGGGGTCAACCTGCTCGAGTTCTGGAACACGTCGGTGAAGAACATCTGGACGCTCGACGGGACGTCACCGGGGCCGGGCCACGGCCTGACACCGGACCTGCAGAACCGCTACGGCATCCTGACCCACGATCCGGGCGTGCCGTATGTGGTCGCGACCGCCGGTGTCGACGTGGTCGGGCCCGTCGTCGCGAAACAACCGGGGCTGACGCTGCGCCGGATCGTGCAGCACCCGTGGGCGCTCCAGCAGGCGACCTACGGCGTCTCGAACGACGGCTGGATCTCGGGCACAAGCGACACGCTCGTCGCGCGCGGCACGTACGCGTACTTCGGGCCCGAGCGGACACCCGGCACGCTCTCGGTCGACGTCAGCCGTGCAGGCTTCTGCTCCAAGCAGGCGCCCGGGACCCACATCACGGTGCGGATCGGCCCGCTCGCCCTGAACACCCAGCGCGCCGCGTACGTCCGGCATGCGAAGCGCATCGTGACGTTCGAGCTGCCCAACTGCGGGCAGCGGCAGATCAAGGTGACGATCGCGCCGCCGGTCGCGGTGGACATCCGCGCTTCGCCCACCGTTCGCCCGACCGACTACGGCGCGAGCGACAACCGCGAGCTCGGGGCCCAGGTCGGATTCTCGTTCACCCCGAAGCGCTGAGCAGGAGCGGGAAGCGCACCCGTGTCAGAGCCCGCGCGCCGGGCAGCGGTTCGAGCGCCCAGAGCGCGGCCTGCAGCGGGCGCGGCAGCCTCGCCCGCTGCGGCATCAGAAACGGGCGGAGCTCGATGCGCTCCCAGCCGGCGGCGCGCACGTCGGCAAGCAGCTCGACGGTCGAGTACGCGCGCGGGTCGAAGTCGAACACGAGCTTCTTGCGCGTGTAGCCACGGACGCGGGCGAGGAACGCGCGCCGGTCCGGCACGAGGTAGAGCGAACGAAAGATCGTCGTCGCGTCGACCGGCCCCGGCGGCACGTAGTCGAAGCTCCCGTGCACCACACGGTCGCCGAGCTCGCGCCGGCCGACCTCGACCATGCGCTCGCTGGCGTCGACTCCGTGGTAGTCGAGCCCGAGCGCGATCAGGTGAGGTCCGAGCCCGCCGTCGCCGCAGGCGATGTCGAGCACCGAGGAGCCCGCGCCGAGGGGCGGGCCGTGCGCAACGACGAGCCGCGCGCGCCGCGCGTAATAGCGCTCGGCGTCGGCGTAGTCGTGCGCGCTGTAGCGCTCGGCGACCGCGTCGTACTTGCGAAGGACGTCCTTCACCGCGAGAGCAACCGTTCCGGGTGCTTGCGCACGAACCGCAGGACGCCGGCCCAGTGCCACAGCGTGCGCCGGGTCAGCCAGCGCTTGTCGGTCTCGGCCTTGTGCTCGTGCGCGACGACTGCCTGCGGTACGTACCAGCGTTGCCACCCGGCCCGCATCGCCCGGTAGGCCAGGTCGATGTCCTCGCCGTAGAGGCGGAAGCCCTCGTCGAAGCCGCCGAGCTCGTCCAGCATCGCCCGGCGCAGCATCAGGAAGCCGCCGAGCATCCAGTCGGCCTCGACCGGCCCGGCCGGCGGGGCTTCGTCGAGATGGAAGTGGCGGCGCTGGGGCACGACGAGCCGCAGCGGTGTCCGCCGGACGATCGTCCCGGTGACGGTCGGGAACCGGCGCCGCGAGGGCTGCCAGGTCCCGTCCGGGAACACCATCCGCGGCCCGGCGATGCCGCAGCGCGGATGCTCGGCCATGAAGGCGCGCAGAGCCTCGATCGCGCCCGGCGCCGGCACGGCGTCCGGATTCGCACTCACGACGAGCGCGCCGGTCGTGAGCGCGACTCCCTTGTTCACGTTCGCCCCGAACCCGAGCGGCTCCGCGTTGTGCACCGCCTCGACACCGTCCGGGACCGAGCCGGGGATGTTCGCGATCACGACGAGCTCGTCGACCTGCGGGCGCAGCGCCGGCAGCGACCGTTCGAGCTCCCGCGGATGCCCGTGCGAGACGACGACCGCGGCAACCTTCACCGGCGGATCCCGCTCCGGCGCCGGCCAAGCCGGCACCTGCGCTCCTGGGATGCTCCGTCGAGCCTACGCATCCATCACCGCGCGGTAGACCTCCACGGTGCGCCGAGCCGACTCTTCCCAGGAGAAGGCCTTCGCCCGTTCGAGACCGGCGCGCACGAGCCGGTCTCGGCCGGCGAGCGCGCGCCGGACGGCGCCGGCGAAGTCGCCGTCGTCGGCATAGGTGCCCGCGTCGCCCGCCACCTCGCGCAGGGCGGCGTCGTTCGAGAGGACGACGGGAACGCCGCTCGCCATCGCCTCGAGCGCGGGCACGCCGAATCCTTCGTAGCGCGACGGCAGGAGCAGCGCTGCGGCTCCGCGGTAGAGCTCCGCGAGCTGCCGCTGGTCGACGAACCCGCGTACGTCCACGCCACGGGCGCGCAACTCGCGGACGAGCCCGGGCTCCTTCTCCGGGCCGGCGACGACGAGCGGCATGCCCACCTCGGCCGCCGCCCGCGCCGCTTGCAACGGGTCCTTGCGCGCCTGGATCGCGCCCACGAAGAGCAGGTAGCCGCCGTGGCTCCCGTCCCCCGGGGCAAACGCGGGGTCGACGCCGTGCGGCGTCACGGTGATCTTCTCGGGTGCGATCCCGTACAGCTCGACGGCGTCGCGCTTCGTGCGCTCCGAGACCGCGAGCACATGGTCGGCCCGCTTCGCCGCGCGCGGCACGACGGCCTTGAACGTCAGGCGGTCGAGGCGTCCCATCACACTCGGGTCGCGCTCGAAGTGGAGGTCGTGCAGCGTGACGACGCTGGGCCCGCTGAAGCCGAGCGGCAGCGCGTGCTGGAAGTGCGCGAGCTGCGGGCGCAGCCGCCGCAGCAGGCGGGGCAGCATGAAGGCCATCCGCGCCTCCTGCAGGCGAGTCGCCAGAACGAGCGGCTCGACGCCCTCCGGGACGAGCTCCGGATGGCGCGTCACGGCGGCGAACCGAAGATCGGGCGCGACGCGCGGCAGCTGGCGCAACAGGTTGAGCACGTACGTCTCCTCGCCGGTCCGGTTGCGACCGAGCACGTCTGCGTCGACGACGATCACGCAAGCTCCTCGTAGACCGCCTGCGTGCGCTCGGCCACCTCGGACCAGGTGAGACCGCGGCGCGGCTCGGCGTGTGACGCGCGAGCGATGCCGTCGCGGATCGAGGCGACATCCTCCGGGTCGACGTAGACGACGTCGTTCCCTGCGAACTCGGCCATCGCCGAGTCGCGGCTCGTCACGACCGGGCAGCCACACGCGAGCGCCTCGGCGACCGGAATCCCGAAGCCTTCGTAGAGCGAGGCGTAGACGAGACAGCGCGCGCCGCGATAGAGCGCCGCGAGCTCGGCGTCCGGAACATCGCCGAGCCAGGTGACGTTGGGCGGCGGCGCGACGCCGCCCCAGCCGAGCGCACCGACCACGCGCAGCTCGCCGTCGACCGCCTGCGCGATCCGGGCCAGATTCTTGCGCGGCTCGAGCGTTCCGACGGCGAGGACGTAGTCGCCGTCGGCGCGCGGCCCGTCGGCCGTGAAAACGTCCTCGACAGCGTTCGGCACGACCCTGATCTTGTCGGGATCGGCGCCGAGCAGGGCGACGAGCTCGCGCTTGGTGAACTCCGAGACGGCGATCACCCGGTCCGCCGCCGCCACGACACGCGGCACGGCGACACGCGAGTACGTCCGCGTCCAGCCGTTGAACCACTCTGGATGGCGCAGCACGGCGAGGTCGTGCACGGTGACGACGAGCGCCTGCGAGGAACGAAACGGGCCGCGAAACGTGGGGCAGTGCAGCACGTCGGCTCCCGCCGGCGCACTCAGACGCGGGTACCAGAGGACGTCGGCCGCGAACGTCCGAGCCCGCGAGGTGGCGGGATAGGACACCTCGATCACGTCGAGGTGGTCGCGCAGGGCGCGGACGTACCGCGCGGTGCCCGCACGGGTCTGCCGAAGCGGCGTCGTGTCGAGGGCTACGCGAATCGCTCGTACCCTTCGAGGAAGATCTCACCGACGCGCCGCCACGAGAACCGCCCTGCGTGCTCGAGCCCTGCGGCGCGCAGCTCGCCGGCTCGCGCCAGCGCCTCGCGGACACCTCCGGCGATCGCGTCGGGGCTCTCGGGGTCGACACGAACAGCCGCGTTGCCCGCGGCATCGTCCAGCGACGGATGCGCCGAGGCGACGACGGGCGCGCCGGAGGCCATCGCCTCGGTGATCGGCATCCCGAACCCCTCGAAGCGAGAGGGGTAGACGACGGCAGCCGCGCCGCGGTAGAGCCGCGCCAGCTCGGCGTCGCCGACCCTGCCGAGGCGGACCACTCCGGGCCGGTCGAGCTGCGGCTGCTCGCCCCAGCCCTGCCCACCCACGACCGCGAGCGAGAGGCCCGTGTCGCCGAGCAGGGCGAAGGCATCGACGAGTGTGCCGAGGTTCTTCCGGGGCTCGAGCGTCGCGACGGTCAACACGTACGGGCTGCCGAGGTCGGCGGACTCGCCGTCGGTCGTGAACTCGGGCGCAATGCCCGGATTCGCGACCAGCACCCGCTCGCGCGGGAAGTCGAGCGTCTGCGCAAAGTCGTCGGCAGTGAATGACGAGTTCGCGAACACGACGTCACAGGTGAGGGCGGCGTTGCGGTACTTGCGGCCGTGCATCGACCGGGTGCGCTTCGTCGTCCACTGCGGATGATGCAGCGGGACGAGATCGTGAACTGTCGTCGCGCGCACCCCGCGGCGCTGTGGCGGGTACATCCAGTCGCTGAAGTGCAGCGCGTCGAAGCGGCCGATCAGGCGCTCGGCTGGGGGATAGCCGGCCATCGACCACACGGTGCGCCAGGCGTGCGCGCCGGGAAGCCGCGCGAGTCGCAACTCCACGTCGATGCCCGCGAGCGCGTCGGGGATCGCGCGCCGCCCCGCCGGCGAGGTCGGCGCGAACGCGACGATCTCGTGCCCGCGCGGCCGGGCCACCTCGGCGAGCCCGCCGAGCGATCCACGGATGTAGTTGTTCACCCCGGTCCGCTCATGCGACAGCGGGCTGACGTCGAACGCGATCCTCACGACGTGAAGCCGTCGACGATGATCCCGAGCTGCCGCGTGTCGGCAGGCCCGGGAATACGCGTCACGGGCACGTCGATCGTCGCGGAGCAGCTTCGGACCTGAATGGCGCGCGTGCCCGCGATGCGATAGCTCCTGCCGTTCACGAGCACGATCTGGGGCTGCGGGAAGAGCTTGCCCTGGCGCAGATGGATCGTCGTGGATCCCGGGCAGGCGAAGCGCTCGATCGAGGCGTGTGCGCCGGTCCACCCGTCGGCGTAGACGCCTTCGGTCCGGTAGGCGAGCCGCACGCGCCGCTCGATCCGCCAGACGGTCAGGTTCTTGATCCGGTCGCGCGCGACCGCCTGCCCGATCAGGGGCAGGGTCGTCAGCACGTACCGCGGTTGCCCGAGACCCTGCACGTAGCCGTCGCGGCCGATGCGGGCATGCGCCTCGGGCAGCCCGCCGGGCGTCGGGTCGGTGGTGTAGGCGACCTGCCGGACGCTGCGGTTGAAGAACTCGTTTGTCCAGACGGTGAACTTGTCCATCGTCGGTGAGTCGTAGAGAACGGCGACGTCCGCCGACGGCCCGACGGCATGGTCGATCCACTCGCGATCGGGTTTCGAGGTGCCGCCGAAGAGCGCACCGAGCGAGGCGTGATGAATGCCGCCGTGCGGGTTCGCCTCGATCGGCCACAGCGCCACCGCATAGAGGGCGAGCAACGCAGCCGGCAGCGCGAGCGCATACCGCACCGGCACGAGCAGAAAGAGGAGCGCGAACGCGATCGCCACGCCGACGGCGACGGCGCCGATCTCGTCGAGTGTCGTGATCGTGTCCTGCAGCGTCCAGAGCGGCAGGAACGCGAGCGTGTCGGAGGTGGCGTTGCCGTTCAGGAGGCCGCTGAACGGGACGACGCCCACGAGCGCCGCCGCCACAAGCGCACTCGCGGAGGCGGCGCGCGGGCGCGGCAGGCCGCGCTCGATCCAGAGTGCGAGCGCGACGAAGAAGAGCGGTGCGACGAAGAACATGTTGCGCTCCTCGATGCGCTGGCTCTGCGTCGACGCGAAGGCCGCGACCTCGAGCACGAGCCAGCCCGTGAGCGGCAGGGCAGCCGCGACGAACGGCCTCGAGCGCTCCTTTGTGAACGCCAGGAACCCGAGCGCGGCGAACGGCGCGACGCCCACATACAGGTCGAGCTCGCCGAGGTGGTAGACGAGCCAGCGCAGAACGGTCGCGGCCGAGTAGCTCGAGCCGGTGGCCGCCCGGTAAGCACCGAGCGCGGCGAGCGGCGAGTTCCCACGAGCGACCTCGTACCCGAGCACGACGAGCCCGGCGCCGAGAAGCACGCCGTAGAGCAGCCGAAACTCGCGCCACCGCGCGCGCGGCAGCAGGAGCGGCGCGGTGAGGATCGCGGGCACGAGCGCGACGGCCTGCGCGCGTGTGAGGAAGGCAAGCAGCGAGAGCGCGAGCAGCGCCGCGACGCGCAGCACGGTCGGACGCTCGAGCACGAGCACGAGCACGAGCGCACACGTCAGGAAGAGCGGATAGAACGCGTTCTCCGTCATCAACGTGCCCGTGTAGACCATCGAGGGGACGGCGACGGTGAGGACCGCCACGACCAGAGCGAGGCCGGGGCGAACGACCCGGCGGGCGAGCAGATACGCGGGAACGGCGGCGAGCGACATCAGCACCGAGTCGATCGCCTTCGCGGCCGTATACGCCTGCGGCACCGAGCTGAAGAGACGAAACGCCGGCGCGATCAGCACCGGATAGACGAAGCCGTAACCGTGGCTGGGGACGCCGCGGACGAGGAAGTGCCCGCTCGCCGCGAACGACTTCGCGAGCTCGGAGTAGATGAGCTCGTCGACCATGATCCACGGCGCGACCATCTGTCGCGCCAGCACGATGCGAAACGCCGCGGAGGCGACGACGATCGCCGCAAGCCATGCCCACGCCGGCGCCGTCCGGGCGCGAGCGAAGAGCGTCACGCGAGGATTCCCGACTCGCGGGCGGCGCGCGCGAGCTCGGAGGCGTCGTCGATTCCGACCTCGGCGGCCGCCTCGGCGATCCGCCAGAGCACGGCGTCCTCGACGGCGGCGCCGCCCGCGGCGACCTCCAGCGCCGCGGCGTACGCGTCGGCGACACGCGGCAGTCCGTGCTCGCGCTCCACGTATGCGCGGGCGGCGGCCCCGAGCGACGCGCCGTGCTCGGCTGCGAGCCCGAGCGCGGCCTCGATCGTTGCCACTTCGAACTCGTCGACGGGCACCTTGAGCACGGCGTCGTCCGGCAGCTCGCTGAACCAGCCGACGTCGGAGACGAGCAGCGGCTTGCCGAGCGAGAGCGCGCGGATCACCGAGCCGGACGTCTCGCCCATCGTCGGGTAGCGCAGGTTGACGAGCACGTCGCAGGCGGCCATCAGCGACCACAGACGCTCTTCCGGCACGTAGTCGAGGCGAAGCACCCCCTCGGTCAGGCCGAGCCGCTCGAGCCGGCGCTCGACGTCGAACCGCTCGCCCGACGCGCCGACGAGCAGCAGCCGCGCCTCCGGCAGGCGACGGTGCAGCGACGCGAAGGCCTCGAGGAGCTGCGGGATCCGCTTGTTCATGTTCAGGTAGCCGAAGCAGCCGATGAGCGGAGCACCCGAGACGCCGGTCGCGGCCGGCGCCTCGACCGGCGGCCACACCGGGTGCGGGACCCGCCACAACGGCCCGCCGTAGCCGGCGGCTCGCGCGCGGTCGCCGACGTAGTGCGAGTGCACGATGAGGCCGTGCGCCTGGTCGAGCACGATGCCGGCGAGCGGGAAGCGCTCCGGTTGCGTCTCCCAGAGCAGCGGCAGCAGGTTGTCGAGCACGCCGAGGCCGAGCAGCCGTCCGGCCACGCCGAGGTCGCGCTCCATCGCCTCGAGGTAGGCACGGCCGTCGCCGCGGCCGATCGTGATGCCCGCGATCAGGTGGTGCAACACGAACTCGTGCAACACGACGACGCCGGGCCGCTTGCGCAGCGCGTCGACGATCCAACCGTGCGCGTCAGGATCGTTGCCGACGTGGTACAGCGCCACGTCGGCGTCGGGCGCCCGTTTCCCCTGGTGCGCCACGACGACCTCGACGCGTTCCGCCAGAGCGGGCAGGAGCAGCGCCGAGTAGTCGGCGATCCCCGAGCGCGACGGCGGCAGCGGCGAGTAGTAGGCGACGCGCATGATTACGCGAGGAGGGCGTCGACGCAGGCGTCCCAGGTGACGCGCTCCGCGATCGCGTGCCCGGCCAGCCCCCATGCCTTCGCCTCGTCGAGGTGGCCGGCGAGGTACGCGCAGGCGCGCGCGATCTCGGCAGGGTCCGGGGCGACCACGATGCCGGTCTGCCGGTCGTGCACGATCTCGAGCGGGCCGCCCGCGTCGCTCGTCGTCACGACCGGCTTGCCCGAGAGGAACGCCTCGTACGGAACCATCCCGAAGTCCTCGTCGACCGGTGCGTAGTAGACGGCCAGGCAGCGCGCGTAGAGATCGGCGAGCCGTTCGTCGTCGACCCGTCCGGCGAACTCGACCTGGCCGTTCAGGCCGGCTGCGAGGCCCTCGAGCCGCTCGCGGTCGGGGCCCTCTCCGGTGACCACGATGCGCAGCCCGGGCTCGCGCTTGGCGGCTTCGATCAGCAGGTCGATGCGCTTCGCCCGGTCGAGCCGGTTGACCGAGAGCACGTAGCCCTCGGGCTCGCCGGTTCGGTAGGCGAGCGTCTGCGGCGGATGCGGGAGCAGCTCCGCCTCGATCCCGTTGAACCGCTGGAGCCGGTCGGCGACGTTCCGCGAGGTCGCGAACACGCGCCGTGCCTCGCCGAGCGCGACAGCGTCGAGCCGCTCGATCGCCCGGCGGGTCGCCCTGTCTTGCGGCGAGGAGTCGAACTGGCCGAGCTCGCCGCCGTCGTAGTCGTAGGCCTGCCGGAACTGGTGCAGGACCCAGGCGACCTTGTTCGGGTGCCGCACGCAGTACGCGGGAAACTTCGTCGCGATCAGGCGGTCGATCGGGCGGCCGTCCGACTCGGTCAGGTCGACGAGCCGCCAGAGGAACGCCTGGTCGAGCACGCGTGTGCCGGGGTACCACTTGAACGGCACCGTCACGAGCTCCGCTTCGTGTCCGCGCGTCCGGAGAGCCGAGACGAGCTCCTCCGCCAGCAGCTCCGCCCCGCCGCGCACGAACGGCACCTGCGGCGCGCAGACTGCGATCCTCATTTCTGTTCGGGCCGCTCGAGGCGCTGGAGGCGCTCGTCGAGATCGTCGATCAGCTTCAGCACCGCGTCGTTGTAGGCGCGCTGGTCGGCGAAGGCGGGCTCGACGTACCAGCGCATCAGCCGGCGCAGGATCGACTTCAGGGGGCCGCCCTTGCCGACGAGCGGCCGCTCGGCCGAGATCGGCCAGAGCCGCTCGGCCTGGTCGCGCACCGACAGCCGCACCTGCGCGGGCGGCACGCCGGTGCCGCGCGGGCCGGCGGCGCGGATCTCCTCCTTCAGCCGCGCGAAGAGCGCGGCGACGTCTGTGGTGTCGTCGGGGTTGCCGGACATTGTGCGGGAGTGTAAAGAGCGGGCATTACGGCCCTGTAAGCGGCGCCGCGGCCCGCGCGACGGCCCGTGAGCTGCCGAGCACGCCCGCTCCGACGCACGCGAGCGCGAGCGCGAGCGCAAAGGGCACGGGGTGCGGCGGCTGCCGGTGGGTGAGGAACGGCGATACGGCCGCCGGCACGAGCATCTCGAGCCCGAAAGCGATCGGGATGGCGCGCGTTGCCGCCCAGGTCTGGAGCGAGGTCATCTCGTCGAGCAGCGCGCCCCAGCTCGCGACGGCGATGCCGGCGCCCCAGGCGACGGCGACGACGATGTGACGTTCGGCGACCGCCACATCGAGGAGCGACGTGCCGAGCCCGACCCACGCCCAGCCGAGCCCCGCGGCCACGCTCGTCGGCAGCCCTCCCGCGCGGCGGGCGAAGCGCAGCAGGTAGGGCGCGGGCGCGACGACGACGAGCGTGAGACCGACCGCCCAGGTGCCGGCCGTCGTGAAGGACCCCGTCTCCGACGGCGCAGCCCAGCCGAGGATCGCCACCGCCGAGGTGATCAGGACGGCACCCGCCACCTCGCGCACCCCGACCGTCTCGTGCAGCACGCTGACGCCGAGGACGAGCAGTACGACGAGCCCGAACCCGAGCGCCGGCTGTACGAGCGCCACCGAGCCGAGCGAGAGCGCCACGGCCTGGAGCGGCCACGCGGCGAGGCCGGCCGCCGTTCCGGCGAGCCAGAGGGGGCGGCGCAGGAGGCGGGCGATCAGCGACGCGCGCAGCGCCTCGTGCTCCGGGGCCCGGCGCGCCTCGAGCGCCTGCAGCGACGTGGCGAGGGCGTAGAACGACGCGGTGACGGTGGCGAGACAGACGGCGAGGAGCGCGCGCACAGGGGCAGACTACGATCGCGGCGTGGTCGGCATCTCCCTCCTCACTCTGGTGCCCGGCGAGCTCGGCGGCAGCGAGACGTACGTGCGCGAGCTCCTGCGGGGCCTCGGCCGGGTCGGCGAGCAGTCCTACCGGGTGCTGCTGCCGCCCGCCGCGCCCGCCGCGGCGGAGGGGCTGCCTGCCGAAACGGCGACCGAGTACCGGCACGCGCACACGATTCCCGAGCGCCTCGTTGCGATGGCGGCAGCAGCGGCCCGGCCCGGCCCGCTGCGCAGGCGGCTCCGCGGCGCCGGCGTCGTGCACTACCCGCTGACGCTGCAGGTGCCGGCGATGTCGCCGAGCGTGGTGACGCTGCACGACGTCCAGCACCTCGACCTGCCACGGATGTTCCCGCGCTCGGAACTGCTCTTCCGCAGGGTCGCGTGGCACCGCTCGATCCGCGCAGCCGACCGCGTGATCGTGCTGAGCGAGTTCGTGCGCGACCGCGCGGTCGCGACGCTCGGCCTCGACCGGGCACGGATCCGGGTCGTCCCGTCGGGGCTCGACCACGCGCTGCTCACGCCGGGCGTCGAGGAGCGCGAGCCGTTCCTGCTCTATCCGGCCCGGCGCTGGCCGCACAAGAACCACGAGCGGCTCTTCGAAGCGTTCGCACTCGTGCGGCGTGAGCGGCCGGAGCTCAGGCTCGTGCTCACCGGCGGCGGAGACGACGGGGCAGTCCCGGACGGGGTCGAGTCGCGCGGCCGGCTGCCGTGGCCGGAGCTCGTTCGCCTGATGCAGCACGCCTCGGCGCTCGTCTTTCCGTCGCTCTACGAGGGCTTCGGACTGCCGCCGCTCGAGGCGATGGCCTGCGGCTTGCCCGTCTGCTCGTCGAACGCCGGGGCGCTGCCGGAGACCGTCGGCGGCGCGGCACGGCTTTTCGATCCGCACGACCCGCGGGCGATCGCGGCCGCCGTGCTCGACGTGCTCGACTCACCCGAGGAGTGGCGCCGCCGGGGACTCGTGCGTGCGGCCGAGTTCTCGTGGGATGCGACCGCACGCGCGACCGACGCGGTCTACGCCGAGCTTCTCTGACCGAGACGGCCCGCACGCGCATCGCGCCAGCCGGCAAGCACCGCGCGCGCCGCGGCGGCACGCGCCGGATGCGAGGCGGCCTGTGCGAGGTGCGCCCCGACGACGATGCCGCGGCGTAGCGCGCGGAGCCCGCGCGGCAGCGGGGCGTGCTGCTCGGCGACCACGATCGTGTTGCGGGTGTCGTAGTAGAGATTCACCGTCGACGCACTGCCGCCCGACGCTGCCGACCCCTGGTGGCGAACGAGCGCGCCGGGCACGACGACGACCGCAAAGCCGGCGGCCCGGATGCGCAGCGACCAGTCGACGTCCTCCACGTACAGGAAGAGGCGTTCGTCGAGGTAGCCCGCGCGCTCCACCGCCGCGCGCGAGACCGCGAGCGCCGCGCCGTCGGCGCGGCCGACGTCGGCGGGCCCGCGCGGCGGGACCGTCCGCACGCGGCCCGAGTAGCCGAACCGTGCGTTGAAGGACGCGCCCGCGTACTGGACGGCGCCGCGCTCGTCGACGATCGTGCAGGCAAGGAGGCCGGCATCGGGCCGCGCGGAGGCGGCCAGCGCGAGCGCGTCGTACAGCCCGGGCTCGGCGACAGCGTCGTTGTTCAGCAGCAGCACCCAGTCCGCCCCACGCTCGAGCGCCCGGCGGATCCCCACGTTGTTGCCGCCCGCATAGCCGAGGTTCGCGCCGGTCCGGATCAGCTCGACGCCGGGGAAGTGCTCCTCGACCGCCCGGTCTGAGCCGTCGGTCGACCCGTTGTCGACGCAGATCGCCGGACAGCCGTCGAGCGAGGCGAGCGCGGCCGGCGTGTCGTCGCCGCCGTTCCAGTTGAGGACGACCGCGACGAGGTTCATGCCGTCAGGACCTGACGAAGTGGGCAATCGAGCCGGCACCCGGCTGCCGTTCCCAGCCGGCGCCGATCTCCGCGATCAGCCGCGCGACGCCCGGGTAGACGTTCCCGTAGCCGCCCGTGTCGACGGCGTCGTGGAGGAGCAGGTGCCCGCCGGGCCGCACGAACGCGCTCCACCGTTCGAAGTCGGCCTTTGCGCCCTCGTACGAGTGGTCACCGTCGATGAAGAGCACCTCGATCTCGCCGGGCGGCGGGTCGGCGGTGCGCGAGTCGGCGACGAGCAGATGCACCTTGCGTGCGAGCCCGTAGCGCTCGAGTGCAGCTCCCAGCTCGGCGTCGAGCCGCTCGCCTGGCAGGTCGGGCCGCAGCGCGACGTGGAAGTCGTACGACCACAGCTCGACCCCGTCGGGCAGCGCGGCCGCGAAGACGAACGTGCTGCCGCCCTTGAACCGGCCGATCTCTGCGACCGGGCCGCTCGTCGCGTTGCGCCCGAGCCGGTAGAGCAGCGCAGCCTCGTCGATCTGCAGGGACGCGACTCCGTGATTCAGCTGGTTCGACGAGAACAGGAAGGCCAGGTCCTCGAAGCCGTGCACACCTGCGGGCCAGCGCTCGACGTTTTCGAAGCGCATCGCCGCCGGGTCAGGCAGCACCGACGCGTGGATCAGGTTCTTGCCGAGTGTGGTGCGCCCGAGACGGCGGACGATGTCTTTCGCGCTGGGCACGCCGCCGAACGCTACTCCAAGCTCCGCACGTACGCCCACGCGTGCCGAAGTCCGGCGGGACGCCAGAGTGCAAACGCGGCCGTGTAGAGCACAAGGCCGGCGACGGCCGCGGGGAGCGGACCGGCGACGAGACGCGGCAGCACGAACGCGAGCGCGGCAAGACCGCCGCAGGCGACCGCGGCAACCACCAGGCCCCGTACCACGCGGACGAACGCGCCGAGGGCCACGAGCAGGACGGCGAGCACTGCCGCAGTCGTCACTCCGAGCCCGGCGGCGATGCCGCCGAGGCCGAACGCTGCGCGCGCGCCCCACTCGACGAGCACGTTCAGGCCGAGCGCCGCTGCGGCGAGCAGCGGGAGCCAGCTCGCGCGCCCGCGCACGAAGACGAGCGGATAGGTGACGGTCAGCGCGACCGAGGCGACCATCCACGGCGCGAGGTAGCCGACGAGCCGCCCGAGCTCGGCGCCGGTCCCGCCGCCGTAGCCCGGCCCGAGCACCCGGTGCACGATGCGCTCGCCCGCGAGCGCGAACACGCCGGCCGCGGCCGCGATCGGCACGAGGGCGAGCCACGAGATCGAGACGACGTGGTGTGCGGCGCGTTCCGGCGACGAGCCTCCGCGCGCGAACGGCACGGTGGCCACGAGCGCCACGGAGGCTGCCGTGACGGCGACCAGGAACGCGGCGATCAGGTACGCGTAGGAGAACGTGGTCGCGCGGCCCGCGCCGAGCCCCGAGGCGAACCGAAGGCCGATCACGTAGAGGCCCTGGAGCGCGATCGGCAGCATCACGCCCTCCCCCAGTTCGACGAGCCGGCCGAGGACGCGTCCGTCCGGGGTGCCCACGCCGCGGCGCCCGAGCAACGATGCGAGCGGGATCGCGAGCGAGACCGCGCCGTTCAGCGCGAGCCCCCACCCGAGCGAGCTGATTCCGTGCCCGAGCAAGGCGAGCGTCAGCGCGACCCCGGCCAGCGACCCGAAGGCGAAGCCGTAGGCGGCCCATTGGTAGTCGTCGAGTGCGGCGAGGGCACTCGCGACGAGCCCCCCGTAGATCTGCGCGACGGCGGATGGGACGATCCAGGGCAGCAGCCCGGCGGCGTAGTCCCGCGCCTGCGGGCTCGAGGTGAGCGCCGAAGCGATTCCGTGCGGCCAGACGCTCGCGGCCACGACGGCGGCCGCGAGCGGCACCGCGAGCCCGGCGGCCCAGGCCCCAACCTCGTGCGGCAGCCGGCCCGCGGCCTGCGCGGCGACGAAGCGCGGCAGCACGATCACGCGCAACGAGCCGGCGACGAGGACGAGCACGAGGTACGGGCCGTAAGCGGCGAAGAACCCGTCCGTCTTTACGCCGTGCCCAAACTTGCGGGAGAGAATGACACCCAGCACCGCCGCGGATCCACTGACGGCGGCGGTGGAGATGCCCGTCAGAAGCCCGCTTCGCAGCGCTCCCCGACCGCGTGAACGATTACCCTCCATCCGTGCCCGGCGACGATACAGCCACCTGGTCGCAGGGAGAGCTCGACGCCCTGCGCGGAGAGTTCGGAGACGCCTACACCGGCCGAACGGTGCTCGTCACCGGGGCTGACGGTTTCATGGGCTCGCATCTGACCGAAGCGCTCGTCCACCTCGAGGCGAACGTGATCGCCTTCGTCCGGGCGACCTCCTCCGGCGCGCTGAACAACATCGGGCACCTGCGAGGCCGGCTGCGCGTGGTGTTCGCCGACCTGACCGACAAGACGTCGATCGACTACCTGATGCGCGACCTCGCGAAGGCGCCGGACAAGCCGTATCTGTTCCACCTCGGGGCGCAGGCCCACGTCGGGGAGTCGTGGCACCGCCCGTACGAGACGGTGATGGCGAACACGATCGGCACGCTCAACCTCCTCCAGTCGGTCGTCGACCACGGGGTCGAGCTCGAGAAGTTCGACACAGCGGGAACCTCCGAGGAATACGGAAACGTGCACGAGGCGATGGCGGACCAGCACGACTTCGACGAGCTTGGCGGGCTGATCCTGCACGAGCGCTCGCCGATCAACCCGAAGTCGATCTACGCGACGGCGAAGGTCGCAGCCGACTTCTTCACGATGAACTACCACGACGCCTACGGCGTGCCGGGCGTCGTCACGCGCATGTTCAACAACTACGGGCCGCGGCAGAACCCGCGCTACGTGACCGGCACGATCATCACGCAGGCGCTGACCCGGCCCGAGATCGAGCTCGGGGCGCTCGAGCCGCTGCGCGACTTCTGCTTCACCACCGACGGCGTGCGCGGCCACCTGACCGTCGCCGCCCACGGTGTGCCGGGCGACCTCTACGTGTACGGGCAGGGGAAGAACATCTCGATGGCCGACTGGTGCGACCTGATCCTCACGACCGGCGCGGCGCACGGCCACTGGCCGGCCGACCGGCACGTCGTGACCAATCCGGACCGGCTGCGCCCGGGCGTGACCGACGTGATGGCGCTGCGCGTCGGCTACGAGAAGCTGCACCGCGAGACCGGCTGGGCGCCGAAGATCTCCTGGGAGGAAGGCGTGCTGCGCACGATCCAGTGGTACGCGGAGCAGCGCGAGCGCTGGCTCGGCCGGGTCGACTGGCAGGCGGGCGCGAAGGTCGTGGAGCGGTGAGCCGCGTGCTCGTCACCGGGGGCGGTGGGTTCGTCGGCTCGCATCTCGTCGAGCGCCTGGAGGAGCAGGGCCACGACGTGGTCGTCGCGCGCCGCCGCGACTACGACCTGACGCGCTTCGCCGACGCAGAGCGGCTCTTCGCCGATGCGGCCCCGGAGCTCGTCTTCCACCTGGCGGCGGAGGTCGGCGGCATCGGCGCCAACCGCGCGAACCCCGGCCGCTACTGGTACGCGAACCTGATGATGGGC
>Ga0307372_10001276_pt1 | contig 44319 bp, 46 predicted proteins | sample OX1MG_FD_202533 | JGI IMG/M metagenome (GOLD analysis project Ga0307372, IMG submission 202533) | Soil microbial communities from Risofladan, Vaasa, Finland - OX-1 | ecosystem: Environmental > Terrestrial > Soil > Coastal area > Acid sulfate soil | place: Finland: Risofladan, Vaasa | collected...
TCGACGGAAGGGTTTGGCACCTCGATGTCGGCTCGTCGCATCCTGGGGCTGTAGCAGGTCCCAAGGGTTGGGCTGTTCGCCCATTAAAGCGGTACGCGAGCTGGGTTCAGAACGTCGTGAGACAGTAGACCATTGCTGTCTATAAATCTGGCCAAATGCTGGAAACTCCGTAGCATCCCGCGCTACTCATCGTTAGCGTCCGGTCGGACGTTTACGATAGTGACAACGTGACGGGTGCGGACAATCAGCAGGAAAGGCTGGATAGCTACATCGCGGGTTACGTCGACGGAGAAGGAAGCTTCTCGGTCTCGGTGCAACGCAGTTCGACTTGTCGCGTCGGATTTCAGTTGGTTCCAGAGTTCCATGTCAGCCAGAACGGTGACAGGGCTCAGGTGCTCGAGCTGATTCGGCGCCGCTTCGACTGCGGTTACATCAAGCCCAACAGTCGGCGGGATCGAGCACTTGTTTTCGTCGTGCGCAAGCGCGTCGACCTGCTCGATCGCGTCGTTCCGTTCTTCGAGCGCAACCCCATGCTCTCGAGCAAGCAGGCGGACTTCGAGAAGTTCGCGCTGATTGTTCGGGAGCTCGCTCTCGGCCACCACCGCACGTCCGCCGGCTTCCGGCGGCTTCTCGAGACGGCGACCTCCATGAATGGGGGCGGCCGATTTAGGAAGGTGCAGTGGAACGAGCTCGTAGCTGTCCAGAATCCTCAGAGACTGCACGCCAGACAGGGCTCGTAAAGGGCCTGGAAGATACAGTCCGAGCTGCATGGCGACATGCAGAGTCAGGCAGAAATGACCTGGCCCCCGAGCGTCGCTCGGGTGTAACAGAACTGTCGGTCCCTATCCACCATGGGCGCTGGAGCTTTGAGAGGAGTCGTCTCTAGTACGAGAGGACCGAGACGAACAGACCTCTGGTGTATCAGTCGTCGTGCCAACGGCGCTGCTGATTAGCTACGTCTGGATGGGATAACCGCTGAAAGCATCTAAGCGGGAAGCCCACCTCGAGATGAGAGCTCCCATCCCCTAGAGGGAGTAAGGGCGGTCGGAGACTACGACCTTGATAGGCGGCCGGTGCAAGCGCAGCAATGCGTTCAGCCGAGCCGTACTAATTGCCCGAGGTCTTGATTTGAACACCGGGAAGAGTCGCTATGGAGTTTTGAGGGTGCCGCGCTCGGCGCGCCCCTTGACAGTTCGGCGGTCATACCGGCGGGGAAACACCTCTTCCCATTCCGAACAGAGAAGTTAAGCTCGCCAGGGCCGATGGTACTCGGAGGGCAACCTCCCGGGAGAGTAGGTCGCCGCCGATTATTTCCTGCGAAAAGGCCCGCGAGAGCGGGCCTTTTCCATGGTCCTACGCGGCTTCCTTCGTCGTGTCGAGCGCGCGCAGCCGCTGCACACGCGCGGCGATCGTTGGATGCGTGACGAAGAGCGCCGCGAGGCCCTCCTCCATGAACGGGTTGAACGGCCACAACGGCTCCGTGGCCGGCGAGGCCTCGAAGTTCACGAGCTCGGCCGCCTGCTCGAAGCGAATCAGCGCGTCGGCCAATCCGTGCGGCGACTCGCACAACGCCGCAGCGAGACGGTCGGCCTCGAACTCGCGCTTCGGCGACAGCAACAGGTGCGCGCACGCCGCCGCGACCGGGCCGACGACGAAGAGCAGGGGGCGCTGCAGCCATCCGCCGACCCGGGTCAGCTCGATCAGCGAGGCCGCGAGGACGACAACCGACGTCTGCAATGCCACGTCGCGATGCTTCACGTGTGCGATCTCGTGCGCGAGCACGGCCTCGAGCTCTGCCGGGGGGCACGCCGCCACGCAGCCGGAGCTGACCGCGACCGCCGAGTACGTCGGCCCGCGCCCGGTCGCAAGGGTGAGCGGCATCCCGGCCGGGAAGAGGTAGAGCTTCGGCTTCAGGACGCCGGCGCGAGCGGCGAGCCGCTCGACGGTCGAGTGCAGCAGCGGCGCCTCGGCGATCGGGAGCTCGTGCGCGTGCACCATGCCGAGCACCGCACGGTCGAACGTCCAGTAGGCGCCGACCACGAGCAGCAGCGCGCAGAAGACGAAGATGGACAGCAGGCGGAGGCCGCCGATCGCCCAGCCGATGAAGGCGAGGACGCCGCAGATCCCGAGGAGCAGCAGCCACGCTTTGAGGATGTTGCGCGCCGCGATCAGCGCGGCACCCCTACGGTTCTTCCGGTTCGCCGCCCCGGCCGTCGTCGTCCAGCAGCCCGCGCGGCGGCCAGTCGTCGTTCTGCGGGGCATCGCAGCGGCTGGAGCAGTGGAGCGAGGCGATGTTCTGCAGCGGCACGAGGATGTGGCCGTTCAACTCGATGTGCGCGACCTCGTCGACGTAGCAATAGGCGGTGAGCACGCCCTCCTGATACTCCCCGCCGAAGAGCGCGACCTCGACCTGCTCGCCCTTGTACTTCCCCGTGTAGTCCTCCACCGGAAGGTCAGTCTATAGAGCGGAGTACGCCGTCCTCGTGCGCGCACGCCCACACGACGCAGTTCTCGAACGGCCCTCCTTCGAGGCCGAGATGCTCGTGGACGCGTCGCATCGAGCCACCGTGCGTGACCACCAGGACGCGGTCGTCGGGATGGCGCTCGGCGATCCGCTGGACCGCGCGCAGGATCCGCTCGGCGTGCGCCTCCTTCGGCTCGCCATGCCACCCGTCGAGCGTCCCTGTCTCCTCGGCGGTCAGCCCCTCGATCGGGCCGACGTCGATCTCGCGCAGGTCGGGGTCGACGACGACCGGCACACCCAGGCGCACGCCGACGATGTCTGCGGTGTCGCGCGCGCGACTGAGATCGCTGGAGTAAATCGCGTCGAGCGACGTCGTGGTGAGCCTCTCGGCGAGCGCGCGCGCCTGCTCGCGGCCGCGGTCGTTCAGCGGCACGTCCGCGTGGCCCTGCCAGCGGCGCTCGGCGTTCCAGTCCGTTTCGCCGTGGCGAACGAGAAGCAACGTGGTCACGTCCGACTAAGGTACTCGCGCGATGGATCTCGGCCTGCGCGATCACGTGTGTCTTGTCACGGGCTCCACCGCCGGCATCGGCCTGGCGACGGTGAACCTCCTCCGCGCCGAGGGCGCGATCGTCGTCAGCACGGGCCGGAGCGGTGGAGACGTGCAGGCCGACCTCTCGCGGGCCGGCGAGCCCGAGCGTGTGGTGCGCGAAACGGAGGAGATGCACGGGCGCATCGACGTGCTCGTGAACAACGTCGGCGGCACCGACATCCGCAAGCTCGAGGAGCTCACGGAGGCCGACTGGCAGTCGTCCTTCGAGCTCAATCTCATGACCGCGATCCGTGCCACGCAGGCGGCGCTCCCGGGCATGCGCGCGCGCGGCGCGGGCACGCTCGTGAACGTGTCCTCGACGGCGGCGAAGCGCCCGTCGACGTCGATGCCGGACTACTCGGTCATGAAGGCGGCAATGCTTTCGTTCTCGCGGCTCGTCGCCGACCTGTACGCGAAGGACGGCGTGCGCTGCAACGCGGTCACGCCGGGGCCGACCGCGACGGGCGCCTGGCTCGGCGAGGGCGGGCTCGCCGACCAGCAGGGAAACCGGGACGAGGTGCTCGCGAAGGTCGGCGCGGGGAGGCCGCTCGGACGCCTCGCCGAGCCGGAGGAGATCGCCGCGGTGATCGCGTTCCTATGCTCCCCGCGCTCGAGCTACGTCACCGGCGCGGCGTGGAGCGCCGACGGCGGAACCGTCCCGATCATCATCTGAGCTCGGTCCCGATCCGTCACTGTGCGGCGTCGGGCCCAGCCACTACGCTGGAACCTGGGATGCCGGAGCTTGCCGGTCAGGTTGCCGATGCCTTCGCAAGCCTCGTGCGGGAGCACGAGGAGCGCTGGCTGTCGCCGCTCGCTGTGCGCTCGTACGAGTCGCGCGGGCGGAACCTGCCGGAGGAGGAATGCCGGCTGCGGACGCCGTTCCAGCGCGACCGCGACCGTATCGTCCACTCGAAGGCGTTCCGGCGCCTCCGTCTGAAGACACAGGTCTTCGTCGACCCCGAGGGCGATCATTTTCGCACCCGTCTCACGCACACGTTGGAGACGACCGGCATCGCCCGCGGCGTGGGCCGCGCGCTCCGGCTGAACGAGGACCTCGTCGAGGCGATCGGGCTCGGCCACGATCTCGGCCATCCGCCGTTCGGGCACGCCGGCGAGGAAGCGCTCGACGAGCTCCTGCGCGAGCGCGGGCAGCGCGGCTTCCGTCACAACGAGCATTCGCTCCGCGTCGTCGAACGCCTCGAGCGCGACGGGCGCGGCCTCAATCTCACGTGGGAAGTGCGCGACGGGATCCTCAAGCACACCGGGCCCGACGACCCGGAGACGCTCGAGGGGAAGATCGTGCGCATCGTCGACCGCGTCGCGTACATCAACCACGACATCGACGACGCGGTCCGCGCCGGCCTTCTCTCACAGAGCGACCTCCCCCTGGATGAGCTCGCGCTGCTCGGCGACACCGGCTCGCGCCGCATCGACACGCTCGTGCACGACCTCGTCGAGACCTCGGCCCGCGCCGGCGACATCGTGCAGAGCGACGAGATCGGCGGCGCGATGCTGTCGCTGCGCGCATTCATGTTCGACCGCGTGTACATGCAGCAGGAGCACGCGCACATCCGTGCGACGATCCGACGCATCTTCGACGACCTCGTCGACGTACAGGGCTACAGCGTCGAGGATGCGACCGACTACCTCGCCGGCATGACCGATCGCTTCGCGCTCGCATACTCGTGACTCGGCCGCCCCTCATCTGCGGCCCCTCGCCCGCGATCACGCATCGCGCTGCTGCGTGCTCAGTCGCGCCGATAGCCGCTGCTATCGGCGCTCCCTGCGTCCTTGCATCGCTCGGTGCTCGCGACCGAGGATGCCGGGAAGAGGGGCGGCCGAGTCACTGATGGCGCGCATCAAGGACAGCTCGGTCGAGGCCGTGAAGTCGGCGACGCAGATCCTGCCGCTCGTCGAGGATCACGTGCGCCTACGGAAGGCCGGGGGCACGTACAAGGGCCTGTGCCCGTTCCATCAGGAGCGGACGCCGAGCTTCACCGTCTCGCCTGCGCGCGGCACCTTCAAGTGCTTCGGCTGCGGCGAGGGCGGCGACGCGATCGCGTTCGTCGAGAAGCTCGAGCAGGTCGACTTCGTCGGCGCGATCGAGTTCCTCGCGGGCCGCTTCGGGATCGAGATCGAGTATGAGGAGATCTCGCCTGAGGCCGCGCGGCAGCGCGAGCGCGGCAAGCGGCTCGAGCAGCTGCTCGAGCGGGCGACCGTGTTCTACGAACGAGTGTTGTGGGAGAGCGACGCCGGCGCGTTCGCGCGCGAGTACCTCGCTTCCCGCGCGCTCGGCGAGGAGGTCTGCCGGCAGTTCCGGCTCGGCTATGCGCCAGGCGGGCCGACGCTCGCGCGCCGTGCGCTGCAAGAGGGCTTCGCGCAGGACGAGCTTCGGGCCGCGGGCCTCGCGCGACAGCGTGGCGACGACTACTTCTCCCGCCGGCTCGTCTTCCCGCTCGCCGACGCGCGCGGCAAGGTGCGCGGCTTCCAGGCGCGCAAGCTGCACGACGACGACCCGCTCCAGGCGAAATACGTCAACTCGCCCGAGAGCGGCCTCTTCAAGAAGGGCGACCTCCTGTACGGGCTCGACACCGCACGGCAGGCGATCGCGAAGGAGGACCGTGGGGTCGTCGTCGAGGGGAACACCGACGTGCTCGCCCTGCGGCAGGCCGGCTTCCAGCCGGTGGTCGCGTCGATGGGGACAGCGCTCACCGAGGCGCAGCTGAAGGAGCTCACGAAGTTGACGAAACGCCTCTACCTCTGTTTCGACGCGGACGCCGCCGGTCAGGACGCGACGCTGCGCGGGATGGAGCTCGCGGTCAAGCAAGGCTTCGCCGTCAACGTCGTCTCGCTGCCGAAGGGAACGGATCCCGCCGACGACCCGGCTGCGTTCGAGCGCGAGCTCGCCGCTCCGGTCAGCTATCAGGTGCACATGGTGCGGCTCCTGCACGAGCGCGCCGGCGACAAGCAGTCGTCGTACGCCGCCATCCGCACGTTCCTCGGCACGCAGGCCGATTCACCGGAGCGGCTCGACGCCATCCGGCTCGCCGCCGACCTCCTCGACCTGCCGCCGGAGACGCAGGCCGGCCTCGCGCCGCCGCGCACCGGGGCGCGCACGGCCGGCGTCATCTCGCCGCGGCTTCTCGACGCCGGCACCCGGCTCGAGCGCACCGCGCTCGCCGGCGTGGCCGGAAACCCCAGCCTGACGCGGATCCTCGGCGAGCTCGGCCCGGAGCACTTCGACGACGAGCTCCACCGTCGCGCGCAGGCGCACCTACTTGGCAACGAGCCGGCCGACGGCGAGCTGACCGCGCTCCTCGCCGAGCTCTACGCGCAGGCGGACGAGGAGAGCATCGGCGAGCAGACCGGGGAACAGCTCCTGCTTCGTCTGCGTGAACGCCGCCTCCAGCGCGAGCTCGCGGACGCCGACGACGACCGGCTCGTCGACTTGCAGCAGGCGCTGTTGCAGATCCGCACAGCCATCCGGGAATTCGCGTGAGCCTCGGTACAATGCGCGCCGCCGATCCCCGGTAGCTCAATTGGCAGAGCATCCGGCTGTTAACCGGAGGGTTGTTGGTTCGAGTCCAACCCGGGGAGCTTTGAGCGTGGACGACCGCTTCGACGAACTTCTACGCCGGCTCGGGGTGATCGACGATCTCGTCAGGGCGGGCACCCTGCTCGGCTGGGACGAAGAGACGAAGATGCCCGTAGCCGGTGCCGACGCGCGCGCCGAGCAGCGCGCGACCGTCGAGGCCGTCACCCATGAACACCGGGTGGATCCGCGGATCGGCGAGCTGCTCGAGGCCCTGCGGCCGTTCGAGGACGCCCACGATCCGAACTCCTTCGAGGCGGGCGTCGTCCGCGTCGCGCGCCGCGACTACGAGAAGGCGATCTGTGTGCCGGCGGAGCTCCAGGCCGAGCTCGAGCGGGCCGGGTCGCTTGGCTATCGGGCGTGGCTGCGTGCGCGGGCGGACAACGACTTCTCGATCATGCTTCCGCACTTCGAGCGCAACCTCGAGCTGCGCCGCCGCTACGTCGCTTGCTTCTCTCCCAGCGGCGATCCGTATGACGTCGTCCTCGACGACTACGAGCCAGGCATGAAGACGACCGAGGTCGAAACGATCTTCGCCCGCCTGAAGGAGCGGCTCGTGCCGATGATCCGGTCGGTCGCCGAGATGGAGCCCATCGACGACTCGTGCTTGCGCGGTTCGTTCTCACGCAAGGCGCAGCACCGTGTCTCCGTCGCGATCCTCGAGACGTGGGGGATGGACGACGACGCGTGGCGGCTCGACTACACCGTGCATCCGTTCGAGGTCTCGATGGCGATCCCCGACATCCGCCTCACCACGCGGTTCGACGAGGACAACATCCACGGGATCCTCTCGTGCCTGCACGAGTTCGGTCACGGCCTGTACGAGCGTCAGATCGACCCGCGCTTCGCGCGCACGTCGCTGGCCGACGGCGTGTCGTCGGCGATCCACGAGTCGCAGAGCAGGATGTGGGAGAACCTCGTCGGCCGGCGTTCGTCGACCTGGCGGTTCTTCTATCCGCTCCTGCAGCGCGAGCTGCCCGCCTTCGCCGATGTCCCGCTGGAAACGTTCCAGCGTGCCCTGAACAAGGTGAAGCCGACGCTCCGGCGGGTCGACGCCGACGAGGTCACGTACTGCCTGCACGTCATCCTGCGCTTCGAGATCGAGCGGGAACTGCTCGGCGGACGCCTTGACGTGCGCGACCTTCCGGAGGCGTTCGACGCGAAGATGCGCGAGTACCTCGGTCTCCAGCCACCCGATCTCGCGAGCGGCGTTCTCCAGGACGTCCACTGGTCGGACATGAGCCTCGGGTATTTTCCGACGTACGCGCTCGGCAACGTCGTCTCCGTCCAGCTGTGGGAGCGCGCGGAGGCCGACCTCGGCAACTTCGACGAGCAGTTCGAGCGGGGCGAGTTCGCCCAGCTCGCGGAGTGGCTGCGGGAGCACATCCACCGGTTCGGCCGCATGTACGAGCCGCAGGAGCTTCTGCGGCGGACGGTCGGCTCGACGATAGATCCCGAGCCGTATCTCGGGTACCTCCAGCGGGAGCTGGACGAACTGTTCGGCACCGCAGTCGGCTGATCCGAGTCGTCCCTGGCTTCGATACGATCCCGACGTGAGCTGGCTGTACATCGCCCTGCTCGCGTTGGCCGTTGCGGTTTTCGCGGGTGCGGAATGGCCGCGACTCGCGCCGCGCTTCGGGGCGGACGCCCGTCGGCGTCGTCAGCGCGCCAAGCGGAAGTCGACGCTGCACGTGGTGGAGACCGACGCGGACGATTTCGCGGCGAGCGTCGAGCGCGACCTCGCCAACCTGCCGACGATCGAAGAGACCGACCGGCGCTAGATCTAACGGACGACGAAGGTCGTCGAGAACGTCCTCGTGTTCGGCGTCGCGCCGTTCAGGACGTCCTCCATGTTCCGCGTCTCTTGATAGTCGGCGACGGTGACGCTCACGTGATGCGTGCCCGGGAGGAGATGCGACGGTGCGATGGTGAGGACGCCGCCCTTGAAGTGGAAGTCGGAAAGCACCCGGTCGACGGTCACCTGGATCGACTGCGGGTCGACGCCTGAGCCCGCATCCTTCAGGGAAAGCCGCAGCGACTGTGTCGCGCGGAGCGTGCGCGCGAGCAGTCGGACGCTCGGCGGCGTCGTGTCGTTGATCCAGAAGCGGAACGTGTAGGGGCCGGGCCTCGCTCCCGTGGGGGTGTCGAAGACGAAGTCGTACGTCCCAGGCGTGGGGAGCACCGCGCCGACGACCGGCTCGGCCTTGCCGAAGTTCGAGTACGGATTGAGGTCGATCGGTAAGCCTGTGTCCCCGAGCAGCCGGTTCTCATCGCGGTTCACGACGAGGCGCGGCGAGACCTGCACGCCGCGGGCGTGTGACACGACGGCGACCCCGAAGTTCGCGACCGGCCGCGTCAGGACGAACTCGAACACCTGCTCGGGCCCGCCGAGCGTGAGCGGAATCGGCGAGTTGCCGACGAGCCCGACGGGATAGCGATACGACGAGACGAGCGAGGGCTTACCCGCCGTGTTGCCCGTGTACACGCCGGCGCGCTTGATCGCGTGGATCGGCTCGGTCCCCAGCTTCGGCGCCTCGACGCCGAACCAGTACGGCACGCGGCGGACGTCCGTCCCGCGCGTCAAGACCACGAAGCCGGTCGCGTCGCCCTCCGTCGCGTTTGCCGCAGCGGTCACGGTGAGGTCGACGCTCGAGCCCGCAACGACGGTGGGAGTCGAGGGCACGATCGCCGCCCCGGCGAGCGAGGACTGCGATTGGATCGAAATCATCCACGGTGCAGGCCCACCGCCGGCGTCCGTCACCTGCAGTGTTTGCGTCGCCGTCGTTCCCACGTTCACGAGACCGAACGTCAGCCCGGTCGGATCGGTGAAGAGGAGCGGGTTGTCCGCGCGGGCGAGGTCGATGCGGCCGCCGCCCTCGCGCATCGCCGGCACCTCGGTCGTCGTGCCGGGCACATGCACGGGATCGCCGGTCGACTCGAGCGCGGACTTGATCTGCTCGACCGTCCACGTCGGGTGGCGTTGCATGAGCACGGCCGCGGCGCCGGCGACATGTGGTGACGCCATGCTCGTGCCGCTCCAGGACGCCCACTGCGACTTCGGCAGCGACGACAGGATGTCGACGCCGGGGGCGGTGACGTCGGGCTTCATCAGCAGCGAGACCGGGGTGGGGCCTCCCGACGAGAAGCTCGCGACCTCATCCGGCGGGCTGCCGTCGCCGCCTTCGCTCGACGCGGCGACGGTGATGGCGTCGGGCGCCGAGCCGGGCGACCCGACCGATCCGCGGCCGGAGGAGTCGAACTCGTTCCCGGCCGCGATCACCGGGACGACACCCGCGGCGGCGGCGTCGTCGATCGCCTGCACCACGAGGTCGCGCTGCGGCTGGATCTCGGGCTCGCCGAGCGAGAGGTTGATGACGTTCATGCCGTCCTTGACCGCCGCCTCGATGCCGGCCGCGATCTCGGGCGAGTTCCCGTCCAGCCCGAAGTTCGTCGTCGGGATCGTCAGGACCTTGTAGTTGCCGATGTATGCCATCGGCGCGACCCCGGAGACGCGGTAGCGCGTTCCCTGGAGGGTGGCCGTCGTGTCGTTGTCGCCCGCCGCGATGCCCGCGACGTGCGTCGCGTGATCGGAGTTGAGCGGGTCGAACGGCGTGTTCGCGTACTTCCACGTCTCGGAAGCGGGAGCGAATGCGCGCGCGACGATCACCTTCGGCGTCGTGAAGGCGGTGTTCCCCTTCGGGAAGCCGGCGGGGTAACTGAATCCGGTCGGGTCGAAGTACGGATGCGACTGGTCGAGGCCGTCGTCGATGATCCCGATCTTCATTCCCTGGCCCGCGGTCGCGAGCGTGGATCCCCAGACGGCCGGAGCCCCGATCAGCTGCGGGCCGTTGTTGAGCAGACTGTGGTAGGTGACCGAGGGCCAGACGGTCGCGCCCGGAATGGCGGCGAGACGCGCGAGGTCGGCAGTCGGCAGGACGACCGCGAGCCCGTTGAGGACGACGCTGTACCGCCAGCGCACCGCGGCGTCCGGAATCGCGCTCGCGATGTGGCTCTGGAGCGTCCGCTGGGCCGACGCGAGGGTGCGGAGGTACGAGACCGCCGCGGGCGCGCGAAGGTCGAGACTGTGGTGCGTCCGCACGGCCGCCGCGAGCGTGCGGTCGCGCTGCATCGCCTCCGAGAGCGGCGGCTCCGGAAGCGTGACGACGACCTCGGTGAGCGGCGACGACGACGTCAGCCGCGCACCTGCTCCGCCCGCGAGGAGGGCGAGCGAGACACCGGCAACGAGCGGCAGGACGAGGGCAATACGGGGCAGGCGGGACACGGTACCCGGCTACACTGTGCGTCCGCGCGGATGTGGCGGAATTGGTAGACGCGCACGGTTCAGGTCCGTGTGGGCGAAAGCTCGTGGAGGTTCAAGTCCTCTCATCCGCATGCGCAGGCGCCGGTGCCGACGAAGGGATCCCCGTCATGGATGCGACGACGATCGACCAGGAGTTCGAGCAGCTGCAGGCGGAGTTTCAGGATGTCGCCAAGACGGTCGCGAGCCTCGCGGCGAAGATGCAGGCGGCACAGACGGCCGGGGACGCGAACGCGACGGAGTGGCTGGGCGACCTGAAGCAGGTTGCACAGGACGTCGATGCCGAGCAGGCGCAGGTGAAGACGCTGCTGCTCGCGATCCACGACTTCGTCGGGGGCATCGCTCAGGCCCAGCAGTCGACTGCGGACGAGAAGCCGCCGCTCTATGCCCCGGGACACGAGCCCGACGAATCCGCGCAACAGCCCGCTCCGCAGCACCACGGGATGCTCGCCGGGATGATGGGCGGCGGGATGCTGGGCGGCGGTGGGATGTTCGGCGGCTACTACGGCGGCGGGTTCGGTCGAGCGATGGAGATGGGGATGGCGATGAACCTCGGCGCCAACCTCATGGGCAGCGTCTTCCGGTTGTAGCGCCGTCAGTCCGACGCGAGCGCCGCTAGCACGTCGTCGGCGTGCGTCGCCGGCGTGACCTTCTCGAAGATCTTCTTGACCTTGCCGTCCTCGTCGATGACGAAGGTCGAGCGGCTGATGCCCATGTACGTCTTGCCCATGTACTTCTTCTCGCCCCACACGCCGTACCGCTCGGCGACAGCATGCTCGGTGTCGGCGAGGAGGGTGAAGGGGAGCTCGTACTTCGAGCGGAACTTCACGTGCGAGCGCTCATCGTCGGGCGAGACCCCGAGCACCACCGCGCCGGCCCGCTCGAACTCGCCGTACGCGTCCCGGATTCCACACGCCTGCGTGGTGCACCCCGGCGTGTCGTCCTTGGGATAGAAGTAGAGGACGACGGGCTTGCCGCGTAAGCCTGAGAGCTTCACCGTCTCGCCGGTGTCGCTCGTGAGCTCGAAGTCTGGGGCTTCCTGTCCCTCTGCGATCATCGTCGACGCATGCTAACGGCACACCACAGCGTCGCATTCCTGGTCCTCGGGATCACGTGGCTCGCCGCGCTCGTGGCCGGCCTCACGTACGTGCGCCGGAAGGAGCCCCGCTCGATCGTCACCCACCTGCTGGCGCTCGCCCAGTCCGTCATCGTCGCCCAGGTCGCGCTCGGGCTGCTGCTCCTTTCGGAGCACAAGCGCGCGCCCGAACGGCTGCACTACCTGTACGGCACCCTGGCGCTGCTCGCCGTCCTCGCCCCGTGGCTGTACGCGCCCGCCGATCGCCGTGCGCGGCTCGGCTGGTTCGCCGGAGCTACCCTGGTTGCAGGAGCGCTCGCTGTGCGCGCGTACATGACCGGAACATGAAGAACTTCTTCTCCCGGATGAACCCGACGGTGCGTGGGTTCCTGATCATCCTCGTTTTCGTCGGGTTGATCGTCCTGCTCCAGCTCGAGGCGACGCTCACGGCGTTGCTGATCCTCGCCCGGATCGCGTTCGTGCTCGCGATCGCGTTTTTCATCTACCTCATGTGGCGCGAGCGGCGCGAGGAGATCGCCGCGTGGTCGAACCGCGGCCGGATCGTCTTCTACGGCGCCGCGGTCCTCGCCGTCGCCGACCTCGGCGCCGACTGGTACGGCGGCGCGCACGGCCTGCAGATTCTCGCGTTCATCGGCGTCCTCGTCCTGTGCGGGCTCGCCATGTGGCTCACCTGGCGGGACCAACACACGTATATCTAGGCCTCGGCGCGAACCGAGGCGCCGTCGAGGGCAGCCAGGGCCTCTCGAACGGGGACGTGCCGGCCGACGAAGATCGGCGTGTCGCGCTCGGTGTAGCGAGAGGCTTCGCTCTCGCGCAGCGTCAGCATCAGGTGCATGAAGTCGGCCGGCTCGTCGCACTCGAACGCGGTCATGAACTCCTGGTCGTCGATGCCGAACGAGTACGTCGTGTGGTTGTGGATCGTCGCGAACTCATGCCCGACGCGCATGTGCTCGTCCATCGCGCGCTGCCGGTCGTCCTCCGGGAGCGCGTACCACGGGCGCACCTTCACGAAGGGATAGACGACGAGGTACGGCGACCCCTTCGGCACGATCTTCCGCGGCTTGCGCGCGCTCGTGTACGACGACGCCTTCGTCGTCGCGAGATACGAGTACGGGGTCTCCAGCCAGGCGGCGAGCGGCGTCCCGTTCAGCGCGGCGCCGAGCTCGAGCAGATCCTCGTACCGGGGGGTGATCTTCCAGAAGAAGAAGTCGACCTCCGGGCGGACGCCCGTGGTCGTGTAGCAGCGGAGGGCGTCGAAGCGCTCACCGAAGTCGTCGATCGCATCGGCGAACGCGTCCTTGCCGGCCTGGCGCTCGTCGATCGGCAGCCGCCGCCACGCCGGGTCGACGCGGTAACAGGTGTAGGCGACGTACTGCCCTTCCACGCCGCAAATGCTAGCCCGGCGCGACGACCCGCCGGAGCACGACCGCAGGACCGGGATTGACCGGCGCAACGAGTGCGAGGCGGAGGCGGTACGTCGCCTTCGCCGTCGGCACGCGGAGCGGCAGCGTCGTCGGCCGGCCGCCGGTCGCGCGCCCTCGCTTGGAGACGATCAGCTTCCCGGCGCCGCGATACAGCTGTGCGACGAACCTGCAGTCGATGTCGCACGTCAGCGTCAGCACGGCTGCCTTCTGCGTCACCTTTGGCTTGGGCGTGAGCGCGAGGCCGGGGCAGCTCGCAACGATGCCGCGTAGCGACTGCTCGATCGCGAAGCGCACGCCGGCGAGGCTCGATTTGGGTGTGTCGTCGGGGTAGTACACGCCGGACTGCCAGCCGGACAGCGCCTTCTCGTCCACCGCATGGAAGAGGAAGAGCCCGCGCACCGTCGGCTGGCAGAACGCGAGTTGGATCGCCTGCCGGTAATACGCCGCCTGTGTCGCCTCGTCGACCGGCTGCGTCACGGCGGGCTCGGTGCCGGTGTAGAGCTGCTGCTTGGCCGGCGGTATCTGCGACTCGACGCCGAACTCGTCGAAGTAGATCGCCAGCGCGGACCCGGGCTGCGCGGTTCCGTCGAACGCCTGCCCGAGCAGCGCGACGAGCTTCGGATAGTCGGCGAGGGCGATCGTCGTGGTGCCCGGGTGCACGCCGGCGACGGGCGCGATGCTCGAGTGGTCCTCGTACGGATGGAGGGAGAGCGCGTCCATGATCGGCTTCGTCCGGCCGCTTGCGCGATAGTCGGCGCCGAGATCGGTGATGAACGCGGTGGGGGAGTGCGTGTCGCGGCCCGTCCCCGGCTCGTCGCCACCGCGCGGCGCGAGCGCGCCGCCGATCACCTCGACGTTCGGCGCCGCCGCTTTGACGGCGTCGTAGGTGCGTGCGAGCAGCGTCTCGTACGCAGCCGCTGCTGCATCGCCGCCGTTCGAGTCGAATTGCGGCAGCCAGTACCGGTTCAGGTTCGGCTCGTTGCCGACGATCAGGTGCCGGATGCCGCTCGTGGTCGCGACGGAGGCGGCGTACGCCGCGAAGTCGAGCTGATCCGTGTCGGTCAGCGGTGTCGTCTTGCTCCCGTAGTTGAGGACGGACACGAAGACCTCGATCCCGTCCGTCTTCGCCGCCGCGACGACGTTGCCGAGCACGGTGGCGTCCGCTTTCGAGACGGTCGTCGCGCCGGGCGCCCAGATCTGCGTGATCCGCACCGCGCGGAACCCGGCCTTCGCCAGGAGATCCATCTGCTGCTGGGCGACGGCGGGGTCCTGGGAGCGGACGGCGTCCTCGGTCGCGCCGAGCACGAGGCTTGGGCCGCCGGCGTGCGCCGCGGGAGCGAGCCCCAGCGCAAGGAGCACGGCTACCGTTGACAGGCTGTGTCGGAACGCGTTCAAGGTCAGCTCAAAGCATTGCCGACGAAGCCCGGGGTGTACCTCTTCCGGGACGAGGCGGGAGACGTTCTTTACGTGGGCAAGGCGAAATCCTTACGTCCGCGCGTCCGCTCCTACTTCCAGCGCACGACCGACGGCCGCCACCAGATCCGGCTGCTTCCGGAGCGGGTCGCGGACATCGAGGTGATCGTCACCGGCAGCGAAGTGGAGGCGCTCCACCTGGAGCAGAACCTCGTCCACCGGCACCGGCCTCCCTTCAACGTCCGCCTGCGCGACGACAAGTCGTTCCCGTACATCGCGGTCACGATCGAGGACGAGTACCCACGCGTCATGTTCACGCGCGAGCGTCACCGGCCCGGTGTCTGGTACTTCGGGCCGTACGCGAACGCGAAGAAGGTGCGCGAAACGCTGGACGTGCTGAACCGCGTCTTCCCCTACCGGCCCTGCGAGGGGCCGAAGCCGGGCCGACACTCCGGGATTCCGTGCCTCGACTTCCACATCGACCGCTGCCTCGCGCCGTGCGTCGGCTACGTCTCGCAGGAGGACTACCGCGCGATCATTGACAGCGTCACCGAGTTCCTCTCGGGAAACGTCAAGCCGATCCAGCGCGAGCTCGAGGAGAAGATGCACGCGGCTGCGAGCGAAGAGCGCTTCGAGGATGCGGCGCGCTACCGCAACCGGCTCCAGGCGGTGCAGCACCTGGTCGAGCGGCAAGCGGTGGAGCGGCACTCGGGCGGGACCGCCGATGTGATCGGCTTCGCAACCGAGGGCGACCGCGCAGTCGTGCAGATCTTTCCCCTCCGCGGCGGGAAGATGGTCGACCGTCACTCGTTCCACCTCGAGAACGTCGGTGGCCAGGACGTGACGACGATCCTCGAGTCGTTCGGGCTCGAGTACTACGGCAACGCACCGAGCGTGCCGCCGCAGATCGTCGTGCCGCGCGACGCCGGCGATCTCTCGGCGCTCGCCGAGCTCCTCTCCGAGCGGCGCGGCGCCCGGGTGGAGGTGCGTACCGCCGAACGAGGTGAGAAGCGCCGCCTGCTGGCGCTCGCGGACGAGAACGCGCGCCACGCGCTCGTCAACGAGCAGGCCCAGTCGGACCAGCGGCGCGCGCGCCGGGTTGAAGCCCTCGAAGAGCTGCGCGAGGCGCTCAACCTCGAGTCGCTGCCGATCCGCATCGAGTGTTTCGACATCTCACACGCGATGGGGCAGGCCCCGGTCGGCTCGATGGTCGTCTTCCAGGACGCGATGCCGCGCAAGAGCGACTACCGCAAGTTCGGGATCAAGACGGCGGGCGAGGACCCGGACGACTTCGCCGCCATGGCGGAGGTCGTCTCGCGGCGGTTCGCGCGCGTGGCCGATCCCGTCGGAGAGCCGGCGTGGACGACGGTGCCGAACCTCGTCGTCATCGACGGCGGCAAGGGGCAGCTCTCCGCCGCGCTCGAGGCGATGCAGGCGTACGACCTGCCGCGCGTCGCCGTCATCGCCCTCGCGAAGCGGATCGAGGAAATCTTCGTTCCCGGCCGACCGGACGCGGTCGTGCTCTCGCGCCACAACCCTGGCCTCCAGCTCCTGCAGCGCCTCCGCGATGAGGCGCACCGGTTCGCGCTCGGCTTTCACCGCCAGCGGCGCGAGTCGCGGGGGTTCGCGTCGCTCTTCGACGAGCTCGAGGGCGTCGGCCCGGCGCGGCGGCGTGCGCTCCTGCAGCATTTCGGCTCGGTGGAGCGCATGGCCGCGGCCACCCAGGAAGAGCTCGAGGGCGTTCCGGGCGTGCCGGCGAAGACGGCGCGCCGCATTTACGCCCAGCTGCACAAAGCGGGCCGTGCGTAGTTCTTACAGGGGCTTGACCGATCCCTAACGGCGCCCGTCTAGCCTCCGGGGCATGGCGGTACTGCACCGGATCGAGGACGACCTGCGCGACCACGCGTGGTACGAGCAGCTCTTCGTCGGCACGATCGCCGAAGTCGAGGCGCATGTCGGGCGCTGGGCGGCCTTCGAGGCCGCCGTCGAGGCGCTCGAGCCGGCCGGGAACGAGCGGTTCACCGGTCCCGTCCACGATTCTTAGGCACCGCATAGCGCGTTGCGCTTCGATAGGGCTGGAATGAGAACGCTGGCCGTCCTCGCGATCGCCGTCACCGGGCTCGTCCTGGCGGGCGCCGCGCAGGCCCGGGTCGCCCAGGACGCCGACCAGAGCACGAACTGGGCGGGCTACGCGGTCAGCGGTTCCACCTTCACCGACGTGAAGGGCACCTGGGTCCAGCCTGCCGCCGCGTGCACCGGAGTCTTCACGTCCAGCTACTCGGCCTTCTGGGTCGGCATCGGCGGCCTCGTCGGAAGCAACGGCGGACTCGAGCAGACCGGCACCGAGTCGGACTGCCGCAACGGCCAGCCCTTCTATACCGCGTGGTACGAGTTGCTGCCGGACGGCTCCGTCAGCGTGCCGGTCACGATCTCGGCCGGCGACACCATCTCCGCCGAGGTCAGCATCGACGGCGCCGCCGTCACGCTGACACTCACCGACGTGACTACGAACCAGATGTTCACGACGCAGGAGACCCCCGCGGTCCTCGATACGTCCTCCGCCGAGTGGATCGCGGAGGCGCCGTCGCGGTGCTTCAGCACCGACCACTGCGCGCAACTCCCGCTCGCGAACTTTGGGACCATCGAGTTCAGCGGATCGTCGACGACCGCCAACGGCCATGTCGGAACGATCTCGGATCAGAGCTGGAGCGCAACGTCGATCGAGCTCGGCGGCGAGACCGGCTCAGCCAGCCCCGCAGCGCTGTCGCCCGACGGCTCGGACTTCACCGTCGCGTTCGTTCCCGTTCAGGTTACGCAACCTCAGGTGCGCGCGAAACCCAAAGTGAAGGTCAAGGCGAAGGTGAAGGCGAAGCCGAAGCCGCGGCACCGCCATCACCGCGCCAGTCCCTAGTCGGACTGCATGAACGGGTAGCGGTAGTCCGTCGGGGGGACGAACGTCTCTTTGATCGTCCGCGGCGACACCCAGCGGATGAGGTTCCACATCGACCCCGCCTTGTCGTTCGTGCCCGACGCCCGCGCCCCGCCGAAGGGCTGCTGTCCGACCACCGCACCGGTGGGCTTGTCGTTGACGTAGAAGTTCCCCGCCGCGTAGCGCAGCCGGTCCTTCGCCGTCTCGACCGCCGCACGGTCGCGCGCGAAGACGGCGCCGGTGAGCCCGTAAGGGGCCCCGCCGTCGATCAGATCGAGCGTGTCCTCGTACTTCTTCTCGTCGTAGACGAACGCGGTGACGACGGGCCCGAAGAGCTCCTCCTTCATCGTGCGGAAGTTCGGGTCGCGGGTCTCGATCACGGTCGGCTCGACGAACCAACCGTCCGAGTCGTCGTAGCCGCCGCCGACGAGCACCGACGCCTGGCCGCTCGATGCGTTTGCGTCGTCGATCGCCTGCTTCTGGGTGGCGAACGAGTTCTTGTCGATCACGGCGCCCATGAAGTTGGAGAAGTCGCCGACGTCGCCCATGCGCAGGCTGCGCACTTCCTCGACGAGCCGTTCGCGCAGCTCGGGCCAGAGATTGGACGGCGCAAAGACGCGTGACGCAGCGGAGCACTTCTGTCCCTGGTACTCGAACGAGCCGCGCACGATCGCCGTCGCGAGCGACGCGACGTCTGCGGACGGGTGCGCGACGATGAAGTCCTTGCCCCCGGTCTCGCCGACGATGCGCGGGTAGTTGCGATAGCCGCCCGCGGCGATGTTCTCGCCGACCGACTTCCACATCCCGTTGAACACACCGGTCGAGCCGGTGAAGTGGATGCCGGCGAGATCGCGGTGCGCGATCGCCGGGTCGCCGATGTCCGCGCCGTTGCCGTACACGAGGTTGATGACGCCGGGCGGCAGGCCGGCCTCCTCGTACAGCTTCATCAGCCACCACGCCGAGTAGGCGGCCGTCGACGCCGGCTTCCAGACGACCGTGTTCCCCATGAGCGCGGCCGACGTCGGCAGGTTCGCGCCGATGGCGGTGAAGTTGAACGGCGTCACCGCAAAGACGAAGCCCTCGAGCGGCCGGTACTCCATCCGGTTCCACACGCCGGGCGACGAGACCGGCTGCTGCTCGTAGATGCGCGTCATGAAGCTGACGTTGAACCGCCAGAAGTCGATCACCTCGCAGGCGGAGTCGATCTCCGCCTGGTGTGCGGTCTTCGACTGGCCGAGCATGGTCGCCGCGTTCAGCGTCGAGCGCCACGGCCCCGCGAGCAGGTCGGCTGCGCGAAGGAGAATCGTCGCGCGCTCCTCCCACGGCGTGCGCGACCAGTCGTTCCACGCCTCGGCGGCGGCGGCGACGGCGCGCTCGACCTCGGCGGCGCCTCCCTTGTGCACGGTTGCGAGCACGTGCGAGCGCTTGTGCGGCTCCACGGCCTCGAACGTGTTCCCGGTCCGAACCTCCTCGCCGCCGATGACGAGCGGGATGTCGAGCGGCTGCGCTTCCATCTCCTGGAGCCGCAGGCGCAACGCCTCGCGCTCCGGCGAGCCGGGCGCGTAATCGCGGGCGGGCTCGTTGTACGGCTCGGGTGCTCGGAAGATCGCGTGGGTGCTCATAGGGCGATTCTAGGATTCAGGGAGTGGTGACGACGCAGGTGGCATACGAAGCGCAGGACTGGGGCGTGGGAGAGCTCGTTCTCGTCGACGGCCGGGTCGTCTGGCACGAGCTGCCGCATCCGGTCCGAACAGCACAAGTAACAAGTTGTCACTTGGAGCTCGTGGATCGGATCAAGGCGTACTTCGCGGGCGAGGACGTCCCGCTCGGCGAGGTGCCCGTCGACCTCGAGTACGACAGCGAATTCTTTTCCCGCTGCGCCGAGGCGCTGCGGTCGGTCCCGCGGGGCGAGGTGGTGACCTACGGCGAGCTGGCGGCGCTCGCCGGCGCGCCCGGCGCCGCGCGCGCGGCTGGAAGCTTCTGTGCGCGCAACCGCCTCGGCCTGTTCGTCCCGTGCCATCGCGTCGTCGCCGCCGGCGATCTCGGCTCGTACGGCTCGTACGGCGTCGGATACAAGCGCCGGCTCCTGGAGCTCGAAGGTGCTCTCTGAAGACCTGCGCAACGAGCTCGCGGCGATCGCGCCCGAGTCCGACTGCGACCGCCTCGCCGAGCTGTCGGGCCTCTTCCACGTCGCCGGCAGCGTCCACCTCCGCGGCCGCGGCGAGGTCGCGGTCCACCTCGACCTCGTCAGCTCGGCGGTCGCGCGGCGCGCGTTCACGCTGCTGCGCGCGTTCGGTGTCGAGTCCGAGATCCGGACGTATCAGCGACCGGCGTTCGACCGCTCGACGCGGTACCAGCTGCACGTCGAGGGAACCCAGCACGCCTACGACACGCTCCATCGCGCGGGCGTGCTCGACGCCGGACACCGGCCGATCGACCATCCGCCGGCGCGCGTCGTCGCACGGCGGTGCTGCCGCCGCGCCTACCTGCGCGGAGCGCTGCTCGGCGCCGGCTCGCTGAGCGGGCCGCGCGACCCGCATGTGGAGATCCGCACGGCAGAGATCGAAGGCGCCCAGTTCCTCGCCGGCGTCGCGGCACGCGAAGGGGCGGAGCTGCACGTCCTCCAGCGGGAGCGGCACGCAATCGCGTACGCGAAGAGCACGGAGGCGATCGCCGATCTCCTCGTCGTGGCCGGGGCGACGGACGTCGTCCTCGTGCTCGAGGAGCGCTCGGTCATGTCCGCGACGAAGGCGGACGCAAACCGGCTCGCGAATGCCGACCACGCCAACCTCGTTCGCACGGGCCGCGCGGCGCATGCGCAGCTCCAGGCCGTGCGGAAGCTCGACGTTGATGCGCTGCCCGACGACCTGCGTGAGCTCGCGGTCCTTCGCATCCGCCATCCGACGGCGTCGATCGCGGACCTTGCGCGCCGCTGCCGGCCGCCGGTGACGAAGGCCTCCGCCTACCGGCGGCTCCGGCGGCTCCAGGAGCTGGCGGAATAGCGGCGGTGGACCGGGAAGCTCCGAGGACGACCCTCCCGGTCCGTATGCCACACCCGAGACCGTGGTGACGGACGGGGTCTGAATCCATCACCGGACGAGCGCGGACCCGCCGTTGCCGAGTATGACGACTTATGTGCGAAACGCGCTAGGCCTTTTCAAAGTCGTATCTCCTGCGGAAAAAACCCGTTCAACTGCGGCTTCTTACTCCGTGGCGGCTCAACCCCCTCGTTACACTCGGAGCCGAGACCACAAGAGACGAAAGGCATCGAACCCATGGCAAAGATCAGGGTCGGGATCAATGGATTCGGCAGGATCGGGCGCAACTTCCTGCGCGCCCAGCTCGAGCGCGGCGGCGACTTCGAGATCGTGGCCGCGAACGACATCGGCGACGCCAAGACGATGGCGCACCTGCTGAAGCACGACTCCGTCCTCGGAAACCTCACAGTGGCGGTCGAGGCGGGCGACGGTTTCATCCGCGTCGACGGGCACGAGATCAAGCTGTCGAGCGAACGCGACCCTGCCCAGCTGCCATGGGAAGAGCTCGGCATCGACGTCGCGATCGAGTCCACCGGCTTCTTCACGAAGCGCGAGGACGCGGCGAAGCATCTCGAAGCCGGCGCGAAGAAGGTCGTCATCTCGGCCCCGGCGACCGACCCCGATCTCACCGTCGTCATCGGTGTCAACGACCGCGAGTACGACCCCGAGAAGCACAACATCATCTCGAATGCGTCGTGCACGACGAACTGCGTCGCGCCGCTCGCAAAGGTGCTGCACGAGGCATACACGGTCGAGCGCGGCTTCATGACGACGATCCATGCGTACACGAACGACCAGCGCACGCTCGACCTGCCGCACCCGGACTTGCGGCGCGCCCGTGCCGCCGCGATCAACCTCATCCCGACGTCGACAGGCGCAGCCAAGGCCATCGGCCTCGTTCTGCCGGACCTCAAGGGCAAGGTGGACGGGATGTCGATGCGTGCACCGGTCCCGGTCGGTTCGATCGTCGACCTCGTCGTCGAGGTCGCGGCGGAGACGTCGAAGGACGCCGTCAACGAGCTCTTCCGCTCGAAGGCGGACACCGGCGACTTCGAGGGCGTCCTCCAGTACTCGGACGAGCCCCTCGTCTCCACCGACATCGTCCATTCGTCGTACTCGTCGATCTTCGACAGCGACCTGACGATGGTGAACGGGAACCTCGTGAAGGTGTTCGGCTGGTACGACAACGAGTGGGGCTACAGCTGCCGGCTCGTCGATCTCGTCGCGAAGATCGCACAGACGATGCCTGCGGCCGTCGCAGTCTGATGCGGCTACCCCGGTCCGTGCGCGACGCCGATGTCTCCGGCAAGGTCGTGCTGGTCCGCGCGGACCTGAACGTGCCGCTCGAGAACGGCGCTGTCGCCGACGACACGCGTATCCGCGCGTCGCTGCCGACCTTGCGGCTCTTGCTCGCCAACGGCGCGGCCGAGATCCATGTCTGCTCGCACCTCGGCCGGCCGAAGGGCGTCGACGAGGCGTTCCGGATCGCGCCGGTGGCGGCCCGGTTGCGAGAGCTGCTCCCCGACGACCGCATCCGCGTGCTCGAGAACACGCGCTTCAATCCCGGAGAGACGAAGAACGACGAGGGCTTCGCCCGCGAGCTCGCGAACGGCTGCGACCTGTACGTTGACGACGCTTTTGGCTCGGCGCACCGCGCGCACTCGTCCACGGAGGCGGTCGCGCGGATCCTCCCGGCATATGCAGGGTTGCTCATGGAGGAAGAGCTCCGAAACCTCGGCAAGCTCCTCGGCGACGTCGAGCGGCCGTTCGTGCTCGTCTCCGGCGGTGCGAAGGTGGACGACAAGCTCGGCGTGCTCCAGCATCTCGGCGGCCGTGCGGACACGGTGCTCATCGGCGGCAAGATGGCCGAGCAGCTGCGCGTCGAGAATCCGCTCGACTTCCAGGTCGAGCTGCCAACCGATGTCGTCGGTGCGGCCTCGTTCGAAGCCGACGCGGAGTCGGCGACGTTCGTCGTCGACGAGATTCCGGACGGCTGGCTCGGCCTCGACATCGGCCCGGAGACGCGGAAAGCGTTCGCCGCTCGTCTCGCAGATGCGCGGACGATCTTCTGGAACGGCCCCATGGGCGTGTTCGAGTGGCCGCGCTTCGCCGGGGGCACGAAGGCGGTGGCCGAGGCAGTCGCCGGCAACACGAAGGCGTTCTCCGTCGTCGGCGGCGCCGACTCGGTGCGCGCGCTGAACGAGCTCGGCCTCGCCGACACGATCTCGTGGGTCTCGACCGGCGGAGGCGCGAGCCTCGAGCTGCTGGAGGGCAAGGAGCTGCCCGGCGTCGCGGTGATCGCCTCGTGATCATCGCCGGCAACTGGAAGATGTTCCGTGGACCCGACCCGCACGCCCTCGCCGGGCTGGATGCGATCGTCTGTCCGCCGTTCACGCGTCTCCGCGAGTGCGTCGACGCCGGCTTGACCACCTATGCGCAGAATGTCCACTGGGAACCGGAAGGCGCGTACACCGGCGAGATCTCCGCGCCGATGCTGCTCGAGCTCGGTGTTACCGGCTCGCTCGTCGGCCACTCCGAGCGGCGGCAGTACTTCGGCGAGACCGACGAGACGGTCGCTCTCCGCACGCGCGCCGCGCTCGACGCCGGTCTACGGGTCATCGCCTGCGTCGGTGAGACCCTGGCCGAGCGCGAGGCCAACGAGACCGAGGATGTGCTTCGCCGGCAGCTCGCCGTGCTCGAGCCGCACCCGCAGCTCGTGCTCGCGTACGAGCCGGTCTGGGCGATCGGCACCGGGCTCACCGCGACGCCCGAGATGGCGCAGGACGCGCACGCGTTCATCAAGTCGCTCCTCGACGCGCCGGTCCTGTACGGCGGCTCGGTCAAGCCAGACAACGCCGCCGGCCTGCTCGAGCGGCCGGGTGTCGACGGCGCGCTCGTCGGCGGAGCCTCGCTCGACGTCGACTCCTTGAAGGCGATATGTCAGACGGCCGCACGTATCCGCTCGTAGTCCTCGTCATCCTCGACGGCTGGGGCTGCGCGCCGGCGGGCCCCGGGAATGCGATCTCGCTCGCGCGCACGCCCGTCTTCGACCGGCTGTTCGCGGAGTTCCCGCACACGACCCTGAAGGCATCGGGCGAGGCAGTGGGACTTCCGCCCGGCCAGATGGGCAACTCCGAGGTCGGCCATCTCACCATCGGCTCGGGCCGCATCCTCTTCCAGGACCTCATGCGCGTGAACAAGGCGATCGAGACGGGCGAGCTCTTCGAGAACACGGCCCTGCGTTCCGCGTTCGAGCGTGGCGAGAAGGTGCACCTGCTCGGGCTCGTCTCGCACGGTGGTGTGCACTCGCACATCGACCACGTCAAGGCGTTGCTCCAGTTCGCTCCCGAGAAGACGTGGATCCACGCCTTCACCGACGGTCGCGACGTGTCGCCGCATTCCGCGGTGCACGATCTCGCCGAACTCCCGGTCGACCGCGTCGCCACCGTCGTCGGTCGCTACTACGCGATGGACCGCGACAAGCGCTGGGATCGCACGGAGCGCGCGATCGACGCGATCGTCCACGGCCGGGGTGCGCACGCGAGCGATCCGATCGCCGCGGTGCAGGAGAGCTACGACCGCAACGTCACCGACGAGTTCATCGAGCCGATCGTCATCGACGGCCGCCCGCGGCTCGACCCCGAGCGCGACACGGCGATCTTCTTCAACTTCCGGCCCGACCGCGGGCGCCAGCTCTCCGAGAAGCTCCGCGAGCTCGGCGTCGACCTGACCACGATGACGCGCTACCGCGACGACTTCGACTTTCCCGTCGCGTTCCCCGACCAGAAGGTCGACCAGGTGCTGGGGGAGGTGCTCGCCGAGCACGGCGTGCGGCAGCTCCATGCCGCAGAGACGGAGAAGTACGCACACGTGACGTACTTCTTCGACGGCGGCCGCGAGGAGGAGTTTCCGCGTGAGACGCGCCTGCTCGTGCCCTCGCCGCGCGACGTCCCGAGCTACGACAAAAAGCCCGAGATGTCGGCGGTCGAGCTCACCGACCGGTTCGTCGAGGAGATCGCCGACGGCTACGCGTTCGCCGTGATCAACTTCGCGAACCCCGACATGGTCGGCCACACGGGGGTCATTCCGGCCGTCGTCACGGCGGTGGAGACCGCCGACGCCTGCCTCGGCCGGGTGGTCGAGGCGGTGTCTCTCCTGGGGGGCGTCTGCCTCGTGACCGCCGATCACGGCAACGCCGAGAAGCTGCTGGAGGACGACGGCGTGAGCCCGCACACGGCCCACACGACCAATCTCGTGCCTTTGGTCTTGACCACTCCGGGCCTTTCACTGCGGGAGGGCGAGCTCTCCGACCTCGCGCCGACGATCCTCGCCTTGCTGGGCTACGAGCCGCCCCGTCAGATGACCGGCGAAAATGTGGTCGCCAACGGCCCATAAGGGGGCTATTATGAGGCCTCTTGTCGCTGCCTCAGCCTGATTCGGGCGTCCTGCGGAAGGCGCAGCGGGGTGATGAACGCGCCTTCTCGATCATCGTGCGCGCTTACCAGGTGCCGGTGTTCAACTACGTGCTCAGGCTGGTCGGCGACCGGTCGCTTGCGGAGGACCTGACGCAGGAGATCTTCCTTCGCGTGTACCAGGGACTGCCGCGCTTCTCATTGCGGTCGAAATTCACGACGTGGCTCTTCCAGGTGGCGAAGAATCGCGTGCTCGACGAGCTCCGTGCGTTCGAACGTCGGCCGCGCGCAACCGTCGACCTCGACGACGTGCCGGCACTCGAAGTGCTGGACGCGCCGTTCGAGCGGCTCGAGGCGATCGACGCCGTGTGGCGCGCGGTCGAGAACCTCAACGTCGATCTGAAGTCGGCACTCCTGCTGCGGGATGTGGTCGGGCTCTCGTACACCGAGATCGCCGATGCACTCGAGATCACCCTCGCCACCGTCAAGTGGCGGATCTACAAAGCGCGTGAGGATGTTCAGCTCGCTCTCGCCCGCGAGGGCATCTACTTCTACGCATCGAGTGAGCCGGGGCCGGCTGCACAGCCGGCTCCGCTCCTCTAACGCGAATACCGCAAGAGCCACGCGGCGAGCGCCTGCGCCTGCTGCTGCGCCGACGTCTCCTGCGGCACCGGCGTGATGCGCGCCGGCGCCGGGGGAGCCGGATGCGACGGGCTTCCCGACGTCACCACCGCCGCGACGATCCCCGCGGCGAGCACCGCCGCTGCTGCGCCGGCGAGCACGAGCGGCGCACGCCGTCGCCGTTGCGGCCGACGGCCGAGGATCGCGGTTGGCGCAGCGGACGGATCGTGCGCGAGCGCGCGCTCGAGCTCCGCCGCCGTGGGGCGCTTGGCCGGATCCGTTGCGAGGCAGCGCCGGATGGTCGCGGCCAGCTCCGGCGGAACGCCGCTCAGCCGCGTCGCGCGGTCCGGCGTGCCGGTGAGCATCTCCACGAGCACGAGCCCGAGCGCGTACACGTCCGCGGCGCCGGTGACGTGGTCGCCGCGCGCCTGCTCGGGCGCGAGGTAGGCCGCCGTTCCGAGGACGGTGCCCGCCATCGTGAGCCGCGTGCCCTCGAGTAAGACCGCGATGCCGAAGTCGCCGAGCTTCAGCACGCCGTCACGGCGGAGCAGGAGGTTGTGCGGCTTCACGTCGCGGTGCACGAGACCGGCGGCATGCGCGGCCGCGAGTGCGCGCGCCGCCTGCGCGCCGAGATCCTCCACCTCCACCGGCGAGAGCTTTCGACGGCGGGCGAGCAACTCGGCGAGCGTCTCCCCGTCGACGAGCTCCATCGCGATGTATGGCCGGCCGTCGGCCTCGCCGACGTCGAAGACGTGCACGATGTTCGGATGGCCGAGCCGCGCGGCCAGTCGGCCCTCGCGCACGAAGCGCTCGCGCAGGTCGGCGTCGCGCGCGAGATTCTCCGCTAGGCGCTTGAGCGCGACGTCGCGGTCGAGCTCGCGGTCGTGCGCGAGGTCGACGACTGCCATCGCGCCGTGCCCGAGCGGCCGCTGCACCTCGTACCGGCCTGCAACGAGGGTGCTCATTGGTTGTTGTCGCCGCCCGGTCCGTGCTTGCCGTGATCCTTCGGCCCCTTCGGCGGCTTCGGCCCATGGTTCGGCGGCGGACCGGGGTGGCAGGTGATGCGCCCCGGCAGCGCGTCGACGGTCGCGCTCAGGGTCGGCTGGAGCCGCAGGGGAATCTCGTGCGCAGCGATCGCCTGTGCCACGGCATTCTGGAGGCCGGTCGCGTCCGCGAGCGCGGTGCAGCCGTCGCCGGCTTCCAGGGCCTGCGCGACCGCGTTCGCCTGCGTGGCCAATGTCTGGCCGAGGGCGTGGGGGAGACGGGGCGGCTTCGCCACCGCCGGCGGCTTCGCGGAACCGCCGCAGCCGGCCAGCGCGAGCATGACGAGGAGCGCTATGCCGCCGCGTGTCATTCGCCGTGCGTGAGCCGCGCCGCAAGCGCCTCGGGGAGCCCAGCAGCACGCATCTCCGCCTGTGTGCGCTCGACGTCGTACTCCACGCGGCGGAACGTGGCCGTCTCCGCGTCGCGATCGAGGAGCAGATACGCCGCACGCCACTCGCCGTCGCGGGGCTGACCGACCGAGCCGGGGTTGAGCAGGACGCGGTCTCGCGTCCCAACTTGGGTTCCGTCCGGAGCGAGCCCGCCGGTGAGCATGTCGTCCCGCCATTCGACCTCGAGCGCAACGTGGCTGTGCCCGACGAGCACGAGCGGAAACGGGCTGACGGCGAGCGTGGCGGCGGCTGCCTCGTCGGAGAGCACGTATTCCCACACCGGGTCGCGCGCACTTCCGTGGTACAGCGCGACCTCGTCCCGTTGGCCCACCGGCTCGAGCCGGTCGAGGAACGCGCGCGCCGGCTCCGTGAGGATCTCGCGCGTCCACCGCGCGGCGACGGCGGCGTCGCCGCGGAACTCGGCCAGGTCGATCGTTCCGCGCACAGCGAGGTCGTGGTTCCCGCCCAGGCAGATATCTGCACGCGACTCGACGATCTCGCAGCACTCGTTCGGCCGCGGGCCGTAGCCGACCACGTCGCCGAGGCACCAGATCTCGTCAGGTGGGGCGGCGTCGATCGCCGACAGCACCGCCTCGAGCGCGGCGAGATTCGAGTGCACGTCCGAGACGACCGCGATCTGCACCGCTCAAAGCTAGTCCCGCGAGGACCGGAACCGTCGCGGGGACGATCGACGTCACCGCCAACAGGAGTCCCCATGCGCCCGCTGCGAGCCCCGTCGCAACGGCTGCGCGGAGGCGCGCGCGCACGACGACGCCGAGGAGCGCGGGGGCGAGGAGGTCGAGCCAGCCCATCGTCGCCGATCCGAACGTCGCATCCTGGAGGCGCGGGATCGCGGGCAGAGATGCCTGGTGCAACGCGGCCGTCGCCGGCTGCACCTGCCGTGTTCCCCAGACGAGGATGACGTCGACGAGCGCGACGACGACGAGGCCGGCTGCAATCGACCAGGCAGGCGCGACGCGTGCGATGAGCCGCGCGACCGTGATCGCCGCGAGCGCGATCAGCGCGACGGACGCCGCCTGCGCGACGAGGCCGTCCGTCCGCCACGCGATCACCCAGAGCCCGGCCGCGAGCGGAAGCTTCCAGCGGCCGGCGGCGGCGAGCAACGGCGTCCCGATCGCGCCAGCGTAAGCGAGTGCATGCGGTCCGCCCGCCGCGAGCCGGAGGATGGCGACCCCGGCTCCGAGCAGGGCAGCGGGCACCAGGAACCCCGCAAGTAACAACGTGTTACTTGCGCGTCGCTGCGGCGGTCGCGATGCCAGCACGACCGCGGCCTGAACTGCGCAGAGAACGGCGTAGGACGGAGCGAGACTCAGTGTTCGGGGGCTTCGGGCAGGTTGCGGATGCCCTCGGTCGTCTGCCACTTCGACCAGGAGTCCTGCAACGCCGCCATCAGCTCTTCGATGAAGCGGGGCGACGCATTCACGCGCGCCACGACTGCGCCGGGGACGTCGCCCTCCTCCACCTCGTGCTCGATGCGCGCGAATGTGAGCGTGAACTCGTATCGCGAGAAGCTGATGTTGGCGAAGTTCGCGTAGGCGCCGGCGATGTCGGCAGGGTCGAGATGGATGTTGAGGCGGCGTTCGCCGGTCTCTTGAATCTCGTCCTCGTCCACGGGGGCACGATACTAGAGGCCTCGTGGACCCCGTCCGCCGCCTCCGCCGGATCGAGTGGCTGCTGCTCGCGGTGGCCGCCACACTTGGGGCCGGAACGGTCGGGTTCCGGTTGATCCTGCACGAGCCCTGGTCGCAGTCCTTCTACCGAGCGGTCATCACCGCCACGTTGACGGGCCTGGACACCGTGCCCTCCTCGAACGGCGCGCGTTGGCTCTCGATCGTGATGATCCTCGCCGGTCTGACGATCATCGCGTACGCCGGCGCGGTTATCGTCGAAGCGATCGCCGGCGGCGTCTTGACCGGCGCCGTGGCGGAACGGCGGAGGGAGCGCACCATCGAGAGGCTCAACGACCACTTCATCATCTGCGGTTACGGGCGGGTCGGCCGCCGCGTGGCCGAGGAGTTCCGAGCGGCAGGCGTCCAGTACGTCGTGCTCGACTTCCGCCCCGAGTCGATCGACGCCGCGAAGGAGCACGGCGACCTCTTCATCGAGGGAGACGCGACGAAGGACGAGGACCTCCAGCATGCAGGGCTCGATCGCTCGAAGGGGCTCGTGGCCGCCTCCGACTCGGACGCCGACAACCTGTACATCGTGCTCTCGGCGCGCTCGGCGCGGCCCGAGCTGCAGATCGTCGCGCGCGGCTCCGACGAGGACGCGGCGAAGAAGCTGAGGCTCGCCGGCGCCGATCGCGTGGTCCTTCCGTACGCGACCGCCGGCCGCACGATGGCGAACCTCGTCCTCAAGCCGCAGGTGACCGCGTTTCTCGACGCGGTGACGACGGCGACCGGCCCCGATCTGCACATGGCAGAGATCGTCGTCCACCGGACGTGCGTCCAGGCAGGCAAGTCCATCCGGGACATCCGGGTCCGGCACGAGACCGGCGCGCTCATCATCGCGTTGCGCAAGGAAGACGGAAGCTTCGACACGACGCCAGAGCCCGACGTCACGATCGACCCGGGCGATGTCATCGTCGGCATCGGGACGACGGACGAGCTGCAGCGGCTCGAGGACCTCTTCGCCGTTGGTGTCTGATCCCGTTAGCCAGCTGGCCGAGGCGCTCGGGCCGGACGTCGTGCTCGAGCGGCCCGGCGAAGCTGCGCACGGCGACTATGCGACGAACGCGGCGCTGAAGCTCGCCGGCGCGCGGCGGCTGCCTCCGCGGCAACTGGCGGCCGAGCTCGTCCAGAGCGCCGAGTCGCTTCCGGCAGTCGAGCGTGCGGAGGTCGCCGGTCCGGGGTTCGTGAATCTGTTCCTCGGCGACGCGTGGTTCGCCGACACACTCGCGGTCGTCCTCGCCGAGGGAAACCGTTTCGGTGGCGGCAGCGCCGATCCGGGGCTGCGCTACCAGGTGGAGATGGTGTCCGCGAATCCGACCGGGCCGCTGCACGTCGCGCACGCGCGCAACGGCGCCTACGGGGATTCGGTCGCGCGTCTGCTCGAGTTCGCCGGGAACGACGTGAGCCGCGAGTATTACTACAACGACTCCGGTGGCCAGATGGATCGCTTCCGCGCGTCCGTCGACGCGATCCGGCGCGGGGAGGAGCCGCCCGCAGACGGGTACCGCGGCGACTACGTCCGCGAGCTCGCGGCGCAGCCCGGCGACCCCGTGCCCGAGATGCTGCACCGGATCGAGGCGTCGCTCGAGCGCTTCCGCATCCACTTCGACTCGTGGGAGCGGCAGAGTGTCGTCGAGCAGCGGCTCCCCGAGCTGTTGCCGAAGCTCGACACGTATGAGAAGGACGGCGCGCTGTGGGCGCGCTCCTCGGCGTACGGGGATGAGGAGGACCGCGTGCTGCTCCGTTCGGGCGACCGTAGCCCGACGTACCGTGCCGCGGACGTTCCGTATCTCGTGGAGAAGCTCGACCGCGGGTACGACCGCGCGATCTACGTCCTCGGCGCCGATCACCACGGCACGCGGAACTGGTACGCCGCGGTCGCGCGCATGCTCGGCTACGACCCCGGTCGCGTCGAGGTGCTGCTGTACCAACTCGTGCACCTGACGAGGGGCGGCGAGCAGGCACGCATGTCACGCCGGCGCGGCGACATCGTCTTGCTCGACGAGTTCCTCGACGAGATCGGCGTCGACGCGGCGCGCTGGTACCTGGTCAACCGCGGGCCTGACCAGACGATCGAGATCGATGTCGATCTCGCCGCCGAACGCTCGCAGAAGAACCCGGTGTACTACGTGCAGTACGCGCACGCGCGCATCGCCGGCATCCTTCGCAACACCGAGAACGCGACGAACGACGTGTCGCTTGCGGCGCCGCTCGCGCCCGAGGAACGCGAGCTCGTCAAGCGGCTCGCCGAGCTCCCTGCCGTCCTGCGCGACGCGACCGAGCATCGCGGGCCGCAGGCCATTCCGGCGTACGCCATCCGCGTGGCCGACGACTTCCACCGCTTCTACCACGAGCACCGCGTGCTCGAGAGCGAGCAGGAGGCCTTCCGGCTCGGGCTCTGCCGGGCGACGCAGTCGGTGATCGCGTGCTGCTTGCAGCTCGTCGGCGTCGAAGCACCTGACAGGATGTAGCGCCGTGAGTGCCCGGCAGGCCCCCGACCGGAACATCGCCATGGAGCTCGTCCGGGTGACCGAGGCGGGGGCCATGGCCGCTGCCCGGTGGATCGGGCGCGGCGACAAGGAGGCGGCGGACAAGGCTGCGGTCGACGCAATGCGCTACGTCCTCGACAGCGTCGCGATGCGAGGCATCGTCGTCATCGGTGAGGGGGAGAAGGACGAGGCCCCGATGCTCTACAACGGCGAGCAGGTCGGCAGCGGCGAAGGCCCCGAGGTCGACGTGGCCGTCGACCCGCTCGAGGGCACGCGCTTGACGGCCTTCGGCCAGCCGAATGCGATCACCGTCATCGCCGTCGCCGAGCGCGGCACGATGCTCTTCCCCGGCGCGGCCCTGTACATGGAGAAGATCGCGGTCGGCCCCGCGGCGATCGACGCGATCGACATCACGCGCAGTCCGACCGAGAACGTGCAGGCCGTTGCAGATGCGCTCGGCAAGACGCCGCGGGCGGTCGACGTGGTCGTCCTCGAGCGCGAGCGCCATGACGTGCTCATCGCGGAGCTGCGCGACGCGGGCGCGCGCGTTCGGCTCATCCGCGACGGCGACGTCGCTCCTGCGATCGCGGCGGCGCAGGCGGGCACCGGCGTGGACATGCTGTATGGCATCGGCGGCACGCCGGAAGGCGTGATCTCGGCCGCGGCGCTCAAGTGCGTCGGCGGAGGGATCCAGGGACGGCTGTGGCCGCGGAACGACGCCGAGCGCCGTCAGCTCGTCGGCGCCGGGCTCGACCCCGAACGCGTGCTGTACACGGACGACCTCGTTTCGGGCCAGGATGTCTTCGTCGCCGCGACGGGCGTCACCACCGGCGCGCTGCTCCGTGGCGTGCAGTACACATCCGACGGCGCGACCACGGACTCGATCGTCATGCGCTCACGATCCGGCACAGTGCGGAGAGTCGTCGCGCAGCAGTCGCTGACGAAGCTCTCCGCACTCACAGGATTCGAGTACACATAGGCCGGTACCAGGTACCGTCACCAAAGGGTCATAAATTCGTGCCGAGCGCGTCGAGCCTGATCTCCCAGGGGTCGATCGACTCGACGACGAGATGCGTGCCGCTCCACGGATCGGCAGCGAACCGTGCGCGGCAGTCGTCCTCCGACGCGGCGTCGACGACGTGGACGACGCGACGATCACCGATCGGGCCGCCGAGGAGGATGAACCCATCCTCGACGAGCGCATCCATGTACACGGCGTGCTCCTGCAAGCCTGACTGAGCTTCGAGCGGCTCGCCCGCTCTCCACTCGGGGCCTGACTGGCGGAGCACGACGTGGAACATCGCTAGACGGCGACTGCCTCGCGTTCCATCGCGGCTGCATACAACCCGCTGCGCGCGGCGGAGTTCATCTTTGCGCGATGGTAGTAGGCACGCTGGCCGGCCTCGACGTTCTCCGGCCTGCCGCCCCACGCGTGCAGCGCCGGCGCCTGCAGCGCGCGGCCGTACGAGAACGACAGCTGCCACGGGTGCGGCCCGCTGCTGTTCATTGCATTGAGGTGCGCGGTCGCGTCCTCGTCCGTCTGTCCGCCGGAGAGGAACACGATGCCGGGCACCGCTGCGGGCACGTGCTTGTAGTACGCGTGCAGGCTCTGCTCGGCGACCTCGTCGACGCCTGCGCGCTTCGACGCCTCGTAGCCGGAGAGCACCATGTTCGGCTTCAGCAGCGTGCCGGCCACGTCGACCTTCTGGTCGAACAGCTCCGTGTAGAGCGCCGCGAGCACGCGCGAAGTCACGAACTCGCTGCGCTCGATCGTGTGCGTGCCGTCCTGCAGCACTTCCGGCTCGACGATCGGGACGATGCCCGCCTCCTGGCAGAGCGCCGCATAGCGGGCGAGCGCATGCGCGTTCGTCCAGATGCAGTACTCGCTCGGGTGCGTATCCGAGATGGAATAGACCCCGCGCCATTTCGCGAAGCGCGCGCCGAGCTTGCGGTACTCGGCGAGGCGTTCCCGCAGGCCGTCGAGGCCTTCCGTCACGGTCTCGCCCTCGGCGTGCGCGAGCGGCTTCGCACCCTCGTCCACCTTGATACCGGGGATGACGCCCTTCGACTCGAGCAGCTGCGGGAACGGAGTCCCGTCCAGCGCGCTCTGCCGGATCGTCTCGTCGTACAGGATGACGCCGCTGATGTACTCCTCGACGCCCGGCGTCGTAAAGAGCAGGTCGCGATACGCCTGCCGCGTGCTTTCGGTCGACTCGAGGCCGATCGAGTCGAAGCGCTTCTTGATGGTGCCGGTGCTCTCGTCCGCGGCAAGGATGCCCTTGCCCTCGGCGACCAGAGCCCGCGCGGTCTCGTGCAACTCGTTGGTGGCCATGCGTTTCTCTCCCGTTCGGATTCCGTGCCCAAACGGTATCGCCCGCGAGCGAGCCCCGAGGTCGGGTTCTCCGGGAAGCGACAGCCGCTCCACCCCGGAAGCGGCTGTCGTCCGGATGACCCCCGCGCTTACTCGACGTCTGCGGCCATAACAGCGGAGATGCCGGAAGAGCCGATTCCTTGCGGGGCTAGAATCCGCCCTCAGCGCGGACGTAGCTCAGTTGGTAGAGCACTGGCTTCCCAAGCCAGGTGTCGCGGGTTCGAATCCCGTCGTCCGCTTGAACTACAACCAGCGCTTGTAGCGGAAGAAGCCGAGCATCGAGACGATGAGTACGACGAACGACCCGAGGATCGCCCAGAACGCGATCTCGCTCCCGAAGCCCGGGAACGTCACGTTCATCCCGAAGAGGCCTGTCAGGAAGGTCAGCGGCAGGACGACGACGCTGAAGATGGTCAGCACGTACAGGATGTCGTTCTGCTGGTGCGAGATGAGCGACTCGTTCGTGTCCTCCAGCGCCTCGACCACTTCCTTGTAGTTGTCGAGCAGGTCCCAGATGCGCTCGCTCGCGTCGACGATGTCGTCGAAATAGAGCTCGAGCTCCTCGGGCAGGAAGCGCTCGACGCCGCGCTCGAGCTGTCGTAGCGTCGGCCGCTGCGGCTTGATGATCTTGCGGTAGGAGATGATCTCCTGCTTGACCTTGTGGATGTCGCGCACGAGGTCCTTCGCACGGATCGCGACGTCGTCGATCTGCTCGTCGATCTGCTCGAGCTTGAAGCCGATCTTGTCGAGGATCGGGAAGCAGTAGTCGTACAGATCGTCGAGCACCTCGTAGAAGAGGCGGCCCGAGCCGCGCGCGAACAGCGACTGGCGGAAGTCCTCGTTCTCGTACGCGCGCCGGAAGAGCGCCGACACGGGGCGGAGCTCGACGCTCGGCAGCGTCACGAGGTAGCTCGGCCCCAGGAAGACGTCGAGCTCGCCGGCGTTGAGACGGCCGATCGCGTTGTCGTACACCGGGAAATGGAGGACTGCGAAGAGATAGCTCTCGCCCTCTTCCTCCGTGTACGCGTCGACCTTGGACCGCTGGCGGCGCGACATGACGTCCTCGACGTCGAGCGGATGCCAGCCGAAGCGCTGCGCGAGTGCGAGCGCCTCCTCCTGGCTCGGGCGCTCGAGGTTGATCCAGGTCAGCCCGGCGTGATGGAGCTCTGCGAGGCGGGGCGGCGGAGCAGCGTCAGCGACAGTGACCGGACGGCCGCGGCGCGTGCGGATGCGAGGCGGGCTCGGCATCGGTACTGAGAGGGTCTCCTGTTGCCTGCCTTGTCATGCGTCCAAGTGTACCCGGCTCACAGCAGATCTTCAGCTTCGCACGATGCAATGGAAAACGATGCGCGGGGGACCTGACGGTAACGAGCGCCTGACGGCGGCATCGGCCGCTGTTCTGTTCTTCATGCTCGCTGCGGAGGGCGTGACGATCCTGTCCATCCGGCAATTGATCTCCGTTCATGTCTTCATCGGGATGCTGCTCGTCCCGCCGGTGGCACTGAAGCTCGCGAGCACGACCTGGCGTTTTGCGCGGTACTACCGCGGAGCCCGGCCATATCGCGAGAAAGGCCCGCCGCTGCTACCTCTGCGGCTGCTCGCGCCCGTCGTCGTCGCGTCCACCGTCGCCGTCTTCGTCACCGGCATCGCCCTGCTCGTTCAGGGGCCGGGCCGCGGCCTCGTCCTCGGGCTGCACAAGGCGAGCTTCGTCGTGTGGTTCGTCGCCACCGGTGTCCACGTGCTCGCGTACCTCTCGCGCGTCCCGCGCCTCGCTGTGGCCGACTGGAGGACCGGCGCCTCCGCGGTCCCCGGCTCCCTCGCCCGGCGGTCGCTCCTCGCGGGCGCGGTCACGGCCGGCGCGATCCTCGCGGTCTCGACCGTCCAGTACGCAGGACCGTGGCTGCACTGGCACGGGTAAGGCGGACGTAAAGCCTCCGGGCTCTCAGGCGATCCTCAGACTTCCAGGCTTACATGGGCAACGTGAGCGAGGTGGCGATCGCGAGAGCCGCTTCCGAGGCGCCGTCGCGCCGGCGGACGCATATGCGCCGGGCCGTGGGGCTCGCCGTCGTGTGGATCTTCGTGCTCGGGAACACAGCCGGGATCTTCTGGCTGTGGGCGAACGGTGGGAATCTCTCGACCACGACCACCGGCGAGGCGCTGACGAGCGTGGCGCGCATCACCGGGCTCCTGAGCGCGTACATGGCTCTCATCCAGGTCGTCCTCCTCGCGCGTCTACCCGTGCTCGAGCGCCTCGTCGGCTTCGACCGGCTGACGGTCTGGCACCGGTGGAATGGCCACGCGACGATCGACCTCGTCGTCGCGCACGTCTTCTTCAGCATCTGGGGCTACGCGCTGATGGACAAGTTCTCCATCGGCAAGGAGATCTCTACAATGATCTGGGGCGGGGTCTACCCGGGGATGATCGTCGCGACGATCGGCACCGCGTTCCTCATCGCTGTGGTCGCGACGTCGTACGTCATCGTGCGCCGCCGGCTCCGCTACGAGTGGTGGTACGCCGTGCACGTGCTCGCCTACGCCGGGATTGCGCTCGCGTGGTTCCACCAGATCCCGACCGGCAACGAGCTCGTGCTCGACACGGTCGCAGCCGACTACTGGCGCGCGCTCTACGTCGCAACGATCGCGATCATCGTCGGCTTCCGTGTCGTCGTTCCGCTCGTGAACGTGTTCCGCTACCGACTCCGCGTCGCCGAGGTCGTCGAGGAAGGCCCCGGCGTCGTGTCGGTCCGGATCGAGGGCCGCCGGCTCGAGCGGCTCCACGCCCGCGCGGGTCAGTTCTTCCTCTGGCGGTTCCTCACGCGCGGCCGCTGGGCGACGGCGCATCCGTTCTCACTCTCCAAGGCTCCCGACGGGCGGTCGCTCCGGATCACCGTCAAGGCGCTCGGAGACCACACGGCCAAGTTGGCATCGCTCCCGGTCGGAACCCGCGTCCTCGCCGAAGGCCCGTTCGGCGTCTTCACAGATTCGCTGCAGCGCCGGAGCAAGCGCCTGCTCATCGCCGGCGGCATCGGCATCACGCCCGTTCGCGCACTCGTCGAGAGCTCGACGGGCGACGACGTCGTGATCTATCGCGCACTGCGCGACGACGAGCTCGTCCTCCGGAGAGAGCTCGAGGAGCTCGGCGTCGATGCGCACTACGTCGTCGGCGATCACGCGGCGCCCGGAGGCGAGCGGCTCCTCTCGCCGGAGCATCTGCACGAGCTCGTCCCCGACCTCGCGGAGCGCGACGTCTATGTCTGCGGGCCGCCCGGCATGACCGATTTCGCAGTTCGGAACGTCCGCCGCGCGGGCGTTCCCCGCCGGCACATCCACGTCGAACGTTTTGCCCTATGAATGTTCTCCCGTACCAGGTACCGGTCTTTCGCGCAACGCAAGCAAGGGGCGAACGTCTGGTACCTGGTACGGGCGTAATCAGAAATGTTCTCCCGTACCAGGTACCGGTCTTTCGCGCAACGCAAGCAAGGGGCGAACGTCTGGTACCTGGTACGGGCGTCAGAAATGTTTTCCCGTACCAGGTACCGGTCTTTCGCGCAACAAAAGCAAGGAGCGAACGTCTGGTACCTGGTACGGGCGTAATCAGAAAGGAACACGCATGCGCAAACGGCTCATAGCCGCCGTCGCCGGACTGGCCACCATCGTCCTACCGGCGGCAAATGCCGTCGCCGGCACGGCCAAGACGATCGTGACGACCAAACGCGTCACCGGCCCGCAAGCGGTGGCAGGCCCATTCGGCTACGTCGAGGTCATCCTCGTCGTCAAGAAGACCGCCAGGATCGTCGGCACGCACACGACGGTAACCCGCAAGATCACGAACGTCCTCGTGCCGATCTTTCCGAATCACACGAGCCGCTCCATCTTCATCAACCAACAAGCAGTGCCGCTGCTCACGAACGAGGTGCTGACCATGACGAAGTTCAACCCGAACATCGAGCTCGTGGGCGGCGCGACCGCGACGAGCTACGCATTCGCGCAGTCGCTCCAGGCGGCAATCCTCCACGCGAAGAAGATCTGATGCATCGCGTCGAGCACGTCATGGGGATGCCGATCGTCGTCGCCGTGCGCGACGGCGACGTGCCCGACGCTGTGTTCGACTGGTTCCGGCACGTCGACGCGACATTCAGCACGTTCAAGGCGGACAGCGAGATCAGCCGCCTACGCCGGGGCGAGCTCGCGCGCGCGGACGCGAGCAACGAGGTGCAACGGGTGCTCGCCCGGTGCGACGAGCTGCGGAAGGAGACGGCGGGTTTCTTCGACATCGATGCGGTCGACGGCGATCCGTCCGGCTACGTCAAGGGCTGGTCGGTGGACGAGGCAGCCGCGATTCTCGATCGCGCAGGCTTCGAGGAGTACGGCATCAACGCCGGCGGCGACATCCGCACTCGCGGCCGGTGGACGATCGGCATCCAGCACCCGCTCGAGCCACAGGAGATCGCGCAGGTCGTCGAGGGCGACGATCTTGCCGTCGCGACGTCCGGCGCGTACGAGCGGGGCGACCATGTCCGCGACCCGCACACCGATGAAGCGCCGAGCGGAGTCCTGTCCGTGACGATCACCGGTCCCGATCTCGGGACAGCGGATGCGTATGCGACCGCCGCATTTGCGATGGGCGGACGCGGTGCGCCCGGCTGGACTGCGCGACTGCGCGGCTACGAGGCGATGACGATTCTCTCCGACGGCCGCGTGCTCTCGACGCCGCACTTCCCGTCCGCCTGACGGCGGCGGAACGGCCGCTCGATCACGTAGTAGGAGATGAGCGTGAGGGCCAGGGTGAGCGCAAGCGCGCCCCAGCGATCGTTCCAGCCCGTCAACCACATCGCCGGGATCTGCCAGAGATACAGGCTGTACGAGAGCGCACCGATCCAGACGAGTGGCCGCGCGCGCAACACGACTCGGACCGGCCCGGGCGAGAGCGCTGCGAGCACGAGCGCGGCACCCGCGACCTCCACGATCGGTAGCCCGCCGACCGACCAGGGAACCGTCTGCGCGCCGAGGAAGAACGCGGCCACGACGAGCGCGCCCGCCACGCAGCCCGTCAGTGCCGAGACGGTCGTGAGGCCGCGCCGGCGAGCGTACGCGAGGAGGCAGCCGAGGACGAGCCCGTCCACGTGCGTATCGGGCGCGTAGTAGAGGCGGTGCCAACCGGCGCCGGCGGCGGCAAGGGCGGCGCGGTAGAGAACGAGCCCGACGAAGCCCGCTGCCAGAAGGACGATCACGCGTCGTTCGGTGAGGCGGCGTCGGAGCGCGAGAAGCGCGATCGGCCAGAGCACGTAGAACTGCTCTTCCTGCGCGAGCGACCAGAGGTGAGCGGCGGGCGTCGCCGCGAGGAAGTCGGAGTGGCCGAAGCCCCGCACGATGTTCGCCGCATAGAGCCCGGAGGCCACGATGCTCGCGACGAGCCCCGGCGAATAAAAGAGCGGGCCGACAGCGGCGATCAAGACGAGCACGGCGCCGAGCGCGGGCAACAGTCGCCGAGCACGCCGGATGTAGAACGCCCGGAGAGAGACGAGCCCGTCCCGGTCGTGCTCCTCGAGCAGCAGCGTCGTGATCAGAAAGCCGGAGAGGACGAAGAAGAGGTCGACGCCGTAGAAGCCGCCGCTCAGCCCGAAAAGATGGACGCCGAGAACGCCGAGGATGGCGATCCCGCGCAGGCCGTCCAATGCCGGGACGTAGCCCAGCCGCACCCGTGACGTCGACGATGGCGCCATGCGGAAGTGCTTCGGCCGCCGGAAGTGCTGAGCGTAACCCCAAACGGGGGTTCCGGATCGCGTCGCCTTCGGTCATGCGGGCGAGGCAACGTGCTACCGCGCGTGCCGGACGAACTTCGGGCACCAGCTCACGGTCGTTGAAGATGTCGATCGCGACCGCCGGCCCGCCTTGCACCGTGAACGCGAGCATCGCGAACGGCTGGTCGCCGTCAAACGCAACGACCCCCGCTGCTCCGTTGATCAGCGCCGGTCGGACGACCGATCGCATAACTCCGCAGTGCCGGAGCTTTCCGGTGCAGTGCGCCCGGCAGGATTCGAACCTGCGACCTCGCGCTCCGGAGGCGCGCGCTCTATCCCCTGAGCTACGGGCGCGGGGAAAAAACAGATTACCCGTGCCAGGTACCAGTCGTTCGCCCCCTTGCCTACCTTCGCCGAGCTCAGGTACCTGGCACGGTGAACCTCGATAGCCTCCGGCTCCGTGCAGGTCAGCGCTCAGATCGTGACACTGGAGCTCGCCGAGACGTTCGTCATCGCGCGCGAATCGAGCGACGAGGCCGACGTCGTCCAGGTCGAGCTGACGCACAGCGGCGTGCGTGGTCACGGCGAGGCCGCACCGATCGAGCGGTACGCCGAGTCGGCGGAGTCAGCGCGCGGGTTCGTCCAGGAGCACGCCGGCGCACTCGGCGACGACCCGTTCGCGATCGAAGAGGTGATGGCGCGTCTTCCGGCGGCGGAGTTCGCCGCACGCGCTGCGATCGACGCCGCTCTCTACGACCTCCAGGGGAAGCTCGCCGGACTCCCCGTGTGGAAGCTGCTCGGGCTCCGGCGCGAAGGGCCGCCGACGAGCTGGACGATCTGGCTCGGCGACCCCGACGACATGGCCCGCCGCGCGGAGAAGATCGGCAACCGTTTTCTGCGCCTGAAGCTCAAGCTCGGCGGCCGTGACGGTCTCGATGTCGAGCGCGTGCGCGCGGTGCGTTCCGTCACCGACTTGCCGCTGCAGTGCGACGTCAACGAGGCGTGGACGCTCGACGAAGCACTCGACGCGCTCCCGCAGATCGACGTCCAGTATTGCGAACAGCCTCTGCGCGCCGGCGACCCGGGCGGCGCGGAGCTGAAGCGGCGCTCCCCGGTCCCGATCTACGTGGACGAGGACTGCCACACGCTCGCGGACGTCGCCGCGTGCGCGGAGCGTGCGCACGGGATCAACGTCAAGCTCGCGAAGTCGGGCGGGATCCACGAGGCGGTGCGCATGGTGCACGCGGCGCGTGCCCTCGGGCTCGGCTGCATGCTCGGGTGCATGGTCGAGTCCGGCCTCGGCATCGCCGCAGGCGCGCACATCGCGAGCCTGTTCGACCACGTCGACCTGGACGGCAACATCCTCATCGCGCACGATCCGTGGCCCGGCGTGCGCTTCGCCGACGGCGTGCAGCTTCCCTCCGACGAGCCGGGGCTCGGTGTCAGGCACCAGATATCTGATCCTCGCTGAGGGCTTCTCCGCCGACCCGCACTACGGGAAGACGGCGCTCGGCGTTCTTCGCTACCGGCGCGACGACGTCGTCGCCATCCTCGACTCACAGCGCGCGGGCGAGAGCGACGACGGCGTTCCGGTCGTCGCCGCGGTCGAGGACGCACTTCCGTTCGCGCCGACGACTGCGCTCGTCGGTGTCGCGACGCAGGGCGGACGCTTCCCGCCCGCCTGGATCGAGCTCCTGAAGCAGTGCATCGTCAACGGCATCGACGTCGAGAACGGCCTGCATGTATTCCTGGCCGACGACCCGGAGCTGCGCGCGCTCGCGGACGAGCACGGCGTCGTTCTGCGCGACCTGCGTCGGCCGCCTGCGGACCTGTCGACGGCGACGGGCGCGAACCTCGAGGTACCGGGCACGATCGTGCTGACCGTCGGCTCCGACTGCGCCATCGGAAAGATGACGGTCGCGCTCGAGCTCGACCTCGAGGCGCGCCGGCGCGGCGAACGGTCCCTGTTCGTTCCGACGGGACAGACGGGCATCGCGATCGCGGGATGGGGGATCGCCGTCGATGCCGTCGTTGCCGACTTCATTGCCGGCGCGGCGGAGCGGCTCGTGGTCGAAGGGAGCGCGCGCGGCGGCGAGCTTCTCTGGGTCGAAGGGCAGGGCGCGATCCTGCATCCGGTGTACTCCGGCGTCACCGTCGGCCTCTACCACGGCAGCGCGCCGCATCTGCTCGTGCTGTGCCACGAGGCGGGGCGGACCGAGATCGAGGGCGCGGGTGGAGGCCCGCACCCAATTCCGCCGCTTCCCGACCTCGTCGATTTGCACGAGCGGCTGGCGCTGACGGTCAGGCCGTCGCGGGTCGTGGCGGTGGCGGTGAACACGCGCGCGCTGGACGAGGAAGGCGCGCGGGCGGCCGTCGCGGCCGCCGAGGCGGAAACGGGCCTCCCGGCCGACGATCCCGTCCGATTCGGGGCCGCACGGCTCGTGGACGCGGTTCTTGCGGCAAGAGGGTAGTCCCTACGGCCGGCGAAGATGGGCCGACCGGCCCATGGCGGTCGTCGCGGATTACCGCGACTCTTCCAAATCCGATTGAAGGCCCGGGGCCCTGCGGTCGATCAAAGGATGGGATGAAGAAAATCGCCGTTTTGCTGGCAGTGTCCGCTGCGCTCCTGGGGAGCGTGGTTGCACCTGCCGGCGCGAAGCCCAAAGTCGTGCCGCCCATCAACTACGGCGTCGCTGATGACACAGGCAAGTACGCCGACGACGGCGGAGCCTGGTTCGACGGGATGCTGAAGGGCGCGAACCTGACCGAGGTGCGCTGGACGCTCGCGTTCAACGGCGATCCCGCGACGATCACCGAGCTGCCCTTCATCCAGCGGGCAGCGCCGCAGGCGCAGAAGGACGGCGTGCACGTCGTTCTCGCGCTCTACGGCCGGCCGGCGACGACGCACGACCCGACTGCGTTCTGCTCATGGGCCGCTCTGGTCGCGACGACCGTGAGTCAGTGGGGCATCCACGACTTCATCATCTGGAACGAGCCGAACACGTCGCTGTACTGGTCGCCGCAGGACGCGACGGCGCCCGCTGCCTACGAGGCATTGCTCGCGCGCTGCTACGACGCGATCCACGCGGCCGACTCGAGCGCGCGCGTCATCGGCTTCGGTCTCTCGCCGCGCTCGAACGGTCCCGGCCAGACGCCACCGATTCCCTTCATTCTCGCCGTGGGCGCCGCGTACAAGGCATCCGGCCGGACGACGCCGATCATGGATCAGATGTCGATCCATCCGTACCCGAACCCGAGCAGCCCGGCAGACGGGCCTGACGTGGGCTACTCGAACCCCGACTTCTACGGCGTGCCGAACCTCGACCGCGTCAAGCAGGCGATCTACGACGCCTTCCACGGCACCGGCCAGCCGACGACGGTGAACGGGCTCACCTTCCGCATCGACGAGCTCGGGTGGCAGACGAATACCACCGCCTACCCGCAGTACTACAACCAGGAGAACGTCGCGGTCGTCAGCGAGCAGACACAGGCGAGCTACATCCAGGAAGCGATCCAGAAGTACCTCGCGTGCGACCCGACCGTCACCGACGTCGAGTGGTTCCTGCTCGTCGACGAGGCGACGCGGAACGGCAAGGACAGGAACGGCACGACCATCGGCGGCGGCTGGCAGAGCGGGCTCCTGACCGCCGGCGGGCAGGGCGTCTCGACTGAGAAGGTCGCCTACACCGCGGATGCGCCGTTCTTCGCGCAGGGTCGCGCTGCCTGCACGGCCGGGATGACCAGCTGGACGCCGTTGGCGGCGTCGACATCGGGCTCCGGTGGCAAGACGGGCGATTCGGCGGGCGGGAAGTCCGGCAAGCGGGCCAAGCACACGGCTAAGCCCAAGCACCACAAGCCGAAGCCGCACAAGTCCTGAGCCTGGACCCTTGGGCAACTGACCGTTCTCTGTAGAAGCCTTGACGGATTAGGCGTCCCGCGAGAGAGTCGCCATGTAGTGGGCGAAGATGCTGCCTCCGAACTCGCGGAGTTCCTGGCGAGCCTGATCGGCATCACGGGTGCCCTTAACGGCCTCATCGCAAAGGCGGTCGCGGACATGGCCCCGGAGAGAGAACCCGAGTGGTTTGACGACGTGAAGAAGGCCGGACAGGACATCCATCGCGAGATAAAGACCCTTCAGGCCCGGTTGTCCGAGCGTTTTCCTGAGTCGCGCTGACAGCATGTGGCCGGGTATCACCACCGTCCCCCACATCACCTACGCTGTCCTCATGCCTCGCAAGACCGAGACTGACGCGACCGGGAACCTCAAGCCTGAGGATGAGCGGCAGGACGCCCCGGGTGGGACGAAGATCGGCCGACTGTCCCGCTCAAAGGTGTTAGCCGACTTTCGGAAGATCGCGCGGGCCAAGAAGGACTAGGAACTTGGGCTGATAACCCGGGATGATGGCCCTGGGTGAAGCTAAATCTCTATGGATATGTCGGGCCGCGTGGCGGCGCGATGCTTCGGGGCGGAACGGTGGCTAGCATCGTCTGCCTGGCCGCTAGCCCGTTCGTCCCGCAACCGTGGGTGTGGTTGGTTGTAGGTGTTGGCATCATCGGCGTCCTTCTAACGTCGCTAGTGGCATGGGCGGGAATACAAGACACACGTGGTCTTGTGTCGTCCGACGTCATACGCGGAGCAAACCAGGGCGAACACGGACGGTGGATAGGGAACCTGCATGAGAGGCTCACGAAGCTAGA
>Ga0307372_10001278_pt1 | contig 44215 bp, 44 predicted proteins | sample OX1MG_FD_202533 | JGI IMG/M metagenome (GOLD analysis project Ga0307372, IMG submission 202533) | Soil microbial communities from Risofladan, Vaasa, Finland - OX-1 | ecosystem: Environmental > Terrestrial > Soil > Coastal area > Acid sulfate soil | place: Finland: Risofladan, Vaasa | collected...
CAGCGCCACCCGCGCTTTCAAATCCGCTCCGTGCTTCCTTCGCTTGCCGTTCATCTTCTTTTTCCTTCCCATTGAAGGTCATTTTACTACCTTAGCACGTGGTCGGATTTTTGGGGAGCCCTATAAGATTTCGCGGCGCGCGCGATAATTTGGGGAGCAGCTCCGTCGCGATGATTCCCGCGATGACCAGCAGGGCTCCCGAAATCTGCCTGGGGCCCAGCCGTTCGCCGTAAAACAGGTAGGAGAATATCCCGGCGAACACCGGCTCCAAGGCCATGATGAGCACGACCGTCGTGGCGGGAAGAATCTCCTGGGCGAAGGACTGCGCCGTGAAAGCCGCCGAGGTCCCCAGCACCGCGGTCACGGCGAGGGCGAAAATGACCGTCGGGCTCCAGACCAGCTTGGCGCTCTCGAAAATCGGGCCGGTGCCGGCCATCAACAGCGCCGCCGCGCCGACTTGAATGAGGCCCATGTGCTCGAAGCGCACGTCCTTGGCGTATTTGGCGAGCGCCACTATTTGCAGGGCGAAGAAAAACGCGCCGGCCAACGTGAGCACGCCCCCGCGGTTCATGCCGGAGAAAAAGGATCTCCAAGGCGCGTGGGGCGGCAAGGTGAGCAGGGCCAGCCCCACGAGCGCGGCCACGGAGCCCAGAAACGCGCTGGACTTGGGCGCTCCGCTTGCCTTGGCGCGCAGCCACGGGAAAAGAAGCAGAACCGGGACCATCGCCACGGCCAAGCCCGTGATGAAGGCGGACTTGGACGGAGTCGTGAGCTTCAAGCCCTCGGTCTGGAATTGATAGCCCATCCCGAGGCACAAGCCCACCAGAGAGCCTTGCGCCAGGATTCGGCGATTGATGGTCTTAAGATGCTTCCAGTAAACGGCCGCTAGAACGAGAAACGCGGCGGCCAGGCGCAGAAAATTAAAAAGCAGCGGGGAGATGCCCGCGAGCGCGTCCTTGACCAGGACGAAGGTCGATCCCCAGACCAGGACGACCGCGAGCAAAACCACGTGGGCTGCCACCGGCCGCGGCATTTCTTTCATAGACGTTATTATACTTTTGATATGATGGCGTTATGGAATTCTGGGTTCCGGACGCGCTGGTTTTCGTCATCCTGGCCGTCGAAGCTCTCACCATGAACCGCCGCAAGGGCACGGTGCGCAAGGATGCCTTCTCCTATCAAATCACCACGGCCTGCTTTTTCGTGGGATATTTCTCCGCCTTCGCGCTGCGCCGCCATCCGCCGTTTTTGGGAACCTGGGCGGTGTTCGCCGGAGCGGCGCTGGCCTTGGCCGGCACGGCGTTTCGCTACTGGGCCATCCGGAACCTGGGGGAATATTTTACCCGCGTGGTGCAGGTCTCGGCCGATCAAAAAGTAGTCGAGAGGGGACCCTACCGCTACATCCGCCACCCATCCTATACGGGCAGCATCGTCGCCTGCCTAGGCGTGGCGCTGTCCCTGCGCTCGCTGGTCTCCGCCGCATGCTTGATGCTTCCCGTGCTGGCCGGATTTGGCTATCGCATGGCGATAGAAGAACGAGCGCTTTGCGACTCATTGGGCGAGCCCTACCGCGCCTATATGCGGCGGACCAAGCGGCTAATTCCTTTTTTGCTGTGAGATTCTAAAAGACGATGAGCGATCCGGGCAAGGCGGAAAAACTGGGAAAAAGACTTTTGGACGGCGCCTTGTCCGCGGTTATGCCCGAGCGGCGCAAGATTCCAGCCGAAGCCCTGCGGGAGGTTCTCGCGAAGCCCGGCGCCGCGGCGGTTTTCCTCTTCGAGCGCAGCCGCATGGGCGACGTCCTGCTGCAGACCCCGGTGCTCTCGAACTTAAAGGCCGCGTTTCCGCATTTGAGCCTTTGCGCCGTGGCGCGGGGATATAACGCCCCGGCCCTGGCCGATCATCCGGATTTGGAGAGCCTGCTGGTGTTCCCGGACGCGGGGCTGGGCAAGCCGGCCGAGCTGTTCCGTTTTTGGCGCGCGTTTAGACGCCGGTGGGACGCGGCTTTCGTCATGAGCGCGGGCGGAGCGTCCTTGACCTCGGCGCTGCTGGCCCGGCTTTCGGGCGCGAGGCTTGTCGCCGGGCCGGGCACCAAAATGTTCGGCAAGCCTTACAGCCGGATTTTCTACAACTGGGAATCCCAGCCGGCGCCGGCCCACGGCTCGCGCGCCGAGTCCAATCTGCGAATCTTGGAAGCCATGGGCGTACACGTCGCTTCGCGGCGGCTAAGCGCGGGATTTTCGCAGCAAGGCAAGAAACAGGCTCTGGAGTTCATCGCAAAATTAGGCGGTTCGGGTCCCGTGGCGGCGCTTGCTCCCGGCGGCGCCGCGCATCTCTCCACGCGCATCGCCCCGCCGGAGCTCTTTGCCGCCGCGGCCAAGCGCCTGGCCCAGGCGGGCGCGCGCCTCGTCGCGATTCAAGGTCCCGGCGAGCAAGAAGCGGTCTTGCGCTTAAAAGAGCTGGCCGGTTTTGATTTTCCCTCCGCGGTTTTCGACTTGGACGCCTTGAAGGCTTTTTTTTCGATGGTCCGGCTCTTGGTCGCCAACGACGGCGGCACGATGCACCTGGCCGCGGCCTCGGGCGCGCGCGTCTTGGCCTTGTTTTCCGCCACCGATCCGGAGACCTGGGTTTCCGAGGGAGTCTCGCCCGTAGATTTGCGCGGCCGGGACTCTGGGACGGCGGAGGGGAAAGTTTTGGGCTTGGCGCTTAAGCTGCTTGAACCGCCGGCGCCGCCGCCCACGCCGTCCTGAAAGTCTCCTCGAACGCCGCGGCGGCCGCGCCCGATACGTCGCTTGCCAAAATCGGCCGCTCCGCGAGCTTGGCCAGCGTCCCCATCTGCTCCGGCTCCAAGCGGCAGGGATTAATCCGGTAGAACGGCGCCAACTCGCAGCTGACGTTCAGGGCAAAGCCGTGATAAGCCACGTTTTGGCGCACGGCCACGCCGATGGAGGCGATTTTTTTGCCGCGGCACCAGACGCCGGTAAATCCCGCGACGGTCCCGGCCTGCAAGCCGCAGCGCGCCGCGGTTTTAATGAGCGCGGCCTCGATGAGCCGGATGTGATCGACGGCGCCCAGGCCGCGCTTGCCCAGGTGCACGATGGGGTAGCCGACGAGCTGGCCCGGGCCGTGATACGTGGCGTCCCCGCCGCGCTCGATGACGTGATAGGGATAGGGCAGCCCCGGCGGCGGCGTTTCGCGGGACGACGCGCCGCAGGTGTAGACCGGCGGGTGCTCCAAAAGAAGAAGCGTGTCCGGGATAAGCCCCCGGCCGCGGTCCTCGACCAGCTGCTTTTGCAGCTTCCAGGCCTCGGTGAACTCGACTCGGCCCAGGCAGCGGATGTCCATCTGAAGGCGTCAGCGCTTGACGGGTTCCCGAACCACGGGCGGCAGGATGTGCACGGCTTGGCCCACGCAGGCCTCGGCCGCGTCCACGATGGACTCGCACAAGGTCGGGTGGGGGTGGATGGCCTCGGCGATGTCCTCGACGGTGGCCTTAAGCTTGACCGCGAGGCAGCCCTCGCCGATCAAATCCGACGCGCTCCCGCCCACGATGGCGACGCCCAGCACCTCGCGCGTCTCCTTGTCCGCGACGACCTTGTAGAAGCCCTCCGGCTTGGCCACGGCCTGGGCGCGCCCCGAGGCCGCGAAGGGAAAACGTCCCACGATAGGTTCGCGCCCGCGCGCGCGGATTTGCTCCTCGGTCTCGCCCACGAAGGCGATTTCGGGGTCCGTGAAAATGGTCCAGGGCACCGCGCCGATGCCGTGGGTCTCGAAGCCCGCGATGGCCAAGGCCGCGACGATGGCTTCCTGCGAAGCCTTGTGCGCCAAGTAGGGCGCGCCGATGACGTCTCCGGCCGCGTAAATGTGGGGGACATTGGTCTGATAGCGCGCGTTAACCTTGATGTGCCCCTTGGCGTCGGTCTCAACGCCGGCCGCGTCCAAGCCTAAATCTTTCGTGATGGGAACGCGCCCGACGCTCAAAAGAATCTTATCGGCCGCGATGGTCTTTTCGCCTTCCGCGGTCTTGACGCGCACGGAAAGTCCGCCGTCCGTCCGCTCGTAACCCAGGGCTTGAGACTTGGTCAGAATCTCCACGCCGAGCTTTTGCAGGCTGCGCAAAACGGGAGAAACCAGCTCCGAGGGCACGCCGGGCAGGACTTGATCCATGAACTCCACGACCGTGACCTTGGTTCCCAGCTTGGCGAAAAACGTGCCGATTTCAAGGCCGATGACGCCGCCGCCGATGACGGCCAGGCGCTCGGGCGCGGCGGGAAGCTCCAGCGCTTCCTTGGAACTCAGCACCGACTCGCCATCGAAGGAAAATCCCGGGATTTCCGCGGGCCGCGTGCCGGTGGAGATGAGCGCGTGCGCGAATTGGACGGTCTCCTCGCCGTCGGCCTTGACGATGACCGCCGAGTTGGGGCCGGTCAAGCGCGCGGCGCCGGCGAGAACGTCCACCTTGTTGCCCTTTTCCAGGGACGCGATGCCGCGGACAAAGCCGCCGATGACGTTGTTCTTCCAAACCTGCACCTTGGCCCAGTCGATGCCCAAGCCCGCCGCGTTCATGCCGTGAGCCTGCGCGGCCTTGGGCTGGTAGTACTCGTCCGCGGCGTGGATAAGCGCCTTGGAGGGGATGCAGCCGTAGTTGAGGCACTCGCCGCCGAGCTTGTCCTTCTCGACCAGGAAGGTTTTTTTGCCCAGCTTGCCGAGCTTAATCGCGCCGACGTAGCCGCCGGGGCCGGCTCCAATGACGAGGACGTCGGTGGAAAGCGCCATGGCTTAAAGCAGCGTCTTGGGGTTTTCCAAGCCCTTGATGAGCGTGTTCATGAAGGACGCCGCCTGCGCGCCGTCCGTGACCCGGTGGTCGAAGGTCAGGACCAAGTTGGCCATGCTGCGGATTTGCACCGCGCCGTCTCTGGCCACGGGGCGCTCCTGAAGCTTCATGACCGCCAGGATGGCGACCTCGGGGTAGTTGATGATGGGCGTGGCGAAGAGCCCGCCGATGGGCCCGATGTTGGTGATGGTGAAGGTGCCGCCGGAGAGATCCGCGGCCTCGATTTTTCCCGCGCGCGCCTTATCGGCCAGGCGGTGGATGTCCGACGCCAAGGTCCAGACGTCTTTTTTCTCCGCGTCCTTGATCACGGGCACCATGAGGCCGGACGGCGTCGAGGCCGCGATGCCGACGTGGCAGTCGCGCTTGTGGATGATGGCGCCGGCTTTTTCGTCCAGGACCGCGTTGAACTGGGGGAATTCCTTGAAGGTCTTAATGAGCGCCTTGATGATGAAGGGCAGATAGGTCAGCTTGATGGATTTTTTCTCGGCTTCGGCCTTCATTTCCTGCCGGAGCTTGACCAGGGCCGTGAAGTCGGCCTCGTCCATGTGGGAGACATGGGGTATGGTGCGCCAGCTCTCGGCCATCTTCTCGGCGGTCTTGCGGCGGATGCCGATGAAGGGGATATGCTCGTCGGCGCCGGACGCCGCGGTCGCGGACGCGGACGCGGGCTTGACCGCGCCGTTGGACGAGGGCGCGGTTCCATTGGCCGCGCGGCGCACGTCGTCTTCGGTGATGCGCCCGGTGGGGCCGGTGCCGCTGATTTTGCCCAAATCGACTTTCAAGTCGGAGGCGAGCTTGCGCACGGCCGGCGTGGCGCTGACCGCGGCCCCGGGCGCTGACGCGCTTCCCTTTAGAGCGTCCGGGACTGCTCGCCCTCCGGGCTCGACCGCGGCCGCCGCGGCGGGCTTTGCGTCGGGACCCGCGACGTCGATGGCGACCAGGGTCTCGTGCACCTTGACCTTCTCGCCGGCCTTGGCCGCGAGCTTGAAGATTTTTCCGTTCTTGGGGCTGGGGATTTCCACCTCGGCCTTGTCGGTCAGGACGTTGCAAATCGGATCGTTTTCCTTGACCGTGTCGCCTTCCTTGACGTGCCATTTGACGAGCTCGCCCTCGGTGAGGCCCTCGCCGATGTCCGGCAGCTTGAAATCGTAGATCATGGCCGCTCCTTGCGAATCAATTTCCAACGCCTCGATTTTATCAAAAGGCTTCGTCAGAACGCCAGAATCTCGCGCGCCGCGCGCAGGACCCGCTCGGCGTCCGGGATGTAGTGCTTCTCCAAGCGGAACAGCGGCATGCGGATGTCCCAGCTTCCCACGCGCCTGACCGGCGCCTTGAGGCTCAAAAGGGCGCGTTCCGAGATGAGCGCGCTCACCTCGGCCGCCCAGGAGCCCATGTTCGGGGCCTCGTGCGCGATGAGGGCGCGGCCGGTTTTTTGAACCGAGGCCAAAATGGCGTCCAAGTCCAAGGGAGTCAGCGTGCGCAAATCCAAAACTTCGGCCGAGACGCCTTCCTTGTCCAGCATGTCGGCGGCTTTAAGGCAGGTGTGCGCCATCGCTCCCCAAGAAATCAGCGTGACATCCGAGCCGACGCGGGCTTGGCGCGCCTTGCCGATGGGCGTTTCATAAGGCTCCTGCGGCACTTCGCCTTTGGCCGCGCGGTAAAGCAGCTTGGGCTCGAAGAACACCACGGGATCGGGATCCCGCACGGCGGCGATGAGCAGCCCCTTGGCGTCGGCGGGCGTCGAGGGACAGACGACCTTGATGCCGGGCGTGTGGCACACATAGGCCTCGGGCGATTCGGAATGGTGCTCGGGCGCGTGGATGAGCCCGCCGTGCGGGCAGCGCAGAACCATGGGGACGGTATGCCGTCCGCGCGTGCGGTTTCTCATGCGGCCCATGTGGCAGAGGATTTGATCCATCCCGGAAGGCAAAAAGCCGTCGAACTGGATTTCGCACACGGGCCGAAAGCCGTTGATGGCCAAGCCGATGGAGGAGCCGATGATGCCGATTTCGGCCAAAGGGGTGTCCACCACGCGTTCGGCGCCGAATTTTTGCTGCAGGCCCTCGGTGGCGCGGAACACGCCGCCGTTTAAGCCCACGTCCTCGCCCAAGACCAGCACGCGCCGGTCTTCCTCCATCGCCTGATGGAGGGCTTGATTGACGGCCTGGACCAGATTAAGCTCGGGCATTTTACGGGAAGCGCCCTTCGGCCGGCGGCAGGACCGGCAGATTTTCCTCGCCGGTCTTGGTTTCCAGGATTTTCTGGAGCTCGGCGCGCTCCTCGATTAAATGCCACGGCGCGGCGGCGTAGTTTTCCGAGAACATGTCGAGCGGATTGGGCGGGGGAAACGCCTCGTAGGCCTGGATTTCCATCTCAAGCGCGGCCGCGGCGTCTTTTTGCAGGCGGGCTTCCTTGTCCGCGTCCCACAAATTCTCCCGTTCCAGATAAATTTTCAGGCGCGCGATGGGATCTTTTCCGCGCCACGCCTCGACCTCGGCCGAGCCGCGGTAGCGTCCCGCGTCGTCCGCCGTGGTGTGGTGGCTCAAGCGGTAGGTCTCGCACTCGACCACGCTGGGGCCATGGCCTTCGCGCGCGCGCGTCACGGCTTCGCTGACCGCCTTATAAATCGCGAACACGTCGTTGCCGTCGACCTGGACGCCGAAGGCGCCGTAGCCCCAGGCCTTTTGCGCGAGCGTCTTTCCCGCCGACTGCTTTTCCCGCGGCACGGAAATGGCCCAGTGGTTGTTCTCCACGATATAGACGGCCGGCAGCTTCATCGCGGCGCAGAACGTCAGCGCTTCGTGAAAATCGCCCTTGGAGGACGTCCCGTCGCCGAGATAAGCCATGGCCACGCCGCCTTGGCCCTTTAATTTTTCGCCCCAGGCCAAGCCCGCCGCCTGGGTCAGGTGCGAGCCCACCGGAATCGCGAAGATGAGATCGTTGTTCTCATCGGGAAATTTCACGCCGCGATCGTCGCCCGCCCAGTAAAGCAGGGAATAGCGCAGCCGCATGCCGCGCGCGTAGTAGGCGCCCTGGCCGCGGTAGGTGGGCACGAGCCAGTCCTTGGGCTTGAGGCACGAGGCCGGGACGATTTGGCTCGCTTCCTGGCCAAGGATCATCGGATAAGTGCCCAGCCGCCCTTGGCGCTGGAGCTTGACCGAGCGCTCGTCGAAAAGCCGGATTTCGACCATCTTGCGGTAGAGCGAGAGCAGTTGATCCGCGGGCAAGTCGACCGGAATGGAAAAATCGCGCACGCCCTCGGGGCTGAGGATTTCGATGCGCTCGGTGCGCGAGCGGTCAGCCGAGGTGATTGGCACCGAGATAGTCCTTCAGGAAAAGCTCTCCGGCCCGGTAGGAGCTGCGCACGAAGGGCCCGGAGGCGACGTGCAAAAAGCCCATGTCCCGCGCGCGGCGGCCGTAAGCCTCGAAGCGCCCGGGGGGGACATACTCGGCGACGGGAAGGTTTCTTTTCGCGCGGCTGGGGCGCAGGTACTGGCCGATGGTCAAAATCCGCACGCCCGCGCGGCGCAGATCGTTGAAGGCGGCCAAGACCTCCTCCTCGCGCTCGCCCAAGCCCAGCATGAGGGATGATTTGGACGGCGTCTTGGGCGCGATGTCCCGGCAGAAGGCCAGGACATCGAGGGACTGGCGGTACGACGCGCGATGATCGCGCACGGCCGGCGTCAGACGCTCCACGGTCTCCAGATTGTGCGCCAGCACGTCGGGACCGGCCGCGGCGATGATCTCGACGAGATCGCGGCGGCCCTGGAAGTCCTGCATCAGGATTTCCAGCAAAAGCTTGGGGTTGCGCTTCTTGGCTTCGCCGATGACGCGGGCGATATGCCCGGCGCCCTGATCCGGCAAATCGTCGCGGCAGACGGTCGTGATGACCGCGTAGTCGAGCCCCATTTCATGGAGAGTCTCCGCCAGTTTCGCGGGCTCCTCGGCATCGGGCGCGTCCGGCCTGGCCTTGGACGAAACCGAGCAGAAGCGGCAGGCGCGGGTGCACTCGTCGCCCAGCAGCATGAAGGTCGCGGTGGCGGCGCCCTTTTGCCCGCCCCAGCATTCGGAGATGTTGGGGCAGCGCGCCTCCTCGCAGACGGTGTGCAAGTTTCGGCGGGCCGAAACCGCCTTGATGCGCGCGAAGTTCTCGCCGCCGGCGAGCTTGACCTTGAGCCAGGGCGGCAGAGGCGCCGGACGTTCCGTGGTCGCGAAATTATTCATGCCCGGCCAAGAACCGCTCGGCCTCCAAGGCCGCCATGCAGCCCGTGCCCGCGGCCGTGACCGCTTGGCGATAGCGCGCGTCCATGACGTCGCCCGCGGCGAAGACGCCGGCGATGGAAGTCCGCGTCCGGTTGTCGACCGTGAGATAGCCGTTGGGCTCGGTCTTGAGCTGGCCGCCCAAAAACGCCGTGGTGGGCGCGTGCCCGATGGCGATGAAAAGGCCCCGGCACGCGAAGTCGCTTTCCTTTCCGGTCTTCAAGTTCTTGAGCTTCAAGCCGTGCACCTCGCCGTCGCCCACGATGTCGGACACGGCGGTATCCCAGAGAAAGCTGATCTTGGGATTCTTGCGCGCGCGCTCCTGCATGATTTTGGAGGCTCGTAATTCGTTTCTCCGGTGGATGACGGTCACCTTGGAGGCGAAGCGGGTCAAGAACGTCGATTCCTCCATGGCCGTGTCGCCGCCGCCCACGACGGCGATCTCCTTGCCCTTGAAGAAAAAACCGTCGCAGGTCGCGCAGGCCGAGACGCCGTGGCCCATGAGCCGCGCCTCGGAAGGAAGCCCCAGCAGCTTGGCCGACGCGCCGGTCGCGATGATGAGCGTTTCCGCGGAGGCCTTGACGCCCTCGGTGGTCTCCATGGCAAAAGGCCTCTTTGACAAATCCACCTTGGAGACATTTTCCTGGACGATTTTCACGCCCAGGCGCTCGCATTGCTTTTTCATGCGCTCGACCAGCTCCGGGCCCATGATGGGCTCCTCGAAGCCGGGGAAATTCTCCACGTCGGAAGTGATCATGAGCTGGCCGCCCAGGCTTACGCCGCCGAAAACCAAGGGCTCAAGGGCCGCCCGAGCGGCATAAATGGCAGCGGTATAGGCCGCGGGACCGGACCCGATGATGACGACTTTCTTGGAATAAGTCATAATGGAATTATACAAGAATGGCGCAGAGGGATAAAATCTGGATTTTGGGCGTGCGCTGCCGAACGCGCCTGGGCGTTCCGGCCCGGGAGCGCCGCCGCCCGCAGCCCATCGAGATAGACGCCGGCTTGGAGTGCGACATCCGCCGCGCGGCCAAAAGCGACGATTTCCGCCGCGCCATTGATTATCAGAAAGCGGAACAACTCATCCGGAGCCTGGCCGAGGGACGCCCGCGGCGCCTCGTGGAGACTTTGGCCGAGGAGATCTCCCAAGCGCTGTTGCGCCTCGACGCCCGGATTGCCGCCGCAAGCGTCCGCGTCCACAAGCGTCCGGCCGCGATGCCCAAGACGCGGGAAGTCTGCGTGGAAATCCGCCGCGCCCGCCGCCGGACGCGCGCCGCGATGGATTAGCGCCGTAAAATTTGGGACAATGTCCCGCAGCGCATGAAATCCGTCAAGAGACTTATTCCTTACCTCAAGCCGTACTGGGTCCGCTTCATCGAGGCCTGCTTCGTCATGGTCGGCGTGGCGCTCCTGAGCGGCGCCATGGTCGCGATCCTTGAGCCTGCCGTCAACAACGTCCTCATCAAAAAGGACGTCCACATGGCCTACATCATCACCGGGCTCATCCCCCTGATCTTTTTCATGAAGATGATCCTGTCCTACGCGCAAAGCTACCTGATGAGCTACCTGGGGCAGAGGATCACCCAGGATCTGCGCATGGATCTCTTCGAGCACCTGCATAAGCTTTCCATGGATTTTTTCTGGAAGAACAAGAGCGGAGAGATCATCTCGCGCATGACCAGCGACGTGCAGAACGTCCAAAACGGCCTGCGCTTCGCGCCGCTTTACCTCATCCGGGATTCCCTGACGGTCGTCGTGCTCATCGGCGTCATGTTCTTCGTTCAGTGGCACTTCGCGCTGGTGGCGCTCATCGTCCTTCCCTTCATCGCGGCGGCCCTGATCATCCTGGGCAAGAAGCTTCGCTCCGCCGGCAAGAAGAGCCAGGAGACCATGGGAGAAATCACCCACCGGTTTCAGGAAAGCCTCCTGGGGATGCTGGTGGTCAAGATTTTTAACTACGAGGACGAGGCCATAGAGAAATTCAAGCTGGAGAACGACTCCTTCTTCAACCAGATCATGCGCTACCTGCGCGCGGACGCGCTCTCCGGCCCGCTCATGGAGTTCTTCGGCTCCATCGTCATGGCGGTCGTTTTTTACCTGGCGTGGCAGCAGATTTTCCAGGGTAAAATGACGCCCGGGGCCTTTTTCGTCTTCATCGGCTGCTTCTCCGCGGCCTACGCGCCGCTCAAGAACTTGGCCAAGCTCAACTCGACCGTCCAGCTGACGCTGGCTTCGGCCGACCGCGTTTTCGCGGTCATGGACGCGCAAACCTCCGTGCGCGAAAAACCGCATCCGATTTTGTTTCAAAGCATCTCCCGCGGCATAGAATTCCAAGGGGTTTCTTTCCGCTACCCCGCGCGGGATGGGTGGGCCATCCAGGACCTGAATTTGAAGATCGCCGCGGGAGAAGTCCTGGGGGTCGCCGGAGAAAGCGGCTCCGGAAAAACCACGCTGGCGCATTTGCTGCTGCGGCTCTTCGATCCGCAGGAGGGCCGCATCCTCATCGACGGCGTCGATTTGCGCGACTACTCGCTCTCGTCTCTGCGCGATCACGTGGGCTTGGTCGCGCAAGAAACCATTTTGTTCAACGACACCGTCGCGGGCAACGCCAGCGTGGGCCGCAAGGGCGCGTCCGAGGCCGAAATTTGGAAGGCCCTGGAAGTGGCCGACGCGCGCTCCTTCGTCGAGCAAATGCCGCAGAGGCTTCACACGCCCCTGGGCGACCGCGGCATGCAGCTCTCCGGCGGCCAGCGCCAGCGCCTGGCCATCGCCCGCGCGGTCCTGAAAAACCCGCCCATCATGCTTCTAGACGAAGCCACATCGAACCTGGACGCGGCCAGCGAGAAAGGCGTCCAGGACGCGCTGGAGCGGCTTTTCCCCGGCCGCACGGTACTCATCATCGCCCACCGGCTCTTCGCCCTGCAAAAAGCCCACCGCATCGCCGTGTTCCACTACGGAGAGCTCAAGGAACTGGGTCCGCACGCGGATCTGGTCGCGAAGGGCGGGCTTTATTCCATGCTCTACAAGCTCCAGCAGCTCGAACCCGCCGTGCGCGCTTGATGCCCGAGCGGGGCGCCGCAAAACCGGACCTGCGCAGGCGGAAAATTTCGGCCGTCGTCTTCGACATGGACGGAGTCATCGTGGACAGCGAGCTGCAGTGGAAGCTCGCCGAGAAGGAATTCCTGCTTCACCGCGTGCCCCATTGGCGGCCGGAGGATTACCGGCGCGTCACGGGCTTGAGCCCCGCGGCTCTTTACGATTTCCTGAACGGCGCCTACGGATTGGCGGAGAGCCGGGAATCCTTTCTGGAGGACTGCGGCAGGTTGGCGGAGACGATCTACAAGACCAGGGTCTCGCTGGCCGAGGGATTTCTTGACGCCGTGGGCCGCGTCAAGAAAAGCCGCAAGCCCGCCGGCATCGCGTCGTCCTCTCCGCGCAATTGGATTGAAATGGTCCTGGAGCGCTTCAATCTGGCGCCCTGGTTCGACGCCGTGGTGAGCGCCGACGACGTGGGCGGACGCACCAAGCCGCTGCCGGACAGTTATCTCGCGGTGTGCGCGCGCCTGGGCGCCAAGCCGGAATTCTGCGCGGCGGTGGAAGACTCCCGGGTGGGCGTCTTGGCCGCCAAAAGCGCGGGGCTTTTCTGCCTGGCGCTGCGCAACGGGGCCAACGACGATCAGGATCTTTCCGCCGCGGACGCCGAAATTACCAGCGTCGGAGACGTGCCGGAAATTCTGGGGATTTCTTAAAGGCCGAAGGTGCGGCTCAGGGCCAGCTGGCGGATTAAAAAATCCTTCCAGCGCTCGCGCAGCCTGCGGGCTTCCGCGGCGCTCCGTCGAGGAAAAAAAGTCCTTTCCACCGGCGCATTCTGCAGGCGCCGGCTCCAGCGCTGGTCGTGGCGCCACAAGGCCAAGGACGCCGCGCCCAAGGCGGTGGCGTCCGGCTGGGCGATGCGTTGAACCGGAGTCCGCAGGATATCCGCTTGGAATTGCATCAGATAATCCGAGCGCGAGACGCCGCCGGAAGCCCGCACCGCGGCTATTTTAGGGCCGGCTTTTCCCATGGCCTCGGCGATCTCCGAAATCAGGAACGCGACGCCCTCAACGCAGGCCCGGACCAAGTCGGCGGGCGTGGTTTGGGAGTCGAGCCTGACGAACGCCGCTTTGGCGCGAGGCTCCCAGAACGGAGCGCCCAGGCCGCCAAGCGCGGGCAAGAACAGCGCGCCGCTCTTGGCTTCGCGGCAGAGCCGGTCGATATCCGTCCGTTTTTTGAGCAGGCCCAAGGCGGCAATCCAGTCCAGGGCGGCTCCGGCCGCATTGACCGTGCCTTCCTCGAAATAAAAGGCTTCCCTGCCGGGAAGCGTCCAGCCGATGGAGGCCAGAAGGCCGGGGATGAGCCTCGGTTTATCGCCCGAGTTGCGCAGGAGAAACGCTCCCGTTCCATAATTCGCGATCCACGCCCCGGCCCTGCCGCCGCCCAGGCCCGCGACCGCGGCCTGCTGATCGCCCAGGCAGGCCAGCACCGGAATTTCGCGCCCGCGGCGGTGGATGAGCCCCCAGAGCCCCGCCGAGGGCAGGATGTCGGGCAGGATGCGCCGGTCCACGCCGAAGACGCTCAAGAGGTCCTCGTCCCAGGACAGGGTCGAGATGTTCATGAGGAGGGTGCGCTGGGCCAGCGTCGGGTCGGCGGCGAAAATGGCGCCTTTGCTCAAGCGCCAGAGGATGAAGGACCCGACGGGCCCGGCCAAGAGATGGCCCGATTTGGCCAGAGCCCGGACGCGGGCGCTTTGCCGCAGGAGCCAGCAAAGCTTGGGCGCGGAGTAGTAGGGCGTAGGATAGAGCCCGGTCTTCCAGCGCCAGAATTCCGGGTTTTTTTTCAAAAGAGCCGCTTCTTCGGCGGCGCGGCCGTCCTGCCAGCTCAGCGCCGGCGCGGCGGGCTCGCCCGTGCGCGAGTCCCACAAGACGATGGTCGAGCGCTGGCAGGCCAAGGCCAAGCCCGCGATCTCGCGCGAAGCGGGAAGAGCGGAAAGGACTTTGTCGAGCGCGCGCTCCTGGGTTCGGGCGAGCTCCAGGGCGTCGTGCTCGACCCAGCCGGGCTTGGGACGCGCGGTCTTGAGCGGGAATTGCGCGCGCGCGGCCACGCGGCCGTCCTCGTCGAAAGCGAAGGCGCGGGAGCTGGAGCTTCCCTGATCCAGCGCGAGGATGAGGGGCTTCAAAGAGGTTCAACCTTGAGTTCCGAGGTCTCGGACTTTTCCGCCAACGCGGCGAGCTTTTTCTTCACCGCGGAATCGAGCCCGGCGTCGTCCAAGAGTTCGCGGACCTTCGGCCCGGAAGGAGCCAGGACGCGCTCGTAGAGCCCTTCGTCCTTTAAAAATTCCAGGAATTTCTTCTTGTCCGGGAACTCCCAGCGCTCGCCGGCCGCCCGGATGGCCTCGTATTTGCGCCCGAAGGCCCGCACGTAGCCCTTCTTTTCGAAGAGAGCGATGATCTCGTCCTTGAGAAGCCGCGCTTCTTCCTCCATGGCTTTGCTCTGGGCGCGGATGTCCCCGTAGCGATCGATGAGCGTGGCGACGTCATCTTCGGCGGCGAAAGCGGCCGGAGGCGGCGCCGCGGCCGATATGCCGGCCGCGGCACTGGCGGAAAGGAAACGTTTTTCGGAAACATTTTCCGCTCCCGCCGGCGCGTCCTGCGCTTTATAAACCGGGCACAGGGGCTTGTAGTCGCACCAAAAGCATTTCTTTTCCTCCGGAGCGGGAGAAAACTCCCCGCGGGAAATCGCATCGGCCGTGGAAACGATCTTGTTCTCCAGCTTCCGGATCGCGGACGCTCCCCGGCGTTCGGCGACATGCTCGGTAAGGCTGGGGAGATGATAGAAAGAGAGACGGCAGACTTCCGCGCCTAAAAGTTTTTCGCAGGCGAGCTGGTACATGGTGAGCTGCTCGTCGGTGGCGATGCGATCCTTCGCCAAGGCTTTCCCGGTCTTATAATCCACGACGGAAAAGCGCCCGTCCGGCAGACGGTCCACCCTGTCGACCTTGCCGGTCACCGGCACGCCGCCCACTTCCATGTTGAAGTTGTACTCGACGAAGAGGGGGATGTGATACTCCGGCGCGTGCTTGCGGTAGAAAAGCGTCAGGATTTCCTCGCCGTTCTCCCGGTACTGCTCTTCCTGGGCCTGGTTCTTGTAGCCGGCTGAAATCCAATGCTCCTTGTAGTAGGCCAGAACCTGCTCCAAGCTCGGGGCAGGCGGCTCCTTGGCGCCGTAAAAATATTCCAAAGCCGTGTGCACGCTCGAGCCGAACGAGAAGTAATGCTTGGGCTTTTCCGGGATCCTGTCGATGTAGCGGAATTTGTATTTTTGAGGGCACTCGTTGTAAAGCGAGATGGACGAGTGGGAGAGGGGACGGGGCAGGTTCAGGCTTTTGGCTCCCACGCGACGATTATAGAAAATTAGGGAGTCGGGGAGCCCGCGGCTTGGTAGCGGATGAGCTCGGTGTTGGGGTTCTCGTAGCCCGGCCCGCCGATGCTGGTCTTGACGCGGCCCACGGACGGGGCGTAGTAGACGTATTCCCAGGAGCCGGGAATCTTCTCATTGATCTCGCGCACCTTGAGGCAGTTCTTGAAAACGCCCGCGCCGGTCTTGACCCGGGCGTCGTCCGACTCGATGCGGTAGACGTAGCGGCCGGAAGGCAGCTTCACGTTCCACTGCCTGCCCGGGACGAAGGGATACCTCAAGACGGCGACCGTCTCGGTCCCATTTTTTTCCCAGATGGCCCAATCCTTTTTCACGTAGGCCAGAGTTTCTTTCTTGACCAGGCTTTTGCCGGCGTAGAGGGAGCTTTGGATTTGGCCGGCGACGCCGGAGCTGGAGAGCTTCATGTCCCAATCGAGCGTCATCTCGCGGCCGAGCGTCGCGCTGTCTCCGTAGACCCAGCTGCGGACGCTTCCCAGCGGGAAATAATCGGGGCAATCCATCAAACCGGCCTGGGCTTGCGCAAGCCACGGTTGCTCCAAGGTCTTACCGCGCAGAGCCGCCTCGTATTGAAGATGGGCCTCCTCGCAGCGATCCAGGGTCGCGTAGATGTTTCCCAAACGCACGCGGGTTTGCTCGGCGTAGGAACCTTGAGGAGCGCGGGAGAGGTATTGCTGGTATTGGCCCGCCGCGCGCAGGACGTCGCCGCGTTCCTCATCAAGGCGGCCGCGATAGTAATGAGACGAGGAGCAGGCCGGCAAAAGGGCGACGGCAAAAAGCAGAATGACGCCGGGGCATTTGCTCATTTGCCGGAATCCTTGAGGAAGCCGCGTTCGCGGAAGCTGAAAAAATCTCCGCCCGCGCCGACAATGAGGTGGTCGAGAAGCGGGATGCCCAGAAGCGCTCCCGATTCCTGGAGCCGACGGGTCACGTCCTTGTCCTCGGAAGACGGCGAGCAGTCGCCGGAGGGGTGGTTGTGGGCCACGATGAGCGCGGCGGCGGCGCGAGAAATGGCCGGAGCGAAAACTTCGCGCGGGTGGACCAGGCTCGCCGAGAGCGTGCCGATGGAGATTGTTTCCTCGTGGACGAGGTGATTGCGCGTGTTCAAATAAAAAGCCAGAAAATGCTCCTTGTTGCTTTCGCTGAGCGCGCGGGGAATGCGCTGAACCACGCGCCAGGGACAGTCCAGGACGGCCGCCTGGGGGCGTTTTCTAAGCCAGCGCTCTCGCAGCATGACGGCCATGAGCTCGCGATCCATGATCCGCGACGAAAAGGGCGACGATTCGTAGCGGAGAAATTTCATGCCGGGCCTCACGGAACGGACTCCGCCACGCGCTCGATAGTCTCCAAATCAAGCGGGCCGATGAGCACGAAGCGCCTCCCGCCGCGGCTCCAGCTGAGCACGAGGCCGTCCTGGGTCCAGGCCAGCTTCGCGTGCGTGGAAGCCAGCTGCACGGGCTCCGCGCCGGTGGTCCCAAAATTGAATTGGACTTTGTCCGAGCATTGGAAAAGGGAAAGAACGTTGATGCCGTCCGAAAAGCGGTCGTGCCAGACCGGGTCTTTGCCGCCGCGCAGGGCGTCCTCGCTTTCAAACGCGTAGCCGGAGGGAAGCCACGCCGGCAGCTCGCGCCCCCCGCCGTCCTCGGATCCATTCGCCGCGGAAATTTTCCGGGGAGCCAGCCGCGGGATGATCTGCCAGCCCGTCGGCGGGTTAAACGCGAAGAGCGTCTTGGAAAGCCGAGGATTAAACGAGACGCTGGCAAAGCGCATGGAAGAACCCACCTTGCGGTTGGGCCGAAAAAGCTCGCTTTCCAGGCTCAGCCAGTATTCGCGGTCGAGCCAAAGCCGGCGGACGAGCGCGCCGGTGGCGCGGGACTTGAATTCAAGGAGCCACGTGGGACGCCCCGCGACGCGGCGCCCCGGAGAAATCTTGACGGCGTAATTGGCGGAGATAAGGCGAAGCTCGCTCTCGATTTCCCCGCGGGAATCGGCCGGAATCGGGCCCTTCCAGGCTTTGCGGCCTTCCGGATCATAAATCCATTCGTTTTGGCCATCAGCGACGATGATTTGCCGCGTGTTTCCGCTCTTGTCCGTTATCTCCCGGCGATAACGGGAGTTCCCGGCCCAGAAAACATTCATGGCGACGGAGGAGCGCTCCCGGCTTTGGCGCGCGTGGTTCTGGATTTTGACCTCGCCTTGATAAGGGACCGTGGGCCCCTCCAAGCTTTTGCGTAGAGCCTCAAGAGGATCGGGACGCTTGAGGCGCGCGGCGGCGGTATTGAGAGCCGGAAAGAATAAAAACAGGGCGGCGGCCGAAACGAAGGCGGCTTTCGCCGATCCGGATTTAAAGATCATGCGGGCTCCCGCCGGAGGTCTCCACCTGCTCCGGCAGCCGCGAGTAAATAATGTCCGCCGGCGCCAAGGGACGGCTGAGCGCGTATTCTTCGTGCGCAGCCAGCATGGCGTCCAAGGAAATGCTGGGGCGCCGGTCTTCGCGGCTGACCGCCAAGATGGCGATCAGCGCGGCGAAGGTCGCGGCCAGAGCCGCGGCCGGGTAGCGGAAAGCCGGCACGCTCCAAAAAGACGGGCGCGGCGATTCCTGGCGCGTTCGGCGCCTGGCCTCGGCCAGAAGGGTCTGCTTTAGGTCGGCCGGCAGCCGGGGCGCGGGAACGCCCGCGATGGCCGCCTTCGCGCTTTGGATGAAGCGAAGCTCCGCCCGGCATTGCGCGCACTCGGCCAAATGGGCGTCCGCGCTTGTTTTTTCCGCGGGGCCCAAAGCCCCGTCGGCATAAGCGGAGAGATTTTCCCGGCATTGCCCGCACGTCATGACTCGACCACCTCCCGGCACATTTCTAAAAATTTTTTCTTGAACGCCTCGCGGGCGCGGCAGATGCGCGAGCGCACGGTTCCCAGCGGGCAATCCAACACGACGGCGATGTCCTCGTAGCGCAGCCCTTCCATGTCGCACAGCGTCAAGACGGCCTTGTGCTCGGGAATGAGCGCGTCCAAAACGGCTCTTGTTTTCGCGCCGAGCTCCTCCCGCTCCAGCCGATCGAACGGGGCTTCTTCCCGCGCGTCCGCGATGACCTCCGTGAAGGCCAGCGCGCTGCCCTCGTTCTCGCGCACCAGCGCGTCAAGGCTGCTGCAGTTCTTGCGCTCGTAACGCTTGAGCGCGTCGAAATAAAGGTTGCGCAGGATGGTGAGAAACCAGCTCTCCGTGCTCGCGGCGGGATCGAACTTGTCCCAATTGCGGATGACGCGGAAAAAGGATTCCTGGACCAGCTCCTTGGCCTCCTCGTCGTCGCGGCAGAGCTGGTAGGCGAAGCGGTAGCCCCGCTCCGAGTAGTCTTCGATAAACTTCTCCAGCTGCCGCGTTCGGTTCATCGTCTTCTGATCTACGAACCAGGCCCTGAAAAAGTTCCCCTGGGCAGGCCATTTTAACAAAATCGCAACACCAGGGATACCTCTTCGTAACACGGAGGGGGCACCCTTGAAGCGTGGGAAGGCAAACCATGGAATCCTTCAAAGAGAGTCCGGCCTGGGAGGACATGCTCGTCCAAGAGGACGCGCCGCCCGTTTCCGCGCGCTCCCAAGGTGAAATTTCCCCGTCCTACCTGACGCACGAGCTGCGGGCCCCGGTGACGGCCATCCGTCTGGGCCTGGAAATCCTGCAGGATCAACTTAATGGCCGCCTCTCCGCTGACGAAAGGCATATGCTGTCCTTGGCCTTCAAGAACACCATCCGCCTGGAGGCCCTGGTCAACGACGTCATGGACTACTCCAAAATCGCGGCCGGTAAAATGCCGCTCAAGAAAGAGCCCTGCTCGCCGCAGGAGCTCATTAAGGACGCGGTGGAGATACTGCAGCCCTCCGCGCTTTCCGCTGCCGTCAAGCTTATTCAGGAGAAGGAAGACCCTCTTCCCCGGGTTTCCGCGGAAGGGCGCCGGATCGTGCAGATGCTGAGCAACCTCGTTTCCAACGCGATCAAATACGTTCCGCCGCGCGGCCGGGGCGTCGTGCGCGTGTCCGCCGCTTTGGGGAAGTTCGAGCACGCGGGCACGGTGGTGTTCAAGGTCAAGGACAACGGCTGCGGCATCGCGCTCAATGACTTGGAGAAGCTCTTCAGCGCCTTTTCTCAAACGGAGTCCAAGAATCAGAAGTCGGGAACGGGGCTGGGCTTGGCGCTGGTCCGCGCGATGGCCGAGCTTCACGGCGGTCGGGTGTGGGCGGAGAGCTGGCCCGGCGCCGGGTCGTCCTTCTACTTCAGCATCCCCATCGCGCGGGAAGACCTGCGCGAAGAAATCGACGTTTACCCCAAGCCCGTCGAATATTCAGGGCTGGTCATGGCCTTCGCCAAGCGCATGAACGCCGTCCTGGCGTTCTTCGTCTGAGAGCCCGCCGGGCTCGCGTTAAACCCGGGCCTTGAGCAGGTCCAGGATGGCCGCGACCGTCATCAAGTTCTTGGTCGCGCCCGCGTAGGAAAGGCGGTTGACCAAGCGCATCGCTGACTTCCAGGACATCCGGGCGTTCAAGAATTCGGTGCGATAGGCTTCCATGCGGCTTTCCAACCCGCCGCGCATGGCGGAAGACCACGCGTGCCTGGAGCGGGCGTACTCCACCTTGGTTTGGTGGTAGCGCTCCATCGCGGCCTCGACCCGCTTTTTGGCGGCTTCCAGATTCTCGTGGATTTTGTCGCCCCAGTGCGTTCTCCAATTCGGCTCGGTGGCGCTGATCTTGTCCTTGGCCGCGGCCAGCTCCACTTGCAGCCGGGCCTTCATGATGAGCGGCTCCGGGGTTTTTCTGAGGTCGGAGACCAAGCCGAAGGGCTTGAGCGCCGCGAGCAGCCACTTGGTCATGTCGAACTGGTACCAGCGGATGCCGTTTCTCCAGTCGGAGGGGAATTTGTGGTGGAAGTTGTGGTAGCCCTCGCCGAAAGTCAGGGGGGCCAGGGCCCAGTTGTCCCGGGCCGTGTTGTCCAGGCTGTAGGGACGCTTGCCCCACAAATGCGCGGCGGAATTGATGAGGAAGGTCATGTGGTGGCCGAGCGTGACGCGCAGGAAGCCGCCCCACAGAAGTCCGGCCAGCAGCGGCAGGCCCACCATATACCCCATCAGGGCGGGAAGCGCGAAGCCCGCCAAGATGACCAAAGCGAGATACCACCGATGCTGCCACATGAGCAGGGGATCCTTGAGCATATCCGGGACGCTTTGGTAGCGGGTTTTGGGATCGGTGTCATTGCGGTAAAAAATCCAGCCCATGTGGGCGTAGAAGCCGCCGCGGTTGATGTTATAGGGGTCCGCGTCGGTGTCCACGTAGCGGTGGTGGTTCCGATGATCCGAGGCCCAGTTCAAGACCGAGTTTTCCACGGCCGCAGCGCCGAAAATCAGGTAAAAAAGCTGCAGAATCTTGGATGCGCCATGGCTGCGGTGGGCATAATAGCGGTGGTAGCCGGCCGTGATGCTCAAGCCGGCGCAGAGGTACATGATCGTGAAGATCACCAAGTCCAGCCAGGAAAACCCGTAGCGCCAGACATAAAGAGCGGTGCCGAAGATGCCGATAAGGGGGGTCGCGGTCAAAAAGGCGATGTTGGTGTAGTCAAGCGACTTCTTCCGGGCGGCTGCCGCCGACTTTGTTTCTATCATTTAAGTTCCTCAAAAACTCAAAGACACGTCTAAGATTGATGTTACACAATAACCGGGCGAAGCGCAACCTTTTATTGACAAGACCGGCATGATGGGTTATAGTCCCTTTATGCTGCAGAACACCCGGCGCCGGAAGTCTAAACCGATTTTTTGGGTGATATTGGGGGGAATTTGCGCCTTTTCTCTCATTTTTTTTGCGCTTGGATTCCTGCGCTACCGCGCCGTTCTGGCGATCAAGGCCAGCTCAGAGGCAGCGTCCGGCGAACAATTGCCGCCCTATTCGTCCAAATTAGGGCCCGTCCTTTATTTGCCCGGAAATTGGAGCGTCGAACGGGACGATTCAGGGGCTTTGGTCGCGAGAAATGGAACGGGCGCCGTTTTTTCGATTTATCCCGCCGGAAGCCATGTGAATGCAACCGCCATCCAAACGCTCTTTCCGCTGATTTCAGGAATTCTGAGGAATATCTTTGACCGCAACTGCTCGGGAAATCCTCCTAGGACGGAGCTTCAATCGGCGACGCTGGCCTCCGGACCGGTCTACTATTATTCCGCGTCCTGCGCGGGGAAAGACGGCTCTTCCATCGCGATCTTCACCATGGCGTGGCTGGACGGGACCAATGCCTATACGGGGGGGACCTTTTTCAAGAATCAGAGCGCGGACATCCGCTCCCTGACGTTCGCCATCCTCGGCGCCGAGCCGAAATAGGCCTTTAGCCCCGCGGCGCCGCCGCGCCGACCTGGGCCGGGACTTCGCAAATAAAGACGCTGCCGCCGCCGGGGTTGTCCTCGAGCCGTATCCGGCCGCGGAGAGCTTGGACCGCGAGCCGGCAGAAATTGAGCCCGATGCCGCGGCCTTGGCCTTCGGGGACTTCCTTGCGGGGCGCGAAGGCGGCGTATTTCTCGAAAATCCGCGATTTGATCGCGTGGGGCACTCCCGACCCCCGGTCTAAAACGGCGAAGCGGGCGAAGCCCCCGATCGGCTCGCAGGAAAGAATAATCTCCTGCTCTTTCGCGGAGGCGTTGATGGCATTGGAGATCAGGTTCGCGAGGACGCGGAAGAGCAGGCCCGGATCCGTCCGCAGGGTCTTGGGCAGGCCGGAATAGGCGACGCGCAGGGAGATGCTCCTCTTGCGGCAGCGGTTTTCGAACAAGTCCGCGGCCTTCTTCAAAAGCGCCGCCACGTCGGCTTGCGAGAACTCCGGCCGCAGGCCGACTTGCTTGGCCTGGGAGACGTCGAGCAGGTCGTTGATCATGAGAAGCATGAACTCCGCCGCGCTCTCGGCTTGGCGCAGAAATTTGGCGGCGTCGCCCTCGCTGATGAGCCCTCGGCTGGCCACGATTTCGAGCGTGCCCTTGATGGACGCGACCGGCGTGCGCAAATCGTGAAGAATCATGTCCGTCAAATCCTGGCGCAGGCGATCCCTGATTTCAAGGTCCGCGTTGCGGCGCGAAAGCTCCTCCTGAGCCTGCTTGAGGCGCAGATGGACCCGGACCCGGGCGAAAAGCTCCTCGATGGCGAAGGGCTTGTGGATGTAGTCGTGGGCGCCCAGCCGGAAGCCCTCCATGCGGGTCTTGATGTCGCCTTTGGCGGTCAGGAAGATGAACGGCAGGTTCTTTCTCTCGCCCAGGCCCAGCCTGCGGCAGACCTCGAAGCCGCTGCCGTCCGGAAGGCCGATGTCGAGGAGGATTAAATCGGGCGGCCTGCGGCCGAAGGAGCGAACGGCCTCGTCCACCGTGCCGCAGGCATCGACCGCGAATCCGGCTTCTTCGAGGGCGTTCTTGGACAGGTTTTGGATGACGGGGTCATCCTCCACCAGCAGGATGCTGCGGGGCACGCGTTAAGTTTAGCAGATTCCGGATTTTTTTCAATGAGATTTCAATCACGCGGCCCGGCAAACCCCGCGCTGGACAAGAACGGGCGAGTTGAGTACCATTTGAAGCGAAACGATGAGCGACGCGCGGAAAATATCTTATTGGGCGATAGCGGTTTTCGCCGCGGCCGCTGTCTACTGGCAGCTGAGCTCCGCGCTGTTGGCCGGGCTTTTTTCCTTTTTCGTCTTGGACCTGACCTACAAACGGCTCTCGCGCGTTCTGCCGCGCGCCCCCGCGCGCTGGGCTTCGTTCGGGGTCTTCCTCGTCTCCAGCGTGTTTTTTGTCTGGATGCTGGGCATTTTCATCAAGCTTTCGGCCACGCGCGTGCCCGAAATGATTTCCATCGTCCTGCCGCGCCTCAACGCCCTGGCGACCAACTACGGCTTGTCCATGCCCGGCAGCCTGGAGGACCTGCGCGGCGTCATCATCTCCGCCGTGGTGGAGCACGCCCAGGCCCTGACCAAGACCAGCGGAGTCCTGACCCGGGAGCTTTTTGAAATCTTGATCAGCGTTCTCGTGGCGCTCCTTTACCATTTGAGCGTTTCGCGGAAAATGGGCATCCGAGACGACGCGGCGCCCCGGGGCAATCTTCTAGGCGCTTTTCTCGCTGAATTCGCGCAAAGAACCACAATTTTCGTGGGCGGTTTCGAAACGATATTCCGGATCCAAATCCTTCTCGCGGCTTTTCGCTGCGCCGTTCTGGCGGTCTTCCTGCTTTTGACGCGGATGCCGTGGACTCACTTCCTGCTGGTGGCGACCTTTCTTTTGAGCGTGATTCCCATCGTCGGGGCTTTCACGAGCTCGGCTCTCATCCTGGCCGCGGCCTTCACGGTCTCGTTCCACGCGGCGATAGGGACGCTGGTTTTCCTGCTCATCCTCCACCAAGCGGAATACCTGATCTACAGCCGATTGGTGGGAACGGAATTCGCCCTGCCCACCTGGCTCATCCTCCTGGGGCTGCTCATCGGCGAAAAATGCCTGGGTTTGGCGGGGCTGATTTTGGCGCCCGTCGTCATCCATTATCTGCGGGAGGAGCTGCGCCGGCTTCCCGGTCCGCCTCTTTCAGCGGACTAAGCGCGCCCGCGGCGAAGGCTTCTTGAAGGCGCGGAGCGAACTCCTGCTCGATATCGAGCCCGCAGGCCTTTTGAGCCAGTTCCAGCGCGCGGCGGGCATACTTGATGTTCTGGGTCGCCTCAAGCCCGGTGATCTCCGGGAAAAACCACCCGCAACTGGTGTACATGAACAAGGCGTATTTCTGCACCTCCAAAAGAAGCAACGCGCGATCCTTCGTTTCGGAGTCCGCCGCCGAGGAGCGTTTGTGCAGATGGCGGGATAAAAAATCCCGCACGCTTGCCTCGCCGCCGTCGCGAAGCACGCTGATATAGTCGTTGCGCGCTTCCCAGGGATCCTTGAAGAGCTCGCCCGCGGCCTTTTCGTACGCCGGGGCCAAGCGGTCGCGCAGAAAATCAAAAGCCTCGCGCAGGGGCTTTTTCCAGGCCATGGGCTTGCCGTCCGAGCCGCAGCCGCAGTCCTGTGTCCAGCGCAGGACGCCGTGCGGGCAGCTCCAGGAGGTGCCCAAGCCCTTGCCGCCCGGAGCGAGCTCCACGCGCCACTTGGGCTTGTGGCGCGACAAATACCAGCCGTAGTTGACGACGGAAACGTTTTGGGCGGGAAACGCCTCGCTCAAAAGATAGGCCAGGCCCATGTCGGCGAATTTCTGGTGGTGGCCGTAGGTCTCGCCGTCCGAAGCCAACGACACCAAACCCTCATCGGCCCCGCCAAAAGCCTGGACGAAGCGCTCCGCGGCTCCGAGGGCGCTGGCCATCAACTGGGAGAACGCCGCGTCTCGGGAGAGCGGCAAATCGTAGAAAAAAACCGCGACGCTTCCCGAACCGTCCGGGCTGTCCCATAAATACGGGCGGCGCACGTCCACGGTCTCGGCAAGAACTTCGCGGCGTTCGCCTTTGGGGGAAATCACGGCCGCGGCCTGCTCCGGACCCAGGATGACGTATTTAAAACGGTGGCGCGCCAAGAGGCTCATGACTTCGCCGTTGACCGCGCACTCGGGAAGCCAGAGCGCCTCGGGAACGCGGCCGAAGCGGCTGATGAAGTCGCCGATGCCCCAGCGGATTTGCGTTTCGCGGTCCCGCGCGTTGGCCAGCGGCAAAATCATGTGGTTGTAGGCCTGGGCGATGGCGTTGCCGTGCCCGTTCAAGCGCTTGCGGCTTTCGCGATCGGCCTCAAGAATCCGCCGGTAGGTTTCGATCTCACATTTTTCCATCCAGTTGAGCAGCGTCGGGCCGAAGTTGAAGCTCATCCAGGAATAATTATTAACCGTGCGCGCGAGAGCGCCGTCTTCGCTCAGAATTTTAGCCTCGCCGTTAGGCCGGTAGCATTCGCGGGCGATGCGCGCGTTCCAGTCGTGGTCCTCGCCGGCCGAGGGCTGGCGCTCGATTTCTCCCGTCCAGGGGTTTTCCCGGGGCGGCTGGTAGAAGTGTCCGTGGATGCAGGCGTATTTCATGGGCGTCGCTTCTGTTCTTGCAAATTAAGGCCGACGACCCTATAATTATAGTCATGATGCCGGAGCGAAGCAAAATCCGCCGGATGATACGCCTAGCGCCGCCCGCGGCTTTTTGTCTTTTGGCGGGCGCCTGCACCCTCCCGGTCCGCGCCCAGGATTCGGCGAGCTTTTACGGCATGACTCCCGATGCCATCGCGCGCGCGCTGGGCCGCATCGAGACGGACCATCCCGATTTGCAGGATCGCATCAGCGTGGTCAGCTCCTATTTTCTGGGCACGCCTTACGTCCTCGGGCCGCTGGGCGAGGGCCCCCGGGGCGAGTTCGACCGCAATCCCATCGTGAGCTTCTCGGCCCTGGACTGCACGACCTTCGTTGAGGAGACCATCGCATTTTCCTTGGAACCAAACTTGGCCAGGGGCACGGCCCTTCTGCAAAAAATCCGGTATAAAGACGGCGTCATCTCCTATCAAACGCGCAATCATTTCGCGTCCGTGGACTGGATCCCAAACAACATCAAGGCCGGGTTCATCAAAGACATCACGCGCGAGATTGCCGGAAATCAAACGCGCGTCGCGACCAAGACCATCTCCAAGAGCGCTTGGTACGCGACCAAGAGCGCGGCGAACCTGGAAGACATCAGCGGCCTCGATCCCGCCCAGCAGGACGCCCTCGTCGCCAGGTGGAGAAGCCTCGGGGCCAACATGCCCGACCAGAAGGCCTCGCTGCCCTACGTGCCGATGGATATTTTACCGGAGGTCTTGGGCGACATTCCCTCGGGCACCATCGCGAACCTCGTGCGCGCGGATGTTTCGTCAATGCCCGTCTTGGTTTCCCACCAGTTGCTCATCATCGACAAGGGCGGGCAGGCCTACGTTCGCGAGGCGGCTTACAAAGACAAGGTGAAGGACATTCCGGCGATGGAATACTTCGCCATTTATCAAAACTCCAAGTGGCCGCTTCTAGGCCTGAACTTGGACGAGATATTGCCTCGCCGTCGTCCCTAGGCCGGCGGTTTTGCGCTCACTCCCGCGCGTTCGAGCATGGCCAAAGTGGCTTCCCAGAGCCTTTCCTGGCTCGCGTGATTTCGGGCGGCATCGGAGGCCGGAACAAGTTTTGATTTCCTGAAATATCCGCCCGTCACGTGATCCCATCGCGGATCCGCCGCCAGGTCGATGGAGCAGCGGGCGCCTTCTCTTGCAGTCATGCGGAAAGGCTTGGCGAGCGCCAGCAGCCACCGCGGATAATCGCGGCCGATGTCCGTCGCCACAACTCCGGGATGCAGCGCGTTGACGGTGACGCGGCCGCCATCCAAGCGGCGTGCCAGCGCCTTAACGAAAAGGACGTTGGCCAATTTGGACTGCCGGTAGGCGGCCGAGCCGTAGCCCTCTTTTTCAAATTGCGTATCCTCCCAATTCATGCGGCCGCCGTAATGGGAATCGGAGGAAACGAAGACGATCCGCGAAGGCGCGCCTGCTTTGAGCAGGGGAAGAAGCTCCAGGGTTAGAAAGGCCGGGCCCAGATGATTGATCGCGAAAACGGCCTCCAGGCCGTCCTTGGTCGTTTCGCGCCGCCGCTTCCAGACGCCGGCGTTATTTATAAGCACGTCGAGGCGTTCTTGGCCTTCCGCGCATTGGCGCGCGAAAGCGCGCACCTGGCGTAGGTCCGCCAAATCGAGCCGCATCGCTTCGACTTGGCTTTGCGGCGCGGCGGCGCGGATTTCCATTTTTGCCGCCGCGGCCTTTTTCATGTCCCGGCAGGCCAGAATGACGCGCGCTCCCAAAACGGCCAGCCCCGCGGCCGTTTCCTTGCCGATGCCGGCGTTGGCTCCGGTGACGAGGCAGACTTTCCCGCGCATGAGCGTCATGGAATTCCGGAGCGCTCCTAAATTTTTAGAAAAATCTGCCGGCGGTAAAGTTCGCGCATCGCGGCGAGACAGATCAGCAGGTAGGCGAAGGCGTAGAGCAAGGACGCGTTGACCGGCGAAAGCCACCAGCCGAAAAGCCGCGCGCAAAGCCAGTCGTTGAAACTCAAGCCCCCGGCCCAGAACGGATGGATGTGCTGCTGCAGGGCATAGAAAAGGCCGGAAAGAAAGTAGGCGAGAAGAGGATTGCGCCCAAAAATCTCGAAAGGCTTGCCCCAGGCCTTGAAGCCCAGTATCTCGATGAGCCCGTAGCACAAGGCGAAGCCCGCCATGGCGAGGCCCCCCGTGAAGAGCACGTAGGAGCTGGTCCAGATGTGCTTGTTGATGGGCAGAGACCTGCTCCAGAAAAGCCCGGCGGCCATGAGAACCAAGCCCGCCGCGGCCAATTCCATGACCTTGGCTTCCCGGTTCTTGGCGCGGGAAGCCAGAAGCCACTCTCCTGAGATAACGCCCAGAAGAGCGGTCGCCGCGGCGCCCAGCGTGCTCAGGATGCCCTCGGGGTCGCAGAGCGCCCCGGCCCACATGTGGACGCCCAAAACGGCGCGATCCATGTAGCAGGCGATATTGCCCGCCTGGGTGAAATCCGGCGCGCCGTAGCCGGGCACGCGGACGTGCGCGATGAGAAACCAGTAGCCGATTAAAAGCGCCGCGCACAAAAGAGCTTGCAAGGCCGGGCCGATGGAAAGATAGACGATGGAACAGAATAAATAGCACGCCGCGATACGCTGAAGAACTCCGGGAATACGGAAGCCGGTCGGCGGATTGAAAATGAAAAAAGAAATGAGCAGCCCGAACGCGAAAATAATCACGGTCCGCTTTAAAATTTGGAGCGAGAGCCGCGGGAAGGTTTCTCCGCGCGCCAGCCGGCGCGAGAGGGAAATGACCAGGGAAATCCCCATGATGACCAGAAAGCTCGGGAAAACCAGGTCCGCCAAAGTCCAGCCGTTCCATGGGGCGTGGCGCAGGAGGGGATGGACGACGCTGCTTCCTGGGCAGTCGACCAGGATCATTCCGGCGATGGTGATCCCCCGGAACACGTCTAGGGAAAACAGCCTCTGACCGGATTGAGAAGCCATCGCTTGGTTCGGCGCCGGGATCCTTTGACCGAGGACCCCGGCGCCGTTATTCTACTTAATTCCTGATTATTGCTGTCCAGCCGGCGGCGGGCCGTCATGCCCACGGCGCCCGTGTCCATCTCGCCCATGCTTGTGCATGCGGCGCATCCGGCCCAAAAGCATCTTGGCCCGCTGGGTTGGGGTCAGGAACGACGTGTCGGCCTCGAATTTGGCCTCGGCGCCCCTCATCGCGGCGGCCATAGCCTCGCGATCCGTCTTAAGCTTGTTGAGCGTGGCCTGGATGTCTTGGTCCGCGGCTTTCTTCTCAATCTGCCCGCGCAAGGTCTTCATGTCTGCCCTCAGCGCTTCGCCGGAGGTTTTCAGGGTATCCCATTTAGCTTTCATGGCGTCAGAGAGCTTTTTGACTTGGTCATCAGTAAGACCCAGGTCCGCTTTTAATTTCGCGGCGAATTTAGCCTGCCTGCCTTTGTGTCGCAGGTTCGAAGCCTGGTCATAAGCCGGCGGCAAGTTTCTGCTTCCACTATCCTGCGCGTAGAGCGCGCCGGCCAGAGCGGGCATGGCCATCGCGCAAGCGAACGCAATAGAGACGATGCGTTTCATATTTTTTTTATTCCTCCGGGAACGGCTCTTCGGCATTGAGCCGCTTCCATGTCTTTTTAGACTCCAGCCGGCGCCGCAAAGTGTCGCGAGTTCCTTGAATGTGTAGTAAAATAGCCGCCGGTAAACCTAAATGGACTCCGCTTCTAACTTGAACGCTAAAGAAGAAAAAGGCACTCCTTTCGTCATCCTGGCGGCCGTCTTGGCCGCCGTGGGAGGGCTTTTGTTCGGCTACGACACGGGAGTTATTTCCGGCGCGCTGATTTTCATCCGCCAGAGATTCGCCCTGACGGTTTTCCACCAGGAGCTGGTGGTCAGCGTGGCGCTGGTGGGAGCGGCCTGCGCGTCCTTGGCCGGCGGGCGCCTGGCCGATTATTTCGGGCGCCGCGCGACGCTGCTGGCGACCTCGATCATTTTTATCGCGGGAGCGCTGTTATGCGCGCTGGCGGCCTCGTTGGGAGCGCTCATCGCGGGGCGTCTCGTGGTGGGAATCGGCATCGGCTTGGCGTGCAGCGCCGTGCCGGTCTACATTTCCGAGATTGCGCCTGCTCCCGCGCGCGGCTGGATGGTTTCGCTCATCCAACTGGCCATCACGCTGGGTATCCTCGGTTCCTATCTGGTGGATTACGGCTTTTCAGGAAGCGGCGGCTGGCGCTTGATGCTGGGGTTGGCGGTCATCCCCGGCCTGCTTTTGGGCTTGGGCATGATGTTCATGCCGGAAACGCCGCGCTGGCTCATGGAGCGGGAGCGAGAGGAAGAAGCGCGGCGGGTGCTCAAAAAAATCCGCGGCGGCGCGGACATCGAAACGGAGATACAAGACATCGAGCAGACTCTGCGCCTGGCCAAGGAGCGCGGCCGCTGGGCGGACCTGCTGGCCCCCTCGATCCGGCCGGCGCTGGTCATCGGCCTGGGCATCGCCGTTTTCCAGCAGGTCACCGGAATCAACGCCGTCATCTACTACGCGCCGACCATCATCCAGTCGGCGGGCATCCCTTCCGCCTCGGGAGCCATCCTGGCTACGGCGGGCATCGGGCTGGTCAACGTGCTCATGACGGTCTTGGCGATGTGGCTCATGGACCGGGTCGGACGGCGGCCGCTTTTGCTTTTCGGCACCGGCGGAATGATCGTCACGCTGGGGGGGCTTGGGTTGTTCTTCCATCACCCGAGCCATGCCGGCGCTTCGGCGACCCTGGCCGTGGTTTTGCTCATGGCCTACGTCGCCTCCTTCGCCATCAGCCTGGGGCCGATTTTTTGGCTGCTCATTTCGGAAATCTATCCGCTTAGAATCCGCGGCTTGGCCGGGGGGACGGCCGCCGGGGTTAATTGGGCCTTCAATTTTCTAGTCTCGCTCACCTTCCTGAGCCTTATCCAGGCGATCGGACCGGGCGACGCGTTCTGGCTCTACGGGGCTCTCGCCGTGGCCTCCTGGATATTCTCCTACCGCCTCGTGCCTGAAACCAAGGGGCGCACGCTCGAGCAAATCGAGGCGGCCTGGCGCGACCGCCTTCGGTCCGCGGCCTAATCCAGCCTAATCCGACCTTGTTAACAAATGTTGCGTCCGCCGCTGCAATTTCCTTAAATAACAAATGTTAAGTCGTCTCATGTCGCACATCGGAGGAAACCTGAATGCCTCGCAAGTCAGCCCTGCTGATCGCGGCCCTCTTCGGCTTGTCCGCGGCTCTCCCCATGCTGGGAAGCGCCACGACGACGCCCACGACCGCCGCGACCACGCACCATCACTACAAGCATCATTGGCGCCATCATCACGTGGCGGCCAAGAAGCACATGGCCAAGAAGACGGCCATTAAGAAAACGACCAAGATGGTGGCCAAAGCGACGCCCAAGCCGGCGACCCCGGCCGCGGCTCAGAAGTCTGCGCCGAAGCCCGTGCAAAAGCCATGGTGGCACATCTGGGGATAAACGCCTCCTAGCGGCGTTGATCGGCCGCGGCCTACCGGCCTGCGGCATGGCGGCACTGGAGACGCCTAAGGCGTCCAGTGCCGCCTCTATTTTCCTTCCTTAAATAAGGTAACCCGCGTGGGCGGCGGATATCCGATTCCTCGGCTACCGAATCTGGCCTCAGGAGTTCGGGGAGATTAAATGGCCGTTGCATTCCTTTGCCGATATTTTTTTAGCGCGTAATCCAAGAATGGTTTCTCAAGGTCAGCGCGGCGTAAGAAAAAATCCAGAACAGCGAACAGGCCGCGAATGGATATTAAAGAAAGCGTAGATCGCGCTTGAGGAGCGCTGGTGCCGCGGCGCCTCGGCCCGCGGTCAGCAGCTTGATGAGCCACACGTAAAGACGGTTAATCCAACAGACCAGGAACGCGACGCCGGCCGTGGCGAGCGCGGTCCATGCCAGGCCGATGAGGATGCTTTTGATGCTTTCGGAGATGGCTGAGGGCTATTCTAATATATCCGGGCGGCGATTTTTTTTAACCGTGGAGCGCCGGCGCTTATCTTCGAGCATGCGCGCCTTGGACGCCTTGGAGCGCCCGCGTCGGCGGCGGCGCTCCTTTTCCCGCTCGTGCCGGGCGCGGGCCGCGGCCTCGCGCCTCCAGGCTTCAATCTTGCCGGCCAAGCGCACGCGCGCGGCCAGTCGGTTGGCCCATTGCGAGCGCTCTTCTTGCGCGCGCACGAAAATTCCGCTGGGGCGGTGGACCAGGAGGACCGCGGTCTCGACCTTGTTGACGTTTTGCCCGCCGGGACCGCCGGCGCGCAGGAAGCGCTCATCTAAATCGCTTTCGAAGACGCCCAGCTTGGCCAGCCGCGCCGCCGCTTCGGCCCACGAATCGGAAAGGCTCACGGCGATGCGCGAATTGGCCGGGGCTTAGGCCGGGATCCTTCGGCCCCGGCGCAGATGCCGCCGAGGAAGATTCGATAGCATCTAGATCGCGGCCAAGCTTTCGGCCAAGGCGTCCACGATGAAGTCCGCGTCCGCCCTGGTGATGCACAAGGGCGGCTTGATGCGCAGCACGTTGCCCGAAATGCCGCCCTTGCCGATCAAAAGCCCGCGATCCTTGGTCATGTCGAGGAGCTTGGCCGCCAACTCCGGCATCGGCTCCTTGCCGGCCTTGTCCTTGACCAGCTCCACGCCCAGCATGAGCCCCATGCCGCGCGCCTCGCCGATGTAGGGGGAAGCCTGCTCGAGCCGCTTTAGGCGCGCCAGAAGATGCGCGCCCACCTTGGCCGCGTTCTCCGGCAGCTTTTCGGACTCAAGCACGTCCAACACCGCGCCCGCGGCCGCCATCTGCACCGGCGAGCCGCCGAAAGTGTTGTAGTGGCTCTTGCCCTTGATGGCGTCCGCGATTTTGCGCGTGGTGATGACCGCGCCCACCGGGTAGCCGTTGCCCAGGCCCTTGGCCATGGTGATGATGTCGGGCTTCACGCCCCATTTCTGGATGCCGAAGAAGTCGTTGCCCGTGCGCCCGACGCCGGTCTGCACTTCGTCCGCGATGAAGAGCCCGCCCGCTTTCTTGATGACGGCGTAGGCGCCGGGGAAATACGCGGGCTCGGGCGTGATGACGCCGCCCACGCCGTTGATGGGCTCGGCGAAGAACGCCGCGATTTTGCCCGAGGTCGAGGTTTTAATCACGTCGGCCAAATCCTCCACGCAAAAAGCCGCGAATTCCTTAGGGCTCGTGCCGAACGGCCGCCGGTAGGTGTAGTTCGCCTTGGCGAAGGACACGCCGAAAGGATACGGCATCGAGTGCCGCCAAGCGGACTGCCCGGTCAAGGCCATCGCCATAATGGTGCGCCCGTGATAGGCGTGGCGCAGCGCCACGAACTCGTGGCTGCCGGCGTAGTTCTTGGCGATCATGGCGGCCAGCTCGTTGGCCTCGGAGCCGGAGTTGGTGAAGAAGCACACGTCCATGTCCGGGTTGGCGGCCTTGGCCTTGTCGGAGAGGCGCTTGGCGAAAAGCCCCAGGGAGGGATGCAGGTAGAGCGCGGTCGTGTGGAAGTACTCGCGCATCTGCTCGTCTATTTTCTTGAGCCAATGCGGGTGGCAGTGGCCGATGGAGACGGTGGCCACGCCCGCGAAGGCGTCCAGGTACTTGCGGCCTTTCTCATCGAAAACGAACTGTCCGCGTCCGCGCACGATTTGCAGGGGCTTTGAGTACATGGGGCCGGGCAGGGGCATGACGTGCTTCTCCCTGAGCGCGGCCACGGCCTCGGTGGAGAACGCCCGCGCGGAAGCCTGGGCTTCAGGTTTTTCTTTTTCGATGACGGGTGACTTTCTCATTATAGCTCCCTTACAAATTTTTGGCTGAAGGCTTATCCGATTCTCTCTCCGCCGGTTTTACCGCCATATTTCGGCAGGCGATCCTTCACTGGAATTATCCAGGCGGGACGGCGATCAAAATAAAAATGGAGCTGCGGTTCGCGATCCGCTCCGCTGGGGATGGTCGCCAACGGCACGTGAATCTCTCCGGGCCAGCGGCTGGATTCGAAAAAAATCTGCGTTCCGCATTTTCGGCAGAATCTGCGGCGGGAAGTGATTGGTTTTCCCTTCAATTTGTAGGAGTAGACGTGCTCAGCCAAAGCATTGCGGCCCACTCGGACACGCACTTGCGGAGACTTAAAGCCGAGGTAGGTGACGAAAGCCGCCGAATGCGTCCTGCGGCAGTTTTCGCAATGGCAGTGCGAACAAAAACGGCTGGGGAAACTAACCGTAAAGCGCACGGCGCCGCAAACGCAGGAGCCGCTCCCGCTTCGGACTTTCATCTGAAACTTCCGTATGCCATGCGTTAAACCGTTTTTGTTAATAGAGATTCGATTCTCTGCGCGCGCCGGTGTAGTCCACGAACACGGTCTTAAGTTCGGTGAAGAAATGCAGGCCTTCCTTGGACATCTCGCGCTCGCCCACGCCGGAGCCCTTGACGCCGCCGAAGGGCACCTGCGCCTCGCCGCCGATGGTCGGGCTATTCACGTGGACCATGCCGACCTCGGCTTCCTCGGAGAACTTCAGCGCCAAGTTCAAGTCCCGCGTGTAGATGGCGCAGGTGAGGCCAAAGGCGCAATCGTTGACCAAAGCGAGCATCTCATCGAGGCTCCTGGTCCGCGTGACCGAGAGAACCGGGCCGAAGACTTCTTCCTTGAAGATGCGGTGGCCGGGCTTGACGCCGTCGAAGATGGTGGGCTCGACGAAATAGCCATGCGCGAGCGCCCCGTCCTGCGCGCGCTTGCCGCCGCACAAAAGCTTGGCGCCGTCTTTTTGGGCGGTCTCGATGTAATCGAGATCGGTCTTGAGCTGGGCTTCGTCCACGGCCGGTCCCAAACCGACCGTCGGGTCCTGGCCGTCGCCGATTTTCATTTTCTTGGCGGCGTCGGTCAGCATCTTCAGGAACTTGTCCGCGATTTTCTCGTGCAGGATGAGCCGAGAGGTGGCCGTGCAGCGCTGGCCGGTCGATCCGAACGCCCCTTTGAAGACTCCGGCCAGGGCCAGCTCCAAGTCCGCGTCCTCCCAAACGACCGCGGGGTTCTTGCCGCCCATCTCGCAGGTGACCTTGATGCCGCGCGCTCCGGCCAGCGTGTGCACGCGGCGCCCGACTGAGTTTGAACCCGTGAAGGACACGGCCTTGACCGCGGGATGCTCGATCAAGATGTCGCCGACCGAGGAGCCCGCGCCCATGACCAGGTTCAAGACGCCCGGCGGCAGGCCCGCCTCCTCCAAAATTTCCACGAACTTGACCGCCAGCGCCGGGACCAAGGACGCGGGCTTGAAGACCACGGTGTTGCCCGCGACCAAGGCGGGGGAAACCTTCCAGGCCGGAATGGCGAAGGGAAAATTCCACGGCGTGATGATGCTCACGACCCCCAGCGGCTGGCGCAGGGTGTAGAGCAGGTTGCTGGGCAGCTCCGAGGGCGCCGTCGCGCCCATCAGGCGCAGGCCCTCGCCCGCGAACCATTCGACCAAGGTCGTGCCCTTGTCCATCTCGCCCTTGGCCTCGGATAAAATCTTGCCCTCTTCGCGGGTCATCAAGCGCGCCAACTCGTCGCGGCGCTCGTGGAGAATCTGCGCGGCCTTGGCCAGGATGCGCCCGCGCTGCGGCGCCGGCGTGGCCCGCCAGGCGGGAAACGTCTTTTGCGCGGCGGCAATCGCGCTCTTGGCGTCGTCCTGCGAGGCGCCTTGAAAGCGCGCGACCACGTCCCGCGTGTCGGCGGGGTTAATGGAGAGGATTTCCTTGCCGGAGCTTCCCGCGATCCATTCGCCGCCGATGTACTGTTCGATCGTCAGAGTTTCTCCAGAAGCGGCGGGCTTTAAATCGGGATGCTTCTTCGTCGTGGCAGGCATACGAGTTCCTCTCTAGGCGCCGGCTCGGCGTGAAATCTTGCCATGACATGGCGTCCTTAAGTAGATAATACCCCATAATGGGTCGCGGAGTATACGCTCGCTCGGACTTCCGACGTTAGTTTGAATAGACCAGCGCAAAAAACATGTTATTCTATTACGACGTCGAAGCGCGCCATTTATGCAAAAAATTCAACGCCAATACGACCTCCTCATCATTGGCGGCGGACCCGCCGGCGCGACCTTGGGCACGCTCGTCAAAAAGTATAACCCATCGGTCCGCGTCGCCATCGTCGAAATGGAGGACTTCCCGCGGCACCACGTCGGCGAATCGCTCTTGCCTGCGGTCCCTCCGATACTAAGAGAAATGGGGGTTTTCGAAGAAATTGCCGGCGCTGGATTTCCCAAGAAATTGGGCGGCACTTATGTCTGGGGACGTAGCCGCGCACCGTGGACCGCGGATTTCGAAGGCTTGACCCCTGAGCAGCGCTTGGGAATGAGCTGGGATAAGTTGGATTCCGCGGCTTATAGCTGGCAGGTGCGCCGCGCCAAATACGACCACATCCTGCTTGAGCACGCCCGGAAATGCGGGGTGGAGATTATCCGGGGCCGTGCGGAATCCGTTCTGGAATCGGGCGGCCGGATCGCGGGCGCGAAAGTCGCCCTTGCCGGGGGGCCTGACGTGGAAATATCCAGCCATCTGTCGGCCGACTGCAGCGGGCAGCGGGGGTTTCTCTCGAAGTTCCGAGCCATCCGCGAGTTCGACGAAAGGCTTCAAAACGTCGCGATGTACGCCTATTTCCGGGGAGCGCCGTGGCGCACCAAGTTCATCGGGCATCCCGACAAGACCAGGATATTCATATGCTCCGTGAGCCGCGGATGGTTTTGGTACATCCCGATTGGTGAAGACATCGTTTCCGTGGGGCTCGTGACGACTGGGGAACATCTCCGGGAAAACAGGATTAAAGATCTCCGCGCTTTTTTCGCGCGGGAAATCAAAGCGTGCCCCGAAATCGGCCAGCTGCTTGCAAGCGCGGAATGGGTTGGAGATTTTGATTCGACCGGAAAGGATTTCTTTACCGCCAAGGACTGGTCCTATTTGTGCCGTCAAGCGGCCGGTCCGGGGTGGCTGGCGGCCGGAGACGCCGCAGTGTTCGTGGACCCGGTATTTTCCTCCGGGGTGACCATCGCGCACCTCTCGGCCTAACGGGCCGCCTATACCGTCACGAGGATTCGCGCGGGGGCGTCCACGGCCTTGGAACAGGCCTTATGGAAGGACTACAGCGCCTATTGCAGGGACTGCGCCTCGGCTTTTTTGATCATGGCTCTTTGCTGGTACGGAAACGACAAAAGCCAGCGCGGCTTGTGGAAAAAGGCGAAGGAAATCTACCAGTCCCGCCTGCCGCAGGCGCTTTCCGATTTCAACGCCTATGTCGCCGTGATTTCCGGCGTGCTGGCGTCATCCGATCGCATCCTGGGCTTTGATTTGGACAATCCTAGGAGCGAGAATTTTTTGAACAATATCTGCGACGGCGCGCCGGTCTCCAAGCTTGAAGCCCTGCTCAAAAAGGAAATAAGCGACGGCGCGGTGCCTAAGCTGCGGCATCCCTACGCCGCCGAGATCGCGTTTGTCCCGGACCCCAAAAGCGGCTCGCTTAAGGACACGGTCAGGATCAAATTCATCAAGCACGGAAAGGCCGATTCAGTCAGCGACATCCTCAATCCCAGGATGATTGTCGATCCCGTCGCGTTGGCGCTCATAAAGAGGATCGATGGAAAGCGGAGTTTCGGCGAAATCAAGGCGGAACTGTCGTCTCGATACAATATCGAGAACAAATCCCTGGCCATCGAAAGCAAGCGGGTCTTGCGCCAATTGCTGGTCTGGGACGCGCTGGAGCTGCAATTTTCGCAGGCTTCTTATAAATCCTGATCTGGCCTGGGCCCATTAACCCCGCCCGCCTGGGCCTTTTGGCGCTCCATATTTTTCGCCATCCGGACTATAATGGCTTGAAGCCGCGCCATGATCGAAAGAAAGAAATCCGCCCTCGCGTCCGCTTCGGCCTGGCTGCTGGCGGGCCTCGTTCTGCTTTCGTCTCCGGGCCTGCCCTGCTACCAAGCCCTGGCCGCGACCTTCGACGCGGACGCGCCGACCGCGGAAACGGCGAATATCGGCCTGGCCCCGAACCTGGGAATCGGCGTCGATGCCGGCTTGGCGCCGCTGGAACAACCCGAGGCGGTTCTCGCGGGCTTAAAAAATCTCCAGCCTGCGGCCGTTTTCCTGGACCTCGACAACACCATCACCGTTCAAAAAAACTACGATCCGGCCAACCCGTTTTCCCCGGAAGCCGTCAGGAAGGTCAACGCGCTTTTGGCCAAGGGCGTTCCGGTGGTCTTCAACACCGGGCGCAGCATGCTCCACGACGCGTCGGTCTCGCCGCATTTCCCGGCCACGGCCGAGGACCTGCTCATCGCCAAAATCCCGCCCGCGCTGCGGCGCCATCTGATTTTCATCGGGCGGTTGGGCAGCGAAATCGTCCGCTTCGACGACAAAGGAAAGCCCGTCGTGATGCGGGAGGACGGCTGGAACTCGCAGGAACGGGCGCGCATCCAGGCCATCATCGATTCATCGCTAAAAGATTTCGGCGTCGCTCCGGAGGAACTTGACTCCGAGGCCGAGCACCTGCCCGGCATTTCCTACCTCAGCTTCAAGGCGCGGGATGCGCGCGCGGATAAGCTGGCCGTTTTGATCGGACAAAAAGCCCGGGCGGCCGGCCTAGCGCTGCGCTCCCACAGCGATTCGGGACGGTGGATCATCCTCGGCAAGAACACCAAGGGCACGGGCGGGCGCGTCGTTTATCAACATCTCAAGGAAAGCGGCTACGGCGTGCAGGAAAATAATTTGCTGGCCATCGGCGACAATTTCGCGCTGCACCAAGACGGCCTGGCGGGCACCGACGCCGAGTGGGCCCTCGCGTTTCCCAAATCTCGCGCTTTGAGCGTGGGAGACGGCGAGGCGCCGGCGCTGCCGCCCAACGTCAAGCGCCTGGGCCAAGGCGTCGAGTGGACCAACCGCGCCTTGGACGCGATCATCTCGGGCCGCCAAGCGGGGCATCCGCTCCTGGCCAAGCTGCGGACCGCGTGGAAAAACCCGGCGGTCCAAAAAGCCGCCTTCGCCCTCTTGGGCGCGGGCGCGGTCTTGTCCTGGCCGATTTTGTGGGCCCACCAGGGCGCGGCCCTCATCAGCACGGCGCTGCTTCTCATCATCGGCCTGCCGCAGATTGTCGAGGATTTTTCCGCGGCCACGCTGCAAAAATTAAACCGCGCGCTCGCGGTCCTGCGTCTGCCGCGCATCCCGGAAAACCCCGCCCAGGGCGAGAAGGCCGCCGAGGCGGTCTCGACCGGCACCAACTTCATCTGGACGACGTTGTCTTTCTCTCTGCTTTCTGCCGGGATTTTGACCCACACGGGCTGGTGGGTGGCGTCCCAGTCCTTCAGCATCCTAAAGCGGCTGGTCATCGGCGCGCAAATCGCCTCCTATCGCCGCAGCCCGAAATTCTGGGCGCAAAGCGGGCTGGTCGTAGCCGGCGGCGTGGGCTTGCTGGCCCTGGGATTTTTCCCGTTTTATTTCGCGGCGAAAACCTGGGCGTCCATCATCACCACGAGCTCCATCGGCCTGCTGGTTTTCATCAATCTGCCGCAAATCAAGAAGGATTATCTTCTCTACAACGCGCCCGAGCCCCAACTGCCCAACCGGAGCAAGGCCGATTCCGTGATGCTGGCGCTGGCCGCGATTTTCGGGCTCATCGCGGCCACGGCCGCGGCCAACCCGCAATGGGCGATCATCAATATCGTCTCGATGGCCACCGCGCTGGTCATGACCGGCCAACTCTTCCTGCCCAAGCAGACCAACGCGATCCTGGGCAAGGTTTTCAGCCGGCTGCTCAAAAACAAAGCGGCCCTGTCCCATCCCAAGTAAGCTCGCATTAAGGCCCAACTTCTTCACGCCGCCGTCACATGGGTTTTACGCGGCGGCCATGACTCGCGAAAACCTTCCTTGATACCATGTTGTCGTGACCGCCGCAGAAAATGCCGCCAAGGAGAACGCCACGATGAAACGATTTTTCAAGCCGATGGCCGCGGGAATTATCCTCGCCGGAGCCGCCTTGGCCGCGACGCTGGCTCAAGCCCAGAACGTCAACTGGAATTCGGACCCTTTGAAGCAAGTCCCGACTTTCCATTACTCCGCGCCCGCAGCCGCGGCCCACGGCGCCGCGCCGATCCTCCGCGCGGTCAAGGGCTCACCCATCACCGTAATCTCCCGGTGCTCGCCGGTCACCAACACGCCGACCAGCGACGTCGAGCGTCCTCATCGATGGCCACCAGCTGACCCAATACGACGGCGACTGCATTCCGTACAGCCAGATGCACGCCCAAGGTTACGAATTTTTCACCGGCGAGGACGTGGGGGAAAACCTGCTCTTCCTGTTCTTGAGCAAAAAAAGCCAGCCGAATACCGCAATTAATTTGGGAACGCTGAGCGATTCCCCGGCGGCCTGCGACTGGCAGGAGCAATCGGTCAATCAGGCGAGCCTCTCCGCGACCGTGAGCGTGACCCTGCAAGAGGGCGCCGCCTCCGCCTGCACGTCCCAAATCATCGACAGCGAACCGGTTTACTCCAAGTCCGCGAAGCTGACCATCACTTTCAAGGACCTGCAAAGCAACGAGACCGAAAGCCTCAAGTCCCAGGTCGGCACCACCTCAACCTCGGACTTGGCGCAGTGCCGCGCGACGTCGTTGGGCGGCACCGGCACGGTTTTCTAGTGCTGCTGCCACCACGGCGTCGGCGCGGGCGGAGCTGGCTGGGAGGGCGCGGCTTGCGGCTGCACCTGAGAAGTAGGCTGGTCGGATTGTGGCTGCGGTTGTGGCTGCGATTTCACCATCATCCCGCCGCAACCGGGCGGTCCGACGGAACCATAGCCCGCGAAGCTCTGTGTGGCGCCCCACCGGCAGGACAGCAATAGGAAGGTCGCCACGGGAAAAACTAAGAGCGCGGCGGATTTGAGCTTCCTCATTGGGATGAATTTAGCATATTGTTTGTTTATAGGTATCGAGCTTTGGTGCCAAAAAATCTTGGAATTCTTCAAAAGTCTGCTTTATATCCATAAAATAGCGAACTAAGAACCCCTCGCCGCACGCTTCAAGAACTGCCCGCGCTTGGCCGAGCCGGTCATGGCGTCGCCGGAAATCATTCGCTCGCCGCGCAAGAACACCGCGGCGATGGCGCCCGAGACCGTCTTTCCTTCGTAGGGGTTGTAGTCGGCCGCGCTGTGATGCTTCTTCGCGGAGATGGTGGTTTTTTTCTTGGAGTCCAGGAGCACGATGTCCGCGTCCGCGCCCGGCGAGAGGTGGCCCTTCTTGGGGTAGAGCCCAAAGAGCTTGGCGGGCGCGGTCGCCGTGATTTCCACGAAGCGGTTGGCCGTGATTTTTCCCTGCTGCACCGCGTCCCACAACAGCAGCAAGCGGGTCTCGACGCCCGGCGCGCCGTTGGGAATCTTGGAAAAATCCTTCTTGCCCAGCTCCTTGCCGGGCTTGAGCGCGGTCGCCTTCATGCAAAACGAGCAATGGTCGGTCGAGACCACCTGCAGGTCGTTGCGGACAAGGCCCTTCCAGAGCCGCTCCTCGTTGCCCTTGGGGCGCAGAGGGGGGCTCATGACGAACTTGGCGCCTTCAAAGCCCGGCCGCTCGTAGTCCTCGTAGGACAAATAGAGATACTGCGGGCAGGTCTCGGCGAAGACCGCTTGTCCCCGTTCGCGCGCGCGGCGCACTTCATCCAGGGCGTCGCCGGCGGAGAGGTGCACGAAGTAGATGGGCACGCCCGCCATGTCGGCCAAGGCGATGGCGCGGCGCGTGGCCTCGGCCTCGGCGGACATGGGGCGCGTCAAGGCGTGGTACTTGGGCTCGATTTTGCCCTCGGCCAAGGCCTTTTGCACCAGCACGTCGATAACCCCGCCGTTCTCCGCGTGCATGCAGATGATACCGCCGTTTTCCCTGGTGCGCGTAAGCGCGCGGAAAATGGTCGCGTCGTCCGACATGAAAATGCCGGGATAAGCCATGAAGAGCTTGAAGGACGAGACGCCTTCCTTGACCATCGCGTCCATTTCCTTGACCCGGTTCTCGGGCAGGTCCACCACGATCATGTGGAAGGCGTAGTCGACCGCGCTCTTGCCCTGCGCTTTCTCGTGCCAGGTGTCGAGCGCTTCCCGCAGCGCCTCGCCGCGCTTCTGGATGGCGAAGTCGACCACCGTGGTCGTGCCGCCGAAAATCGCGGCCGCGGAGCCCGTGCGGAAATCGTCCGCGGTCGTGGCGCCCATGAAGGGCATGTCGAAATGGGTGTGCACGTCGATGCCGCCCGGGACCGCGGTCAGGCCCTTGGCGTTGAAAACTTTCGAGTCGCGCGTGTCGATTCTGCCCACCGCCGCGATTTTGCCCTTCTCGATGGCGATGTCGGCCTTGAACGTGTCCGACGCCGTGACGACGGTCGCGTCCTTGATGACGAGGTCGTAGCTCATTTCTTGGGTCCTCCTCGGGACAATCTTAAATCGTAGCGGCCGTCGAGCATCTTTTGGCCGTCCAATTCCGCGTGGCAGCCCGGGCAGCGCGGGTTTTGGCCGGCCAGCACGACTACCGTCGCGTCAGGCTCGCGACTCATGCTCTTCATCTGCGGCGTTTTCTCGAAAACGGCCTTGCAGAACGGGCAGACCCAGCGGTCCCGGTCGCGCGCGCGTTCCGGCTTGGGAATCTTGATGATTCCGGCTTGAATCAGAAGCCCCGCCACGACGGCCGCGCCCAGAAAAATGGCGAAGGCCGTAATCAGGAACGAGATGAGGGAGTCCATGAGGATAATCCTAAATACACGGAGAATGAAATGCCGAAGCTGATGAACCACGCGTAGTCGTAGAGCGTGCTCCAGAAATGGGACACGTGCGCCAAACCCACCGCGCCCAAAAATCCCGGCGCTAAGGGAAGGATGCCGGCTAAGAGCGCGACGACGGCCTTAGGGTTGACGCCTTTGTTGTACCAGTAGCGGCCGGAGTGCGCGTAGAGCTCGGCGATGTCGAGCTTGCAGCGGCGCAGAACAAAGTAATCCGCGATCAAGATGCCGCCGATGGAGCCCAGAAGCGCGGAGTAGGCCACCAGCCATTTGAAGATATAGCCCGAGGGATCCGAGATAAGCTTCCAGGGCTGCATCAAGATGCCGATGACGCCCGTAATGTAGCCGCCTACGCGAAAGCCGATGCGCTTGGGCCAGAGATGCGAGAAGTCGTTGGCCGGGCTCACCACGTTGGCCGCGATGTTGGTCGCCAAGGTCGCGATGCACAGCGCCAGAAGGCCGATGGCCAGCGCGAAGGGGTTCTTGAACATCGAGATGAGCACGACCGGGTCCCAGATGCTCTTGCCGTAAATCACTACGGTCGCGGACGTGACGGCCACGCCGATGAAGGAAAAAAGTCCCATGGTCAGCGGCAAGCCCAAGGCTTGCCCGAGGATTTGATCCTTCTGCGACTTGGCGTAGCGGGTAAAGTCGGGAATATTGAGCGACAATGTCGCCCAGAAGCCGATCATGCCGGTCAGGGCGGGGAAAAAGAAATCCCAGAATTTTCCGGCCTTGGGCTGGCCGACGGCGAAGGCCGAGGGGGTTCTAAGCATTAGCCCAAAGCCGCCCGCGCGGACATAGGCCCAAGCCAGCAGCGCCAAGCCCAGCGCGATTAAAAGCGGCGCCTTGATGTTCAAGAGAAAGCGGATGGACTCGACCCCTTTGTAGACCACGAACATGTTGATGCTCCAGAACGCCATGAAGCACAAAAACTCCGGCAGGGAAATCCCCGCGATGTTGGCCGGCCACGCGGCCAAGCCGGGCCAATAAATCGCCAGGAGCTTGTAGATGGCCCAGCCGCCGATCCAGGCCTGGATGCCGAACCACCCGCAGGCCACCAGCGCCCGCAAAAGCGCCGGGATGTTGGCGCCGCGCACGCCGAAGGACGAGCGGCAGTAAACCGGGAAGGGGATGCCGTACTTGGTGCCCGCGTGGGCGTTTAGGATCATCGGGATGAGCACGATGCAGTTGCCCAGGAAAATCGTGGCCACGGCCTGCCACCAGTTCATGCCCTCGGCGATCAAGGACGAGGCCAGCATGTAGGTGGGCACGCAGGCGCACAGCGAAATCCAGAGCACCATGATGTCTTTCATGGCCCAGGTGCGGCTCTTCTTGGTGGTGGCCGCGATGTCCTCGTTCCAATGGGCCGATCCGGACAAGTCGCCCGCGTGCTCCAAGATTTCCGGATCGAGCAGGGCTGAAATCATCGAATTAGCAGAAATTCTTTAGACACCATTTTTGAGAGCCGCGTGATATTTCTCAAACGCGCTTTTTAACTCCGAAAACCCTAAAAATTCTGCAATTAAACCCTTCATGGACATATAACGACCTTCATTTTCTGGTTGTGGATAATTACAATCCTCTTGTCCCCATATCCACTTGTAGACCTTTAACAGCAGGTCCACTTTTTCTCCAGGCAAGTCGTCCGCAATAGATACATTATTAAGGGTCTTCTCCAAACTGAGTGGGTGATTTTCGCTTGATTTCATATCGGATCAAGCATGCAGGTGAGGACCTTGAGGCGCAAGTAGTCCTCGTCTCGCAGCCCGTAACTGCGCCGCTGGATGACGCG
>Ga0307372_10001279_pt1 | contig 44207 bp, 41 predicted proteins | sample OX1MG_FD_202533 | JGI IMG/M metagenome (GOLD analysis project Ga0307372, IMG submission 202533) | Soil microbial communities from Risofladan, Vaasa, Finland - OX-1 | ecosystem: Environmental > Terrestrial > Soil > Coastal area > Acid sulfate soil | place: Finland: Risofladan, Vaasa | collected...
ATCTCCGCCAAGACTGGCGCGGGAGTCCGCAAGGTGCTGCCGGCGGCGCTGGAGGTGGTCGGTCAGCGGCGCACCCGGGTGCCCACCAATGAGCTCAACAAAGTGCTGCGGGAGGCGATGACCAGCCGGCCGCCGCCGGGCTTCAAAGGCAAGCGGCTGTCGCTCAACTTCGCGACCCAGGCGGAATCGGAGACGCCGACCATCGTCCTCTTCGTGAACGACGTCGGCCTCCTTCACTTCTCCTACCGGCGCTACCTGGAGAACCGGCTCCGCGAGCACTTCGGTTTCCAGGGCAATCCGCTCCGGCTGGTCCTGCGGCAGGAGAAGAAATAAGTCGTCATCGCGGACCGAGCAGCCGCTCCGAGCGGCGCGTTTACATTTAGTTCGCAATTCGGGGGCCGGAAGGTTCACAGCCGTCCCGTCCACTGGCAAGTGCACCAACCATGAGCGGCGAAAAGGTCCTGGTCGTCGACGACGAGGAGCACATCGTGGAGCTGGCCCGGCTCTACCTGAGCCGCGACGGCTACCAGGTGTCCTCGGTGACCGACGGCGCCCTCGCACTGGATGAGTTCAACCGCGGCAAGCCCGACCTGGTCGTCCTAGACGTCATGCTCCCGGGCGTCGATGGCCTCACCATCTGCCGCGAGATCCGGTCCCGGAGCCAGGTGCCGATCTTGATGCTGACAGCCCGGGACGAGATCACCGACAAGGTGGTCGGTCTCGAGCTGGGCGCCGACGACTACCTCACCAAGCCCTTCCATCCCCAGGAGCTGGTGGCGCGCGCCAAGGCGCTGCTGCGGCGCACTCGCCAGGAGCCCGACCAGCCGGAGGTGATCCGCGCCGGTCGGCTGGAGGTGGACCTCGGCCGCCACGAGGTGCGCCACGGCGAGGCGCGCATCCAGCTCCGGCCGAAGGAGTTCGACCTCCTGACCCTGCTGGCCCGGCATCCTGGGCGGGTCTACCAGCGGACGGAGCTGCTGGATCTGGTCTGGGGCTACGACTTTCCCGGCTACACGAGGACGGTCGACGTCCACGTCCAGCAGGTCCGGGAGAAGCTGGCCGCGGCCGGCGTCACCGACCCGTCGATCGACACCGTTTGGGGCGTCGGCTATCGGCTCGAGCTGAAAGCGGCGTAACCGGCGGTCCGCGAGAATGAGCCTCCGCGTCCGCCTGCTACTGGCTGCGGCCGGCATCGTCGGCGTCAGTCTCCTCATCAGCGGCTTTCTTGCTCTGGTGCTGGTCCGTTCGCTTGAGTTCGACAGCGCCCAGCTGGCGCTGGACCGGGAGGCCCTGACGGTGCAGCCGCGGCTGCTCCGGGCAGCCTGCGCCTTCCCGCCCGCGACCGTCACGGCCGGCTGCCCCGGCGGCCGGCTGGCCGACGCCGTGACCTATTCGGACCGCGTCAATGGCCTGGTCCCGGGCGGAGGCGATCGCATCCTGCTGCTCACCGCGGCCAACTCGGTGAGCTTCGACTCGGCCGACCAGGCGGTGGGCCTCCAGGTCCAGCTGGCCCGGGTGCGCCGGGTGGGAACCGGCACCGCCAGCGAGGGCAGCCTGCAGATCGGCGGGACGACGTACCTTGGCTCGGGATCCTCGCTGGCGGCCCGGCGCAACCCCCTCGGCGCCAACAAGTTCGTCCTCCTCCGCTCGACCGCGTCGCTGAATGGGCTGGCCCTCGCCCAGCTGCTGCCGATCTTCGTCGAGGCCGCCCTCCTGGCACTGGCGATAGCGCTGGCGCTGGCGCTGATCCTGAGTCGCGCCGTCGGCCGCCCGGTCAGCGAGCTGGCCGCGGCGGCCGAGGCGATCGCCGGGGGCGACTATTCGCGCCGGGTGGCAATCACCGGTCGCGACGAGCTCGGGGTGCTGGGGACCTCCTTCAATCGGATGGCGGCCGCCGTCGAGAACGCGCGCACCCAGCAGCGTGACTTCCTGGCCAACGTCTCCCACGAGTTGAAGACGCCGCTCACGAGCCTCATCGGCTTCAGCGAGGCGCTCGGTGATGGGAGCCTTCACACCGATGCCGAGCGGTCGCGGGCGGCGGAGATCATCAACGAAGAGGCGGAGCGCGTGCTGCGGCTCTCCCAGGAACTGCTCGACCTCGCCCGGGTCGAGGCCGGACAGCTGCCCATGAACCCGGGCCAGGTCGACCTTCGCGCCGTGGTCGAACAGGAGATCGAGATCATGCGGCCTCGGGCCGTGAAGCGGAACCTGGCGATGGTCCTCGATGCGGCCGACGGCCTGCCGCCCGTTCGGGCCGACCAGGACCGGGTCCGCCAGGTGGTGGCCAACCTTCTCGACAACGCGGTCAAGTACGCCGACCCGGCAGCGCCCGTGGACGTCGCCATCCGGAACGGCGCCGGAAGAGTCGAGGTCAAGGTCGGCAACCGGGTGACGGGGAGCGCGCCCGACCCGGAGCGGATCTTCGAGCGCTTCTACCGAGGCGATCCCTCGCGCTCCTCGGCCGCCGGCGGCGTCGGTCTCGGGCTCTCGATCAGCCGGGAGCTGGCGACCGCGATGGGCGGCAGGCTCTGGGCCGAGGTTCGCGACTCGGAGGTTGAGCTACGGCTGACCCTGCCACTTTGAGCCTGCGCGTCGGGCTGCAGGCGGCTCAGTCGGGCGGCAGGACCAGACTGACGGGGTTTTCAAGCAGGCGCCGGACCTCGGCCAGGAACTGGGCTCCGTCAGCGCCGTAGAGGACGCGGTGATCGACCGAGAGGGTCATTGCCATCACCATGCCAGGGACGATGGCGCCGCTGTCCAGGACCGGCCGGTCCACCACCGCGCCGACCGCGAGGATGGCAGCCTCCGGCATGTTGACGACCGCGGCGAACTCGGTCACGCCGAACATGCCGAGGTTGGAGATGCTGAAGGTGCCACCCTCCAGGTCCGCCGGCGACGGCTTGCCGGCCCGGGCCCGCTCGATCATCTGGCGCGACTCGATCGATATCTGGACCAGGTCCTTGGCGTCGGCGTCCCGGAGGACCGGCACCACCAGGCCCTTCGGCTGGGCGACGGCGAAGCCGATGTTGATCCTTCGCTTCACCTCGATGTGGTCACCGGCCCAGGAGGCGTTGACGTTGGGGAAGCGGCGCAGGGCAAGAGCGCTGGCCCGCATCACGAGGTCGGAGATGGTCAGCTTCTCGGCGCCCGCCACCGTTTCCCGGATCTGCTTTTGGATCCGGACCGCCTCGTCCATCCGCGCCTCGGTGGTGAGGTAGAAGTGGGGGACGGTCGTCTTCGACTCGGTCATCCGGCGGGCGACGATGGTCTGCATCCGCGTCAGCTCTTCGTGCTCGATCTCCGGGCCCGTCCGGGGCGGCAGAGGCCGGTTGGCGGCTGCCTGGCGACCTCCGGGGGTCTGCCTGGCCACCGCAAGCACGTCCTCCTTGACGATCCGGCCCTCCGGGCCGCTGCCCTTCAGCGAGCGGAGGTCGACGCCCATCTCGGCCGCCAGCCGGGCGGCGATCGGCGACGCCTTTAGGCGATCCCCGTCGTCGCCGCCGCGCGAGGCGGCCGCGGCGGCCGGCTTTTGCTCCTCCGGTTCCTCTCGCGGCTCCTCGGGCGCCTTAACCCCGCCCTGCGGCTCCTGTGGGCGGCCAGCGCCCTCCTCGTCGACGGGGGCAGCCGGCTCGGCCTTCTGAGCCTTCTTGGTCGCCGGCTTCTCGCCCTCCTTGCCGATGTTGGCGATCAGATCGCCGACCGGAATCGGCTTGCCCGCGTCGACCACGATGCTTAGCACACCGTCGGCGTCCGCCGCCAGCTCGAAGCTGGCCTTGTCGGACTCCACCTCGGCCAAGACGTCGCCCTTCTTGACTGCTTCGCCGGACTTCTTCTTCCACTCGATGACAGTGCCCTCCTCCATCGTGTCCGAGAGCTTGGGCATGTTCACGTCAGCCATCGGCGGTCATCCTTCCGCCACCTTGCCGACCATCTCCAGCGCGCGCCGGATGATGTCGTCGCTGGAGGGGATGGCCAGCTTTTCGAGCTGCTGGTTGTAGGGCATCGGCACCTCGGCGCCGCCGATCCTCTCGATGGGACCGTCGAGGTAGTCGAAGCAGCGCTTCTGAATCCCGGCCGCGATCTCGGCCGACACGCCGTAGGTCGGCCACCCCTCCTCGACGACGAGCAGGCGGTTGGTCTTCTTGACCGAGTCGACGATCGGCTGCCAGTCGATGGGACGGATCGACCGCAGGTCGATGACCTCGGCGTCGACGTCGTGCTCCTCCAGCTTCTGCGCCGCGAGCTGCGCGAGGACCGCCTGGCGGGAGACGCCGACGATGGTGAGGTCGTTCCCCTCGCGGCGGAGCGCGGCCTTGCCGATCGGCGTCAGGTACTCATCGTCGGGCACCTCGCCCTTCATGTTGTAGAGGCTCATCGATTCTAGGAACATCACCGGGTCGGGGGTCCGGATGGCCGATTTGAGCAGGCCTTTTGCGTCCTCCGGCGTGGTCGGCGCCACCACCAGAAGGCCGGGGATCATGCCGTACAGCGCTTCGAAGGAGTGCGAATGCTGCGCTGAGAGCTGGTGTCCCGCTCCGCCCGGCATGCGGATCACCATCTGCACCTGCGACTGGCCGCCGAACATGTAGCGGATCTTGGCCGCCGACTGGACGATCTGATCGAAGGCGACCAGGGAGAAGTTGACGGTCATCATCTCGACCACCGGCTTCAGCCCAAGCATGGCGGAGCCGATGGCGCAGCCGACGATCACCTCCTCGGCGATCGGCGTGTCCACAACTCGCATCTCGCCGTACTTGTCGAGGAGCCCGTCGGTCACGCGGTAGGCGCCGCCGAAACGGCCGATGTCCTCACCCATCAGGTAAACCTTCTGGTCGCGGTCCATCTCCTCGACCAGCGCGTCATGGAGAGCGGTGCGGTAGAGCATCTCGGCCACCTCTACTTGGTCTCCCACTCGCCCGCGTAGACGTATTTGTAGAGGTCTTTGAGGTCTGGGTTGGGACTGGAGTCAGCGAAGTCGATGACGTCCTGGACCTCCTGGTCGACCTGTGCCTTCAGCTTGCCGACCTCGTCGGCGGAGATGAGCTTAGCGCCGACCAATTCCGACTCGAAGAACAGCACGGGGTCCGACTTCAGGTGCTCCTTCTTCTCCTTCTCGTCGCGGTACTTGTCGGGGTCGACGACCGAATGGCCCTTGAAGCGGTAGGTCACGGCCTCGATGAATCGCGGGCGCGAATCCCTGCGCGTCTTCTCGACGATCTCACCCGTCTTGTGGAGCACGTCGAGCACGTTCATGCCGTCGACCTGGATCGCCTCCATGTCGTAGGCGCAGGCCTTCCGGTACATCTCGGGCACCGCCGACGCCTTCTCCACCGCGGTCCCCATCCCGTACTTGTTGTTGACGCAGAACCAGACCACCGGCAGATTGAACACGGCGGAGAAGTTCAGCGACTCGTGGAAGGCGCCGATGTTGGTGGCGCCGTCGCCGAACATGCAGAAGACGACGTCCGTCCTCTTCTCGTAGCGGATCGCCCAGCCCGCGCCGACCGCGAGCGGGAGGTGGCCGCCGACGATGCCGTAGCCGCCCATGAAGCGGTGCTCGGCATCGAAGAGGTGCATCGACCCGCCCCGACCGTGGGAGCTCCCGGTCTCCTTGCCGAAGAGCTCCGCCATCACCGCTTTGGGGTCGACTCCGCGCGCCAGCGCGTGGCCGTGCTCGCGGTAGCTGGTGTAGATGTAGTCGCCCGCGTGAAGCGCCGCGATGCCGCCGACGACCGTCGCTTCCTCGCCGATGTTGAGGTGGCAATAGCCCCCGATCTTGGCGCGCGTGTACATCTCCTGGCAGCGCTCCTCGAAGCGGCGGATGTAGTACATCTGGCGATAGAGCCGCACCAGCTCGGACCGGTTCTTCTTGTCCAGCGACAGCGTGATGTCGGTCTGCGCGGGCGGCGGCTTGGGCGGAGGTGCGCCGCCGCCGGCCCCGACGGCCGGCCTGTCCTCTTCCACGGAACGTGCCACTGAGCTCTCCTCTTTGGGCTGCGCCGCGCGCGCAGCCGCGGTGGTCGCGGCCGGCGTCCGGGTCTTTCGGTTGGGGATCTCGATCGCCCTCGCATCGGCCGCCAGAGCCGCCTGCAACAGCGACTCGGCCATCGTCGGGTGGGCGTGCATGGTGAGGTCGACGTCATGGATGGTCAGGCCCTTCTGCACCGCGAGCGTCGCCTCGGCGATCAGGTCGGTGACGCGGGGCCCGATCATCTGGACGCCGAGGACCCGGTCGTCGGTCGCGTCCGCGATCACCTTCACCATCCCCTCGGCCTGGCCCAACGTCAGCGCCCGGCCGCTGGCCTGGAGGGGGAAGCGGCCTACTTTGACCTCGATCCCGCGCTCCTTCGCCTCGGCTTCGCCGAGCCCGACGTTGGCGATCTCCGGGTCGGTGTAGATGCAATTGGGGGCGGCGTGGTAGTCGGGTACCCGGTCGGCGTGCCCCACGATGTTCTCGACGGCGCAGACGCCCTCGTAGGAGCCCACATGGGCGAGCATGATGCCGCCGATGACGTCGCCGACCGCCCAGATCCCGTCGGCGGAGGTGCGCAGGTGGTCGTCCACCTTGACCCGGCGGCCGTCCAGCTCGACTCCCGCGTCCGCCAGCCCGAGACCTTCCGTGTAGGGGGTCCGACCGGCCGCCAGGAGCACCACGTCGGCGGACGCTTCTGCGCCCTCGCCGGCGACCCCGAAGCGGACCTTGAATGACCTTCCGTGCTTGGTCACCGCCTCGACCCTGGCCTCGGTGTGAACCTTGCCCCCGAGCTTTTCGAGGTGCCGGCGGTAGATGTTGGAGATGTCGGCCTCGATCATGGGCAGGATCCGGGGGAGCATTTCGAGCACGGTCACCTCGGAGCCGAGCTCGCTGAAGAGCGATGCGAACTCCATCCCCACCACGCCGCCACCGATCACCACCAGGCGGCCCGGAACCGTGGTGAGCTCCAGGATCGCCGTCGAGTCGATGGCGTGCTCGATCCCGTTGATGGGAATGCGCGCCGGCACCGAGCCGGTGGCGAGCAGGATGTTCCCGGCCTTGATCTCGTCCTTGCCGACCCCGACGCGTCCCTTGCCGAGGAGCTTGGCCGTCCCCTTGACCGACTCGACGCCGCTCGCCTTGAAGAGGCTCGCGACCCCGTTGACGAGGGTCGAGACGACCTTCGCCTTGCGCTCCTGTGCGGCGGCGAGGTTGAAGGTGAGTCCCTTGCTCTCGACGCCGAACTCGGCGCCCCGCCCGGCAAGCGCGTAGAGCTCGGCCGAGGTGAGCAGCGATTTGGTCGGGATGCAGCCGTAGTTGAGGCAGGTGCCGCCCAGCTTGTCCTTCTCGACCACCACGGCGCTCGCGCCCAGCTGAGCGGCGCGGATGGCTGCGACATAGCCGGCGGGACCGCCGCCGATCACAGCGATGTCGTAGCTAGAGGAGGCCATGGTTACTCCAAAGCGGGAGAGGAACCCGCCAATTCTAGGCTCGGGTGCTTTTGCGAGGCTGTCTCGGAGGCCGCACGGCCCGGCCGGCAGCGGAGATGCCACCCCCCGTGGAGGCGTAGCGGTTGGTCAGCGGCATCCTGCGGTCGCGGCCGAAGGCACGTGGCGTGATCTTCACGCCCGGCGGCGCCTGCCGGCGCTTGTACTCGCTTCGGTCGACCAGATGTATGACGCGGCTGACGATAACGGGATCGTGGCCTGCGGCGACCAGCTCCTCGTAGCTGCGGTCGTCCTCGACATAGCCGCGCAGGATGGGGTCCAACACCTCGTAGGGAGGAAGGCTGTCGGTGTCCTTCTGGTTCTCGCGCAGCTCGGCCGACGGCGGCTTGGTCAGGATGCGCTCGGGTATCGCGGCGCCGTCGATCGAGTTGCGATAGCGGCAGAGCTCGTAGACCAGGGTCTTGGGGATGTCCTTGAGCACCGCGAAGCCGCCGGCCATGTCGCCGTAGAGCGTGCAATAGCCGGTCGCCAGCTCCGACTTGTTTCCCGTCGTCAGCAGCAGGTAGCCGAACTTGTTGGAGAGCGCCATCAGGATGTTGCCGCGGATCCGGGGCTGGATGTTTTCCTCTGCGATCCCAGGCTTGGTGCCCCGGAAGGCGTCGGCGAGGAGAGCCTCGAAGGCCCTGTGAGCCGGATCGATCGGGATCTCCACCAATTGGATGCCGAGCGCCTCCGCGCAGGCGGCCCCGTCCCCTAGGTTCTCGGTCGAGGTGTAGCGGGAGGGCATCAGTACACCGATCACGTTCTGCGGCCCCAGCGCGTCGGCGGCGATCGCCGCGGTCAGGGCCGAGTCGACGCCGCCCGAGAGCCCAAGCACGGCCTTCGCAAAGCCGTTCTTGGCAAGGTAGTCGCGGGTTCCGACCACGACCGCGGAGTAGACCTCAGCGGCTCCACGCAGCGGGTCCGCGAGCGGCGCCCGGAGCCACTTCCGCGACCGCTTGAGGACGCCCCCGACGGCGACCTCGCTGACGGACATCTCGATCTTCATCGGCTCCTGCGCCTCCCGGCGGAGCCGGGTGTCGTGGAGGCGCTCGCCGAAGACCGAGCCGATATCGAAGTCGCCGACGAGCAATGCCTCCTCGAAGCTGGGGGCCCGCCCGATGATCTGGCCCTCCGGGCCGAACATGAGGCTGTTGCCGTCGAAGACGAGCTCGTCCTGGCCGCCAGTCGTGTTGACCCAGGCCATGAACGCCCGGGAGTCCATCGCCCGGGTCCGGATCATCGTCTCGCGCGTCTCCCGCTTGCCGTGGTGGTATGGGGAGCCGTTGATGTTGACCAGCAGCTCGGCGCCGCTCAGCGCCTGCAGGGAGACGGGGCCGGTCGGGTACCAGGCGTCCTCGCAGATGCTGACACCGATCCTGACCCCCTGGTAGATGAAGATCGGGCACCGGTCGCCGCGCCGGAAGTAGCGCTCCTCGTCGAAGACGCCGTAGTTGGGGAGGTAGTACTTGTGGTAGACGCCCTTGACCTCGCCGTCCGCGGCGAAGGCGGCGGCGTTGTAGATGTCGCTGTCCATGTCCACGAAGCCGACGATCACCGCGATGCCGCGGCTCGCGGCGACGACCTTCTCTAGCGCTCGCAGGTTGTCGCGTATGAAGCTGGGTTTCAGCAGCAGGTCCTCCGGCGGGTAGCCGGTGAGCACCAGCTCGGGGAAGGCGACCAGGTCGGCTCCCTCCGCGCGGGCGCGTTCCACCCAGTCGATCACCTTGCGGCTGTTGCCCTCCAGGTCCCCGACGGTGGGGTTGAGCTGACCGAGGGCAATCCTCAGGACGCGCGGACTGGTCTCCACGCCGACATTGTTCCCCACCCTGAGAGGTGATGCGGGGATCGCCGGCTGCGGTCCCGATAAGCTAGCCATCGCCGTGACCTACTTCGAGCTCCTGCGCGCCTCGGCGCGTGCCCGCCACTCGCTCCTCTGCGTTGGCCTTGACCCCGAACCTGACAGGATCCCTGGCGGCGCGGCGGGCGCGGCGGCCTTCATGGCGGAGGTGATCCACCGGACGGCCGACTACACCGCCGCCTACAAGCCCAACTCGGCCTTTTGGGAGCAGTACGGGCCCGACGGTTGGAAGGCGCTCCTCGAGGTGCGCCAGGGCGCACCGGACGGAATCCCCTTCCTCTTCGACGGCAAGCGGGCCGACGTCGCCCACACCAGCGCCGCCTACGCAAGGGCGGCCTTCGAGGCCCTGGGGATGGACGCGATGACCGTCCACGCCTACCACGGCGCCGACTCGCTGGCGGAGTTCGTCGCCTTCGCGGAGAAGGGTGTTTACGTCGTCTGCCGGACCTCCAACCCGGGCGCCGCCGACCTCCAGCACCTCGATGCGGAGGGGCGCCCGCTCTACCTCCGGGTCGCCGCGCTCGCCGAGTCTGTCAACGGCGCCGGCAACGTAGGCCTGGTCGCCGGCACCACGGCGCCCACCGAGGTGGCCGAGCTCCGCGCCGCGACCCGATTGCCCTTCCTGCTGCCTGGCATCGGCGCCCAGGGGGGGGACCTCGAGGCCTCGCTGCGGGCGGCCTGGACCGGCGACCCGGCCGCCTGCCTGGTTAACGCGAGCCGGTCGGTGATCTACGCCGACGACCCCGCCGCCGAGGCGCGGGCGGTGAGGGATCGCATGCGCAGTGTGCTCGCCGCGGCATGAGTAGCGAGAACCGCCACACTGCGCTGCTGGTCCTCGAGGGCCACATCATCGACTCGCTGATGCTGCCTTCGATCATGGACATGGTGATGGACGAGGGCGGCAACTTCACGGTCGAGGAGCTCCGCGTCGGCCAGCACAAGACCGACACCTCCTTCTGCCGGATCCAGGTGGCCGCCTCCACCCCGGAGCGGCTGGACAGGATCGTCCGCAAGGCCAGGGAGCTCGGCGCCGCGGCCGCGGAGGACCACCCGGTCGAGACGGCCGAGATACCCGCCGACGGGGTCTACCCGGAGGGCTTCTACTCAAGCAGCAACCTGGCCACCCTCGTCCTGCTGCCGGGCGGCAAGTGGGTGACGGTCGAGAAGCAGGAGATGGACTGCGCCATCGCCGTCGACGCCGTTGCCGGGCGCGCCTGGTGCCTGCCCTTCTCGCAGGCCCGCAGGGGAATGAAGGTTGTGGTCGGGCACGGCGGAATCCGGCTGCTGCCGCTTGAGCGCTCCCGGCAGGTGGAGATCTTCGGCTTCATGTCGAGCGAGGTCTCGATCGAGAAGCCCAAGAAGCTGCTCATTCAGCAGATCGCGGTTGAGATGCGCCAGATCAAGGCCGAGAAGGGCCGGATCCTGGTCGTCGGCGGACCCGCGGTCATCCACACGGGCTCAGCGCGCTACCTTTCCCGGCTGATCGAGCTGGGATACGTCCAGGTGCTCTTCGCCGGCAACGCGCTTGCCACCCACGACGTCGAGGGCGCCCTCCTGGGGACCTCGCTCGGCGTCAACCTGGAGAGCGGGCTGCCGATCGAATCTGGCCACGAGCACCACATGCGCGCCATCAACCGGGTCCGGGCGGCGGGCTCGATCCGGGCGCTGGTCGAGAGTGGCGAGATCACGACCGGGGTGATGAAGAGCTGCATCGATAACGACATCCCCTTCGTCCTCGGCGGCAGCGTCCGCGACGACGGCCCGCTGCCGGAGGTGATCACCGACGTCATTCAGGCGCAGGAGGCGATGCGCAAGCAGATCCCGGGCGTGCGGATGTGCCTAATGCTCTCGACCATGCTCCATTCGATAGCTACCGGGAACATGCTGCCCGCCTCGGTCCGAACCGTCTGCGTGGACATGAACCCGGCTGTCGTCACCAAGCTCGCCGACCGAGGCTCCTGGCAGTCGATCGGGCTCGTGACCGACGTCGAGAGCTTCCTGCGCGAACTGGTCGCCTTCCTCGAATAGAATCTCGTTTCGCGATGGCAAAGGGCAGAGACAACCGCAGCCGCGAAGAGAAAAAGAAGAAGAAGCCGAAGAAGGACAAGCTAGCGGCTGCCGCCGACCTTGGCTTCAAGCACCACCCGGTGACGCAGGCGGCGCCGGCGCCGGCCACGCCGACCCCGGAGTCCGAGCCCTAGCCGACCCGCCGCCGGTGGGATCAGGGGCCGGCCGTCCGCGAAAGTAGACTGGACTCTCAATGTCCTCCCGGACGCTCGTCAAGGCACTCGAGCAGGGTGCCGCCGAGGACCTCGCCCTGGTCGTTCCCGGCGGCGCCCGCCTCACCTACGCCCAGCTTCGCGAGCAGGTCTCGCTCGCCGCCGACCGGCTGGCGCAGCACGGCCTGGGCAGTGGCGACCGCATCGCCATGGTCTTTCCGAATGGCGCCGAGTCGATAGTCCTCTTCCTCGCGGCTGCGGCCGTCGGCACCGCCGCCCCTCTCAACTCGGCTTACAAGGAGGACGAGTTCCGCTTCTACTTCGACGACCTCAAGGCACGGGCGCTGATCGTGCCGCCCGGTGAGGCGGAGGCGGCCCGCAACTCCCGGCCAGAGGGGACGATGCTGATCGAAGCCCACCTTGATCACCACGGCCAGCTGGTTCTCGAGACCTCTGCGCCGGGCGACCCGGGAGCTTCGGCGGGCCGGCCGGCGGGGGAGGAGGACGTGGCGCTGGTCCTCCACACCAGTGGCACCACCAGCCGGCCGAAGCTGGTGCCATTGCGGCAGCGCAACCTGGCGGCCTCGATCGACAACATCGCCGCCACCTACCAGCTGGGGCCGGGCGACGTCTCCATGTGCGTCATGCCGCTCTTCCATATCCACGGCCTGATGGCGTCCACGATGGCCACCCTCCAGACCGGCGGCACGGTGGTGGTGCCGGCCCGCTTCGACCCTCTGACCTTCTGGCCGGCTGCCGCCGAGCACGGCGCAACCTGGTACTCGGCGGTCCCCACCATCCATCAGCTCCTGCTCATGCGCAACCGCGGCGACAGGCCGCTGGGGGCAGAGCACATTCGCTTCATCCGCTCCAGCTCGTCGGCGCTGTCGCCGGAAACGATGCGGCAGCTGGAGTCGGCCTTCGGGGCGCCGGTGGTGGAGGCGTACGGGATGACCGAGGCCAGCCACCAGATGGCCTCCAACCCGCTGCCGCCCGGCGAGCGCAGACCCGGCAGCGTCGGCGTTGGGACCGGGGTGCGGATCGGCATCCAGGGCGATGACGGTGGCCTCCTGGAGCCGGGCGAGAGGGGAGAGGTAGTGATCCAGGGCCCGAACGTGATCGACGGCTACGCCGACAACCCGGCCGCCAACGCCGAAGCCTTCCACAACGGCTGGTTCCGGACCGGCGACCAGGGCGTGCTCGACCGTGAGGGCTACCTGACCCTGGTGGGACGGCTGAAAGAGATGATCAATCGGGGCGGCGAGAAGATCGCGCCCCGCGAGATTGACGAGGTGCTCCTCCAGCACCCGGCGGTCGGCGAGGCGGTCGCCTTCGGGATCTCCCACCAGGCCTGGGGTGAGGAGGTCGCGGCGGCGGTGGTCCTGAAGAACCCGGTGTCCGAGAAGGAGCTGCTCGCCTTCGCTCGCGAGCGGCTGGCGGACTACAAGGTTCCTCGTCGCCTCTTCATCGTCGATCGAATCCCGCGAACGGCGACCGGCAAGATCCAACGCCGCGCGGTCGCCGCCGAGCTCAACCCCGAGCGGTGACGATCGCGATCGTCGGCGCCGGCGCGACCGGCGGTTTCCTCGGCGCGACCCTCGCCCGTGCGGGCGTGGACGTGCTCCTGGTCGCGCGGGGCCCGCACCTGGAGGCGATGCGCGAGCGCGGGATAACCATCCGAGCGGGGGATGGGGGGGACGAGTTCACGGCCCGCCCAGAGTGCACCGACGACCTGGCGGCGATCTCGCGTGCGCGGTTCGTCTTCCTGACGCTCAAGGCGCACAGCATCCCGGCCCTGGCACCGGCGATCGGCGCCGCTCTCGGCGGCGAGGCGTGCGTGGTCAGCGCCCAGAACGGTATTCCCTGGTGGTACTTCGAGGACCGCCACCTGGAGGCGGTCGACCCGGGCGGCGTCATCGCGGGCAGCATCCCGTACCGGCGGGTCGTCGGCTGCATCGTCTACCCGGCCACCAGGGTGGTCGAGCCGGCCGTCGTCGAGCACCTGGAGGGCATCCGCTTCACGCTTGGCGAGCCCGACGGTTCGCGGAGTGAGCGGGTCCAGGAGCTGTCCCGGTTGCTGGCGTCGGCCGGCCTCAAGGCACCCGTCCAGCCCCGGATCCGCAACGAGCTGTGGCTGAAGCTCCTCGGCAACGCCACCTTCAACCCGGTCAGCGCACTGACCAGGGCGACCCTGGCGGAGATGGTGGGCGCGCCAGGGTCGCGCTCCCTGCTGACCGAGCTGATGGAGGAGGTCTGGTCGGTGGCGAAGGGCCTGGCGGTCGAGGTTCCGCTCTCGATTGAACAGCGGCTGAGTGGCGCCGCCGCCGGTGGCGAGCACCGGACCTCGATGCTCCAGGACCTCGAGGCGGGCCGGCCGCTGGAGGTGGACGCGCTGCTAGGTGCGGTGGTCGAGCTTGCCGACGGGCTGGCCCTCCCGGTACCGCGGCTGCGCACGATCCTCGCCCTGACGCGGCTCCTGGACCGGGCCAACCGGAGGGGTTGACGCCGGGCGCCGTTAAGCGGATGTCGGCGGATCGTCGCATCGGGCCCCTAGCGTCGAGGTTCGCATGAGCCTTGAACCTTCGATCCTCTATGTCGAGGATGACCGGGCCATCGCCGAGATGTACAGCCTCGGGCTGCGGCGATCAGGCTTCAAGATCACCGTCGCCCCTGACTGGCCAGCCGCCCGCAAGCTGCTTCGCAGTGAGCACTTCGACCTCGTGCTCCTCGACATCATGCTGCCGGGGACCGACGGGATGACGGCCCTGGCCGAGATCCGAGCCGCAATGGGTATGACCGAGCTACCGGTGGCGGTCCTCTCCAATTCGGAGATGAGCTCCGAGGTGCATCAGCGGGCTCGCGATCTCGGGGTGCTGTCCTGGATGGTGAAGAGCAAGGCGCCTCCGACCCACGTCGCACGGGCGATCCGCCGCTGGCTCAAACAGAACCGGTTGACGCCGAGCCACCGGCAGGCGTAACTTCTGGAGAAGAACCAGTACGTACGCGTACTGGTTTGTGACCAACCCCGGAAATACGCCTCCAAGGAGCCCGAAAAGAGAATGCTTTCGTTTGAGCTCAGCGATGAGCAGAAAGAGATCCGCGACTGGGTCCACGATTTTGCCGAGCGGGAGATCCGCCCGGTGGCCCACCAGTACGACGAGTCCGAGGAGTTTCCCTGGGACGTCGTCAAGAAGGCGGCCAAGGTCGGGCTCTACTCGGTCGACTTCATCCAGCAGACCTACGCCGACGAGACCGGGCTGCTGCCCGCCCTTGTCGCTGAGGAGCTGACCTGGGGTTGCGCCGGTATCGCGCTGGCCATCACCGGCACGCAGCTGCCCGTCGCCGCGATCTTCGGTCAGGGCACGCCCGAGCAGATCGCGGAATGGATCCCTAAGTGCTACGGCTCTCCCGACAACCCCTCGCTGGGCGCCTTCGCCGTCACCGAGGCGGGCGCGGGATCCGACGTCTCCTCGATGAAGACGCGCGCTGTCCGCAACAATGGCGACTGGGTACTGAACGGCCAAAAGGTCTTCATCACCAACGGCGGCATCGCAGACGTCCACGTCGTGGTCGCCGCGGTCGACCCCGAGCTCGGGACCCGCGGCCAGGCCTCCTTCATCGTCCCCAAGGGCACCAAAGGTCTGTCCCAGGGCAAAAAAGAGAAGAAGATGGGCATCCGGGCCTCACACACGGCCGAGGTGGTGCTGGACGACGTGCGTGTGCCTCAAGAGTGTCTCTTGGGCGGGCAAGAGCGGCTCGACGCCAAGCTGGCCAGGGCCAAGAGCGGCGAACACGGCCGCTCCTCGGTAGCCCTCAAGACCTTCGAGATGACCCGCCCGGTGGTCGGCGCCCAGGCGCTCGGCGTCGCCCGGGCCGCCTTTGAGTTCGCCCGCGACTACGCCAAGGAGCGCCATCAGTTCGGGCGCCCGATCATCGAGAACCAGGCCATCGCTTTCAAGCTGGCCGACATGGCGATGGAGATCGAGGCGGCGCGGATGCTGGTCTGGCGGGCGCTCTGGATGAGCCGCCACGGCGGCGAGTTCAAGATGGCCGAGGGCTCGATGGCCAAGCTGAAGTGCGGAGAAGTGGCGGTCAAGGTGACCGAGGAGGCGATCCAGATCCTTGGCGGCTACGGCTACATCCGGGAGTTCCCGGTCGAGAAGTGGCACCGCGACGCCAAGATCTACACCCTCTTCGAAGGCACCTCAGAGATCCAGCGGCTGGTCATCTCCCGCGCCATCGCGGCGAACTGACGGAGAGCGGCCGGTGGCGGTTGCCAGCCACAGCCGGCTGGAAAGGAAGGAGGCGCGGCGCCGGCGACTTCTTGGTGCCGCGCTCCAAGTCCTGGCCCGCAACGGCTACCAGGAGACCTCCGTCGACCAGATCGTCTCCCTGGCCAGGACCTCGAAGTCGACCTTCTATGAGTTCTTCGAGTCGCGCGAGGACTGCGTTCGCGAGATCCTGGTCCGGGAGGGCGGCTCGCTGATCCAGACAGTGCTGGCGGCCGCAGCGCAGGGCGGCGACCACCGGGACAGGATGCGGCAGGGGATCCGGGCCTTTGTGACCGCCTGCGCTCGGCAGCGGGACCTCGCCCAGGTGCTGCTGGTCGAGTCGGTGGGCGTCTCCGAACGGATCGAGGAGGCCCGTCACGACCTCCAGGGCCGATTTGCGGCGATGGTCGAGACCGAGGCCCGCCACGCCGAGCACGACGACTTCTATGCCGCCGTGGACCCGGCCGTCTTCGGCCGTGCCGTGGTCGGCGCCGTCAACGAGGCGACCGGGCACTTCCTTGCGCGCCCTGATGCCGACCCGGAGGCACTGGCCGACGGGCTCTGCCGTATCTTCGCCCCATAGGCGGCAACCCCGATCCGCAGCTCGACAAGATCCGCCGGGTCTACGATAAGGACCCGGAGGGTTATGACCGTGCCATCTCCGGCGGCGTCTCGGGCTGGGTCCTGAACCGGGCGCGGGCCGAGGTGGGGGAGGCCGCCGGCGCTGGCCGGATCCTCGAGGTCGGGATCGGGACCGGCGCCTCGATACCGCACTACCGGGCCGGGGCCTCGGTGATCGGGATCGACCTGAGCGCGGGGATGCTCGCCGTGGCTCGCAACCGGCTGCCGGAAGCGGGTTCCCAGTTCGAACTGCTGGAGATGGACGCTCAGCACCTTTCCTTTCCCGACCACAGCTTCGACTCGGTCGTCTTCGATCTCTGCCTCTGCACGGTCCCCGAGCCCCGGCTGGCGATCGCCGAGGGCATCCGCGTCGCGCGACCGGGCGCGACGATGGTGTTCTTGGAGCACGTGCGGAGCGGGATACCTCCGCTGGCGGTGGTTCAGGAGATGCTGACCCTGGTTACGGGTAGGACCGAGCACGACTTCTGGAACCGCCGCACTCCGGACCTGATACGCGACGCCGGGATCCGCGTCCTTTCCGACAGGCGCTGGCTCCTCGGCGTTTTTGCCCTCATCGTCGGCAGGGCCCCGACGGTGGGCTAAAGCAGCCCACGGAGGTAGGAGGCCGCTCGTCGCCCCGGCCGGAGGGTGCGAACGACGTGAACGGGTGACGTTGACAGACGAACGCCTGTTCGGCTAAGCTTCGCTACAAACATGCGTTCCCTTCGAACGCAGGTCCGGCTTCGCCGGCTTCTGCGTGTCTACACCGATTCCTCGGAGCGGCTGGCGGAGTCGCCGGCCGACTCGAGCCTTGGCGCGGCGTCCCGGAACCGTCTCGTCGAACTGGCGTCAAGCCTCCAAGCAGCCTGGGCCGCCGATGCCGCCACTGTTTCTCTTCCGGCTCTCCGGCGCCACGTGACCCGAACGCTGGCTGCGGTCGACCAGGCCGTAGCAGGCTTCGGGCGGCCGGGAACCGATCCGCGCCGGCTAGCCGGCGAGCTCCACGAATCGGCATTGCCGCTGTTGCTAATGCTCCGCGGCATGGAGGACGTGGCCGATCGCCAGCTGCTCGACTGGTTGGGCGCCGGCGCGCTCGCCAAGACCGCCTGAACAGTCCCGAAACAACGAAGGATCTCGGTGAGAGCGTCATGCGCTCTATAGCAGTCATTATCGATAGCATCGCATGGACTTGAGCTCTGCTCGTCGGCCCCTCCCCTTCGCTCAACGGGTCTAAGAGCGGGCGAATACCCGAGCGAGAGCGAGGGCTTCGCGGGCCAGGGGCAGCCAGAGCTGCTCGGACCCTGGGGAGACGGCGAGCCATTCCTTCATCGGGCGCTCCTTGCCGGCGTCCCAGCGCTTGCCGGCGCCGGTTGACACCAGCGCGTCCACCCGTTGGCGGGGCAGCTTGACAACGAACTCCTCACGGGACGACAGAAGGGCGAAGATGCGGCCATCCACCCGCAGTGCCTTGGAGCCGAAGCCGCGGGACGGCCGCTCGGGCTGGGCGCCGATCTCCACGTCCTGATCGTTGGCGAAGGCCGCGACGACTCTTAGATATCGTTCGACCGGCGTCGGCAGCGGTTCCCCGGCGTTCATTTGAGCGCGGAGAGCGCTCGGGCGTCGATGACGCCCTCGGCGACGACGCGGCCGTCGACGAGGAGGACGGGCACCCGGAAGTCGTACAGGCGGTATAGCTTGGGATCGGCATCGACATCCAGGAGGTCCGCCTCCACCCCATTCCGCTGCAGCGCCGTCTCCGCGTCCTGGCAGAGGTGGCAGCCTTGACGCGTCACCAGCTCTATCCTCACCAGCCCGAGGCTAGCGGGTCGGGACCCTGAGGGTTTCGCCGGGGTACAAGACCTCGCCTGACAGGTGGTTCGCCTGCTCGATCTGGTAGATCTTGACCCGGACGTCGGTACCCGGATAGCGCTGCACGGCCATGGTCCAAAGGGTGTCCCCGGATTGGACCGTGACCGTCTCGTAGGCTCCCGGCGCCTCGCCCTCCGCCACTCTGGCGAGGCCGATCGACAATGCCAGCACGGCGCCGGCCACGCCAAAGACGCGTCCCAGGCGGGCTGGCCAGAGGCCAAGCGGCCGGCGAGCACGGCGTGGTCGAAAAGTCGGCGAGGTCGTCGCGTACATTTGTTCGATATGGACCATAGGCCGAACAGCTGTTCGTTGTCAAGCAGCCGCGAACAAAAGTTTGCACTGGCCCCGGAAAGCTGCTAGGATCCCGGCGGGAACCGTCCCTTCACAACCGCGCACCACTCCCCCAAGGAGCCTAGATGACCGACGAGCTTAGTGATCGCCAGGCCAAGATCCTCGACTACATCCGCTACGTGACGCGGGTGCGAAACTACCCGCCCAGCGTGCGCGAGATCGGCGAGGCCGTCGGCCTGTCGTCGAGTTCGACAGTCCACAACCACCTGAACCAACTGGAGCGCCGGGGTCTCATCAAGCGTGACGCGAGCAAGTCACGCACGGTCCAGTTGGTGCAGGAGCAAGAGCTGGACGACCAGCGCCGCAACGTGGTCGCCGTACCGATCGTAGGCAACGTCGCGGCCGGCTCGCCCATCCTCGCCGAGCAGAACATCGAGGATCACCTGATGCTCTCGCCCGACATCGCCCAGGAGGGATGGTTCTTGCTCAAGGTGAGGGGCGATTCGATGGTCAACGCCGCCATCCTGGACGGCGACCTGGTGCTGGTGCGTCCCCGGCAGGAGGCCAACAACGGCGAGATCGTGGTCGCGCTTGTCGACGACGAAGCGACGGTCAAGCGCTTTCACCGCGAGGGCTCGCGGATCGAGTTGATCGCCGAGAACCCCGCTTACGCGCCGATCGTGCCCGACCGGCTCAGCATCGTCGGCGACGTCAGGGCCGTCATCCGGGTGGTGAAGTAGCCGCCGCGTAGGGCTCGAACCGGTGGAGCGCGCGGCGGGGCACCCATCCCCACGCTCGGGTACCGTTGGCGACGAACTCGGTCCGCTCCACCCCGCCCACCTGCCTCAGGTCGTGCAGCACCTGCTCGCGACCGTAGGGGACCAGGAGGTCGATGGCGACCGCGTCCTGCTGAGCGGCAGATTCGAGGGCGGCGACCAGGCTCTCGAAGCCGGCCCCGTTCAGGGCTGAGACGGGGACCGCGGCAGGAAATCGATCGTGCATCTCCTGGATGGCGCGGCGCCGCGACGCCGGTCCCAGCCGGTCCACCTTGTTGAGCGCGACCACCCGCGGCTTGTCCGCCGCCTGCAGCTCTCCGAGCACCTCGTCCACCGTCTCGGACTGTTCCGGCGCGGCCGGGTCGGAAACATCCACCACCTCGAGGACGAGGTCGGCGTAGGTCACCTCCTCGAGGGTGGCCCTGAAGGCGGCGACGACGTCGGTCGGCAGCTTCTGTATGAAACCGACAGTGTCGGTGAGCAGGAGCTCGCGCCCCGACGCCAGCCGGAGCCGGCGGGTGGTCGGGTCGAGGGTGGCGAAGAGGCGGTTCTCCGCCCGTACTCCGGCGCCGGTCAGGGCGTTGAGCAGCGTCGACTTGCCGGCATTGGTGTAGCCGACGATCGCGACCGTCGGAAGCTCGGACCGTCGACGGCCGGAGCGCTGCTGCTCGCGCTGGCGCTGGACGTCGGTTATCTCCTTCTCCAGGTCCTTGAGCCGGCGCCGGATCCGCCGCCGCTCGACCTCGATCTGCTGCTCGCCGGGACCGCCGCGGGTGCCGATGCCGCCGCCCTGGCGGTGGTAGTCCCAGGCACCGATCAGCCGCGGCAGCAGGTGGTGGAGCTGTGCGGATTCGACCTGGAGCCGGCCCTCATGGGTGCGAGCGTGTTGCGCGAAGATGTCGAGGATCAACTCGGTCCGATCGACGACGCGGGTCTTGAGCTCTCGCTCAAGGTTGCGCTGCTGGCGCGGGCTCAGGTCCTCATTGCAGATCAGGAGGTCGTACCCGCCGGCCTCCCGGAGCGCCTTGAGGTCTTCGACCTTGCCCTTCCCGATGAAGAGCGCCGGGTCCACCTCGGCGCGCCTCTGGACCTCGGTTCCGACCACCTCGCCGCCGGCGGTCCGGGTCAGGTCCGCCAGCTCCGACAGCTGCTCGGCCAACGCCTCGGGCGCGGTGCCGGGCAGCTGTACTCCCACCAGGTAGGCCCGCTCGGCGCGGGTCTCAGTCGAGATCAGACCGTGAGTCCTCGGAGCCGCTCCAGCGCTTCGTCGAGGCGAGCGTCGGGCGCCGTGACCGAGAGCCGGAAGTAGCCCTCGCCGTGGGGCCCAAAGCCAACGCCAGGCGTGATGTTCACTCCCACCTGGTCGAGGACGTGGCCCGCGAAGGAGATCGAGTCATAGCCGGGCGGAACGGGAGCCCAGACGTAGAAGGTCGCCCTCGGCGGAGTGACGTTCCAGCCCAGACCGTTGAAGACCTCTGCCACGCGCAGGTGACGACGCAGGTAGATCTGGTTGGCTGCCAAGGTATCCCCCTCCCCGCCTCGCAGGGCTTCGATCGCGGCCCACTGGACGGCCTGGAAGATGCCCGAGTCGATGTTGGTCTTGAGCTGACCGAGGGCGGCGATAAGGTCGGCATTCCCGGCGATCCAGCCGACCCGCCAGCCGGTCATGCTGTAGGTCTTGGAGACCGAATGGAACTCGATCCCCACCTCCCGGCCACCGGGGTACTGAAGCAGCGAGGGGGGGCGGTATCCGCCGAAGGCGATTTCCGTATAGGGCGCGTCATGGCAGAGGATGACGCCATTGACACGGCAGAATTCGATCGCCTGCTCGAAGAACTCGTCGGGCGCCGTCGCCGCTGTCGGGTTGTTGGGGTAGTTGAGCCAGAGCAGCTTGGCGCGCTTGCGGATGTCGGCGGGAATCGATTCGAGATCGGGAAGCCAGGCGTTATCCGCGGTCAGCGGCAGCATGTACGGCTCGCCGTCGGCCATGATCGCGCCCGTTGCGTAGGGGGTGTAGCCGGGGTCGGGGGCGAGGACGACCTCGCCCGGATCCACGAACGCGAAGGGGGCGTGACTGATGCCGTCCTTGGACCCGAGCGTCGGCAGCACCTCGTGTTCGGGGTCGAGGCGCACCCCGAAGCGATCGCTGTACCAGTCGGCGATCGCAGCGCGCAGCTCGGCCAGCCCGAAGTAGGACGGATAGCGGTGGTTGGCGGGGTCCGCAGCAGCCTCCTGCAGCGCACTGACGATCCTGGGGGGGGTTGGCAGGTCGGGGTCACCGATGCCGAGGCTGATGACGTCCACGCCCGCGGCCTTCTTGGCCTGGACCTTGCGGTCGATCTCGGCGAAGAGATAGGGCGGGATGCGCGCCAGGCGCCGCGCGGTGTTGAGGGTAGTGTCGCTCAAGGGTTCGTCTCCAGGTAGCTCAGGATAGCCGGGACCGGGTCCGGCGACGCCGAGAACCAGGTGATCCGGGTGTCGCGCCTCAGCCATGTGAGCTGACGCTTGGCCAGTCGCCGGTTGTTACGGGTCATCAATTCGGGCAGTTCCGGCTCGCTGATCCGCCCCTGGATGAAGGCGACCGCCTCCGCGTACCCGGTCCCGCTAAGAGCCTGCGAGGCGGCCGCCACGCCGGCTTCCAGGGCCTGCCGGGTCTCCTCTACGAGGCCGCGTTCCAACTGCCTCCGGCAGCGCTCGGCGATCCTTGCGGCAAGCTCGTCTCGCGGCAGCTCGAGGCCGATGCGGATCGCCTCCCAGGCCGGCTTTTCTCGTTTCCGGAGTGCCGCCAGAGGCGGTCCCGCGACCTCCAGCACCTCGATGGCGCGGATCAGCCGACGCCGGTTGGCAAGATCGACGTCGGCGGCAGGATCAAGCGCCTCCAGCGTCGCCGCCAGGCCGGTCGTGGAGAGCTCTTCAAGTTCAGCACGGCGCGCACCGTTGGGAGGTACGCCGGCCAGGGTCAGGCCGTCCATCAGGGCGTCGACGTACAGGTTCGAGCCTCCCTCCACCACGACCGGGCGCGAGGCGAGCAGAGGAGCAACGGCCTCGACATAAAGATGGACGTTGAACCCGTCCTCGGGATCGGCCAGGTCGAGCCCGTGATAGCGGACCCTCGCCCGTTCCTGTGGAAAGGGCTTGTTGGTAGCGATCTCGAGGCGCCGGTACACCTGGCGAGAGTCGACAACCACGATCTCTCGGCCAAGGGTTAGGGCCAAGTCGAAGGCAACTCTTGACTTGCCGACGGCGGTCGGCCCGAGGACGACCGGGATGCCGGTCACGGGCTCGGCTTCAAGATCACCACGGGAATCACGCGCTCTGTCTGCGATTGGTAGCGGGCGTAGTCCGGCCAGTGCTCGACCACCATCGGCCAGAGGCGCCGCCGTTCGGCGTCGGTGGCCACCCGGGCATGGGCCGGGAAGCGCCGGGTTCCGACCTGCAGCTCGACCTGTGGATCAGCTTCGAGGTTGCGAAGCCAGGCCGGCGGCACATCGCTGCCCCCCTTCGAGCCGACCACGACGAAGCGGTCACGGTCCTCCAAGTAGAGAAGCGCGGCGGTCCGCGTCTCGCCGCTCTTGCGGCCGCGGGTTCGAAGTAGCAGCGTGTGGATCCGTCCCAGCCGGTGACCGACGAGCCCGCCGGTCTTCTCGTAGACGAACTGATGCAGGTTGAGCAGCCGCAGCCCCACCTGCCGGTCGAAGCTGGTCATCGGCACCTCGGATTCGAGTCTAGGTTTCGCGCTAGTAGTTCCGCCGGAAGTGCCGCTTCAACTCTTGCCAGTCGAGCAGCAGCCGCGTTGGACGGCCGTGCGGGCAGGTGGCGTCCGGCGTCGTCGACTGCAGCTCGTCGATCAGCCGGCGCTGCTCCGCCGGCTCGAGGCGGTCGCCAAAACGCACCGCGGAGTGACAGGCGAGAGAGGCCAGCGCGTCCTCGAGGGAGTTCGCCCGCAGGCCGGCCAAGACCTCACCCAGCGCTGCCTCGACCCGATCCGGCGGGGTCTCCACCGGCCCGGCCAGGATCCGCACCGCGCGGGGGCCGAAGGGCTCCAGCTCGAACCCGAATGCGGCCACGTCCGCGGCGCGGTCTGCGAGCAGGGCGACCGTCGCCGCGTCGAGCTCGACCACGATCGGGAGCAGCAGCGCCTGGCTCAGCGGCCTGCCGGTCTGCAGCCGGTCCTGGAAGCGGTTGAAGAGGACCCGTTCGTGAGCCGCGTGCTGGTCCACCAGCACGAGGCCGTCTGGACCTTCGGCCACCAGGTAGCCGTCGAGCACCTGGCCGAGGGGCCGCAGTGGGCTGGCGGGCGCCGTCGCGGGTGCCTCGACGGCGGCGACCGCCGTCTCGTGGAGGGTCAGCTGGCGGCCGGCGGTGGCGGTTGCTGCCGATGTCGCCGCCGGGGTCACGGTCAGGCGAGGTGAATCACTGCCAGCGAGCGCCGCCCGCACGGCCTTTTGGAGCGCGGTGAAGACGGCGCCCTCATCCCTGAACTTGACCTCCCGCTTGGCCGGATGGATGTTGACGTCGATCGACCCCGGATCGACCGCGAGGTCGAGGACAGCCAGCGGGTAGCGGCCGCGCTCGAGGCTGCCCCGGTAGCACTCCTCGAGCGCGAAGGCGAGCACCCGGGAGGCAACGGGCCGCCCGTTGACCGCCAGAAGGATTCCCTCGCGGTTCCCGCGGCTCAGCCGTGGCTGGGAGACCGCACCATCGACGCCGGGCCAGTCGAGGGCCAGCATCGACGCCGCCACTGGCGAACCGTGGACGGCCCGCAGCGCGGCGGCAAGCCCGCCGCCGTCGGTCTGGAGGACCGTCCGGCCGTCCACCGCGCAGTGGAAGCGCAGGTCCGGGTGCAGCAGGGCGAAGTGCTGGACGACGCGAAGGCAAGCTGAGGTCTCCGTCGCCTCGCTCTTTAGGAACTTGAGCCGAGCAGGAGTGTTGGCGAAGAGGTCGCGGACCTCGACGACGGTCCCCGGGGCCGGTGCGGTGGCGCCCTCCTCCTCGACCCGGCCGGCGCGCAGGTGAATGCGGCTCCCCGCGCTGGCGCACTCAACGTCGGCGACCGCCGCGATGCTCGCCAGCGCCTCGCCGCGGAAGCCGAGGGTGGCTATCGCCTCCAGGTCGCCCAGGGTCGCAACCTTGCTGGTGGCGTGGCGCTGGAAGGCGAGGGCCAGCTGTTCGGGGGGGATGCCGGGACCGTCGTCAACCACCCGAACCAGGCTCCGGCCCGCTCCGCGCACCTCGACGGTGATCCGCCGCGCGCCGGCGTCGAGGGCGTTCTCCACCAGCTCCTTCACGACCGAGGCCGGGCGCTCCACGACCTCCCCGGCGGCGATCGCGTCGGCGACCTCCTGCGGCAGCGCCCTGATCGTCAAGAGAGCCTCGACTTGAGCTCGTAAAGCTTCTGGAGGGCCTCCAGGGGGGTCAGGCTGTCCAGCTGGAGGCCCTCCAGTTCGGCGAGGAGGGGATCGGCGGGAACCTGGAGCGGAAGGCCGAGCTGCTGCGCCGCCGGTTCCAGCGGGCGCTGCCGTTCGAGGTCGCCCAGGACGGCCCTGGCGCGCGCGATGACCGTCGCCGGAAGCCCGGCCAGGGCGGCCACGTGGATCCCGTAAGAGCGGTCGGCTCCGCCCGGGACCACGCGGTGCAGGAACCGCACGGTGTCCCCCTCCTCGAGCACTTCTACGCGCTGGTTGCGGACTCGCGGGAGGCTGTCGGCGAGCGCGGTCAGCTCGTGGTAGTGAGTGGCGAAGAGGGTCCGGCAGCCGAGCCGAGGCGATTCGTGGATGTACTCGACTACCGCCTGGGCGATCGACATGCCGTCATAGGTCGAGGTCCCCCTCCCCACCTCGTCGAAGACGACCAGCGATGCGCGGGTGGCGTGGTTCAGGATGTTGGCCGTCTCGGTCATCTCGACCATGAAGGTCGACATGCCGCGCGACAGATCGTCGTGCGCCCCGACCCGGGTGAAGATGCGGTCGCAGAGGCCGAGGGAGACCGAACGGGCGGGCACGAAGGAGCCGGCCTGGGCGAGGAGCGCGATCAGGGCCGCCTGGCGGAGGTAGGTCGACTTGCCGGCCATGTTGGGACCGGTGAGGATCACCACCTGCGCCTGGTCGGGGTCGAGGACCAGATCGTTGGGCACGAAGACACCGTCCGGCAGGGCCAGCTCGACCAGCGGGTGACGGCCGGCCACGATCTCCAGGCGGACGCCGTCGTTCACGGCCGGCCGCGTCCAACCCCGTTCGCCGGCGGCGGTCGCCAGCGCTTGGATCGCGTCCGCCTCGCCGGCCGCCTGGGCGCTCGCGAGGACGGGCTCACCCGCTTGCGCCACCCGCGCGCAGAGGTCGCGAAGGATCTCGGTCTCTCGGGCGACCACCTGCTGCTGGGCGTTGAGGACTATCGCCTCGCGCTCTTTGAGCTCAGGCGTCAGGTAGCGCTCGGCCCCGGTCAGCGTCTGCTTACGGATGTAGTCGTTCGGGACCATCGTGGTGCTGCCGGCGCCCACCTCTAGGTAGTAGCCGAAGACGCGGTTGTAGCCGACCTTCAGTCCCTTGATGCCGGTCCGGGCCCGTTCTGCGGCCTCCAGCGCGCCGATCCAGTCCCGCGCCGAGCGGGACGCATCGTGGATGGAGTCCAGCTGGGAGTCAAACCCGGGGCGGATCGCGCCGCCGTCCCGGCCGTGGGGCGGTGGATCGTCGACGAGGGCGGCCGCCAGCAGGGCGGCGATCCCTGGTGCCGGCCTGACGCGGGCCGCGAGGTCCCGCAGGGCCAGCGACTCGGCGCGAGCCAGCGCCTTCCCCACCGCGGGGAGGACGTCCAGCGAGCGGCGCAGGGCGACCAGCTCGCGGGCCGTGGCGAAGCCCTGCGCCGCCCTGGCGGTGAGGCGCTCGAGATCCCCCATCGCCGTGATCGGCTCGCGTAGGTCGCGGCGAAGCTCGGCATCGCCCTCCATCTCCGCCACCGCGCCCAGCCGGAGCTCAATGGCCTCCACGTCCCTCAGGGGTGCCCAGACCCAGCCTCGAAGCCGCCGGGCGCCGACCGGCGAAACGGTGCGGTTGAGCACCTGGTAGAGGGCGGAGAGCTCCAGGTTCGCGACCGTGGCCGGGTCGAGCGGCATGGTCGCGTCGGGCGAGTAAGTGCGGACCCGGAAGAGGCCGGGCTGGATCTTCACCTGGTTGGAAGCGAGGTAGTCGAGGACAACCCCCGCGGCGCCGACCGCCAGTGGGGCGTTCTCGGCTCCAATGGCTGCCTCGAAGGGAATCCCCAGCATCTCCCTGAGACGCTCGCGCCCGCGCGCCGGGTCGAACTTGTATGCCTCCACCTCCGGCGGAGCCAGCAGCTCGGCCGGGCGTAGGCGATCGAGCTCGGCGGCCAGGCGGTCGGCCGGCAATTGGCAGAGGAGGAACTCGCAGGTCGATATGTCGCAGGCGGCCAGCCCGGCCTCGTCGCCCCGGGTCCAGGCCGCAACCAGGAAGTTGGCGCTCGACGGCTCGAGGTAGGCATCCTCGACGACGGTGCCGGGCGTAAGCACCCGCGTGATCTCGCGCTTCACCAGGCCCTTGCCGGTCGGCGCCTCGACCTGGTCGCAGATGACAACCTTGCGCCCGCCCCGGACAAGCCGCCCGACATAGGTCTGCCAGGCGTGATATGGCACTCCGCACATCGGGTGGCGGCCGGCCTTGCCGAGCGGACGCGAGGTCAGCGTCACGCCCATGATCGGAGCCGCTTGCTCAGCGTCCTCGTCGAAGATCTCGTAGAAATCGCCCATCCGGAAGAGCAGGATCGCGTCGGGGAACCGCTCCTTGGCCTCCCGGTACTGCCGCATGACCGGGGTCTCGGCCGAGGCGCTCTTCGTCACGCGGTGAGAGGACCAGCGAGCTGGCCGGGGAAGGCCTCCTCCACCATGACCCTAACCACGCTGCCGGGCTTGGCCAGCGAGCGCTTGACGACGACGCGCTTGCCCTGGCGGCTGCGCCCGTAGGGCCGGCCGAGTTCGTCCGCTCCCTCGACGAGGACCTCGATCTCGCGACCCAGCCAGGCTACCGTCTTGCCGGCGGCGATCTGCTTTTGGACCGCCAGCAGGTCGTTGATCCGCCGCTTCTTTTCCTCCTGGGGAACGTCGTCGACGAGCTTGTCCCCGGCGTGAGTCCCGGGCCGCGGCGAATACATCGCGACGTGGACCACGTCGAAGCCGATCTCTTCGACCACCCGGCGGGTGCTGAGGTACATTTCCTCGGTCTCGCCGGGAAAACCCACGATGACGTCGGTCGCGATGCCAAGGTCGGGCATCAGCGCGCGGGCACGTTCGATGATCGACCGATAGTCACTGACCAGGTAGCCGCGGGCCATCCGCCTGAGGACACGATCGTCGCCCGACTGGATCGGCAGCTGCAGCTCCCGGCAAACCACGCCACTGGCCGCCATCACCTCCAGCAGCTCGGGCTCGAGGTCGCGCGGGTGGGAGGTCATGAAACGCACCCGCCGCAGGCCCTCGATCCGTTCCACCTCGCGGAGCAGCGCGGCGAGTCCGCCCCGGCCTTCGGGGTCGCGGTAGGCGTCGACGTTCTGCCCCAGCAGAACGACCTCCCGGGCTCCCTCTTGGACGTCCGCCCGGCAACGCTGGACGAGGTCGGGGATGGCGAAGCTGCGCTCGCGGCCGCGGACCCGAGGCACGATGCAGAAGGTGCAGTTGTGGTTGCAACCCTCGATGACGTTGACGTAGTGGCTGACGCCGGTCCGTCCTGCCGCCGGGAGCGGTTCGCCCTGTGAGTAGTCGTAGCGGGCCTCGAGGTCGCTGATGAAGCCCTCGTAGCGGCCTATGGGCAGCACGGCGTCAAGCTGCGGGAAGCGCTTGGTGAGGTTGTCCCCCTCCTTGCTGCCGAGGCAGCCGGTGAGCGCGATCACCCGGTCGCCAGTCTTCCAGTCCCGGAGTTCGTGGAGCTTGGAGTAGACCTTGTCCTCCGAGGCCTGCCGCACGCAGCAGGTGTTGAGGACTGCGACGTCGGCCCTCTCGAGGTCGGTCTCCTGGAACCCCGCGGCGAGCAGCTTGCGAGACAGGTTCTCTGAGTCCGCGACGTTCATCTGGCAACCGATGGTCCAGACGTGGAACGTGCGCGAGGGATTCCTGGCTGCTGTCAACGAACCTCGACTAGAAGCCTGATGCCGGTGCGCTCCTCACCGTCGATGGAGATGTCGATGAAGGAGGGGATGCAGACGATGTCCAGGCCGCCGGGAGCGACGTAGCCGCGGCTGATCGCAATCGCCTTTACGGCCTGGTTGATGGCCCCGGCCCCGATGGCCTGGACCTCGACCCGGCTCTGGCTGCGGATAACGCCGGCGATCGCGCCGGCAACGGCCACCGGCTTGGACGTCGCCGAGACCTTGAGCACCTCCACCGGCGCACGGCCTTCCCCGGTCATTGCTGAAACCCCCGTCACGTTTGTTCTTGATCGATGCGCTGGATCGAAGTGGCCCGTCCGCTGAGTCGGTCAATGGTAATCAATACCGAATTGAAAGTCACGACTCCTGAAGCCATCCTCCACTTCTGCGGGACGCCGGTCAGGAACCGCTTGATCACGTTCTCCTTGTCCATGCCGATAACGCCGTCGCGAGGGCCGACCATCCCGACGTCGGTGCAGTAGGCGGTGCCGCCCGGAAGGACCCGCTGATCAGCCGTCGGCACGTGGGTGTGGGTGCCCACGACGGCGCTGACGCGGCCGTCGAGATACCAGCCCATGGAGATCTTCTCCGAGGTCGCCTCGGCGTGCATGTCGCAGAGCACGATCCGGTGGTCGGGATGCTCGGCGAGGATCGCGTCGGCAGCACGGAAGGGGTCGTCGAGGTCGTTCATGAAGAGCCGGCCCATGAGGTTCATTACCAGCACCTCCTCCCCACCGGCGCTGACGATGCAGTGGCCGACCCCCGGTGCGCCGGGAGGGTAGTTGGCGGGCCGGAGCACGTTTTCCTGGGCGGCCAGCTCGGGCACGAAGTCGCGCTGGTCGTATACGTGGTTGCCGGTCGTGATCACCTCGCAGCCCGCCGCCCGGAGCTCTTTGATCGTCTTCACGGTGAGCCCGAAGCCACCCGCCGAGTTCTCGCCGTTGGCGACCACCAGGTCCGGGCGGTGCTCCTCTTTCAGCCGCGGGACGATCTCCTCCACCGCCTTGCGGCCCGGCTCCCCGACCACGTCGGCGACGAAGAGGATCTTGAACCTGTCAGCCACGCGGAAAGCTTACGGGCGATCGCCGGCAAAGCCGGCGACGAAGCAGATCGGCCGGCACGGGCCCTCTACTGCGACTGCCAGCCGTTGCGTTGATGGCTCCCGCCTCTGGCTGAAACACAAAAGGGCGACCCCGGTCCCCGGAATCGCCCCTTTGCTATTGAGTGACTACTTGGCGTATTCCACGGCCCGCGTCTCGCGGACCACGGTGACCCGGATCTGGCCCGGGTAGCTGAGCTCGCTCTCGATCCGCTTTGCGATGTCGCGGGCCATGAGCTGGGCCGACGCGTCATCGATCTGCGCCGGCCTGACGACGATCCGGACCTCGCGTCCGGCCTGGATCGCGAATGACTGCTCGACTCCCTCGAAGGAGTTGGCAATCTCTTCCAGCTTTTCGAGCCGCTTGACGTACGCCTCGAGCGTCTCCCGCCTCGCTCCCGGCCTGGCGGCCGAGATCGCGTCGGCCGCGATCAGGAGCAGGGCTTCGATGGTCTGGGGCTCCTCGTCGTAGTGGTGGGCTCGAACCGCGTGCACCACCGCCGCAGGAACCCCGTGCCTTTGGATCAGGTCCGCCCCGATCACGGCGTGGGAGCCCTCGACCTCGTGGTCGATGCCCTTGCCGATGTCGTGCAGAAGGCCCGAGAGCTTGGCGATCCGGACGTCGGCGCCGATCTCGGCCGCCATCATCGCGGCCAGGTGGGCGACCTCCTTTGAGTGGTTCAGCACCTGCTGCCCGTAGGAGGTCCGAAAACGAAGGATCCCGAGGTGGCGGACCACCTCGGGGTGAAGGCCCTGGAGCCCGACGTCGAGGACGGCGGCTTCACCCTCTTCCTTGACCCGCTGAGCGACCTCCAGGCGGGCCTTGGCGACCGTCTCCTCGATCCGGGCCGGGTGGATCCGGCCGTCGACGATGAGCTTATTGAGGGTGACCCGGGCAACCTCACGGCGGACCGGGTCGAAGCCGCTGATGATGACGGCCTCGGGGGTGTCGTCGACGATGATGTCGATGCCGGTGGCCTGCTGAAGGGCCCGGATGTTGCGGCCCTCGCGCCCGATGATCCTGCCCTTCATGTCCTCTGACGGAAGGGGCAGTACCGAAACTGAGGTCTCAGCGGTCTGGTCGGCGGCGATCCGTTGGATCGCCTCGGTGACGATCGCGCGAGCTCGCTTCTCGCTCTCCTCGCGTGAGGCCAGCTCGGCCTCTCGAACCTTGCGGGCGCTCTCGTTGCGGAGTTCCTGCTCGAGCTCGCTCATGAGGATCCCGGCAGCTTCGGCGCGGGTCATGTTTGCAACCCGCTCCAATTCGATGAGGCGCTGCTTGAGCGCTTCGTCGAGCTGCGTGCGAAGCTCGTCGAGCTGCTTCTCCCGCTCTCCCAGCCCGGCCTCGCGGCGGCCGAGCTCATCGGTCTTGCGGTCGAGGTTCTCCTCCTTCTGGAGGAGCCGCCTCTCGAGCTGAAGGCCCTGTGCCTTGGTCTCCCGAGCTTCGCGCTCGGCCTCGGTCCGGATCTGGACCGCGGACTCCTTGGCCTCGAGCAGCCGCTCTTTGAGTGACGACTCGACGTCGGCCTGGATCTGTGCCCGGACCGCGGCCTCGTCGACGGGAGGTGCGGCTGGCGCCTGGTTTCGCACCAGTAAGTAGACGACTGCTGCGCCGGCGGCGATCCCGATGACCGCGGCAAGCGCGCTGAAAAGCACGGCTGTCATGAAACTTGTTTCACCTCGTATTCGCTTGTAAAGGTGCTTGGCTACCCCATGGCTCGTTCACCGCAGGGTTGGCTGAACACTTGGACACCGCGCCCTTGGACAGGCGCCGTAAGAAGCGAATTCTAGCCCCGAACGGGCCTCGGGACCAACCTCGGAGCTAGGCTACCCGAGGTCGCCTGGCAGGGAGCTGTTGCCGGAAAGTACCCGACGGCATGCCTCCCGCACCACCTGCGGCCCGTAGCCGCGCCGCAGCAACCGCGGCCCGGCAAGCTGGAGCAGCGAGCGCAGGGACCCCGACTCGGCGCGGCCAAGCAGTGGTCGCACGAGGCGCGCCGCAGCCTCAACCTCGACCTCCGGGTCGAGATCGGCTACCGCCGCCTGGACGATCTCTCGGTCCACGCCCTTCGAGGCCAGCTCGGCCGAGATGGCGGTCGCGCCTCGATTCCGGCTGCGGCGGCCGACAACGGCAGCCGCGAACTGGGCATCGTCGAGGTATCCGTGCCGGGCCAGCCGTGCTAATACGTCGGCGGTGGTGCCCGCGTCGAAACCGCGCCGCGCGAGCTTGCGGCCCAACTCTGCCGTCGCATGGGAGCGGAGGCCGAGCAGTCTGACCGCTACGTCGTATGCCTGGGCCGGGTCCGGCGGCTCAGGCCTCGACCGGTGCGTCCTCCTCCTTCGCCCTGGAGGGGGCCGAGCCGTTTGGCGAGTCGGCAGCCCCACGGGGCTTCGGCATCGCATCCGCGGCCTTCACCGCGGCCCTGGCTCGTACCGCCTTCTCGATCTCGGCGCAGAGAGTCGGGTTCTCTCGGAGGAAGTTGCGGACGTGCTCGCGGCCCTGCCCGAGGCGCATCTCGCCGTAGGACATCCAGGTGCCGCTCTTCTCGATGATGCCGTACTCGACGGCGCCATCGATTAGCGCCCCCTCGCGGGAGATGCCGTCGGCGAGGATGTCGAACTCGGCGGAGCGAAAGGGGGGCGCCACCTTGTTCTTGACGACCTTGACCTTGACCCGGGCGCCGATCGCGTCGAGCCCGTTCTTGATCGTCTCGATCTTACGGATGTCGAGCCGGATCGAGGCGTAGAACTTGAGAGCTCGACCTCCCGGCTGCGTCTCGGGGTTGCCGAACATGATCCCGACCTTCTCGCGCAGCTGGTTCAGGAAGATCACACAGCAGTTGGACTTGGAGATCGCGGCGGTCAGCTTGCGCATCGCCTGCGACATCAGCCGGGCCTGAAGGCCGACGTGGGAGTCGCCCATCTCGCCTTCGATCTCGGCCTTCGGTACCAGGGCCGCGACGGAGTCGATGACGATGACGTCCACCGCCCCCGACCGGACGAGGACCTCGACGATCTCCAGCGCTTGCTCGCCGGTGTCCGGCTGGCTGACCAGCAGGTCGTCGATCCTGACGCCGATCCGGGCCGCGTAGATGGGATCGAGCGCGTGCTCGGCGTCAACGAAGGCGGCGACGCCGCCCTGCTTTTGCGATTCGGCTACCACGTGCAGAGCCAGGGTGGTCTTGCCCGCCGACTCGGGGCCGTAGATCTCGATGATCCGGCCCTTGGGGACGCCCCCAACGCCGAGGGCGAGGTCGAGCGGCAGCGCGCCGGTCGGGATCGACTGGATCTCCCGCTGAGGCCCCGCCTCACCGAGCCGCATGATCGCGCCGTCGCCGTAGCTGCGCTTGATGGTCGTCAGCGCCGTGGTCAGCGCCTTGTCCCTGCTATCGGCTTTTTGGTTATCGGCTTTTTGACTTTCTGACTTTTGGCTTTCCAATTCGATATCCCTCCTAACAGGCTGGGGCCAGTCTTCTGCGGTGCGGCGACGTGAGCAACGATTTACAGCGACCGCGGCGTGTCGAAGGGGCCGAGTCGAAGCATACGAACACCTGTTCGCAAAGTCAAGCCTTCCCCTCTGCGAGAGCGTCCAGGACCATCTTCAGGGCGGCCTCGACGCTGAGCCTGCGATTCTCCCAGCGATCGCCCCTCCAGTTGAACTGCCTCACCAATACCAGGTCGGGCCCAGCGACGCCGACGAAGGTGAGACCGACCGGCTTGGCGCCGTCGGCAGCCGGCCCGGCAACGCAGGTGATCGAAACGGCGAGGTCGCTCCCCAGCCGCTCGCGAGCGCCCTGGGCCATCGCGATGGCCACCTCCGGGCTGACGGCACCCTTGGCTTCGAGGAGGTCCTCGGGCACCCCGAGCAGCCGGTGTTTCAGCTGGTTGCTGTAGGCGACGACCCCGCCCAGGAAGAAGGACGAAGAGCCAGGTAGGTCGGTGATTGCCGCCGCCACCATTCCCCCGGTGCAGGACTCGGCACTGGAGAAGGTCTGGCCGGCCCTGTCCAGCGCAGCCGCGAGCCGGCGGACCAGGGGATCGACCGACTCGCCGGGCCCCGGAGCGCCACCCTTCAGCGGCAGGGGACTGATGGCTGGGCGCCGGGGCGGCAGGGCAAGCACGTACCGGAACCTCCAGAGGTAGTCCAGGCCGCTGTAAATCGTGATCGCGAGCGCCACCGCGACCAGGAACACCGCGTACGGCTCCAACCATGCGTAGGGGCGAGCGAGGATCAGGAGGGAGATCGCCGCCACCTGGGAGACGGTCTTACTCTTCCCCCACCAGCTGGCCGCGATCACCCGGCCCTGGCCCAGGCTCACCGACCGCAGGATAGTGATCAGAAGCTCGCGGCTGAAGATCACCACCACCACCCAGGCGGGCAGCATCGACTCCTGGACCAGGGTGACCAGGACGGTCAGGACGAAGACCTTATCCGCGAGCGGATCGAGGAACTTGCCGAGCTCGGTGACCTTCCCGAAGCGCCGGGCGAACCACCCGTCCACGGTGTCCGTCGCCGAGAAGAGCAGGAAGAGGACCGCCGCCCACTGGTCATGACCGGGAAAACCCGCCAGCAGCAGCCAGACGAGGAACGGGATGCCGATCAGGCGGCTGAGGGTCAGGAGGTTCGGCAGGTTCACGGCCGCGCGCTAAGTCTGCGCCGTGTACTCGCGGGTTATCACCCCGTTGCCCATTGGTCCCAGGCTCTTCCCGTTCAGGGACACGATGGTATTCAAGCCCTTGCCGGTGGTGATTTTCACCTTGCTGCCGCTGAAGCTGACCGAGCTGCCGGGGTCGAGGACCTTGCCAGCGTCGCCATACTGGGGCTTGCCGTCGACCGAGACGTCGATCCAGGTGGTGTCGGTGACGGTGACGGTGACGTCGGCCAGGCCTGGCGTCGGCGAGGCGGTGGGCAGCGCCGCCGCGACGGGCGAGCCTGACGGCGTCGGCAGGGCCGTCGCCGCCACACGCGGCAGCGGTGCGGGGGTGCGGACGCTGTCCAACTCCTTGTAGACGTAGCCGGTGAAGGCGATGACCAGGAGGATTAGTCCGACCGCGCCGGCCAGGGGCGCTGTGAGGACCATGCTCGGAGATGCAGTGAAGGAGCTGAGGGGCCGCATCGCCAGCGATCCCTCACCCGGCGGGATGGTCGCCTCGTAGGCCTGGAGCAGCAGGGCAGGGTCGATCTCGAGGTAATAGGCATAGGTGCGCAGGTAGCCCCGGACGTAGACGGGCGCCGGCAGCTCGGACGGCCTGTCACCCTCGAGGGCGGCCAGGCTTCGAAGGCGGATCCTGGTCGAGGCGGCGGCCTGTTCGAGGGAAACACCACGAGCACGGCGGGCCTCCATCAGCAAGCCGCCGAGCGTCACTCGAGCCCGATCCTCTCCAGCAGCTCGTCGACGTCGGGCAGGTTCATCAGAACCTCCCGCGACTTGGAGCCCTGGTAGCCGCCGATGACACGGTGCTCGGCGAGCTGGTCAACGATCCGGCCGGCGCGCGAATAGCCGACGTTGAACTTGCGCTGGACCAGGGACACGGACGCGCTTCCCTCGGCGGCGACGGCCCGGGCCGCCCGCGCGAAGAGCGGGTCGAGCTTGCGCTCCTCCCCTCCCTCGCCGAAGCCGCTGGACACTGCCTCGTCGAGGACCTCCTCCATGAAACGCGGCTCGCCTTGCGCCTTCCACCAGTTGACGATCGCGTCCACCTCGCCGTCGGAGACGAAGGCGCCCTGGATGCGGGCCGGCTTGCCGGCGTCGACAGGCTGGTAGAGCATGTCGCCCCGGCCGAGCAGCTTCTCGGCGCCGCCCGAGTCTAGGATCACCCGGCTGTCGACCTGGGAGCCCACCGCGAAGGCGATCCGGGACGGGATGTTGGCCTTGATCAGCCCGGTGATGATGTCGGTCGAAGGCCGCTGGGTGGCGACGATCAGGTGGATGCCGACCGCGCGCGCCAGCTGGGCGATCCGGCAGATCAGCTCCTCCACCTCGCCGGCGGCCACCATCATCAGGTCGGCCAGCTCGTCGACGACGATCACGACGTAGGGCAGTGGTTTGGCATCAACCGTCGCCGCCTTCTCGTTGTAGCCCTGGATGTTGCGCACTCCGGCGCCGCTCAGGAGCTTGTACCGGCGATCCATTTCCGCCACCGCCCAGCGCAGCGCGGCGGCCGCCTGGTGGGGCTCGACCAGGACCGGCACCATCAGGTGTGGCAGGCCGTTGTAGGCCGACATCTCGACCCGCTTGGGGTCGATCAGCATCAGCCTGAGTTGCGCCGGCGTCGCCTGCATCAGCATCGAGGCGATCAGGGCGTTGATGCAGACGGACTTGCCTTGCCCGGTCGCCCCGGCGATCAGGAGGTGCGGCATCCGGGTCATGTCGCCGACGATCGGCTGGCCTGATACGTCGTTGCCAAGCGCGAGGGCGAGGTTGCGGGTGCCCTCCTTGAAGCTGGGGCTTCCCACCACCTCGCGGAGCGTGACAAGGCTTGCCGACTTGTTGGGCACCTCGATGCCTACTGCCGACTTGCCGGGGATCGGCGCCTCGATCCTGAGTGGGCTGGCCGCCAGCGCGAGCGCCAGGTCGTTGTGCAGGCTCACGATCTTGCGAACCGGGACCCCCTCGCCGGGCTGGATCTCGTATTGCGTAACCGCCGGTCCGGGGTTGACGCCGACCACCTTTCCCTCTACCCCGAAGGTGGTGAGGGTGTGCTCGATGATGCGCACGTTGCGCTTGATCTCGTCCTGCATCCGCTCCTTGCGGGCCGTCGCGGTCTCCAGCAGGTTGATGCCGGGCACCTTCCAGTCGATCTCGGGTTCGTCGTCGAGCGGGTCTGCCACGACCCGCATCGGGGGGGCTGCCGCGGTGGGCGCTTGGGCGCCCGCCGATCGCGGCGGGGCAGGTGGTTCGTCGGGAAGCTCCTGGTCGAGCTGCTCCAGGAAGGTTGGCTCCTCGAGGACGGTGATCGGCTCGGGGGCCGTCGGCGCAGCCGGCGCCTGCCTCGCGGCGTTCACGGGCTTGGGGTCCCGCGCGGTTTCGGCCTTGGGGCCGGCCTTGCGCACGAGCGCTTCGATTCGCCGCCGCTCGGCGTGGGCGGCCCGCACGGTTGCCGCCATCGCCGCCAGGGTGGCGGCCGGGCTGAAGTGGAAGACGACGATCAGGCCCAGGAGGATGGCCATGCTGAGGATTACGCCGGATCCCCACGCGCCCACGTAGCTGGCCACCCACCAGGAGAGGGTCGTGCCCGCTGCGCCGCCGCCGACACCCAGCAGGCTCAGCAGCCCGAGGACGCCGACCACGATCGCCAGCAGCGAGGCGACGTCGATCGCCCGAACCGGCGGCGCCTTGGGCCAGATGAGGTAGAGGCCGGCGCCGAGCGCGACGATTACCACTAGAGGCGCTCCCCAGCCGAAGGTGGCCTTGAGCGCGGGCGCGAAGGCGATGAAGAAGAGCAGCGCGAGGCCGATGACCGCGACCCCGGCGGCCTCCCGCGCCTGGGCGGGCGTCAGCAGCGGCCGACCGGGCTTGCGGGACCTGGTCGCCCGTCCATTACCGGAACGGGCGGGACCCGGGGTCCGCCCCCGCGCGGGAGTGCGACGTGTGGTTCGTTGTGGGCTTTGACGCATGGTGGGACGACGTTTGGGCGGGTTGCCGCCGATTATAGGGCCGCGCGGGCTCGGCATCGCACCCGCGACGCCGAGCCGGCCGAGGCTGCCACCGGCTGGCGGCGCGGCTACCCTAATCGATCGTGGCCGTCGAACCCTTCGCCATGGCCGAGATGCGCTACTTCGAGCTGGTGGCGGCCCGTAAGGGCGGCGGCCTCGACGCGGGCACCTTCCGGCGCTCGGTGCGCGCGCTGGCGGTCAAGGACATGGAGGGCCGGGAATGGATCCTCGGGCCAGAGGACGGCCAGTGGCACCACCGCGAGCACGACCGCTGGGTGACGGCCAACCCGCCACGCCGGCTGGTCTGCCCCGTGTGTGGCCACCACAACCTCACCCGCCACTCGTTCTGCGTCGAGTGCGGGCGCCCCCTGGTCAAGAGCGCGGTGGTCGGGCGTTAGGAGAGGCCGGGCGGCTAGTCGAGCTCCTTGGTGAAGTCCGGCTTGCGCTTCTCGCTGAAGGCGGTCGGTCCCTCGAGGCCGCCCGGGGTCTTGTTGAACACCTCGAGGGCGGACATCGCGATCGCCCCGATCGCGCCCTGGTGGGCGGTGTCGGTGTTGAAGCTGAGCTTCAGGAAGCGGATCGCGGTCGGGCTCTTGTCGGCGATCTCGGCCGCCCACTCGCGCGCCTCGTCTAGCAACCGTTCGGGGGCCACCACCTTGTTGACCAGGCCCCAGCGCTCGGCGGTCTGGGCGTCGTACTGGCGGGTGAAGTACCAGATCTCCCGGGCCCGCTTCTCCCCCACCACCCGGGCCAGGTAGGCGGTCCCGTAGCCCGCGTCCCAGGACCCCACCCGGGGGCCGGCCTGGCCGAAGCGGGCGGTCTCCGACGCGATCGAGACGTCGCAGAGCACGTGGAGCACGTGGCCGCCGCCGATCGCCAAGCCGTTGACGGCCGCGATCACCGGCTTCGGGATGTCGCGGATCAGGCTGTGCAGGTATTCGACCTGGAAGATGCCGTGCTCGGTCGGGCCGTAGTCGCCCGTCTCCGCGCGCTGCTTCTGGTCACCGCCGGCGCAGAAGGCCTTGTCGCCGGCGCCGGTCAGGATCACGGCCCGGACGGCGCGGTCGGCCCAGGCCCGCCGGAAGGCGTCCACCAGCTCATCGACCGTCCGGCCGCGAAAGGCGTTGTAGCGCTCCGGCCGGTTGATGGTGATGAGCGCGGTGGTCCCTTCGACCTCGTAGAGGACGTCCGTGTACTGGTCTGGTGTCACTTCCTGGCCTTCTCCGCTTCGAGCGACTCTAGCCGGTCAGCCGGACCGACTCGATCACCGCCTCGACGAGCCGGCTGTCTCCGCTCTGCCAATCGGCCTGGGGGACCAGCGCGTCGACGCGGAAAAGACCGCTGGACGAGGCGAGGTAGGCGCGCTCGAAGTCGTAGACCGAACCGTCAGCCATCGTCACCGTGAAGACCGCCTCCTTGCCGCTGCGACCGTCGACGGTGATGCTCTGGGCAGGCTGGCCGACGGCGATCTTGAGCCCAGGTGGAGGGCCCAGGGTCAGCGTGGAGATGTCGGAACCCAGCACTGAGCTGGGGTCGGTCGCGTCCACCCCTGCCGGGGCCTGGCCTAGCGGGCCCAGCGCGAGCAGGGCGCCGGCGGGCTTGGCAGCCAACGGGTTGCCCTTGGTCGCGCCGTAGGACGCGATGTCCGCCTCCATCCGGGCCGCGACCACCTGCTGAAGGGGTGTGCTGGTGCTGAGCGTGTAGTCGGCCGGCGATGGCCAGTCCGCGGGCACCGCGTAGATGAGGTGGAGGTTCGGGCTTCGATAGAGCTTGGTGGCCACGCCGGGCGAGGGTGACGGCGAGGCTGCGGGAGGGAAGACCGCGTGGCTCACCCGCCTTGCGACGGGGCCCCCGAAGAAGGTCGCACCGACCACCAGCACGGCGACCATCGGGATCATCGCCGCCAGCAGCCAGAACCGCCAGACCGGGGAGCGCGCCTCGCCCTCGCTCAGATCGTGACCGCAAAAGCCGCAGTAGCGGTCGAAGGGTCCGGCCACGCCCCGGCAGGCGCCGCAGACCCCGAGCTGCAGGCCGCAGGAGGTGCAGCGATCCTCGTAGAGCGCCGGCGCGTCGCAACGGGGGCACAGGGTCGGGGCGGTGAGGGCGACCGGAGGCAGCTTCACCAGTCGGTCACCACTGGAATGACCATCGGTTGCCGCTTGGTGCGCCGGTAGATCACCCGCTGGACCGCGTCGTGCGCGCTCTCGGCGATGGCCGACGGCTCGGGCTCACCCTCGAAGCGGCGCAGCTCGGCGATGACGGCCCGGCGCGCCTCCTCCAGCACCTCGCCGCTCTGGCCCTCCTCCATGAAGCCCCGGGAGATCAAGTCGGGGCCGCTGCGCAGCGCACCCGTCGTCCGGTCGAGGCCGATGGTGACGATCACCATGCCGTCTCCGGCTAGGTGGGTGCGGTCGCCGAGCACGACCTGCTCGACGTCTCCAATGCCCAAGCCGTCGACGAACACGTAGCCGGCCGGTACCTGTTCGCCGAGCTCCATGGAGTCCCGGTCGAGGAGCACGACCTGGCCATCTTCCACGATCCGCAGGTTCTCCGATCGGACGCCCGCCGCCAAGGCGATGCGGGAGTTATGGAGGAGCTGGCGGAACTCGCCGTGGACGGGGATGAAAAAGCGCGGCCGGACGGTCTCGATCATGGTCCGGATCTCGTCCCGGTAGGCGTGGCCGGAGACATGGACCTTGCCCGTGGTCGAGTAGAACACCTCGCCGCCGTGCTTGTAGAGGTTGTTAATGGTCCGGTTGACGAGGGTCTCGTTGCCCGGGATCGGAGTCGCCGAGATCACCACCCAGTCCCCCTTTCGGACGCTGACCGCGGGGTGGCTGCGGTTGGCGTAGCGCGAGAGCGATGACATCGGCTCGCCCTGGCTGCCCGCCATCAGCAGGAGCAGCTTGGAGGCTGGCACCGAGTCGACCTGCTTCAGGGGCACCACCATCCCGGCCGGTACCCGCAGGAAGCCGAGCTCTTGGGCGGTCTTGACGTTGGTCTGGAGGCTCCGTCCGGCCACCACCACCTGGCGCCCGAACTCCTCGGCGATGGTGATCAGCTGTTGGATCCGGTGCAGGTTGGAGGCGAAGCTGGCGACGATTATCCGGCCCGGCGCCTCGCGGAAGATGCGCTCGAAGGGCTCGATCAGGTCCCGCTCGGAACCGCTGTGGCCCTCGCGCTCGGAGTTGGTGGAGTCGCTCAGCAGCAGGAGCACGCCCTCCCGGCCGATCTGGGCCAGGCGCGCCAGGTCGGTCGGACGGCCCTCCGGCGGATCGTCGTCAAGCTTGAAGTCCCCGGTGTAGACGACCATCCCCACGGGAGTCCTGATCGCCAGCGCAGCCGCGTCCGGGATGCTGTGGCAGACGGGGATCAACTCGACTCGGAATGGACCGAGCTGGAACTGGTCGCCCATCCGGACTTCTCGCAGTGAGGCCTCCCTGAGGATCCGGTGCTCTTTGAGCTTCGGCTTGACGAGGCCGAGCGTGAGCCGGGCCCCGTAGACGGGCACGTTCAGCCGCTTGAGGACGAAGGGCAGGGCGCCGATGTGGTCCTCATGGCCGTGGGTGAGGACGATCCCGAGAACCTTCTTGTCTTTCCTCAACAAATAGGAGATGTCGGGGATGACGAGGTCGATGCCGTGCATCTCCTCGCTCGGGAACATCAGTCCGGCGTCGACCACCAAGACCTGGTTGTCCCATTCCAGCGCCCACATGTTGCGACCGACCTCGCCCAGTCCTCCGAGCGCAACGTAGCGGAGCTTCAAAGCAGCGTCAGCTGTTGTGGTGGCGCGTACGGCGCGACAGGTACTTCTGGTTCCGGCGGGGGCGGAGGGACCAGCACCTCGTCCAGGTAGCGGCGGACGCTCAGGAAATCCGCCTGGAGGTCGTTGATGAGGCTGCCATTGTGGAGCGCCGCGGCCGGGTGATAGACGGCGACGTACTTGAGGCCGTCATGGTCCACCATCTGGCCGTGGACCCGGCTGATCGGCCCGTGACCGGGCAGCAGCCTTTCCAGCGCGTGCCGTCCGAGCACAATCACGACCTTCGGCTCGACCAGCTTGAGCTGCCAGGTTAGGTAGTTGGCGCAGGCCTCCACCTCGTTCGGCATCGGGTCACGATTCTGGGGCGGCCGGCACTTCAGTACGTTGGTGATATAGACCTCTTCGCGGCGCAGCCCGATGCCCGCCAGCAGGGTGTCGAGGAGCTTGCCGGCCTGGCCGACAAAGGGCTTTCCCTGGACGTCCTCGTTGAAGCCGGGGGCTTCGCCGACGATCATGATCTCGGCCGGGCAGGGCCCCGATCCGGGAACGGCGTTGGTCCGGGTCGTGCTGAGCCCGCAGCGGGTGCATCCGACCACCGCCTGGTGGAGGCGTTGGAGGCGCTCGAAGTTGGGGAGCCCGGTCGGGTCTACCGTGTCCCGGCTAGCCGACACTGACCGGCAGGCTGATCAGGTCCCCTGCCTCTTTCACGACCGCCAGGAGGCGCTCCAGGTCGGCGTCAGGCAGCGGCGCCAGGGGAAGCCGGAAGGGACCGGCGGGGAAGCCGAGGCGGTTCACGACCTGCTTGATCGGGATGGGATTGCTGGCCGTCGTCATGAGAGCCCTGATCACCGGCAGCAGCCGGCCGTGGATCTGCCTCGCCTTCTCGGTCTCACCTCGGAGAAAGGCTTCGATCATCGCCTTCATGGCGGGGCCCGCGATGTGGGAGACGACACAGATGACGCCGTAGCCTCCGACCGCCAGCAGCGGCAGGGTGAAGGAGTCGTCGCCGCTCCAAACCCGGAAGCCCTCCGGCTTGCCGGCGCAGACAAGGCCCATCTGGTCGATGTCTCCCGACGCCTCCTTGACGCCGACGACGCCGCGGATCTCGGCGCAGCGCAGCGTGGTCGCCGCGGTCATGTTGACGCCCGTCCGGCCCTGGATGTTGTACATCACGACCGGCGTGCCGGAAGCGGCCTCCGCGATCGCCTTGAAGTGCCGGTAGATACCCTCCTGGGGCGGCTTGTTGTAGTAGGGGACTACCGCCAGGATGGCGTCCGCCCCGGCCTCGACCGCGCGGTGGGTCATCTCCTGGGAATGACGGGTGTCGTTGGTTCCGGTGCCGGCCATCACCGTGTGGTTCGGGAGGGCGCGCTTGACGGCCCGGAGGAGCGCGATCTTCTCCTCGTCGTCGAGCGCCGGCGCCTCGCCCGTGGTGCCGAAGACCACGACGCCGTCGGACCCGTTGTCCACCAGCAGTTGGGCGAGCCGCTGGGCCGCCTCGAGGTCGAGGGCGCCGTCCTCCTTGAAGGGAGTCACCATCGCCGTCAGCAAGCGGCCGATGCCGCGTTCGGTGCTCATGTCGACCTCAACACCCCCATCTCGATCGCCCGCTCCGCGACCTGCACCGCGTTGAGCGCGGCGCCCTTGCGGAGATTGTCGCTGACGACCCATAGCGCGAGGCCGTGCCTCGTCGACTGGTCGCGCCGGATCCTGCCCACGTAGACGTCGTCCTTGCCCGCCACCTCCGCGGGCGTCGGATAGACCGCGCCGGCGAGGTCGTCCTCGACTGTGATCCCGGGAAAGGCGTCGAGGACGCTCCGCGCCTGCTCGGCCGAGATCTCGCCGGCGGTCTCCAGGAAGACGGCCTCGCCGTGCCCGACCGGCACGGGCACCCGAACGCAGGTGACCGCGACCCTGAGACTGGGATCGTGGAGGATCTTGCGCGTCTCGTTGACGATCTTGACCTCCTCCTCGTTGTAGGCGTCCGCCTCCAGGCTCCAGCCGCCGGGCACCACGTTGTGGGCAAGCTGCTTCGGGTAGACGGAGGCGACCGGATGGCCGCCGGACGCGATGACGCGCGTCTGCTCCTCCAGCTCGTCCACCAGCGGCTTGCCGGCGCCGCTGGCGCTCTGGTAGGTCGCGACCACCACCCGTTCGATGCCGACCGCCTGACGAATCGCCTCGACGACCATGGCGAGCGGAATCGCACAGCAGTTGGGGTTGGCGATGATCCCCTCGCCGGCCGAGATGTCGTCGCCGTTCACCTCCGGAACCACCAGCGGGCAGTTCTCCGCCATCCGCCAGGCGCTCGAGTTGTCAATCACGAGTGCCCCGGCCTCGACCGCTATCGGCGCGTAGTCCCTGGCGATGCCGGCGCCGGCGCTGAAGAGGGCGATGTCGATGCCTTCGAAGCTGTGCTCGTCCAGCGCGGCCACCTCCAGCCGGCTGCCGTTGAAGGCGACCGTCTGCCCGGCCGAGCGCTCACTGGCCAGCGCCCGGACCTCTCCGACCGGGAACTCACGCTGCTTCAGAACTCGAAGCATCTCCGCGCCGACGACGCCGGTGGCCCCGACGACGGCAACGCGGAACTGGCGGGAGGAGGCGGCCATGAGTCTGGAGTTTACTTGGCGTCGGCGGCCAGCGACTCGACCCAGTCGTCGGTGCTGAGCACCTTGCTGAATCGAGACTGCTGGGTCACCAGGATCGCTCGGTGCAGGTCGGCAGCGCTGATCTTGCCGGCGGAGTTGCCCTGGTCGAGGGTGCCGGTGGCGTCGCTCAGGAACTCGACCGCGTAGCCGCGGTGGACGGCCTGGCGGGCGGTGGTGTCACAGCACATCTGGGTCATGTAGCCGGCGATCACCACCGTGTCCACCCCGTTCTCTTTCAGCCAGCTCTCCAGGTTGGTGCCGGTGAAGCTGCCGGGCAGCGTCTTCTCGATCACGACCGCGCGCTTGCGGACCTCCACCTCCCCCTTGAGCCGCCAGCCACGGGTGCCCTTGACGAAGGCCTTGGCCTCCGCGTCCTCGGTCCCGTGCTGGATGACGACGATCGGAATGCCTGCCTCCGCGGCCCCGTCCATGGCGTCGGTGATCTTCTTCAGCGAGCCCTCGGGGTGGGTCACCGGGAGAGCTCCACCGGGGAAGTACTCGTTCTGGACGTCGATCACCAG